>Ga0209160_1000999_pt1 | contig 23613 bp, 19 predicted proteins | sample GraSoiAngelo_153_FD_186167 | JGI IMG/M metagenome (GOLD analysis project Ga0209160, IMG submission 186167) | Grasslands soil microbial communities from the Angelo Coastal Reserve, California, USA - 14_1009_12_40cm (SPAdes) (version 2) | ecosystem: Environmental > Terrestrial > Soil > Grasslands ...
GCGCCCACGGCCATCTCCCAGAACGGCGTGCTGCCACCGAGGGGCGCCGCGGTGCGGCCGGGCGCGATCACCCCGCGGCCGATCAGCTCGCCGCCGGACATCCCGAACCTGAGCGCCAGCGCCTCGGCATAGGTGAGTCGACGTGACGGAGCCACGACCACGCCGTCGGCAAGCGCGAGATCTCGCGTGGCGAGACCGAGGCGCTGCGCCACGACCGCGAGCAGCTGCTCGCGCACGTCTTCGGCGGCGACCTGCACCGCGCGCCCGGTCATCGCGGTCGAGCGGCTCGAGCTCGTGGTCTGATCGTACGGCGTCACAGCGGTATCGGGCTGGACGACCGTCACCCGGTCGAGCGACACGCTCAGGACCTCGGCGGCGATCTGCGCCAGCACGGTGCGCGTCCCCTGACCCATCTCGACTGCGCTCGCGAGCACGGACACGCTGCCGTCCGCGTGCAGGCGCACGATCGCCTCTGACACGCTCGGCGCCACCGACGCCTTGAGCATCGCCGCGATGCCCCGCCCTCGATCGGCGGCACCCGTCTGATTCCAGCCGATCGCCTGGGCGGCGCGGCCCAGGCTCTCCTCGAGCTTGCCGTCGATCGGCGTGTCGCCCGGAGCGAACTCCTCGCCGTGGGCCAGGAAGTTCTGGCGCCTGAGGTCGACCGGATCTCGGCTCAACCGGTCCGCCGCCACGTCGAAGAGCGACTCGAGGGCCCACGCGAGCTGCGGCACGCCGAATCCCCGAAACGCGCCGCCCGGCGTCGTGTTGGTGTAGACGGCGCGCGACTCGAGCCTGACGTGCGGCACGCGATACGGGCCAGTCGCCGTGTACGTGCCCTTCTGAACGACCCGTGGCCCGATGTCCGCGTAGGCGCCTACGTCGTAGTCAGCGGCGCACTCGACCGCGACGAGCGTGCCATCGCGCCGGAAGCCGACGCGCACGTTGACGCGCGAGGCGCAGCGGCGCACCGTCTGGAACGCTTCCGGGATCGAAGCCGCCAGGCGCACCGGCCGACCGGCCGCGCGCGCGAGGGTGGCCGCCAGGGGCTCGAGCTTCGCGTAGGTCTTGCTGCCGAAGCCACCGCCGAGATGGGGGACCACGACGCGAATTCGCGCGAGCGGCACGTCGAACATCTTCGCGAGCTCCACGCGTACCGAGTACGGGTTCTGGGTCGACGCCCACAACGTGAGCCCACCCGTCTCGTCCCAGGCGGCGAGCACCGCGTGGGGCTCGAGCGCCACGTGCTGGACGGACGGAAACCGGTAGGCGTCCTCGACCACGACGTCGGCGCCGGACAGCGCCGCGGCCGTGTCGCCGCGCGCGAAGTGGAATTGATGGCAGACGTTCGTGCCCGGTTGTGGCCGCAACGTGGAGAGGTCGGCGAAATGGCCAGCCGGCGGCTGGCCGGTGTGCACGAGCGGCGCGCCCGGGGCGAGCGCCTCCTCGAGCGTCATCGCGGGCGCGAGCGGCTCGTAGTCGACGTCGATGAGCTCGAGCGCGGCCTCCGCCGTCGCCTCGTCGACCGCCGCGACGGCGGCCACCGGCTCGCCCTCGTAGCGCGCGACGTCGATCGCGAGCACCGGCCGATCGCGATACGCCGGCCCGTAATACGGATCGCACCAGGTGAGATCGGCGCCGGCGATCGCGGCAAAGACGCCCGGCAGCACGCGAGCGCGCGTGACGTCCACGCGCCTGACGCGAGCGTGGGCATACGGCGAGCGCAGCACCTTCGCGTGAGCCATGCCCGACACGGTGAGATCGGTCACGTAGCGCGCGCGGCCGGTGACCTTCTCGAGCGCGTCCACACGGGGCACGGGTTGACCGACGACGCGCAGCGGTCGCGCGCTCACCGGGCGTTCTCCGCGGCGGCCAGGACCGCGTCCACGATCTTCCGATAGCCCGTGCACCGGCAGAGGCTGCCGCGCAGGTAGTGCAGCACGTCGGCGCGGGTCGGTTTCGCGTTCTCGGCCAGCATCGCGCGAGCCGTGAGCAGCATGCCGGAAGTGCAGAAGCCGCACTGCACGGCGCCCGCGTCGATGAAGGCACGCTGAAGCGGATGGAGCGACTCGCCGTCGGCGAGGCCCTCGACGGTCAGGACCGAGCGGCCGTCGGCCTCCAGCGCCAGATAGGTGCAGGCGCTCACCGCCAGGCCGTCGACCAGCACCGTGCAGGCGCCGCACACCTGCATGTCGCACGAGCGCTTGGCACCCTTCAGGTCGAGGCCGTCGCGCAGCACGTCGAGCAGCAGCGCGTGGGCGTCGATCTCGAGCTCGCGCGCGCGGCCGTTGACGATCACGCGAATCTTCACGCCGCCGCCCTCAGGCCACCACGGCGTGCGGGAATCGCTCGCTGGGCTCGGCGCCCCGCGCTCGCGCGGCGGCGATCCGGAGCGCCCGGCGCACGAAGACCGCCACCATCTCGCGCTTGTAGTCGGCCGAGCCGTAGAGGTCGTCGGCCGGATCGACGCTCGCGGCGGCAACGTCCGATGCCGCGCGAGCCGCCTCCTCGACGTCGGTGATCGACACGTCCGTCAGCCTCGCCTCGGCGGCGGCAGCGCGCGTGGGCCGGGGGCCGACGCAACCGACGGCGATACGTGCGTCCACGATCCGGTCGCCGCGACCGCCGCCGCCATCGTGGGCGCCGGCGACGCGCAGCGCGGCGGCGACCGCGAGCGTGGGACGCTCGTGCACGCCGAACTTCACGTAGGCCGCGGCGGTCTCGCTCGGCCACGGCGTGAGCCGGACCGACGCGAGCAGCTCGTCGGATGCGCGCGCCGTTTCCCAGGGCCCGCGCACGAACTCGGCGAGCGGCAGCTCACGACGCCCGCGCGACGACACGAGCTCCACGGCCGAGTCGAGAGTCAGGAACAGGGTCGCGAGATCGCTGTGGGGATCGGCGAAGGCGAGGTTACCGCCGACCGTGCCGACGTTCCGGACCCGCACGTTCGCCACGTGCCGGGCGACCGAGCCGACCAGCGAGCAGCGAGATCGAACGAGCGCGGACTGCTCGACCGCTCGATGCGTGACGGCGGCGCCGATCGTGAGCTGCGCGCCATCGCTGATGTCACCGAATCCGCCGATGCGCTTGACGTCGACGAGGTGGCGCGGCCGGAGCAGGCCGAGCTTCATCAGGAGCAGGAGCTCGGTCCCGCCCGCGTACGCCGCCGCGTCTTCGCCGAGCCCGGCCAGGAGCGCGCATGCCTCTTCGGCGGTCTCGGGCCGATGAAGCGTGAACGGCCTGAGCACGGTCAAGGGCCGAGCGCCGCGGCGGGACGGACGATCTCATCGGCGATCATCCGGAGGTACTCGATGCGGGCCTTCACCTCGCGCGGTAGGCTGTAAATGCTGAAGCCGATGCCGTCGAGCCCTCGCTCGCGCGCCCGCGCGATCGTCTCCAGGCACTCGCGCGGAGTGCCGTTGATCGTCCAGTCGTCGAGGCTCGTGTCGAACCCGAGCTGGAGTTGCACCATGCTGGGCTCCTGCATCTCCCAGCTCCGGTACATCGCGAACGTCCGCTCGAGATATCCGCGCGCGGCCGCCCGCGCCGCCTCCTTGCTCGCGCCGACGATCAGGCTGCGCGAGGCGTACGCGGTGCCCGGCGCGCCCGGCGTTTCCATCGCGCGCGCCTCCCGATAGACCGAGACCAGGCGCCCGACGTCGGCCCAGGCAACTTGAGGGCCGAAGAACACCGCGTCGACGAGCCGCGCCGCTCGCCGCGTCGCGCCGACGCTCTGGGCACCCATCTCGAGCGGCGGATGCGGACGCTGAAAGGGCGGCAGGCCGAGCCGCGCCGTGGTCAGCTTCGTGTAGGCGCCCGCGAAGGTGACTTCCTCGCCGCGCCAGAGCCGCTTCATCACGCCGAGCGATTCCACGAGCTTGGGCACCCGGTCCTTGCGCCCCAGGCCGGCGGCCTCGAGCTCGCGCTCGCGATAGCCGATCGCGACGCCGACGTCGAGCCGGCCGTGCGTGATGTGGTCGAGTGTCACCACGCTCTCGGCGACGTCCACCGGATTCAGTAGTGGCAGCAGGAGCATCGAGGTCTTGAGCCGCATCTCGCCCGCCTCCGGCGCGAGACGACTCAGCATCGCGATCGGATGGGGCCACACGGTCGGATGCGAGAGCCAGTGATGCCCCACCGAGACCCACGCGAAGCCCAGGCCCGCCGCGGCGTGCACCACCTCGATCGCCTCGTCGATGATCGCGGTGGGGGCGCGGTCGGTCGGGCTCCAGAACGGTGTGAGGTGGAAGCCGATCCGCACGGGCGTATTCTACCCGGTGCCGCCGCTCACGTTCCGGCGACCTGAGGAGGACTCCGGATGACGACGCTCGAGGAGCTCTTGCGGACCCGCGTGGCTCGCTTCGTGGACCGCCAGCCAGACTGGGACGCGTTCGCCGACGCTCGCGTCGAGGGCTACCGGCGGGCCCAGCATCGGTACATCGGCGCCGGCGCCTCCGGCAAGACCGACGCGCGCGCCATTCCCGCCGAGCAGTTCACGTTGAGCGTCATGTTCGTGCCGCCGGGCCAGGGCAACGCCGCGCACACGCACGAGGTCGAGGAGGTGTTCTTCATCCTCGACGGCAAGGTGAAGGTCTTCTTCGAGGACGGTGCCGACCGCCGCGAGGAGACCGTGCTCGGGCGCTGGGATTGTGTCTCGGCGCCGGCCGGCGTCATCCATGGGTTCGAAAACGTCGGACTCGAGCCGGCCTACCTTCAAGTGATGCTCGGGCGCGCACGGCCGGACCTCATGAGCTACGCGGACGCCGGACTCCAGGCCCAGCGCGACGCCCACCTCGGCCGGGCGCGCGGGTGACCGGGAAGGCCGCCTCGGAGGAGCCATGGACGAGCTCCTGCTTCGCGGCGGTCATGTGATCGACGGCAGCGGAGCGCCCGGGTTCGACGCCGATGTGAGCGTCGACGCCGGCCGCATCGTCGCAATCGAGCGGAAGTCATCGCGGGCGGCCCACCGGGTCATCGACGCGCGCGGCCAGGTCGTGACACCGGGGCTGATCGACATCCACACGCACTCGGACTTCACCTTGCCGCTGAATCCACGCGCCGAGTCGAAGATCAGGCAGGGCGTGACCCTGGAGGTCGTCGGCAACTGCGGCTTCTCGGTCGCTCCCGCGCTGCCCGACCGCGTGGGGATGCTTCGCGAGTATCTGGCGGCGAGCGCGCCATCGCTTCCGTTTGGCGAGTCGAGCTTTACCGACTACGTCCGGAGCTTTCCCCCGACGTCGGTCAACGTGATCATGCAGGTTGGACACAACACGCTCAGGCTCATGACCGCGGGGATGGAGAATCGGCCGCTCACCAGCGCCGAGCAGTCCGCGATTGAAGTTCTCCTCGCCGAGGCCCTGGCGGCCGGCGCGTGGGGGCTCTCCTCCGGCCTCTTCACGGCGCCCGGATGCTACGCCGACTCGGCCGAGATCCTGGCGCTCGCGCGGGTGCTCAGGCGGCACGGTGCCGCGTACTCGTCGCACATCCGCGACGAGGCCGACCACGTCGGCGACGCCGTCCGCGAGGCGATCGAGGTCGCGGAGGCGACGGGCGTCCACGTGCAGATCGCGCATCTGAAGCTCTCCGGCGTCGATAACTGGGGCGGCGCCGGCCGGCTCCTCGGCGAGATCGCCGCCGCGCGATCGCGCGGGCTCGCCGTCGACTGCGACGCGTATCCATACGACACGGCCACCAACCCCCTGCGCAACCTCCTTCCCCGCTGGGTCGTCGAGGGCGGGATCCCGGCCATGCTGGAACGGCTCGGCCGGGCCGAGGCGCGCACGCGAATCCGCGCGGACATCGCGCGCCACGGCTTGACCAACTTCGGACGCATCCCTTCGTGGGACGTCGTGCGTGTTGCTATCTCACCGCATCAGCCTCGAGACGCCGGCCGCACGCTCGGTGAAATCGCGCGCCGACGGCGGGTCGACCCCCTGGACGCCGTGTGCGACTTCCTCCTCGCCGACCGAGGCGCGACGCGGATCCTGATCACGTCGATGAGCGAGCAGGACGTCCGCGAGATCACGGGCACCCCATGGGTCACGGTCGGTTCGGACGCCAACGCGCTGGCGACATCGGGCGTGACCAGTCAGGGGAAGCCGCATCCGCGCTCCTACGGAACGCACGCGCGCCTCCTCGGCGCCTTCGTCCGCGATCTCGGCCTGCTGAGCCTCCCGGCCGCCGTCCACAAGACGACCGGCGCGTCAGCCGCGGCGCTCGGGCTCGGCAACCGCGGCATGTTGCGAGAAGGGTCCTGGGCGGACGTCGCGGTCTTCGATCCCGCCCGTATCAGCGACCTCGCGACCTACGACGACCCTCACCAGTACGCGGTCGGCGTTTCCACCGTGATCGTCAACGGCGAGGTCGTCGTGGACGGTGGCGATCATACGGGGGCGCTTCCCGGCCGGGTCCTGAGACGCCCCCCAGCGCCGCGGGTTGGGCGGGTTGCGGGTTGTTGACAGGAGGCAACTGCTGTAAAGTAGCGCGACTCTCGCTCAAGGCCGCCTTGTCCGTCCGCTTTGGTCAGGGAGGAAAGACGCCATGCGCACACGTCGCGCTCTCGCGGGTCTCCTGGTCGCCGCCGCCTGCGTCGTGCCGCCGCTGTTCGCCGAGGCTCAAGAGCCCAAGCGCGGAGGGAATCTGCGTGTCGCGTACGGCAACGAGATCTCCAACCTCGACTTCTACACCGCACCCGGCTACGAGCTGAACTGGGTCGCGATGAACATCGGCTGCGGCCTCCTGGGCATCACCCCCGACGGCAAGTTCGTGCCGAGCGCCGCGGAGTCCTGGCAGATCTCCCCCGATGGTCTCCTCTACACGTTCAAGCTCAGAAAGGACGTCGTCTTCCACGACGGCACCGCCGTCGACGCCGCCGCGGTGAAGTTCAGCATCGACCGGATCATGGACCCGGCCACCAGGTCGAGCATGCGGACCTTCTACGAGTCGGTGCACTCGGTCGAGACGCTCGACCCCCACACGGTCCAGATCAGGCTCAAGCAGCCCTACGCCTTCCTGCTCCACATGCTCGCGGCCTACCGGATGGGCTTCGTGATCTCGTCGCCGACCGCGACGCAAAAGTACACCGTTCAGGATCGCCAGCAGGGCAAGCCGGACGCCGTCGTGGGCTGCGGTCCTTTCAAGCTGGTCGAGTGGGTCAAGGGCAGCCATCTCGTGATGGACCGCTTCGACAAGTACTTCGAGCCGGGGCTGCCGCTCCTCGCTCGCGTCACGGTCCGCGTGATCAAGGACCCGGTAACCCAGCTCGCGGCCTTCAAGGCCGGAGAGGTCGACTTCATCCCGGACTTCTCGCCCGACCACCTCGACACGCTGAAGGCGCAGAATCCGCGCGCCCAGATCATGACCGGGAAAGAGACGACCCCGATGGTCGCGATGATGAAGGTCACGGTGTCCAGGGACGGCAAGCCGATGTCCGCGGACCGTGCACCGCATCCGATCTTCGCCGACGTCCGGGTCCGTAAGGCGGTAGGGTGCTACGGGATCGACCGCAAGGAGATCGTCAAGATCGCGTTCAAGGGACGAGCCACCCCGTGGCTCGGGATCATCCCGCCCGGCACGCAGGACACGGTCGACGTGACGCACATGTGCCCGTACGACCCGGCCCGGGCGAAGGCGCTGCTGGCCGAGGCCGGCTACGGCCCGCAGAAGCCGCTGACCTTCGAGCTCATGACCAACACCGAGAAGAGCGTATTCAGTATCATCACGACCGTGATCAAGGAGCAGATGGCGCGCATCGGCGTGACGGCGAACATCAGGCTGACCGACAAGGTCAGCTGGATGAACACTGCCACCCAGGATGGGCCGTTCGACATGTACGTCGAAGACCTCGCATCACAGCTGACCTTGGACCTCAATAGCTTCCTGGCGATGAGCACCGCAGCGTGGAACAGCGCGCGTCACACCGACAGCAAGGTCGACGACTACTACGCCCGCTACGCGAGGGAGATGGACCCGGGGAAGCGCAAAGCCATCGCCAAGGAGTTCCAGGAGTTCAGCGCCGACAAGCTCTACTGGAACACGATCTCTGGGTCGCCGTTCTACAGCGTAGCCCAGCCGTGGATGAAGGGCTACGTCTACAACTCCGAGTTCAAGGTGCTCTACGGTCGGGTCTGGCTCGACCGGTGAGATCAGAGAGGACAATCACTATGTGCCCGATGCGTCCCCTGCTCGGCCTCGTCCTCGCAACCGGCATGCTGCTGGGTCTGTCCGGAGCTCCGTCAGCCGAGGCGCAGACGCCGAAGCGCGGCGGAATGCTGCGTGTGTCCTACGGTAACGAAATCGCGCACCTCGATTTCCACACCGCGCCCGGCTACGAAATGATGTGGGTCGCGATGAACGTCGGGTGCGGCCTCGTCAACATCACACCCGACGGCAAGTTCGTCGGCGACGCCGCCGAGTCGTGGCAGGTCTCGCCCGACGGCCTTCTGTACACGTTCAAGCTCAAGAAGAACGTCCTCTTCCACGACGGCACCAAGGTCGACGCCACCGCCGTCAAGTTCAGCATCGACCGGCTCATGGACCCGGCCACGGGCTCGGGCATGCGGACCTTCTACGAGTCGGTGCACTCGGTCGAGGTACTCGACCCCCAGACGGCGCAGATCCGCCTCAAGCATCCATACGCCTTCATGCTGCACATGCTCGCCGGCTACCGCACGGGGCTGATCCTCTACTCGCCGACCGCCACGCAGAAGTTCACGCTGGACGACCGGAAGCAGGGCAAGCCCGGCGCCGTGGTGGGCTGCGGGCCATTCAAGCTCGTGGAATGGGTGAAGGGTAGCCACCTGGTGATGGACCGCTTCGACAAGTACTTCGAGCCGGGGCTGCCCTACCTGGACCGGGTCATGATTCGTGTGATCAAAGATCCCGTCACCGAGATGGCCGCGTTCAAGGCCGGAGAGATCGACTTCATCGCCTCGTTCTCCCCCGAGCACGTCGACACGATGAAGGCGCAGAATCCGCGCGCCCAGATCATGACCGGCAAGGAAACGACGCCGATGCTCGCCGCGATGAAGGTCACCGTCCCCAAGGACGGCAAGCCCATGTCCAAGGATCGCGCACCGCACCCGATCTTCAGCGACATCCGGGTCCGCAAGGCGGTGGGCTGCTATGGGATCGACCGCAAAGAGATCGTGAAGATCGCGTTCAAGGGTCAGGCCACCCCGTGGGTCGGGATCATTCCGCCAGGCACCCTGGACACCGTCGACGTCACGAGTATGTGCCCCTACGATCAGACGCGGGCGAAGGCGTTGCTCGCCGAGGCCGGCTACGGCCCGCAGAAACCGCTGACCTTCGAGCTGATGACCAACACCGAGAAGAGCGTGTTCAACATCATCGCGACCGTCATCAAGGAGCAGATGAGCCGGATCGGCGTGACCGCGAACATCCGGCTGGTGGACAAGGTCACCTGGATGACCGCGGCCAACCAGGACGGGCCGTGGGACATGTACGTCGAAGACCTCCTGTCCCTGCTGACGCTCGACAGCAACGCGTTCCTGTCGACGACGCTGGCCTCCTGGAACCACACACGGCACACGGACAGCAAGGTCGACGACTACTACGCGCGCTATGCCCGCGAGATGGACCCCGTGAAGCGCAAGGCCATCGCCAAGGAGTTCCAGGAGTTCAGCGCTGACAAGCTCTACTGGAACACGATCTCCGGCTCGCCGTTCTACATGGTCGCGCAGCCGTGGATCAAGGGCTACGTCTACAACGCGGAGTTCGAAGTGCACTTCGACAAGGTCTGGCTCGACAAGTAGCCGGGGCCACCGGATGCGGATCTACATCCTGAAGCGGTTGCTGCAGATCATTCCGACCATCCTCGGGATCACGTTCGTGGTGTTCATCATGATGCGGTCGATCCCCGGTGACCCGGTCGTGTCCCTGCTAGGCGACGCCTACACCGAGGAAAATGCGATCAAAGCCCGTCACGACTATGGGCTCGACAAGCCGATTCTCGTCCAGTACGTGATCTGGCTCGGCAAGCTGGTGCAGGGTGACTGGGGCGCCTCGATCCTCACCGGCCGCCCCGTCCTCAAGGACGTGCTGGTGCGCCTGCCGGTGACCCTCGAGCTGGTCGCCCTCTCGATGGCGGTGGCACTCGCGATCGCGATCCCCGCCGCCATCATCGGCGCCTTGCGCCAGAACACGTGGGCCGACTACACCGCGACCTCCGCGGCGATGATCGGGGTCTCCATTCCGGAGTTCTTCCTCGGCGTCCTGCTCCTCCTCGTGTTCTCCGTCGGCCTGGGCGGGTGGCTGCCGAGCTCGGGCTGGGTGTACCTGCCCGGCACGTGCCAGACCGTGGTCTGTGCCGCGGGTCTCTGGGGCAATACTCAACACGTCCTGATGCCCGCGCTGGCCCTCGGTGTCGGACGGGCCGCGCTCCTCACGCGGCTGCTCCGCGCGAGCATGCTCGAGGTCATTCGCACGGAATACGTCACGACCGCGCGCGCCAAGGGTCTGAGCGAGCGGCCGGTCGTGCTCAAGCACGCGCTGAAGAACGCGCTGATCCCGACCGTGACCGTGATGGGCCTCCAGGTCGGCTTCCTCATCGGCGGCGCGATCGTCGTGGAGACGCTCTTCGCGATGCCGGGCCTCGGCACGTTCGGGATCGATGCCATCATCGCGCGCGACTACCAGCAAGTGCAGGGCTTCGCCCTCGTGACGGCGCTCGCGTTCGTCGTCATCAACCTGATCGTCGATCTCACGTACACCTTCCTCGATCCGCGGATCCGGTACAGCTGAGGCCACGATGAACGACGACCGCGAGGCGTTCTCGAAGGGGCCGCGGATGATCAGCGGAGGAAGCCTCCAGGAGGCCGAGCTCCCGGCGGCCTCGGACGTCGCCTGGTCGGCGAAGGGCGCTCGCGCCGAGTCACCGTTCGCGCAGGGCGTGCGTCGCCTCCGGCGCAGCACGACCGCCCTCATCGGCGCGGCCATCGTCGCCGTGCTGCTCCTGGTCGCCCTGTTCGCGGACGTGCTCGCGCCCCAGAGCCCGATCGCCAGCGATCAGACCCACACCTTCGAGCGCCCGAGCTGGGACTATCCCCTCGGGACCGACCAGCTCGGGCGCGACATGCTGAGCCGCGTCATCCACGGCAGCCGGATCTCGCTGGCCGTCGGCGTCTCGTCGGTGCTGCTCGCCCTCTTCGTCGGCGTCCCGTTCGGGATGATCGCCGGGTACTACGGCGGCCGCGCCGACACGATCATCATGCGCCTGATGGACTTGATCCTCGCCTTTCCGATCTACCTGCTCGCCATCATCCTGATGGTGATCTTCGCCCCGACCGCGGGGCTCATCGGAACCATGAAGGTCACCGGCGCCATCGCCATTGTGCGGATCCCGATCTACGCGCGCCTGGTGCGGGGCAGCGTGCTGTCCATCAAGGAGAAGGAGTACATCGAGGCGTGCCGCGCCGTCGGCGTGCGCGACCCGTGGATCCTGCTGCGCCACGTCCTGCCGAACTGCCTGGCGCCGATCATCGTGACGACGACGCTCGGTATCGCGACCTCGATCATCGTGGAAGCGACCTTGTCGTTCCTGGGGCTCGGCACGCAGCCGCCCACACCGAGCTGGGGCTGGGACCTGAAGGCCAACGTGGCGTTCATCCAGTCCAACCCCTGGATCTCGCTCTTCCCCGGCATCGCGATCTTCGTGACCGTGCTCGGGTTCAATCTCTTCGGCGACGGCCTGCGCGACGCGCTCGACCCTCGGCTCAAGTAGGGGCGGCGCGAAGCCTCGCGGAGCGCAGTGAGAGCTCCATCGTCCCTCGCCCTGGTCCTCGTCGCGCTCGTCCTTGCGTGTGGTTGGGACTCACCGTCCGCCCAGATGACGCCGCAGCCGAGGCCCGAGCAGAGACCGTCATCGCCGCGACCTCCTCGCGACACCCTGCCGCCCCCGCCGGGCGCGAACATTTGCACGACGTCGTGGGGCTGGTGCCAGCTTCCGACCATCACGGCGCCGTTCGGTATCGGCTGCGCTTGCCTCACCGGCGACAACCAGGAAGTGCCCGGTACCACGCGCTACTTCCCGTACGCCGGGCCGGCGAGCCCGTACCTGCAGCCCCACACGACGCCACCCGAGAATATTCGCTGACGATTCGCCCGCGTCGTCGGCACAAGCCGCGGCGTGCGAGCTCGGCGCGTTGACAGCATTGCCACCTTCCGCCATAGTCGGGCGGCCGATGAACCTGGCGCCCCTGATGAAGCCGGCGAGCATCGCCGTCGTCGGCGCCTCGCAGCGGATGACCCGCGCGACGCGCGTCGTCGCCAACCTGAAAACCTTCGGCTACAGCGGCCGGATCTTTCCGATCAATCCGAAGTACCGCGAAGTCCTCGGCCTGCCCTGCTATCCCGACCTCGGCTCGACGCCCGAGCCCGCCGACACCGTCGTCGTGGCGATTCCCGCCGAGCAGGTGCCGGGCATCCTGGCGTCCGCCGTCGAGAGCGGCGTGCGCGGCGCCGTGGTGCTCTCGAGCGGGTTCGCCGAAGCAGGACCAGCGGGTCAGAAGCGACAGGCCGAGCTCGAGCGCCTCGCCGCGGATCGCGGGCTGCTCATCTGCGGGCCGAACTGCTACGGCGTCTTCAACATCCGGCTCGGCGCCGCGACCTTCAGCGCCGACCTCGCCGAGCCGCTGCAGCCGGGCGCCGTCGGGCTCGTGTCCCAGAGCGGCGGCTTCAGTCACGCGATCGGCGAGTACCTGATGCAACAGCGCGCGGTCGGGCTCAGCTACATCGTGTCGTGCGGCAACCAGGCCGGCGTCACGGTCGAGGACTACATCGCGTTCCTGGTCGAGGACGACGACACGGCAGTTGTCGGCGCGTTCGTCGAAGGGTTCAAGAAGCCCGAGACGTTGCGGCAGGCCGCGGCGCGCGCGCGGGCGCTCGCGAAGCCCATCGTGATGCTCAAAGTCGGCCGGTCCGAGAACGCCCGCCAGGCGATGCTCGCGCACACCGGATCCCTGGCGGGCACCCCGGAGATCATCGAGGCCGTGCTCCGGCAAAGCGGCATCGTGCAGGTCTCGAGCATCAACGAGATGATCGACACGCTGGCCCTGCTGGCAGCCGCGCGGCATCACACGCCGCGGGCGTGGAAGGTCGGAATCTTGAGCGGCCTCGGCGGCGAGTGCGGCCGCGCCGCCGACGCCGCGGATCGCGCCGGCGTCGAGCTGCCCCCGCTGTCGGCGATCTCGGTCGAGACCATGAAGGGCTTCATGCCCGACTTCGCGAACCCGAGGAATCCGCTCGACGGCACCGGCGCGATGTACGAGGACGCGGGCCTGTTTCCTCAGCTCTTCGATGTCATGCTGCGCGACGAGGCCGTGGACGTGGTCGCGGTGAACCTGCGCGTCAACGTGCCTCGTCCGGGCGGCGGCGCGCCATCGCGTCCGTTCAGCCGCGCGATGATCGAGGCGCTCCCGAAGAATCCCGGTCGACTCGTGCTCGCCTTCAGCTCATTCGCGGGCGGTGACCTCGACCAGGAGGTCGTCCGCGCGCTCGCCGACGGCGGCGTCCCCTTCCTCGAAAGCACGGAGACGGCGATGCTGGCCCTGCGCAACGCGCGCGAGCATCGGCGCTTCCTGGATCGGCCCGAGCGCGCGCCCTCGGCCGCGCCATCGCCGAGATCGCGCGCCGGCGCGAGCGGCACGCTGAGCAACACGGAAGCGATGCAGCTCCTGCGCGAGTTCGGGGTGCCGCTGGCCCAGACGATCGCCGTGAAGGACGCCGCGGCCGCGGTGACCGCCGCGGACCGACTCGGATACCCGGTGGTGCTCAAGATCGACTCCCCTGACATCGCGCACAAGACCGACGTCGGCGGAGTGCGCGTCGGCTGCCCTGACCCCGCCGCGGTGCGCGGCGCCTTCAGAGAGATGCTCGTCGAGGTCGGTCGGCGAGTGCCGACGGCGCGCCTCGACGGCGCGCTGGTCCAGCGCATGATCGCGGGAGGGCGCGAGATGATCCTCGGCGTCAAGACCGACCCGCTCTTCGGCCCGGCGGTGCTGTGCGGCTTTGGCGGCATCTTCGTCGAGCAGCTGCGCGACGTGTCCCTGCGCGTGCCGCCGATCGGTCCCGCCGACGCGGCGGCGATGATCGCCGAGCTCCGCGGCGCCGCGATCCTGTCGGGAGCGCGCGGCCGCGCGCCGGCCGACACGGGCGCGCTGGCCGACGCGATCGTCGGGGTAGCGGCGCTGGCCGAGGCGCACCGGCAGTCGCTCCGCGCTCTCGACATCAACCCGCTCCTCGTGCTCGACGACGGGCACGGCGTCGTGGCGGTGGACTGGCTGATCGAGCTCACGTGAACCCTGGAGGTGACGAGATGGCCTACGAGACGATCGTGTACGAGAAGACGGGACCCGTGGTCACGCTCACGCTCAACCGGCCCGACACCATCAACGCCATCAACCCCCAGATGACGGCGGAGCTCCACGGCGCCCTGGACGAAGCCGACGCCGACGCGGAGGTCAGGGCGATCATCCTGACCGGCGCCGGACGCGGGTTCTCGGCGGGTTTCGACATCGCGCGCCGACCCGACGGCCGCTCGTCGCTCGACGCCACCGGGGTCGAGGTCGCCGAGTACATCAAGCGCTGGTGGGGACGCGATCGCGACTCGGCGATGGAGCTCATGCACCTCTGGCACCTCACCAAGCCGGTGATCGCCGCGGTGCACGGCTGGGTGATGGGCGGCGGATTCTGGTATGCGCTCGCCGCCGACATCACCATCGCCGCCGACAACAGCGTGTTCGCCCAGCCCGAGGTCCGCCACGTCTCGAACACGACGTTCCTGTTCGCCGCCCTGGCCGGCTGGAAGGCGGCCCATCGGTACTCGCTGACCGGCGACCACTTCGATGCCGCCGAGGCCCTCCGCCTCGGCATCGTCAACGAGGTCGTGCCGGCGCCCGAGCTCCTGACGCGCGCGCGAGCCCTGGCCGAGCGGATCGCCAAGGTGCCCGAGCCCTCCGTGCGGCTCAACAAGGCGGTCACCTGCTACGGCCTGCTCGCGATGGGCTTGGGCGCCGGGATGCTGATGAACATCCCGTTCTCGAGCATGGCGCACGCCTCGTACAACGCCCAGCGAGCCGAGCTGATCGCGGCCATGCAGTCGGGGGGCCTGAGGGCGTTCCTGGAGGCCCGGGACGGCGGGTTCCGGCCGGAGCCCTTCGGGCCAAGATCGGCCCCGAAGTCCTGATGTGATAGCCTTCGAACGAAGCCAGGAGACCCTCATGGAGGACACGACGTCCAGGTCGCTCGAAGAGTAGGATCGCGGACCGCACTCGTGGCGTCGGCTCTGACCCGCGCCCTGCTCGACGCAATCGCGTGAGCCACGTCGTGCCCCCGTCCGTCTCGGTCGGCATCCACGTGCCGAGCGCCTCGGTCGATCCGTTGAAATCCGGTGAAGCCTACGCGGAGTTTTTCCGTCAGGTCGAGGGGCTCGGGCTCGACGCGGTGTGGACCGAGGATCGGATCTTCCACGACGCGAACATGCTCGACCCGCTCATGCTCCTGGCCTCGGCAGCGGCGTGCACGCGTCGCATCGAGCTGGGCACCGCGGTACTCGTCGCCACCTTGCGCGCGGCCGCGGTCGTCGCCCGCCAGGTGTCGACGCTCCACCATCTCTCGGGCGGGCGAGTGGCTCTGGGCGTTTCGCTCGGCGGTCGCCCGGAAGAGTACGCGGCCGTCGGAGTGCCGATGAACCGTCGCGTCACGGTGTTCCAGGAGAGCGTCTTCGACGTCGACCAGCACGCCCTCTTCGGGCCTCCGCGCGAAGTCGCCGCGGGGCTCATCGAGCACGTGCAGGCCGGCATCACGAAGCTCATGCTGGGCGTGCCGAGCCTCGATCTCGCTCATCTCCGCCGCATCGCGAGCGAGGTGGCGCCGGCCGTGCGCGTTCGATCGGCGGCCGCGCGATGAGCATGCCGCGAACGCCGGCGGGCCGCGAGAGCGGAGTCCTGCTCGCGCGCTGGGGTCGGCTCGTTTACCGGGCGCGCTGGCCCGTGCTGGCGCTCTCGGCGTTGGCGCTGTGCGCGTCCCTGTGGGTGAGCCACGTGGGCGGCCAGCTCGATCCGCCCGACATCCCGGCCGATACCGAATCCGGCCGCGCCCGACGGCTGCTCGAGAAGGAGCTACGGGGTCAGCCGGCTTCGTTCAGCCTGATCTTCAGCAGTGAGACACGGCCGGTGCTCGACCCGGCCTTCCGCGAGGAGGTCGAGCGCGCGCTGGCACCCCTCCGTCGCGACCCCCGAGTCGCGCGCCTGCGCACCGCGTACGACCTGCCCGGCCCCGTGCCCGCGGCGGTTCCTCTCGTCTCGCGGGACGGACGACGCACACTCGTCATGGTGGAGCTCCGCGGAACCGCCAGCGGCTATGCCTCGCTCGAGTTCTCCGGCCTTCCGCCCGACCTGTACCCGGCGCTGCGCGGGCTGGTCCACTCCGAGACGCTGGACGTCGTGTCGGTCGGCAACGTCGCGCTCAACCACGACTTCACCGAAGTCGCCCGGAAGGACCTGGGCCGGGTCGAGATGCTGATCCTCCCGGCGGTCGCGGTGCTGCTCGTGCTCGTCTTCGGCTCGGTCGTCGCGGCCGCGCTGCCGTTGGCGGTCGGTGCCCTGGCCATGATCGGCGCGATGGCCGTCACGCTCGTGCTGGCTCGCTTCGTCTCGGTCTCGATCTACGCGCCGAACATCGTCAGCATGATCGGGCTCGGCGTCGCCATCGACTATTCGCTCTTCGTCGTGAGCCGCTTCCGTGAAGAGATCCGTGAGCGGCCGCCGGTCGAGGCGCTGGCCCGAACGGTCGCCACCGCGGGCCGCGCGATCTTGTTCTCGGGTCTCACCGTGGCGATCGGCCTCCTCGGCATGCTGTTTCTGGGCCTCGGCAATCTCGGCTCGATGGGCTGGGCCGGCACGAGTGTCGTCACCCTGGCTGTCGTGTACGGCCTCACGACCTTGCCGGCGCTCCTGGCGGTACTGGGCCCGCGCGTGAACGCGCTCCGCGTGCCCTTCCTCCACAGCGAGCGCGGCGGGGAGGGGCTCTGGCATCGGCTGGCCGTGACGGTGATGGCCCATCCCTGGCGGGTCTTCGTACCCGTGGTTTGCGTGCTGCTCCTCTTCGGGCTCCCCTTCCTCCACCTGCGCGTCGGATCGGGCGATGCGACCTCGCTGCCGCCCGAGGCAGAGTCGCGCCGCGGGGACGAACTACTGCGGCGTGAGTTTCCCGGCGGCGACGCCAACCGTGTCGTGGTCGTGCTCGACGCCGGCCACGGCTCGCCGCTCGAAGCCGGGCGGGTCACCCAGACCTACGCTTTCAGCCGCTGGCTGGCGGGTCGGCCGTACGTGCAGCGTGTCGACAGCTTCGTCGACCTCAATCCCTCGCTCGATCTCGCGACGTACCTGCAGATGGCCGCGTTGCCATCGGCCCAGCGGCCGCCCGAACTGGTCGAGGCGCTCCGGCACACCCTGGGCGACCACGTCGCCATGCTGGTCGCGACCACGGATCTGCGTCCGAGCAGCGACGAGGCGCGGGCGCTCGTCCGCGACATCCGGAGGGCGCATCCGCCCTACGACGGTGCGGTGCTGGTGACCGGGCAGACCGCCTTCGATCTCGACTTCATCGGGCTCGTGATCCGCCACGCTCCGTTCGCGATCGGCCTCGTGGTCGTCGTCACCTACGTCGTGCTGTTCTTGCTCCTCGACTCCGTGCTGCTTCCGCTCAAGGCGATCATCATGAACCTGCTGTCGATCACCGCCTCCTACGGCGCGCTCGTGTGGATCTTCCAGGACGGCCATCTATCGACCTGGCTCGACTTCACGCCCGGGCCGATCCACACGGCCACGCCGATCATCATGTTCTGCCTGGTCTTCGGTCTCTCGATGGACTACGAGGTGCTGCTGCTGAGCCGCGTGCGCGAGGAGTACGAACGAAGCGGCGACAATGCGTGCGCCGTCGTGCTGGGCCTGGAACGGACGGGGCGGTTAATCACGGGCGCCGCCGCGATCATGGCGACCGTCTTCTTCGGCTTCGGGCTGGCGCGATCCGTGGTCATTCAGGCCGTCGGTGTCGGGATCGGCGTCGCGGTCGTCGTCGACGCGACGATCGTCCGCACGCTCCTGGTACCGGCCACGATGCGCTTGCTGGGCCGGTGGAACTGGTGGCGGCCGGCCTGGCTCGCCCTGCGTCCCCGGCGCCACACGAGCGGTGTCGTCACCGACCGAAGCTGAGCTGTCGGCCGGCGTGCCGAGCTCGCGCTGGCAATCGGGCCTGCCGTGTCGGATACTCTGCCCCGCGGCGCAACGACCGGGGCGCGATCGACTTCACGCGGCGCGCGGGCGCGCTCATACCCCGTCTCGGGCGCTACAGGCCGTCGCGGGGCCGGGGCCCCGCCGGCCGAGGCGTGTCACTCAATCCAAGGAGGATGCGATGGCAATCAAGGTTGGCGATCGGCTTCCCGACGGCACCCTGACTGAGATGATCGATACCGAGCGACCGGGCTGCACCGTCGGCCCGAACGCCTTCTCGATCGGCGAGATCGCCAAGGGCAAGAAGATCGCGATCTTCGGGGTGCCGGGCGCCTTCACCCCCACTTGCTCGGCCAAGCACGTCCCGAGCTACGTGCAGAACTTCGACAAGCTCCGGGCCAAGAGTGTCGACGAGGTCTGGTGCGTCTCCGTCAACGATGCCTTCGTGATGGGCGCTTGGGGACGGGACCAGAAGGCCGGTGGGAAGGTCCGAATGATGGCCGACGGCAGCGCCATCTTCACCAAGGCGCTCGGGCTCGACATGGACCTGACCGCACGCGGCATGGGCGTGCGCTCCCAGCGCTATTCGATGCTCGTCGACAACGGCGTCGTCAAGGCCGTCAACGTCGAGCAGCCCGGTAAGTTCGAGGTCAGCGACGCCGACACGATGCTGAAGTCGCTCTGATCTTCGAAGAAGAACCCATGGCGGCGATTGCCGAAGGCAAGAAGGCACCCAGCTTCACCCTCGAGGACGGCGCGGGCGAGCGCGTCTCGCTCGGGGACTTCAAGGGCAAGAACGTCGTCGTCTATTTTTATCCGAAGGACGACACGCCAGGCTGCACGAAGGAGGCCTGCGGGTTCCGCAACCTCTGGACGGAGCTGCGGCGGGCCGGCGTGGTCGTCCTCGGCGTCTCCGCTGACGACGCCGAGTCGCACACGAAGTTCGCGAGCAAGTACAAGCTCCCCTTCCCGCTACTCTCCGATCCGGATCGCAAGCTGATGCAGGCATGGGGCGCGTACGGGGACAAGATGATGTACGGTAAGAAGACCAAGGGCGTGATCCGGTCGACCGTGTGGATCGGGCCCGACGGAGTCGTGCGTAAGCACTGGGCGCGAGTCCCCGACGCCGCCAAGCACCCGCCGCCGTCCTCGAGGCGATCCGCGGCGGCGAATAGCCTCGACAGGCGATTCCCTCGAGTGGCGGTGGACGACGTTCCCGCGGTGGCTCGACTGCCTCGAGAGCTGGTGGGACAATCGAGTCATGCGGTGGCGAGTCATGCTGATCGGCGCGGCGATGATCCTGAGCGTGGGCTCGCTTCACAGCGCGTTCGGACAGACGAGAACGCCGCCCGGCGGGACGACCCCGGGCGGCGCCATGTTCGACCGCCTGCGCCAGTCGACCACGCGCCCGATGCCGCAGACGCCCGCGCCGACCGTCAGCCCGCCCGACTTGAGCTGGGTGCCCGATCGTTTCGTTCAGCTCCCCGGCGTTGACGGTCAGGTCCTCGTGCCTGGACACTGGGAGCGCAGGTTGTCCGACCACGAGGTGTACGCACCGCCGTTGATCGGCCGAACCCCGCAGGGCGACACGACCATCCACTTCCGTGCCGGTACACGGCCGCCCGTCAACGAGCGTCAGTTCCCCTGACCGACGCCCTCCCGAGGGCTCTGTGCCCATGGATCTCGGACGACGCGCGATAGCCATCGCCGATCTGGTCCAGAGCTTCGAGGGACACCTGGACGAGCATCGTGACTGCGCCGATCTCGCCGGCAGCATCCTCGAGGTGACCGCGAACGGCGCGCGGTGGGGGGTCGCATGGCTGCGATGCCCCTCGTGCGGCATGCGCTGGGAGCGGCGCCTGGCCTTGAACGGAGCCCCATAGCCTCGAGCCGCACTTCGAGCTTGACTCCATCGTCACCGACGCTGTATCCGGTCTCGATGGGCAGCAGCGCCTTCGTGTCCGACGCGCACCGTCACCTCTCGCGCGATCCGGTGATGCGCCGGTTGATCCGCCGTCATGGGCCCTGCGCCCTTGCCCCCCTGAGGCGGTCACCGTACGAGGCGCTCACGCGCGCCATCGCTCACCAGCAGCTCAACGGCCGCGCCGCGGAAACGATCCTCACACGCTTCGTCGCCCTGTTCGAGAACGGGCGCTTTCCGTCGCCCGCGGACGTCTTGGCGGCACGCGTCGCACGGTTGCGCCGGGCCGGCTTCTCGCGCGGCAAGGTGCGGGCGATCAAGGACATCGCGCGGCACGCGCTCGCGGGCGTGGTGCCGACGCGCCGGGTGGCGGCGCGTCTCGACGATGAGGTGATCATCGAGCAGTTGACGCGAATCCACGGGGTCGGGCGGTGGACGGTGGAGATGCTCTTGATCTTCACCCTCGGGCGGCCCGATGTCCTGCCCGTGGACGACTTCGGCGTGCGGGAGGGCTACCGCCTCGCGTACCGGCTCCGAGAGCGGCCGACGCCGAAGGCGCTGCAGGCCATCGGCGAACGCTGGAAACCCTATCGCTCGATCGCCGCCTGGTATCTCTGGCGCGCGGCGAGCGAGCGGCGGAAAGCACCCACATCGGTGAAGACACCGAAATCGTGAGGAGGCTCGATATGAGCGGGTTCGTGCGACGAATCCTCCTCGGTTCCTTCATCGCCGCGGCGTCGGTCGGAGCGGCCGCGGCCCAGAGTCAGCCGGAAGGGCAGCTGACTGTCGCGTTCGACGCGTCCATCGCGCCCACGTTCCTCGATCCGGCCGAGACACCGGGAATCGGCACGCCGTTCGTGTTTCTCTACGCGATGCACGACGCGCTCATCAAGCCGTTGCCGGGCAACGACATGGCGCCGTGCCTGGCCGAGTCGTGGAAAGAGAGCTCCGACGGGCTCACGTACGAATTCAAGCTGCGCCCGGGCCTCAAGTTCCACAACGGTGATCCCCTCACCGCGGATGACGTGAAGTTCACGTTCCAGCGCTACAAGGGCGCGTCTGCGAAGCTCTTGCACGACCGGGTGAAGTCGGTCGACGTCCTCGATCCGCTACGCATCCGATTCGTGCTGGACAAGCCGTGGCCCGACTTTCTCCAGTTCTATGCGACCCCGGCCACCGGGGCCGCCTGGATCGTGCCCCGGAAGTACATCGAGAAGGTCGGCGAGGACGGCTTCCGTCGCCAGCCCGTCGGGCTCGGGCCCTATCGCGTGGTGCGCCAGACGACGGGCGTCGAGCTCGTCCTCGAGGCCAACGAGCAGTACTGGCGCAAAAAGCCGTCGATCAAGACGATCATCATCAAGGGCGTGCCCGATCGGACGACGCGCCTGGCCATGCTGAAGACCGGGGAGGCGGACATCGGCTATTTGATGGTCGGCGTCGAGGCCTCGACCATCAAGGGCGACTCGAAGCTGCGGCTCGCACGCGTGATTCCACCGGCGACGTGGTGGCTCGACTTCCCGGAGCAGTTCAATCCCAAATCGCCGTGGCACGATCGCCGCGTGCGGCTCGCGGCGACGATGGCGGTCGACAAGCAGGCCCTCAACGAAGCCGAGCGGCTCGGCTTCTCGCGCCTGACCGGTTCGATCATCCCCAGTGTCATGGAGTTCGCACTGCGCATCGAGCCGTACCCGTACGACCCGACGCACGCCAAGCGCCTCCTCGTGGAGGCCGGCTACCCCAACGGCTTCGACGCCGGCGAGATCACCCCGTTGCCCCCGTTCGTCACGATGGGCGAGAGCGTGGCGAACTATCTCGGCGCGGTCGGCATTCGCGGTCGCGTGCGTAGCATGGAGCGGGCGACCTACATGGAAGCGTGGCGAACGAAGACCCGAACGGGTGTGTTCGTGACGGTCACGGCGGCCCCGGGAAACGCGGCCTCACGAATCGAGAATTTTGTCATCAGCAGCGCCCCGTACGCCACCGGCGGGCATCCCGACATCGACGACCTGTTCCGGCAGCAGGCGCAGGAGCGCGATCGCAAGAAGCGCGAGACACTCTTGCATCAGATCCAGCGCCTGATGTACGACCGCGTCATGTACGGAGGGATCTTCGAGCCGGCCACCCTGCACGGCATCGGCCCGCGGGTCGAGGAGCCGGGAGTCGGCTTGAGCCCGCAGCTCTATTTCACCTCGCCCTGGGAAGACATGCGCCTGAAGAAGCCGTAACGACCCAACGCAATCGGAGGTGCGGCCATGGCCATCCAACTCGACCACGTCATCGTGCCCTCGCGTCAGCGGCTCGCCTCGGCGAAGCTGCTGGCCGAACTACTCGGCGTGCCCTGGGAGGAATCGCGGGGCGAGTTCACGCCGGTGTACGTCAACGACTCGCTGACCGTCGACTTCGCCGATCGCGAGCAGTTCCAGCGCTACCATCTCTGCTTCCGCGTCACAGACACCGACTTCGACGCGATCTTCGGCCGCATTCAGAGCGCCGGGCTCGCGTACCGGAGCCGCCCCCGCGGCGAGAACGACATGCTGATCAATCGCCGTCTCGGCGGGAAGAACGTTTACTGGGAAGATGGCGACGGACATCTCTGGGAGATTCTCACGGTCAGCTACGCTCGTGCTGACTCTCCGGTCGCCGTCGCTCCGTAGGGTTCCGCTCGGCGGGAGGCGGAGGGCGGCAGGAGGTCGCGGTAGGGGTCGAGCGGACCACGCGGCACGCGTGCGCTGCTCCTCGGCGGCTGGGCTCCATCCGGGCGCACGACGTCCGCCGCGCGCTTGGAGGGAACGGGTCCGTCCGACCCCACCGCGACCTCCTGCCGCCCTCCGTTTCCCGTCAGGGCGAACCTGCGCAGTCATTCCGGCCACCAGTGGAGGGTAAGCGCTCGTCGCTGCCTTCGCGTCGAGCCTAGTTACCCGCCAATAGTCAGCCGGGCGGGGCCCTGTCGTCCTTCACCACCCCGTCGCAATCATCCTCAGTGGATCTTGTCCAGTCAGCGGGTGGGGGTGCGGGGGTCCAGGAGGTCGCGGAGGGCGTCGCCGACGAGGTTCAGGGCCAGGACGATGACGAAGATCGCGAGGCCCGGGAGCAGGACGACGTGAGGGCTCAGGACGACGAACTGTCGGCCGGTCGCGAGCATGCTGCCCCAGTCGGCGGTCGGCGGTTGAGTGCCGAGGCCGAGGAAGGAGAGACCGGCCGTGGCGAGGATCTTGGCGCCCACGTCGAGGCTGAAGGCCACGATCACCGGCGATAGAAGATGCGGCAGGATGTGGCGCGCGAGGATGAGCGGATCGGTCGCGCCGAGCGCCCGGGCTGCCTCGACGAACTCGCGCTCGCGCAGTGAGAGGACCACGCCGCGCACGAGGCGCGTGTAGATCGGAAAGCCCACGATCGCGATGGCGATCATCGCGTTGCGCAGGCCGGGCCCGAGGCCCGCGACGA
>Ga0209160_1001000_pt1 | contig 23570 bp, 21 predicted proteins | sample GraSoiAngelo_153_FD_186167 | JGI IMG/M metagenome (GOLD analysis project Ga0209160, IMG submission 186167) | Grasslands soil microbial communities from the Angelo Coastal Reserve, California, USA - 14_1009_12_40cm (SPAdes) (version 2) | ecosystem: Environmental > Terrestrial > Soil > Grasslands ...
ACGACCTGTGGAACGGGTACCCGGAGGAGACGAACGCCCCATACGGCCTGGCCAAGAAGATGCTGCTCGTGCAAGCCCAGGCCTATCGCGAGCAGTACGGCTTCAACGGCATCTACCTGCTGCCCGTCAACCTCTACGGTCCGGGCGACAACATCGACCTGCACAACTCGCACGTGATCCCGGCGCTCATCCGCAAATGCCTCGAGGCTCGCGACGCGAAGGCGGCATCCGTCGAGGTGTGGGGCACGGGCTCGCCGACGCGCGAGTTCCTCTATGTCGATGACGCGGCTCAAGCGATCGCGCTGGCGACCGAGCGCTACGACAAACCGGAGCCGGTCAACATCGGCAGCTCCCAGGAGATCTCCATCAAAGACCTGGTCGAGCTGGTCGTCGACCTGACCGGGTTCGAGGGCCAGGTCGTTTGGGATCACACCAAGCCCGACGGCCAGCCTCGGCGCAAGCTCAACGTCGACCGCGCATGGAAAGAGTTCGGATTCCGCTCGTCGACGGCGTTCCGCGACGGGCTGCGCGACACCATCCGCTGGTACCAGCAGGTCATGGCCGGCTCGCGTTCGTAAGCCACCACAACTGATCAAGGAGATCGCGATGTCGACCCTCGCCTTCGATCCCGAAGAGACCACCCATTGGGAGCAGTCACACCCTCGCTCGATCGCACCTGAGCAGTGGACCAAGTTCGAGGGTTATGCCGCCGAGATGTTCTCCGCTTTCGGAATGGACCTCGACACGCCAGGTACCAAGACCACGCCATTCCGGTTCGTGCACGCGCTCTTCGACGCCACCAACGGGTACGAGGGTGACCCCAAGCTGCTCACGGCCTTCCCGACCGAATGCCGTGGCGGCTCCGACTGCAACATTGCGCAGACGATCGAGGGACCCATCGAATTCTTTTCGCTGTGCGAGCACCACGCGCTTCCGTTCCACGGCCATGCGTACATCGGTTACATCGCGCACGAGGAAATCATCGGCATCTCCAAGCTGACCAGGCTCGTGCGCGTCTTCGCGCGGCGCTTCACGGTTCAGGAGCGCGTCGGGGTCGAGATCGCCGACGAGCTGGTGCGCCTGCTGGAGCCGCACGGGGTCGCCGTGCACCTGAATGCGATGCACCTTTGCACGCAGATGCGAGGGGTGCGCGAGGCTCACTCGCGGACCTTGACCTCGAACTGGCGCGGCAACTACGAAACGGATCCCCAGCTCAGGACCGAGTTCCTCCAGGCTGCGAGGGGTCTCAGCGACCACTGACAGCAGCACCCGTGCTCGCGCCGTTCAGCGTTTTGGCAGATGAAACGCATCGCCCTTCTTACGATTTGCCCGAGGCGCTGAGCCAGATCTACGGGCGGCTTGGTTTCGCGGATCGGGTCCTGTACTCGAACTTCGTCTCGTCGCTGGACGGCGTGGTGACGGTCGGCTCCGGGATCTCGGCCGGCTCGGTGATCAGCGGCAAGAACCAGGCGGACCGGTTCCTGATGGCGCTCCTGCGCGCCTGCGCCGACGCGGTGGTCATCGGCGCCGGCACGCTGCGCGCGACCCCGGGCCACCTGTGGACTCCCGCTCATGTCTATCCCGACCTCGCGTCCGAGTTCGCCTCGTTGAGGCAAACACTCGGCCTCGGTCTGGAGCCGCGGCTGGTGTTGCTGACCGCCACCGGTGACCTGGACTTGAAGCATCCCGCGCTTGTGAAGGGAGCCGTCGTGCTGACGACCAGGGCCGTGGCCGACCAGATCGGCAGCCGGTTGCCGCCTGCCTGTGAGGTGATCGCCCTGGGCGAGGGCAAGACGCTCAACATCAAGCATGCCTTCGGTGAGTTGACCAGGATGGGCATGGACGTCGTGCTCACCGAGGGCGGGCCGCATCTCATGGGCGAGCTGATCAAAGCTCAGCTCCTGGACGAGATGTTCCTGACGCTTTCACCCGTGCTTGCGGGACGAGACAAGGAGCTCCGCCTGGGAATGGTCGAAGGCGCCGAGCTCCTGCCGAAGCTTCCGGTCTGGAGCCGCCTCCTCAGCGCCCGGCGCCACGGCGACTACTTATTTCTGCGCTACGCCTTGCCGCGTCCCTGAGCTGAGTCGAGAGCGCGCGTCCGCAGCGCGCGCTTCGTGCCGTCCTGCGACTCGAGCAGAGAGCGCCGCACCGGCCCCGGCAGGTCCCGCTCGAGCAACCGGTCCACGAGCGCAACCACCTCTGGTGTGACGATCGTCACCGGGTAGTACAGCTTCGTGAACACGAGCGCCTCGTCTATGTCATGCGACTCCCAGAACGGCAGGAGAGTGTCGAAGTAGGGCTGCACGTATTCGGCCAGGATGGATTCCTGGTCGGGCCGGTGGAAACCGTCGGCGATCGCCTTCTTGGTGGCGAGAGAAACGCGCCCGTTGGTGACGGCCTCCCACGCCTCTGCCTTGGCCGCCGGCACCGGACGCGCCGCCCGGGCAGCGGCGGCGGCGCGGCTTCCGATGTCGGTGGGGTCTCGCTCGAGCTCGTCGGCGATGACCTCGGGCCCCGCAGCGCCAACCGTAGCGAGCGCGATCACCGCGGCCCAGCGGACGGTGAAGTCCACGGCCAGGCCATCGGGCCGGGTCCTACCGTCGAGGAGTCCCGCCACCCAGTCGAGGTCCTCAGGCCGGCGGGCCGCATCGATGAAGGTGAGCGTCCAGTGCAGCTGGAGGTCGCTGCCCGGCGGGATCCGCTGCAGCCAGTCGAAGGCGCCTCGTGCGACCGCCTCGCGCAGCGCGCCACGCTTTGCGGGATCGGCGAACTCCTCGAATGCGGTGAAAGCGCGGAAGATCAGCGACTGGAAAACGGCCGGATCGTCCTCGACGCCGATGCATCGGAGCGAGATGTCGACGTAGTCGCCGGAGGGCAGTTCAGCGTTGCGCACCATGTCCCACAGGCTGCCCCACACGACCGCGCGCGCCAGGTCGTCGTCGAGCCGCAAGTGACCCTGGAGGAGCACATCGAGGGACTTCGTATCGATCGCAACTCTCGCGTATGCGAGGTCGCCGTCGTTGACGAGCACGAAGTCACTCGCGACCTGGCCGGCGAGCTGAGGTATAGGAGTTAGCGCGCCGGCAACGTCGAGGTCGACGGTGCCTCGCCGCTCGAACGCCCAGTCGGCGTCGGCGCTGACGTCGAACAGACCGATCCGCAGGTGGTGCGGGCGCAGGATGGGATTCGACGCGGGCGCCGTCTGCAACACCGCGGCCGACTTGATTTTGCCGTCCTCGATTTCCTGCTCCACGGCCAGCTTGTTCAACCCTGCTTCCTCGAGCCAGACGTGCGCCCACTCTTTCAAGTCGCGTCCGGATGCTTCTTCGAGCGCCGCGAGAAAGTCCGCGAGGGTGGCATTGGCGTATGAGTGGCGCTCGAGGTAGAGGTGCACGCCGTCGAAGAAGGTGTCTTCGCCCAACCACGCGGCAAGCTGCTTGAGGACCGCCCCGCCCTTGTTGTAAGTGATCTTGTCGAAGTTGAGATGCACTGAATCGACATCGGGGATGTCGGCCACGATGGGGTGCGTCGTCGGCATTTCATCCTGGATCCTCGCCTCGACCTTGGTGTCGGCCGCGAAAAACGTCCAGGCGTCCTTGAACCGCGTCGCCTCAGCGCTCGCGAGGCTGCCCATGTAGGTGGCGAAGCTCTCGTTGAGCCAGAGGTCGTCGAACCATTTCATCGTCACCAGGTCGCCGAACCACATATGCGCCATCTCATGGAGGATCGTGTTCGCTCGTCTCTGGCGCGCAGCTTGAGTGACGCGCGAGCGAAAGATGTACCGCTCGCTGAAAGTCACGCATCCCGGGTTCTCCATCGCGCCGGCAGAGAACTCGGGCACGAAGAGCTGGTCGTACTTGCCGAACATGTAGGGGATCCCGTACTTCGACGCGAAATAGTCGAGACCCGAGCTGGTGATCTCGACGATCTCCGCTGTCTCATTGGTGTCGAGGTATTGCGCGAGCGATTGGCGGCAGTACAAGCCGACCCCGATGTCGCCGTGCTGCCTGTGAACCGAGTGGTACTCGCCGGCCACAAGCGCCGAGAGGTAGGTGGAGATGACCTTGGTGGTGGGGAAGCGCCACACGCCGCCGTCGTTGGTGGCGCCGTCGCTGTTGGAGACGACAGTCCACTCTTTGGGCGCTTTGACCTGGAACGTGAATGTGCCTTTGATGTCGGGCTGGTCGAAGCACGCGAACACTCGGTGGGCGTCGTTGCTTTCGAAGGAGGTGTGGAGGTACGAGCGGCCGTCGAGCGGATCCTGGAAGCGACTCAACCCGGTCCCGTCGTGCATGTACTTCGCCGTGCCCGTGACGTGCAGCACGTTGTTCTCTTCGAGGTGGGGGAGGGCGATCCGCCCGCCGTCGAACGCGCCGGACGGGAGCGCCTTGCCGTTCAGCTCGATGCGCTCGACCGCCGGGCCGATGAATTCGACGAAGGTGCCGGCGCCGGGCTGGCGGCAGGTGAATTCGACGGTGGTGTCCGTTGCGAACGTCTCGTCGCTGCCGGTGAGGTCCAGGTGGACCTCGTATCGCGGTTCCGACAGGAGCGCGGCGCGCGACCGGGCTTCCTCACGGGTGAGATTGTTTCGAGTGGTTATGAACTTGACTTTAGGCCGTTCCGATCAGCAGGATTCGGCGCTGCCCGGGAGGAAGTAGGCGCCAGAAGCGGCCACGGCGGTGCCGGCTTGCGCGAGCACGACGATGGCACCGGCCTTGGCGGAGGGCAGCGTTATCGCGAAGCCGCCCTTCGGTGCGGGCAGGAAGATCCGGAATGTGGGATTGGGCGTGTCAGTCCGCTTGAAGACAGTCGTGGTCGTGCCCGTACAGCGGTCGAAGAAGTTCACCGAGTAGGTCAGCTGGCCGACGGCTGCGTCGTAGTAGATCCCGATGTCTACGTGGCAGGTTCCGTTCAGCGTGCAGTTGGTGTCCGCCGACGTGGCCCCCTGGCAAGGCGCCTGTGGCAGGCAGAATTGGACTTTGGTGATCGGGCTGCTGCTCTCGGGCGCGTAGGCCGGCACCGGCTGCAGCGCGGTTCCAGATGAAGGCGAAGCCTTCGGTGAGGTCTTCGGTGAGGTCTTCGGTGAGGTCTTCGTGCCGGGTGACTGCGTTGTGCCGACGTTGTTTGAGGATCCACCTCGAGTGGCCGCGAAAATGCCGCCGCCCACGCCGATCAGAAGCAGCAGCACGATCGCCGCGATCGCCGGCACCAGCCATGGCGGCCGCTCGGATTGCTGGTCGCGGACCGGGCGGCGGGGGGCGGGGGGCTTTCGCGCGGGCGCCGACGGCACCGGGACCGGAGCCGGCGTCGAAACCGGTGCGCGGGTGGTCGTCGGTGAAGGCGCGGGCGCCACGTACGCCGGGGCGGCAGGCGTCGGTTCGGGTGGGGCCTTCTCCACTTCCTTGGGGGCGATCTCCCCGGCCGGCGTCCAAGCCGGGGTCGGAATCGAGGTCCAGCTGGGCTTCGACTCGGCCGGGGCGGGCTCCGGCGCCTTCTCCGGGGCCGGGGCCGCGGGCTCTGCCGGCGCCTCGGTGGCAGGCTTGGGCGGAAGGGGAGCGGGTTCCCACGTTTCGATTGGCTTTGGCGTGGGCTCGGCAGGCTTGGGGGGCGCTGCGGGGGCCTCCGGCGGGGGCGCGATCGGCACGCCGCCCCAGGTAGCTTGCGGGGAGACCGGTTTCTCATCCCACGTTGGGACCGCTGAGGGCGGCGAAGGCGGCTCGGCCGGCTTCGGCGGGACGGTTGGGAACGTTTCGGGCGCCCGGGGCGCGGGCTCGTAGGAGGCCGGTGGGCGCACCTCCTCGTCGGGAGGTCGAGGCGGTGGTACATAGGGCGGCGGGACCGGAGGCGCTGGAGGGGGCGGATAAGTTTCAAGCGAACGCGAAGGGGCGTCATAAGACACCGGAGCGCGCGCGGGCGTCTCGTCGGGCGCGGGGCTCGGAGTGAAGGTGCTCGTGGGCGCAGGAGGCTGCTGTTGCGGAGCCGGGGCGGGGGCCGGCGCGGGCGCGGGCGCGCCCCAGGGCAGCGGTCCTGATGGCGTTTGCGTATGCGATGTCGACGGTGCGGGCGGGAACGTCTCCTTGGGCAGGAACGGAGTGATCGATGGCATCTCGCGACCGCCTGCACGCAACGCGAGCTCCGACTGCGCGGCGGTCATGCGGTCAGGCGCGAGCAGGGCGGCTGCCATTTCGCGCAGCGCTCCCTGGGCTCTGTCCGCGGCCGGGCCCATCGCGCCGCTTGCCATCGAGCGCATCGTGACCACCAATCCGGGCGGGATGCTCGGCGGGGCCGGCGCGCCGGCCGGGTCCACGCCGAATGCCGCGCATATCGCCATGCCACATGAGCGCACGTCCGCACGCAGATCGCTTTGCGATGGAGCGCCACGCACCGCGGCCGCGGGATGACCGCTGAGCCGCACCTCACCGTTTCCGGTCACGCGAATCGCGGCGGCGCCGAAACCGCCCATCGCGATGCCGGCCTCGTGCAGTGCCGCGACGCCCGACAGGACCGCGGCGCCGAGCGCGGCAGCCGCGGGCGGCGTGAGCGGCCCGCGAGAGAGGATCGTGCCCAATGGCGTGCCTTCGTTCGGCTCCACCGCGACCCAGATACCGTTGGGATCCGTGCCCCATGCAAGCACCGGAGCCAGCGCCGGGTGCCGGTGGTCGGCCAGCCTCTGCAGGCGGGGAACCGCGGCCGCGGCTTCAGCTGCGGGCGCCGGAATCTCGTGGATCACGACCGCCTTTCCGCTCTTGAGCACCGCCTTCCAGCCCTGGCCCGCGCCAGGCGCGACGAGCTCGATCAGCTTCGGTTTGGTCTCGCTCTCGGGCATATCGGGTGCATGGTAACCTTGCGGCACATGGCTTATGTCATCGTTCAGCCGTGCGTCGGGGTAAAAGATGCCTCTTGCGTAGAGGTCTGCCCCGTGGACTGTATTCACACTGACGACGCGGCAACGATGTATTTCATCGATCCCGACGAGTGCATCGACTGCGGCGCTTGCGTTGATCCCTGCCCCGTCGACGCCATCTTCCCCGAGGACGAAGTTCCGGAGCAGTGGCGCGAATACATCAAGATCAACGCGGACTATTTCAAGAATCCTAAGTAAGCTCCTGGCGCAGTCCTAAGGCTTGGCGAGGCACTCAGTCACCCTGGTCCCTGGGGACGGGGTCGGCCCCGAGATATGCGACGCGGCCGTGCGCGTGCTCGAGGCCACGGGCGTCCAGTTCGACTGGGACGTGCAGCAAGCCGGCGAGGCCGCCATCAAAGAGTTCGGGACGCCGCTGCCAGAACCTGTGCTCGCCTCCATCCGCAAGAACAAGGTCGCGCTCAAAGGGCCGATCACCACACCAATTGGATCCGGTTTTAGAAGTGTCAACGTTGCTTTGCGCCAGGAGCTCGACCTGTATGCGCTCGTGCGCCCGGTCAAGGCCTACAAGGGCGCGCGCAATCTGCGCGACGACCTCGACTTCGTCATCGTGCGCGAGAACACGGAAGACATCTACGCGGGCATCGAGTTCGAGCAGGGCACGACCGACGCTTCGCATCTGATCGAAGAGATCTCGACGCTGGCGAAGAAGAAGATCCGGCCCGACAGCGGGCTGTCCATCAAGCCGATCTCGATCAGCGGCTCAGAGCGGATCGTGCAGTTCGCGTTCGACTACGCGCGCAAGAACAAGCGGCGCAAGGTGACCGCGGTGCACAAGGCGAACATCATGAAACACACCGACGGCCTGTTCCTCTCCGTCGCGCGCAAGGTGGCCGAGCGCAATCAGGACATCGAGTTCGAGGACCGGATCGTCGACAACATGTGCATGCAGCTGGTCTTGCGGCCGCGCGAGTACGACATCCTCTGCTGCCCCAACCTCTACGGCGACATCATCTCCGACCTCGGCGCGGGCATGATCGGCGGGCTTGGCCTGGCGCCGGGCGCGAACATAGGGACGAACGGCGCTGTGTTCGAGGCGACCCACGGCAGCGCGCCCAAGTACGCCGGACTCAACAAGGTGAACCCGATGGCCGTGATGCTGTCGGGCGTGCTCATGCTCCGCCACCTCGAGGAGAAAGCTGCAGCCGACGCGCTCGAAACAGCGATCGCAGATGTGATCGCACTGGGCAAGAATGTCACCTACGACCTCAAGGAGAAGCGGGACGACCCCACGTCAGTGGGCACGAGCCAGGTGGCTGACGCCGTCGTGGCGCAGCTCAAAGCAGGTGCGTAGGGCAGCTGCGGTACTGGTGGCGGCTGTGCTGGCCGCCGCGTGCTCGACCGGCCCGGCGACTGCGGTCAAGACGACCCCGGTCGCGGCCGCGCCGGTCATCGGCCCGTCGCTAGATCGTGCCGATCAGCCCTCGTTCGCATATCGATCCGGGCGGCCGCCCGCGCTCAGCCTGCAGGAGCTGTTCCACCCGACCTACAACGTGCCCGCAGATCCGTCGATGGTGCGCACGCTCCTGGTGACGGGCGACATCATCCCAGCCCGCGGCGTCGCGTACTTCGCGGCCGTGAAGCATGACTACCTTTGGCCGTTCCGGCCCACGGCCGACTACACGAAGAACGCCGACATCACATACGTGAACCTCGAGGCGCCGCTGTTCGCAGGGTGCCCGGTCAGCCCAGCCTCGAGCTTCACCTTCTGCGGTGATCCCCGATTCGTCGACGGGCTGACGCTGATGGGGGCCAAGGTCGCCAACCTGGCCAACAACCACCTCACCAATTACGGCGCGGCCGGCGTCACCGCCACCGACCAGCTGCTGAACCAGCACGGAATTCTTACGAGCGGGCTGGGCCCCGTGGCGGTCATCGACGTTCGGGGCATCAAGTTCGGGTTCATCGGCTTCAACGGCGTGGGTCGCGCGATCGACCAGAACGCGTTGCAGCAGGGGATCGCACGCGCGCGCCAGCTAGCCGATGTCGTCGTCGTGCAGTTCCATTGGGGCAAGGAATACGAGCGCCAGCCGATGGCCGACCGGGGCGTGCCGACGCCCGACGATCCGGTGGGCATCGGGCACCGGGCGATCGATTGGGGCGCAGACATCGTGATCGGCAATCACCCGCATTGGTATCAGGGCATCGAGGTCTATCACGGCAAGCTGATCACCTACGCGCACGGGAACTTCATCTTCGACCAGATGTGGTCGGAGGAGACGCGCGAGGGAGTCATCGGGACGTACACCTTCTATGGGACACAGCTCGTCGCCGCGTCGTGGAAGGCGGTCCGGAGCTACGACTACGGCCAGCCGGTGTTCATGAACGCAACCGACAACACGACGGCACTCACGACCATGGAGGCCGCGAGTGACCAGCTGGCTTCCCGACTCGGCGAACCGACCACCAAACCTGTGCCTGCTCTGCCTCCGCCGCCGCCGTACGCCCCGGAGCACGCACCTACCTAATAGAATCTCAGCAACCTAACCAGGGGGTTCTACCCGTCTCACCCTACGTCCCAGCAAGCGAGCTCCACCGAATCCGCGGGCGCCGACGGCGCAGTCGCGACCGGATCGTTTTCTTCGCCACGATCGCCCTGCTCGTGGTGGGAGGCGTCACCAGCGGATTCGCGCTGGTCAAGCGCCCGGCCGGCATCATCTTCACGGCCCAGCACACGAGCGTTGAGTCGAACACCCTGGCGACGGTGCAGCGGCCGACGAACTTCGATCATTTCGATTTCTCCAGCCTCTGGCTCGCGGTCAACCCGCAGCCGGCGCTTGCGATCCACGGCCAGGCCGCGTATCTGATCGACCTCGACACGCGACAGGTGATGTGGTCGCGCGACGCTGAAACCTCGCGGGCACCCGCAAGCCTGACCAAGCTGATCACGGCCATGGTGGCTGTCGACGATGCAGGCTCGCTGGACCACCTGGTCGTCATCGGCAAAGAGGTGACGCAGGTGGTTCCCAGCGTCATGGGCCTCTCTCCAGGTGAGCGCTTGAGCGTGCATGAGCTCATCGACGGTCTCTTCCTCGACTCCGGCAACGACGCCGCCGAAGCCCTCGCGAGCGGGATCGTTCCACGTGACCGTTTCATCCGCCAGATGAACCAGAAGGCGAAGAGCATCGGCCTGACGGCCAGCCACTTCGTCAATCCCAGCGGCCTCGACGCCCCGGGACATGGAATGTCGGCGCACGACCTCGCGCACGCCGCGGCTTACCTGGACCAGTACTACCCGGCGCTGGCCGCGATCGCCAACACCAAGGACGTCGCCATCGCCGCCACCTCGCAGCACAAAGCCTTCTACCCGCACAACCTGAACCCGATGCTCTGGAGCTATCCCGGAGCCACCGGCCTCAAGACCGGGCTGACCGACGCCGCCGGCGGCTGCATGATCGCCACGGCGACGCGCGGCAACCGGCATCTGATCGCCGTCGTCCTCAACGCCACCCACCACTCGGCGGATGACGCGACCTTGCTGCTCAACTACGGCTTCAGCACGCAGACGCGACTTCCGTTGCCACCATGGCCGCAACCATCCCCGGCGACAGGGAGCGCTTAGACTTCCCGGACGTGATTCGGCTTGTGGGCCTGAGCGCGCAAGAAGTGCTCGACTCGCGCGGCAATCCGACCGTATCGGTCACTGCCACCACGGAGTCGGGCAGCGCCACCGCGATCGTCCCGTCTGGAGCGTCCACGGGAAAGCACGAGGCGCTAGAGCTGCGCGACGGAGACGCGAACCGCTATGGGGGCAAGGGAGTCCTCAAGGCGGTCAGCAACGTCGAGAAGACGATCGCCGTGCACGTCGTCGGCATGGACATCTCCGACCAGGCCGCCTTCGATGCCGCACTGATCGGCCTCGACGGAACTGTCGACAAGTCGCGCCTGGGGGCGAACGCGATTCTCGGCGTTTCGCTGGCGGCGGCGCGCGCGGCCGCACAGGCGAGCGAGACGCCTCTCTACCGCTACCTGGGCGGCGCCCAGTCCCACCTGCTGCCGCTCCCGATGGCCAACATCCTCAATGGGGGCGTGCACGCGGACACGTCGGTCGACCTGCAGGAGTTCATGGTGTGTCCCGTCGGGGCGCCGTCGTTCGCGGAGGCGCTGCGAGCCGTTTCCGAGGTGTACCACGAGCTGAAGCGCATTCTGAAATCGCAGGGCCTCTCGACCGCAGTCGGGGATGAAGGAGGCTTCGCGCCCGACCTGGCATCGAACGAAGACGCCTTGAAGCTCATCGTCGAGGCGATCAGGCAGGCCGGTTACAAGCCTGGTGAGGAGGTCGCGCTGGCAATCGACGTGGCCGCCAGCGAGCTCTACGCCGACGGCGCCTACAAGCTCGCCGGCGAGGGCGTGGCATTCACCGCGCTCCAATTCGTAGACCTGTACGAGAGATGGATCACCAGCTACCCGATCATCAGCATCGAGGACGGAATGGCCGAGGACGATTGGGAGGGATGGAAGCTGCTCACCGACCGGCTGGGGAGCAAGGTACAGCTCGTCGGTGACGACATCTTCGTCACCAACGTCGGACGCCTCGAGAAAGGGATCGAAAGCGGGATCGCCAACTCGATCCTGGTCAAGGTCAACCAGATCGGGACGTTGACGGAAACGCTGCATGCCATCGACACCGCGCGCACGGCGGGTTACTCGGCGGTGATCTCACATCGGTCGGGGGAGACCGAGGACACCACGATCGCGGACCTGGCGGTGGCGACCGGTGTGGGCATGATCAAAACCGGTGCTTGCGCTCGCGGCGAGCGCGTCGCCAAGTACAACCGGCTGCTGGCGATCGAGCGCGAGTTGGGGTCGGGTGCGTATTACGCGCAGGGCTCGAGCCTGCCGTGAAAGAGGCATCGCGGGCGGTACACGCCGGCCGCGAACTGGTTGCCCGGAGTCCGCTCGCGCCTGACCTGAGCCCGGCGGCGGTGCACGTGTACACCGACCTCGATGACTACGACGCCGTCGCCCGCGGAGACCGCCCCGGGCATTACTACGGCCGAAACTCCAACAGCAACCGCACGATGCTGGAGCAGGCGGTGGCCGAGCTGGAGGGCGCGGAGGCCGGCATCGCCACCGCTTCCGGGATGGCGGCGCTGCATGTTGCGATCCTCGCGCTGGCGCCGAAGCCGGTCACGATCCTGGCCACGCGCGAGTTGTACGGAGGCACCCTCGCGCTGATCCGCCAGGACCTCGAACCCGCCGGGTATGAGGCCAACTTCATCGACATGACGGACCTCGAGACGGTGCGTCGCTCGATCAGCGGCGCCGGGCTGGTGCTGGTGGAGACGATCACCAACCCGCTGTGCCGGATGCCGGACGTCGAGGTCATCGCAAGCGTTGCTCGCGACCACGGCGTGCCGCTGCTCGTCGACAACACCTTCGCGACTCCCATCCTGTTCCGACCTCTCGAGGTAGGCGCGACCGCAGTCATGCACAGCGCCACGAAGTACATCGGCGGTCACTCCGACCTCGTCGCCGGTGTCGTCGTCGGTGACGCCGCCACAATCGCCGCGGCGCGGGCGCGCTCGGTGCGCACTGGAAGCACGCTCGGGCCGTTCGATGCCTGGCTGGCATTGCGCGGGCTGCGAACCCTGGACGTGCGCATGCGCAGGCACAGCGACAACGGCCTTGCGCTGGCGCGAGCCATGCGCAAGATGCCGGGCGTCGCGCGCGTCCATCACCCCTTGCTGGAAGGCTCGCCGTCCTACGACGTCGCCAAGCGGCTGCTGCCGGACGGCGCCGGCGGAATGTTCGCGTTCGACCTCGACGGCGGGCGCGAGGCGGTGCAGCGGATGCTGTCCCGCTTCGAGCTGGTCAGGTTCGCCGCCAGCCTTGGGGGCCTCGAGACCACGATTTCGTACCCGGAGATAACCTCGCACCGAGCCTTGAGCCCAGAAGAGCGCGCCGAGCTCGGAGTGGGACCGGGGACGGTGCGGGTGTCGGCCGGCATCGAGGCGGCCGAGGACATCGTCGCCGACTTCGCCCAAGCCTTATCCGCTTAGGTGGCCGCTTACACGCTGGTGCAGCTGGTCGAGGTCCTCGTTTTCGGCGCTGTGCTCCTCTTCGGCGTCATGGTTCGCTCTCCATCGATCGCCATCCTTGGCGGGGGGTTCTTGATCGGCAAGGCGGTCCTCAACATCCTGGCGCCGGAGGGCGGCACGGTCTATCGGCGTTCGGTGATCGGCTACGCGCTCGGAGGCCTCTATGCCCTGATCGGAATCATCGCCGCCCACTTCCTGACCTAAACCGACGCCCGCGATATGCCGGCGAGGGCAATGTTCTTAAATTCGAATTGCAATGAGTAGGCCAAGGCCATCCGCGCCGACTTCCCGGCACAAGGGCCGAATGATAAACCGGGCGCAGCGATGGTTTTGGACCCATTCGTGGCAGAGACGGGAGCGCGAGGCATCAGAGGATGTCCGTCTGGGTCGCGTCCGAACTCATAAAACAGAGGGCGATTTCCTCGGCAGCCTCGAGACGCACTAAGAAGTGACCTGCTGACCTTTCATTCGCCCCTATCTACTGGAATCGGCGCGACCCAGACCATGGTTCCTATCCTGTTTACATGCAGCGGACCGTGAGCCCGGACATCGTCAGGCTGATCGGCAACACGCCGCTGCTGCGGGTGAAGCTTTTTGAGCGTGACTTTCCGAGAGTAGAGGTCTACGCGAAGGCCGAATGGTTCAACCCGGGCGGATCGGTGAAAGATCGCGCCGCGCTTTCAATGATCGAGGACGGCGAGCGGACCGGGGCCCTCACGCACCGCAAGGCGATCATCGACTCCACCTCAGGCAACACCGGTATCGCATACGCGCTGGTCGGCGCGGCCAAAGGCTATCGCGTGAAGCTCGTGATGCCTGGCAACGTGAGCGCCGAGCGCAAAGCGCTGGTCACCGCCTATGGAGCTGAGATCGTTTACAGCGAGGCAGGCGAGGGATCCGACGGCGCGATCCTGATGGTCCGTGAGCTCGTCGGGATGGACCCCGACAAATACTTCTATCCCGACCAGTATTCGAATCCCGCCAACCCCCGAGCCCATTACGAGGGGACGGCGGTCGAGATCCTTGCGCAGACCCCCGGACGAATCACGCATTTCATCGCCGGACTCGGGACCACTGGGACCTTCGTAGGAACGTCGCGACGGCTGAAAGAGCACGACGCATCCATCCACACGATCGCCGTCCAACCCGAAGACTCCTTCCATGGGCTCGAGGGCCTCAAGCACATTCCCACCGCCATCGTCCCGAAGATCTGGGATGCGAGCGTCGCGGACGAGATCTGGGGCAGCCCGACCGAGCCCGCTTACGACCTGGCGCGCGCGGTCGCCAGCACCGAAGGTCTGCTGGTCGGACACTCGAGCGGCGCGGCGCTTTGGGCCGTGCGGCGCCTGGCCGAGACCGTCCGCGAGGGCGTGGTCGTCACCGTCTTCCCCGACTCGGGCGACCGCTATCTGTCAACCGGCCTCTACGGGCGCAAATGAAAATCGACCGGAAGGCGTTCGAGGCGATCCAGGCGCATGGCGCCGAGGGTTACCCCGATGAGATCTGCGGCCTCATGCTCGGCAGCGATCACGTCGTCACCGATGTTCGGCGTGCCCGCAACATCATCGTCGATCGATCGCGCGACCGTTACGAGATCGATCCACTCGACCAGATCCGGATACAGCGCGAGGCGGACGCGGCGGGCCTCGACGTCATCGGCTATTACCACAGCCATCCCGACCACCCGGCCCAGGCCTCTCGGTTCGACACCGAACGTGCGTGGGCGGGCTACGTCTACGTCATCGTCTCCATAGAGAAGGGCAAGCCGGTCGATGCGAACGCGTTCGTCACCGACGAGGATGGCGGTCCCTTCCACGCCGAGCCGCTAGAAATCAGCTGACCTCGCCGTCCTGGCTCAACCGCAACGTCCTCGGCATCGGGATCGCCGATCTGGCCGCCGATGCCAACTACGAGATGGTGTTCGCGGTCCTTCCGCTATTCATAACCGCCGGCCTCGGCGCTCCGGCGCTCGCCGTTGGGATCGTCGAGGGCGTGGCCGACGGCTCGTCGGCGGTCGTCAAGCTCTGGAGCGGCTGGTACAGCGACCGCATCGCGTGGCGCAAGCGCCTCGCGGTCGGCGGTTATGGAACGACGGTCGTCGGGCTCGGCCTGCTGATCGCGGTCGGCAGCTGGCCTCAGGTGATCATCGCCCGCGCGCTGGCGTGGATGGGCCGCGGGCTGCGGCAGCCGATCCGCTCGGCGATGCTCGCGGGGTCGGTCGGCAAAGCGGACCTGGGCAAGGCGTTCGGGTTCCACGAGGCGCTCGACACCGCCGGCGCGTTGCTCGGTCCGGCAATCGCCCTCGTCCTGCTCTCAGCCGGCCACGGGTTCCGTACCGTGTTCGCGGTCGCGTTGATCCCGGGTGTCGTGGCTGTGACGCTGTTCGGCATCCTCACACGAGATCCGCGACACGAACGCTCTGAGCCCGTCTCGCTGCGAGTGCCGATGCCGGAGGCCTTCTGGCGGTTGATCGCGGCCGTGGCCGTGTTCGGGGTCGGCAACTTTGCAACCGCATTCTTCACGCTCCGCGCCGCCCAGATGCTCCAGCCTGAGCTGAGCCGCCCAGCGGCGTTGTCGGCCGCCGTCGGTTTTTACCTCGCGCACAACGCGGTGGGGGCGGCGGTGTCTTTCCCCGCCGGGTGGCTGGCCGACCGCATCGGCAAGGCGCCGGTCTTGGCCTCGGCCTACCTGACCTTCGCCGCCGCTTGTGTGGTCGGGATGCTCGGCCATGGCTGGCTCGCGGTGATGTTTCTGGCACTGCTCGTGGGCGCCCAGAACCCGGTCGTCAGCTCGGTGGAGGGCTCGCTCAGCAGCTCGATCGTGGAGGAGCGACGCCTCGGCACGGCGTTCGGAGTGCTCAACGCGGTCAACGGCGTGGGCGACCTCGCTTCGAGCCTGGTGGCGGGCGTGTTGTGGACGCTGGTCAGCCCGGCCGCTGCTTTTGGCTTCGGCGCGGCGTTGTGCGCAGGCGCGGCCTCGGTCCTCGTGCTTCGTCCGCCGCGACCAGTTCCTTGACGAGCGGCGTGCTGAAACGAGGCAGAACCCTGCGTTCTCCAAGCCAGACTCGCAGTCGCTCCGCCTCGGAATCCACGGCGGTCCGGGCATCGCGGCCGATGTCTTCGAGCAGGCGCAGGACGATCTCGCCGTCCGGTCGCTGAGCCCAACCGCCGACGACGCGGCCGTCCCACCAGATCGTCGGTCCCGCGTTGCCAGAGCGATCGAACAAGGCGGAACGGTAAGCGCCCAGGTACCAGTCGCGCCCGGCCCAACCCATGACGGTTGGATCGAGGCCCGCCAGCAGGGAGGCGAACGGCTCCGGACGCCGGGTGGGGCCGAGGTCGTCCGAGAGGGCGATCCCGGTCACACCGTCGAGCTCGACCTCGACCGGAGCGACCTCGGTGAGGGCCCGCCGGACTTCGCCGAGGGTCCAGCCGGTCCACCAGCGCACGTCGTCGACCGTCGCGGGCCCGAAGGCTTTGAGCCACCGGCGGACGAGCTCGGCCTGGGCCGCATGGATGGTCCATTCCGTCAGGGCCTCGCCCAACCACGACTCGGTCGTCGACCAGGACCATTGCGTGCTGAGCCAGCCTCCCCGGGGACGGCCGCGCATCAAGCGCCCGTCAACAGCCAGCAGGCGAAGGATGAATGGGGTGAGGCTGACTCGAGCCTCGTTCCTCGTCCCTTCGGCCAGCAGCAGGTGATGCTTGAGGAGCGGCACGTCATGGGACACCTGAACCGCAGTAGCGCTGGTACGCGCCGCCACGGCATTGAACGCCAACTCCTCTTGCTTGTGCAGCCAGGTGGCGCCGTCTTTCGCGACACCGGACTTCTCGATCCGCTGCACGAGCTGCTTTCGCTGCACTTGGCCCACGGAACGTGCGCACGCGGCCAACGCGATGGCTGCGAGGTCTGGTGGCAAGACGAACGCCGTCCGGCGCATGACCAGCACGCGGACCAGCGAGCGGTCGTCGTAGAGCTCGCGTTCGATGCTTGCAACGTCCGCGTTCTTCATGCGCGCCCACGCCGCGACGAACACCGTGGCTGGGTCGGTGCTGTGCAGGCCGACGATGTCGCGCGCCACCTCGGTGGCGGTGTTGACGCGGCTTCCAGGTGCCAGGCGATGGCGCCGTGCCAGCCGCGCGCGACGTTCCTCGACGGTGAAGCGCCGGGTGGTTAAGGCGTCAACCCGTGTGTGGGGTCGTAGACGCCGCGGTCGACTTGCCCGTGCCTACTTCATCGAGGCAGCCCGGACAGCGACCGTGCATCCGTCCGAGCGGGTCAACGGCCCATCCGATCGATGCATATCCGCGCCCGCACAACGCGCAGGGGGCAGGGGCGAACGGTGAAGTCCCCAGACGGTATACCTCACGGTTCAGACGAGACCACAAACCGACCGGATTGGTTGGCATGCAAACGACCCGGGCTAACGGTACTCCACAACGCTGTTGATTGAAAGCTGGCCTAATTGAAGGTATGTCGAGGCCGATCGTCGCCATCGTGGGTCGTCCCAACGTGGGCAAATCGACCCTGTTCAATCGCATCCTGGGCTGGCGCAAGGCGATCGTCGACTCCCAGTCGGGGCTGACGCGCGACCGGCTGTACGGCGTCGCGGAATGGAGCGGGCGAGAGTTCACGATCGTCGACACCGCGGGCCTCGACATGGACTCGGCCAAGGACGAATCGCGCGCGGCGATCGAGGCCCAGACCAGGGTCGCGATCGATCAGGCCGATGTGATCGTGCTCCTCCTCGACGTCCGTGAAGGCCTCACGGCGATCGATCGAGAGATCGTGGGCCTGCTGCGCCGTTCGGGGCGCCGCGTCCTCGTCGCCGCGAACAAAGCCGACTCGCCCAACGACCGGCACTTCGCCCACGAGATCCATGAGCTCGGCTTCGACGAGCCGAGCCTGATCTCGGCCCAGCATGGGCTGGGCATCGGCGATTTCCTGGATCGGGTCATCGGGCAGCTGCCGGAACCATCGGAAGAGCCGGCGCCCGACTCGAAAGCGGACCGGCTCGCGATCATGGGCCGACCGAACGTCGGCAAGTCATCACTGCTGAATGCTTTGTTGGGCGACGAGCGCGCGCTGGTGAGCCCTCTGCCTGGGACCACACGTGATCCGATCGACACCGAGCTGGTCTTCGACGGCGTGCCGGTGGTGCTCATCGACACGGCCGGCATCCGGAGAAAGTCGACGGCCCGCGACCAGCTCGAGCGGTACAGCCTTCTGCGCGGCATCCATGCGATGGAGCGAGCCGACGTCGTGCTGCTGGTGCTCGACGCATCCGCCGGCGTGCTGGCGCAGGACCAGCATGTGGCCGGCTACGCGCTCGAAGCCGGCAAAGGGCTGGTGATCGTGGTCAACAAGATCGATCTCGTCGAACCGGCTATGCGCAAGGCCGCTTACTGGCGCACCGTGCTCACGGGGAGGTTCAAGTTCGCGCCGTTTGCGCCCATCGTGACCCTTTCGGCAAAAACGAAGGAAGGCATCCAGTCGCTGATTCCGGCGGCCCTCGAGGTGGTCGGCCACCGCCGCACCAAGATTCCGCCCAACGAGCTCAACCGGGTGCTCCGGCAGGCGTTCGTCGACCATCCGCCCCCGAGCTTCAAGGGCCGCCGCCTCAAGCTGGGTTATGCCACCCAGGCGGCGTCAGAGGCCCCGACTGTGGTGATGTTCGTCAACGACGTCGGGCTGCTGCACTTCTCCTACCGCCGGTACCTCGAAAAGGCGATCAGGGAGCGGTTCGGGCTCTCGGGCAACCCTCTCAAGCTGGTGCTGCGGGCGGGTACGGACAAGCGCACGGCTGCCAAAGCCCGGACTTAGGTCGTTTACATTTCGCTCACGTCACCCGGACATCCGGATGACGGGATGGTGATGTATTGATGGTATGGCCGGTTTGAGCTTCAAGGTCCTGGTCGTCGATGACGAGGCGCACATCCTGGAACTGACTCGCCTGTATCTCTCGCGCGAGGGTTATGACGTGGAGGGAGTGGGGGATGGGACACAGGCCCTGGCCCGGTTCGGCCAGGTCAAGCCCGACCTCGTGATTCTCGACATCATGCTGCCCGGGACTGATGGCCTGACCATCTGCAAGGAGATCCGCAAGCAGAGTCAGGTGCCGATCATCATGCTGACCGCGCGCGACGAGGTGACCGACAAGGTCGTCGGTCTCGAGGTCGGCGCCGACGATTACCTCACCAAGCCGTTTCATCCGCAGGAGCTGGTGGCGCGAGCCAAGGCGCTTCTGCGGAGGGCGCGGCTCGAGCCCGACCAGCCGAAGCTGATCCGGGCGGGCAAGCTCGAGGTCGACCTCGAGCGCCACGAGGTGCGCCAGGGCGTCGCGCGGGTGCAGCTCAGGCCGAAGGAGTTCGACCTGCTCGCGCTGCTGGCGCGCCACCCCGGGCGTGTATTCCAGCGCAGCGAGCTCCTGGACCTGGTATGGGGCTACGACTTCCCGGGGTACACGCGGACGGTCGACGTTCACGTCCAGCAGGTCCGCGAGAAGCTCGCCGCCGCGAAGATCTGGGACCCGAGCATCCAGACGGTGTGGGGCGTCGGCTACCGGCTGGAGCTGGCGGCGAGCTGAGCCTCCGACTCCGGCTACTCGCCGCAGCGGCCGGCATCGTGGCCGTCAGCCTGCTGCTGAGCGGAGCACTGACCTGGGTGCTGGTGCGCGACCTGGAGCTGCAGAGCGCGCAGCAGCAGCTCGACCGGTCGATCGTCAACGATCGCGCTCTCGTCCTGCACGATCAGTGCCTCGTCCGCACCGGCGCGGTGACCAATGCGGGCGCCGCGACGTGCCGGTTGGACGAGCCGCTGGATTACACGCAGCGACTTTCGATTCTCGCCTCTCAGCTGGGCACTAACCGGCTGCTGCTGCTCAACAGCCAGTTCCGCGTCGTGTTCGACAGCGGCAGCCAGGACACGGCCGGGCAGGTCATATCGGTGTCGGCGTCGAAGCGGGTCGCGGGTGTGGCAGAAGCGCGAATCAATCTCGGAGGCCAGACGTACCTCGTCGCCGCCACCGCCATAACTCCCGCACGAGATCCTTTGACAGCCGCCTACGTTGTGCTGGCGGTGCCACAGGGAGCATTTGCGGCCGCGGCCGCGAACGAGCTGGTGCCGCGCTTGCTGCTCGCAGGTGGAGCTGCGCTGTTGCTGGCCATGTTGCTCGTGCTGCTCGTCAGCCGTTCTCTGACGCGGCCTCTCGGCCAGCTCGCGGGCGCCGCCGAGGACATCGCAGCTGGGCACTACTCACGGCGCGTCGGGATCCGCGGGACGGACGAAATCGGCACGCTGGGAACAGCGTTCGATCGCATGGCGGAAGCGGTGGAGCGGGCGCGCAAGGTTCAGCGCGAGTTCCTGGCCAACGTGTCGCACGAATTGAAGACTCCCCTGACGAGCCTCATCGGATTCAGCCAGGCGCTCGTTGATGGCAGCCTCGCGACCGACCTCGAGCGCTCGCGGGCCGCGACCGTGGTGCACGAGGAGTCGCAGCGCGTGCTGCGCATGGCCCAGGAGCTCCTCGACCTGGCTCGCGTCGAGGCGGGATCGATATCGATCCACATCACCGCGGTCGATCTGCGCAGCCAGCTGGAACAGGAGATGGCGATCGTTCGGCCTCGCGCCGATGCGCGTGACCTCGCGCTGGAGCTGGCGGTTCCACCCGACATCCCGCCTGTTGCAGCTGACCCCGAGCGCCTGCACCAGATCCTCGACAACCTGATGGACAACGCAGTGAAGTACGCCCCCTCGGGTTCCAAGGTCATTGCCAGCGCGCGTTTTGCCGGCGGCTCGGTCGAGGCAGTGGTCTCCAACCCGGCGGGACCGCACAGGCCTGACCCCGACCGCCTTTTCGAGCGCTTCTATCGAGCGGACCCAGCGCGCTCGGCTGCGGCCGGTGGTGTGGGGCTGGGGCTAGCGATCTCGCGCGAGCTGGCGACGGCCATGGGAGGCAAGCTGTGGGCCGACATCGACGCCTCCGGCGACCTCCGGGTCCATCTCGCGCTGCCGGCCGCAAAGGGTCTCGAGGCGAAGCCTCAGCCGGCCACCGCAGCGTAGTAATCAACGGCTAATAAAGGTTGGTTGACAGATCGCTTATGGAGTGATTAATTTCAGCCTGACTTAAGTAGCGATTACGCGTCAGGGAGGGAGGGCCATGTCTCGAAGGCTCGCTCGATTGTTCGTGGTCACCGTCGCCCTCGCCACTCTTGGAGTCCTCGCCAACGCTCCTTCAGCGTTGGCTTATGGAAGTGCAGACCAATGGCAGGTCGGCTTCTCAGGCACCTGCAGCCCTCAAGCTCCTACGAGCTTCTTGTGCCCCGGTGGGCTGAGCGCCGGTTTCTGGGGCTGGTGTGCATTCGGAGGCAGCAACGGAGACTCGACCGTAGGTACGACCGGGACCACCGCAGACTGTCAGCTCGAAACGTACTTTGGCCACGGAACCAGCCTTCACGTCAGCTACGACGTCACCGGCTGGGTAATTCAGCCGGCAGAACCGTTCTCGTTCAACCTTCCAGACTTTCTCTTCACAACGGGCACGATTACGCTGTCAGGCCCGGGTGTAGCCACCACGCCATTTCCGGCCCATGTCCCGATTCCGTTCCCGTTTGGGCCTCCCATCAATGGGTGCCCATCCTTCATTTGTGACAGCGGCATCCCCGCGGTCCCAGGGCACTACTCGTTCCATCCAACCACTGGGGCAGAGTTGAACATCCAGGTCACGAAACTCCCGTAAGAGTCTCGGCTGTGCGGTCGGGGACGGTGCGAGAACCGTCCCCGACGATCTACATATCGGGGCGGGAGAAGCGCCGGGCGTTGCCCATGTTCGGCCACACGTACGCCTGCACGTTCGCCAGCGCCTGCCGCAAGTGGTTGCCGTCGTGATGCACCCACTCGTGAAGCAGGTCCTCGACCGTGAGGCGGCCGACCTCGGGATGCGTGCCTCCGCGCTGGATCTGCTCCGGGCGCAGCGACCGAATCAGCTGCAGGCTCTCGCTCCGGACGTCAAGCAATTCGCGCGCCAGCTCTTTCGGGTCGCGTGCGCAGTCGTTGCGGCTCTTCTGGATGCCGTCGCGGTCATATGCGGGTAGGTCTGGCTCGTCGGCGCCAACATTCCGAACGATGACACGGATCCTGCCCGCGAATCCGCGCGTCTCGGTCACGATCACGTGCCCGACGACCTCGTTGACGCACCACTCACCAGGCGCGGGATGCCACGAGGCGACGTTCGGCGTGAGCGCGTTCAGCGTGGAAGCGAAAGCCTGGCCCGAGGACTCCAGCAGGTCCGCGACCTCGCCGGGGCTCACTGCGTGGCGGGGACGACCAGCGTCACGGGGTTCTCGATCAGGCGCTTGACTTCGGCCATGAACTGGGCGGCGGTCGCGCCGTAGAAGACGCGATGGTCGACAGAGAGGGTCATGCGCATGACCTTGCCGGGCACGATGCGACCCGCATCGGCAACAGCAACATCCTTGATCGCTCCGACGGCGAGGATCGCCGCTTCGGGCGGATTGATGATGGCGGTGAACTCGTCGACGCCGTACATGCCGAGGTTCGAGATCGAGAACGTCGCGCCACTGAGGTCACCCTCCGCCGGCCGGCCTGAACGCGCGCGCTCGATGACCTGGCGCGACTCGATGGAGATCTGAATCAGATCCTTCAAGTCCGCGTCGTGCACGACAGGGACGAGAAGGCCCATGCCCTGGGACGGAGCCACCGCGAGCCCGATGCTGATGCGCCGCTTGCGCTGAAACTTGCCGTCGACCCACGAGGAGTTGACCTCGGGAAATTTCCGCAGCGCGAGGGCGCTCGCGCGCACGAGGAAGTCCGTCATGGTCACCTTCTCGGCGCCAGGCACCGAGTCCTTTAGCTGCTGGCGCATGGCGACCGCGAGGTCGACTCGGGCTTCGACCGTAACAGTGAACTCCGGGATGGTGGACTTCGCCTCGGCCATGCGGCGGGCGATCGTCGCCTGCATCCGATTTGGCTCGACGACTTCAACTTCTGGACCGGTGGCGCGAGGTGGAGTGGGGGAGGGCGCCCGCGCGGGAGCAGATTTCCCTGCTGCGGCGGCCTCCACGTCTTCCTTGACGATGCGGCCCTCGGGGCCGCTGCCCTGGATGCCGGCCAGGTTGACGCCGAGCTCTGAAGCAAGTCGCCTGGCGAGGGGCGATGCCTTGATTTCGGCCGTTGCCGCACCGTCGCTGCCGTTGGTCGCTCGGGCAGGCTCCGAGGCGGCGGGCTTCGGGGCTGGGGGCGGGGGAGGTGGCGCCTTCTCAGCCTTCGCGGCTTCTTTCGACACCGGTTTCGCAGCGGGGGAGGTGTCACCGATGCGGGCGATAGGTGCACCGATCTTGGCCGGCACGCCCTGCTCGACCAGGATGTTCAACACACCGTCCGCTTCGGACTCGAGGTCGAATGTCGCCTTGTCCGACTCGACCTCGGCGATCACCTCGCCCTTCTTGACGGGGTCGCCGCTCTTCTTCTTCCACTCGACGACCGTGCCCTCCTCCATCGTGTCGGAGAGCTTGGGCATGTTTATGTCAGCCATCGAACTTTTTCCTGCCGACCACTTCGCGTGCCAGCCGCTTGATGTCCTCGCTTGT
>Ga0209160_1001005_pt1 | contig 23522 bp, 21 predicted proteins | sample GraSoiAngelo_153_FD_186167 | JGI IMG/M metagenome (GOLD analysis project Ga0209160, IMG submission 186167) | Grasslands soil microbial communities from the Angelo Coastal Reserve, California, USA - 14_1009_12_40cm (SPAdes) (version 2) | ecosystem: Environmental > Terrestrial > Soil > Grasslands ...
GGCGGTTGCTCATCCAGCACGCTTCCATGGCCTGCAGGCCGAAGTCGCCGAACGCGACGGTGGCGCCGCGCGTGGCGATTCCGGTGCGCCGGCCGCGGTGCATCTTGCGGTACTTGACTCTCTTGGGGATGAGCATTCAGTAAGTCCCATCCTTACGTGGCTTGCCACCCATCAGGCGTCCGCCTTTTTGCGGGTGGTCGGTTTCTTGGCGGCGGCGGGCTTAGCCGGGGCCTTGCTCGTTTCGGTCTTCGCTTCAGCCTTCGCCTTGGGCGCGGCCTTGGGCTTTGCCGGCGAGGCTGGCGCGGCCGCGGTTCTGGCCCGGCGAGGCGCCGCTTTGGGGGCGGCCTCCGGAGTGACCACCGCGACCTCGGCGACAGGACTGGGAGGGGCTTCGACGACTTCCGGCTGAGGTGCGATCGCCTCGGCGATGGGCACCGTCTCCTCCTGGATCGCGGCGAGCCGGCGCTGCGCTGGCGAGATCTGGTCCTTGTAGATCCAGCACTTCACACCGATGGCGCCGAAGGTCGTCTTCGCGGTGGCGCGGCCGAAATCGATGTCGGCGCGCAGGGTGTGCAGCGGGACGCGGCCTTCGCGGTCCCATTCGCGACGCGCCATCTCGGCACCTCGCAAGCGGCCGCCACAGTAGATGCGCACGCCCTTCGCGCCCGAGCGCATGGTGCGCAGGATCGCCTGCTTCATCGCGCGCTTGTAGCTGATCCGGCGCTCGATCTGCGAGGCGATGTTCTCGGCCACCAGCTGCGCGTCGAGCTCTGGCTGCTTGATCTCCTGGATCGAGATGCGGACCCGGTTGCCGAATCGCTTTTCGAGGTCCTCGCGCAGCTGGTCGACACTGGAGCCGCCCTTGCCGATCACGATGCCCGGCTTGGCGGTGTGGATGGTGACGGTGAGCTGTGCGTTGGAGGAGCGCTCCGTCTCGATCTTCGCGATGCCGGCGTTGCGCAGGCGCGCGAGGATGACCCGGCGCATCTCGAGGTCCTCGTGAAGCATCTTCGTGTAGTCCTTGGGGTTGGCGAACCAGTTCGCCTCCCAGGGACGGAAGACGCCGAGGCGAAAAGCGTTCGGATGGACTTTATGACCCAACTACTTACGTGCTCCCCTTTGTGATGCGCCCTGCGCGCGCACCGGCGCGGGCTGGTCTTCGACGACCGCCGTGATGTGACAGGTGCGGTGGAAATATTCGTGCGCCATGCTGCGGCTGACCGGGCGGCGCCGGCGGTAGGTCGGCCCCTCGTCGATAAGCAGCTGCTTGAGCACGAGGTCGTCGCGGTTGAGGTTGAAGTTATGCTCCGCGTTGGCGGCCGCGGACTTGATCGCCTTGGCCACGTCGCGCGCGGCGTGCTTGGGCGAGAACTCCAGGTAGGCGAGGGCCTCCGCGACCTTCATCCCCTTTACGGAGTCGGCCACCAGCCGCGCCTTGCGGGGCGTTCTACGCACAAATCTCTGCACTGCGGAAACTTCCATCGTCGCCAATTTCTACTTCAGCGCCGTCGTCTTTTCGGTGTGGGTTCCATGGCCGCGGAAGTGGCGAGTCGGCGCGAACTCGCCCAGCCGGTGGCCGACCATGTTTTCGCTGATGAACACGGGCACGTGCTTGCGGCCGTCATGGACGGCGATCGTGTGCCCGACCATGTCGGGATAGATGACGGACGCGCGCGCCCAGGTGCGGATCACCTTCTTGTCGCGCGTCTGGTTCATCTTGTCGATCTTGTCCTTCAGCGCGTTGCTGATGAACGGACCCTTCTTGGTCGAACGTGACATCTACTTCTTGCGTCCTTTCTTTTCGCGGCGGCGAATGATGAGCTTGTCCGAGGCTTTCTTCGGCTTCCGCGTGCGGTAACCGAGCGCGGGCTTGCCCCAAGGGGTCTTTGGGTTGCCGCCAGGCCCCGTCTTGCCCTCTCCCCCGCCGTGCGGATGGTCGCGAGGGTTCATCGTCGAACCGCGCACTTCCGGGCGCTGGCCGAGCCAGCGGCTGCGGCCGGCCTTGCCTCCGGACTCGTTTTCGTGCTCGATGTTACCGACCTGGCCGATGGTGGCCTGGCAGCGGACGTGGATGCGGCGCAGCTCGCCGCTCGGCATGCGGATGACCGCGTAGTCGCCTTCCTTGGCAAGGAGCTGCGCGCTGGCGCCCGCGGATCGGACGAGCTGCCCGCCCCTGCCGAGGGTGAGCTCGATGTTGTGCACGGTCGAGCCGACGGGAATCCGCTCGAGCGGGATGGCGTTGCCGATGCGGACGGGCGCCTCTGGGCCGCTTTCGATCGGGTCGCCGACCTTCAGCCCGAGCGGCGCCAGGATGTAGCGCTTCTCGCCGTCCTTGTAGTGGATCAGGGCGATGCGGGCGCTGCGGTTGGGGTCGTATTCGATGGTCGCGACCTTGCCGGCCACGCCTTGCTTGTCGCGCTTGAAGTCGATCTTCCGGTACAGCTTTCGGTAGCCGCCGCCCTGGTGCCGTGTCGTGATGCGGCCCTGGTTGTTTCTTCCGGCGTGCGTCGGCAGCGACTCGAGCAGGGTTTTCTCCGGCCTGTCGGTTGTGATCTCGTCGAATCCGGAGATCGACATGAAGCGGCGTCCGGGGCTGGTGGGCTTGAACTTTCTAATTGGCATCAGACTGACCCGAACAGCCCTTCGATCTTCTGGCCTTCGCCGAGCCTGACGATCGCCTTTTTCCAGTCGGTCGTCCGGCCAACCTGGCCCGAGCCGATGCGACGGAAACTGCGGCGCTTCTTGCCGCGCATCGTCACGGTGTTGATCTCCTTGACCTGGATGCCCTGCGACTCGTATTGCTCCTCGAGCGCCTTCTTGATTTCGGTTTTGGAGGCGGTCCCCAGCACCTTGAAGGTGTACCTCCCCTGCGTGTAAAGGAGGTATGTGCGCTCGGTGATCACGGGGCCGATCACGATCTCGGACGCGGCTTTGGTGGTCATTCCCCTGCCTTCTCAGCCTCGCGCTGACGGGAGCTGAAGTTTTCCTCGAGCAGCTCGATCGTGTCTTTTGAGAGCAGCAGGTAGGTGTGTGTGAAGAGGTCGCGAAGGTTCAGGTTTCGCGCGAGGACGATCTTCGCTCCGGCGAGGTTCTCGAACGAGCGGCTGACGGTGTAGTTGGGGGCCGGCAGCACGACGAGCGCTGTGCTGTCGAAGCCGATGGCCTCCATCAGGTCCGCGGCCTGGCTCGTCTTGGGCTCGTCGAAGACGAACGATTCGATGACCCTGACCTGGCCGTCGATCGCCTTTTGGCTCAGCGCGCTGCGCAGCGCGAGCCGGCGCATCTGCCTGGGCATTCGGTGCGAGTAGTCCCTCGGCCTGGGGCCGAAAACGTTGCCGCCGCCCTTCATGCTGGGCTCGCGAATCGAACCGTGGCGTGCCCGCCCTGTGCCCTTCTGGCGGTACGGCTTGGCGCCCCCACCCGAGACTTCGCCGCGCGTCTTCGTGCTCGCGGTGCCCTGACGTGCATTGGCGAGCTGGCGCAAGTAAGCCTGGTGCATCACGGGCATGTTCGGCTTCTCGTTGAAGATCGCATCGGGAAGATCGACCTCGCCATTGCGCTCGCCGAGTGCATCGAAGAAGGGGGCTTGCATGTTGGCGTCAGACCTTCCTCGGATTGGGTTTGCCCGCCGGGCCCTTGGGCTTGACCTTCTTGGTGGACTGACGGACGAGGACGAGGGCGCCCTTCGCGCCAGGCACGCCGCCCCTGATCAAGAGCAGGTTGCGCTCCGCATCGACTCGCACGACTCGGTACGCGCGTGAGGTTGTGCGCTCGTTGCCCATCTGGCCCGACATGCGCACACCTTTGAAGACGCGTGCCGCGTCGGTCGCGCCGATCGCGCCCGGCTGCCGGACGTTCATCGAACCGTGCGATTCGGGACCGCGGCTGAACTTGTGTCTCTTGATGAGGCCCTGGAAACCCTTTCCCTTGCTCGTGCTGGTCACGTCGACCAGCTCACCGGCGGCGAAGATTTCTGCCTTCAGCTCCTGGCCTTGCTCCACGCCGTCGTAGTTGCGGATCTCGACGATGTGTCGGTGGGGGTCAAGGTTCGCCTTTTTGAACTCGCCTAGCTCGGGCCCGTTGAGCTGGCCCTCCTTGGCCGGCTGGAAGGCGATGCGGACGGCGCTGTATCCGTCCTTCTCCGCCGTGCGCAGGCCGAGGACCCTGCACGGGCCCGCTTCGAGCACTGTGACGGCGGACATCGTGCCGTCGGGGTTGAACAACTGGGTCATGCCCAGCTTCCGTGCGAGCAAGCCTTTCATGACTTGATCTCGATGCTGACGCCTGCGGGCAGGCTGAGGCGCATGAGCGCGTCGACGACCCGCGGGTTCGGATCGAGGATGTCGACGATGCGCTTGTGCGTGCGCATCTCAAACTGCTCGCGCGAGTCCTTGTCGATGAATGGGCTGCGAATAACGGTCAGCTTGGAGATTTCGGTCGGAAGCGGGATTGGGCCGGCAGTGCGCGCGTTGGTACGGCGGGCGGTGTCCACGATCTTGTCCGCCGCCTGATCAAGGACCCGATGGTCGTAGGCCTTGAGCCGAATCCGAATCTTTTGCGCCACTGCCTTGCCTTTTCCCTTTCCTTATCTATGTGATCTAGGTGATCTAGTTGCCGGTTACTTGATGACCTCGGTCACCACACCGGCGCCGACGGTCTTGCCACCTTCCCGGATGGCGAAGCGGAGTCCTTGCTCGATTCCGATTGGCTCACCAAGGGTGATCTCCATCACGACGTTGTCGCCTGGCATGGTCATCTCGACGCCCTCGGGCAGCTTGACCTCGCCGGTGACATCGGTGGTCCGCATGTAGAACTGCGGGCGGTAGCCGCTCAGGAACGGCGTGTGCCGTCCACCCTCTTCCTTGGTCAGAACGTAAACCTGGGCGTTGAATTGTGTGTGGGGCGTTATCGTGCCCGGCTTCGCCAGCACCTGGCCGCGCACGACGTCCTCGCGCTTGACTCCGCGGAGCAGCGTTCCCACGTTGTCGCCGGCCTGGCACTCGTCCATGTCCTTGTGGAACATCTCGATACCCGTGACGACGGTCTTCGTGCTGTTGGGGTGGATGCCGACGATCTCGATTTCCTCGTTCCTCTTGAGCTTGCCGCGCTCGACCCGACCGGTGGTCACAGTGCCACGGCCTTCGATTGTGAACACGTCCTCGATCGGCATCAGGAACGGCTTGTCGACCGGCCGCTCCGGCTCGGGGATGTAGGTGTCGACGGCGTTCATCAGCTCGAGGATCTTGGGGGCCCACTCAGGATCTCCCTCGAGGGCCTTGAGAGCCGAGATGCGAACGATCGGTATGTCGTCGCCCGGGTACTCGTACTTGTTCAGGAGCTCGCGGAGGTCGAGCTCAACCAGCTCGATGAACTCTTTGTCGTCGACCATGTCGCACTTGTTCAACGCAACGACAAGGAACGGCACGTTGACCTGGCGCGCGAGGATGATGTGCTCGCGTGTCTGCGGCATAGCACCGTCATTCGCGGCCACGACAAGGATGGCGCCGTCCATCTGGGCGGCACCGGTGATCATGTTCTTGATGTAATCCTGGTGGCCGGGGCAGTCCACGTGTGCGTAGTGGCGCTTCTCGGTCTCGTACTCCACGTGGGTGATCGAGATCGTGATGCCCCGAGCCTTCTCTTCCGGAGCCTTGTCGATCCGGTCAAAGGGTGTGAATTCTGCCAGGCCCTTCTCTGAAAGCACCTTCGTGATGGCGGCCGTCAGCGTCGTCTTGCCATGGTCGATATGACCGATGGTCCCGACGTTCAGGTGGGGCTTGGTCCGCTCGAACTTCTTCTTCGCCACTATGTCCTCCTAACTAACTTCTCGCCCTGTCGCGGCGGCCCACAGCCTCCGCCAAGTTGCCTGGCATTTCCGCGTAATGACTGAACTCCATCGAATACGTCGCCCGCCCTGAGGTCATCGACCGAAGCTCGGTAGCGTAGCCGAACATCTCGGCCAGGGGCACGGTCGCCTTGACGTTCTGCGATGTGCCGCGCCCTTCCATACCGAGGATATGACCGCGCCGCGAAGCGAGGTCGCCCATCACGTCGCCGAGATACTCCTCGGGCATGACGACGTCGACCTTCATGATCGGCTCGAGCAGATACGGCTGTGCTTTGTGCATGCCGTCCTTGACCGCCATCGAGCCTGCGACCTGGAACGCCATCTCGCTCGAGTCAACCGGGTGATATGACCCATCAACGAGCGTGACGGTGATGTCCACCACTGGATAACCGGCCGCAACGCCGCTCTGCAGCGCCTCACGAATCCCCTTCTCGACCGCGGGGATGTACTCCCTGGGGATGCGACCCTGGGTGACCTTGTCTTCGAAGATGAAGCCGCTTCCGCGCTCGCCTGGGCGGACGACGACCTCGGCGTGGCCGTACTGGCCCTTACCGCCGGTCTGGCGGACAAAGCGTCCGACACCCTTGGCCTCCCGCTTGATCGCCTCTTTGTACGCGACCTGGGGCTTGCCCTGGTTAGCGTCGACACGGAACTCGCGCAGCATGCGGTCGATGATGATCTCGAGATGCAGTTCACCCATGCCCTCGATGATCGTCTGGCCCGTCTCGTCGTCGGTATGGACCTTGAAAGTGGGGTCCTCCTCCGACAGCCGCTGCAGCGCCATCCCGAGCTTTTCCTGGTCGACCTTCGTCTTGGGCTCGATGGCGACTGAGATCACTGGCTCGGGGAAGGTGATCGACTCCAGCAAAATGGGGTGAGCCTCGTCGCACAGCGTATCGCCGGTCGTCGTCACCTTGAGGCCGACGGCGGCGGCGATGTCGCCCGTGAAGACTTCGTCGACGTCCTCGCGGCGAATCGCGTGCATGCGGAGAATGCGCCCGATGCGCTCGCGGCGTCCGCTCGATGCGTTCATGACCGACGATCCTGCCTTCAGCCGGCCTGAGTAGACCCGAAAGAAGGTCAGCTTGCCGACCCCCTGGGGGTCCATCTGGATCTTGAATGCCAGCGCCGAGAACGGTTCGTTGTCGTCGTGCTCGCGCACCTGGAGTGCGCCGGTCTTCGGGTCTTTGCCCTCCACCGCCGGAACGTCCGCGGGAGACGGCAGGTAGTCGACGACCGCGTCGAGTATCGGCTGTACGCCGCGGTTCCGGAGCGCGGCGCCGCAAAGCACTGGCACGAGGATGCCCGCGACGGTGCCGCGACGCAGCCCCGCCCTGATCTCCTCTTCAGTGATGTCCTGCTCCTCGAGGTACTTGTGCATGACGCTGTCGTCGAAGTCGGCCACCGCCTCGATCAAGTCGTGGCGGTACTTGGTGACCAGGTCCTGCATGCCCGCGGGAATCACCAGCGACTCGGTGTTGGTCGTACCGAGGTCGTCCGTGTACACGACGGCCTCCTTGCTGAGCAGGTCGATGTAGCCCACGAAATCGCCCTCGGATCCGATCGGCAGCTGAATGGGTACCGCGCGGGCGCCGAGGCGCGTGCGGATCGAGTCGAGCGAGCTGTAGAAGTCCGCTCCGATGCGATCCATCTTGTTGATGAAGGCGATGCGGGGCACGCCGTAGCGGTCGGCCTGGCGCCAGACCGTCTCGGACTGGGGTTCGACACCCGCGACGGCGTCGAACACGGCGACCGCGCCGTCGAGGACGCGCAGGCTCCGCTCGACCTCGACCGTGAAGTCCACGTGCCCGGGTGTGTCTATGATGTTGATCGCGTGGTCGCGCCAATTGGCGGTCGTCGCGGCAGACGTGATCGTGATCCCGCGCTCCTTCTCCTGGACCATCCAGTCCATCGTCGCGGCCCCTTCGTGGACCTCGCCCATCTTGTGAATGCGGCCGGCATAGAAAAGGATCCGTTCCGTCGTCGTCGTCTTGCCCGCGTCGATGTGCGCCATGATCCCGATATTTCGGACTTTGTCGATGGCGACGGGACGCTCTTGCATCTTCAGTGCCACGTTCATCTCTCTAGTACCGGAAGTGCGAGAAAGCTTTGTTGCTTTCGGCCATCCGGTGGGTCTCCTCTTTGCGCTTCACCGCGCCGCCGGTGTTCTGCGCAGCATCGAGAATCTCGAACGCGAGCTTCTCGGACATACTCTTCCCCCCGCGCTGACGCGCGAAACGGACGATCCAGCGACGGGCGAGCGCGAGCCGGCGCTCCGGCCTGATCTCGATAGGGACCTGGTATGTGGCGCCGCCAACGCGCCTGGGCTTGACCTCGAGGAGTGGCGTGGCGTTGCGAAGCGCTTGGTCGAAGACCTCCAGCGGCTCCTTCTTGGCCTGCTTCGATGCACGCGCCAGCGCGTCGTAGACAACCTTCTCCGCGGTCGAGCGCTTGCCTTTGCTCATGACCACGTTCACGAACTTGGCGATCGCCTCCGACTGGTATACGGGGTCAGGCGCGACGATACGTTTGACGGGACGGTTGCGACGAGGCATCAGGCTGCAGCCTTGCCCTTTTCGCGCTTCGCTCCGTACTTCGACCGAGCCTTTTTGCGGTTCTTGGTCCCGGCCGTGTCGAGCGTGCCGCGGATGATGTGATATCGGACGCCCGGCAGGTCCTTGACACGGCCTCCGCGGATGAGCACGACCGAGTGCTCCTGCAAGTTGTGGCCGATGCCGGGAATGTACGCGGTGACTTCGATCCCGGTGGTCAGCCGGACGCGCGCCACCTTGCGGAGGGCCGAGTTCGGCTTCTTGGGTGTCTGGGTATAGACGCGCACGCAGACGCCCCGTCTCTGCGGGGAGCCCCGCAGCGCGGGAGCCTTAGACTTCGCTCTGGCCGCCTTGCGCCCAAGACGGACCAACTGCTGGATGGTTGGCAAACGTTTCTCCGAATGGCGGTTTGATTCCCACGCGGCAATAGCCGATTGGGCGACAAGCGATGAGTATACCCAAAACCCAGTACTTCGAAGCTCAGCCGGCGGTCCCCTCACGGCCGCGAACCGTCCGGTTACGGATCGGTGAGCTCGATCTCACCCTGCAGACCGACCGGGGGGTTTTTGGCTCCAAAGGGGTCGATCTGGGGACCAGGGTGCTGCTTCAAGAGGCGCCACCTCCGACACAGAAGGGCGAGGTGCTGGACCTGGGTTGTGGCTACGGGCCAATCGCGATAGTCCTGGCCAAACTCGCGCCCGGCGCTCGGATTTGGGCGGTCGACGTCAACGAGCGAGCCCTCGAGCTGACCCGCGCCAACGCGGAGGCCGCCGGAGCGGCCAACATTACGGTCTGCACTCCGGACACGGTGCCGGACGAGGCTCGGTTCGACGCCATCTACTCCAACCCCCCGGTACGGGTCGGCAAGGGGCCCCTGCACAGCTTGCTGCTGGAATGGCTGCCCCGGCTGAACCCCGGTTGCGCCGCGTACATGGTGGTGCAGCGGAATCTAGGCTCCGACTCGCTCGCTAAGTGGCTGGCGGAGCAGGGATTCGCGGTCCGTCGCCTCAAGTCGAAGAAGGGCTACCGGATCCTGGAGGTCAAGGCCGCCCCTTAACAGGCTGGATTGACTCCCCTTTTCGAACCATCCAGGATCAAGCGAGGTTCGGCCGGCGGGGGAGGGCCCGGCAAGAAGAAAGGGAGGGCCCCCTAGAACTGCCCCGCGAAATGGCAAGCCGCGGCCTGGTCCTCCGCGCCGTGCGGCTCGAGCGGCGGGTCGACGTCCGAGCAAATCCCCGGCGCCCGGGCGATCGGGCACCGCGGGTGAAAGCGGCACCCCGACGGCGGGTTGACCGGGGACGGAATCTCCCCTTTCAGGCTGATCGGCGCCCGCTCCCTCTCGACCGCCGGGTCAGGCACGGGGATCGACGACAGCAGCGCCTTGGTGTAAGGGTGCTGAGGCCGGTCGTAGATGTCGTTCCGGTCCGCGGTTTCGACCACCTTGCCGAGATACATGACGGCGATCCGGTCCGACAGGTGCCGCACCACCGCCAGGTCGTGCGCGATGAAAAGGTAGGTCAGGTTGAACTCCCGCTGCAGGTCCTGGAGCAGGTTGATGATCTGGGCCGCGATCGACACGTCCAACGCGGAGACCGCCTCGTCGCAAACGATGAACGACGGGTTCACCGCCAGCGCCCGGGCAATCCCGATGCGCTGCCTCTGCCCCCCCGAGAACTCGTGTGGATAGCGGTTGGTGAAGTTGGGGTTGAGGCCCACCAGGCGCAGCAGCTCCTGCACGCGCACCCGCCGTTCGCGAACCGTCCCGATCGAGAAGTTGTCCAGCGGCTCCTGAAGGATGTCCCCCACCGTCATGCGCGGGTCAAGCGATGCGAACGGGTCCTGAAAGATGATCTGCATCCTCCGTCGCACCCGGCGCAGCTTCGAGCCACGCAGGCGCGTGATGTCCTGGCCGTCGAACATGATGCTGCCCGCCGTGACGGGCAGGAGCGCCGTCACGAGCCTGGCCAGCGTCGACTTGCCACAACCCGACTCACCGACGAGGCCAAGCGTTTCGCCGCGCCTGATCTCGAGGTCGACCCCATCCACGGCTCTGACGGCAAGGCCGCCGAAACCACCGATCGGGAAGTGCTTGACCGCCCCGTTGATTCGAACCAGGACGGGGTCAGCCCTCACAGCTGTGGTCGGTTTCCGGTCAGCGGCCTGCATCGCCTTCTACTTCCAAAACCGGAGCCTTGAGCTTGGCGGCCGCGTCCTTGGACAGCGCGCTTGCCTTCGCCGCCTCGACCCCTTCGTCCGTGACGTTCCGCATCAGGACCCAGCAGCGCGCAACCTGGTTCACCCCCACCTCGCTGAGCGAGGGCTCCGGGTCTGTCCTGCACTTGTCGATCACAAAGGGACAGCGCGGATGGAACTTGCACCCGGGCGGCGGGTTGGACAGGTCAGGCGGCAGGCCTCGGATCGAGACCAGCCGATCCTTCCGCGCTTCATCGACCCGCGGCACCGAGCGGAGCAGCGACCATGTATATGGGTGCTGGGGGCTGTTGAAGATCTGCTCGACCGGCCCCTCTTCGACGATCCTGCCGGCGTACATCACGATGACGCGCTGACACAGGCTCGCGACGAGCGCCATGTTGTGCGTGATCAGCATCATGGCCGTGCCCAGCTCGCGGTTCAGCTGCTTCATCAGCTGGATGATCTGTGCCTGCACCGTGACGTCCAGCGCCGTCGTAGGCTCGTCGGCGATCAGCAGCGACGGCTCGTTGGACAGGCCCATCGCGATCATCGCGCGCTGCCGCATGCCGCCAGAGAACTGGTGCGGGTAGTCCTTGACGCGCGACTCGGCGGCGGGCACCCGGACCCTCTTCAGCAGCTCGATCACGCGCCCACGGGCAAGCGTTTCGGTGAACCGCTCGTGCGCGGTCATCGCCTCTTCGATCTGGCGCCCGATCTTGGTCACGGGGTTCAGCGACGTCATCGGGTCCTGGAAGATCATTGCGACGTCGTTACCCCGGAAGTCGCGGATTTCCTCGTCCGTCATCTTCGTGACTTCCTTGCCCCGGAAGAGAATCCGGCCGGACGTGATCTTGCCCGGATCCGGCACGAGGCGGAGGATGGACAGCGCGGTCATGGTCTTGCCGCAGCCAGACTCCCCCACCACGCCAAGCGTCTCTCCGGCGTCGACGTGAAAGGTTATTCCGTCGACGGCACGGACCACTCCGCGCGACGTGAAGAACTGTGTGTGCAGGTCCTCGACCTGAAGCAGCGTCTGGGCCAATTCGGCTGGAGAACCCTACTCGAAATTAACGGCGCATTCGCGGGTCGAGAGCGTCCCGCAGCCCGTCGCCGACGAAGGTGAAGGCCAGCAGCGTGAAGCCAATCGCCAGCGCGGGAAAGACGACGGAGCTCGGGTTGGCGTAAATCGCCTCGTATCCGTCGAACACCATCTGCCCCCACGTGGGTGTGGGTGGTTGGATGCCGACCCCCAGGAAGCTCAGAACTGCCTCGAGGAAGATGGCGTTCGGGATTCCGAACGTCAGAGTGACGATGATCGGGCCCAGTGAGTTGGGCAGCAGGTGCTTGAGGATTAACTTCGCTGGGGATGAGCCGGACGAACGGGCGGCCTCGACGAATTCCTTCTCCTTGATGGACAAGACCTGGCCGCGGACCAACCGCGCGAGACCTACCCAGTTGACCAGCGCGATCGCGCCGAAGATGGTGAGCAGGCTCGGCCCAAACACGGAGACGACCACGAGCACGAACAGCAGGTCAGGAAACGCGTACCAGATGTCGGTGAACCGCATCAGCAGGTTGTCGATGCGGCCGCCGAAATAGCCCGCGGTCAACCCGATAAGGAGACCAATCGGCAGGATGATCGCCTGGACCATGATGCCGACGGCGAGCGAGACCTGGCTGCCGAACAACAAGCGGCTGAGCGTGTCGCGGCCCAGTTCGTCAGCGCCGAGTGCGTACCCGTTCTGTCCCGGGCCCGCTTCGATGAACTCGACGTGTTGTTTGATGGGGTCCGCGATTATCCCCAGGTGCACGAGCAGCGGCGACCCGAACGCGACAAGGACGAGAATCGCGATCAGCACCGCGCCGGCGATCGCCAGCCGGTTGCGCCGGAACCTCTGAAGCGCATCGCTCCAAAGACCGATTTGCTTCTCGGAGACTTCCCACGCGCTGAGCTCCTCGATGTTCGCCGCTGCCGGAAGGGCCATTTAAGTGAGCCTGACCCGAGGGTCGATGAAGACATAGGCGACGTCAACGATGAGATTCGCCACCGCGATCACCAATGAGAAAAGGACCGTTGTGCCGAGGATCATGGGGTAGTCGCGCGACTCGATCGCGACCACAAATGCCCGCCCGATTCCAGGGATGCTGAACACCGTCTCCACGATCACAGAACCCGTAACGAGGAACGCGAACGTCGGCCCCAGAGTCGTGACGACCGGGATCAGCGAGTTCTTCAATATGTGCCGGATCACGACGAGGCGCTCCGGCAGCCCCTTCGCCCACGCGGTTCGGACGAAGTCCTGCCGGATGGTCTCGAGCGTGCTGGCGCGGGTGAGGCGCGCCGTGTAGGCGATCGGAAGCAGCGCGAGCGTGACCACCGGCATGATCAGGTGATCGTCGACGCCGAATCCAGCCGCGGGTAAAAAGAAATTGCCGCCGGTCGCCTTGTAAGCCAGGACCGACAACGCCACCACCATCAGCGCGCCGATGACGAAGTTCGGAAATGACGCCGCAACGGTTGCAAAACCCATCGTTATGTAGTCGACACGGGTGTTCTGCCGCAGCGCAGCGAGCACGCCCAGGCCGACGCCGACCGGGATGATCAGCAGAAATGCAAGCACCCCGATGGTCGCCGTATAAGGCCAGCTCTCGAGAAGCAGCCCTGACACGGTCTTGCCCTGGTACTGGTACGAAAGCCCGAAATCGAAGTGGACGACGCTCGAGATGTAGAGCAGGAACTGCTGGGGCACCGGCTTGTTCAAGCCGTACCTTATGTTCAGGTTGTTGACGACCGTATCGGAAAGCTGGCGGCCGCCGGCCTTGTCCCACGGGCTCCCGGGCGCCAGGTGCATGAGGGTGAACGTGATCAGGATCACGAAGAACAGGATCGGCACCATCCAGAGGATTCGCCGCACGATGAAGATCGTGAGGCTGCCCGCCCTGGTGCTCGTGATCGCTGTCAGCTGAGGAGGCAGCAGGGCGCCCCTCACGGGACGCCCTGCTGTTACTGCCAATTCGGTTTTTCCTTTTAGGTGTGTTGTGTGATGTACGCCGTGTTGTATCTGCCGTCACCAGGCAGGTTCTGGTCGTCGGTCGTGGTCACGGTCAGGCCCTGCACGTACGGCTTGACGAGATCGTACTCGTACGGCTGGTACATGAAGGCAACCACCGCGTTGTCGACGAGCATCTTTCCGGCCTGGGCGTAGTCCTGAGCGCGCTTCGTCTTGTCGGACTCGGCGTCGCCCTTGGTCACCAGGTCATCGTATGCCGGGTTGCTCAGACAGCCCCAGTTGAGGTTGTGGCATGAGCCGGTCACGAAGATGTCGAACCAGTCCTGCTGGTCCGGGTAGTCGCTGATCCATCCGTCCAGGCCGTAGATGTCGAACTGGCCCTTGCGGATGTCCCTGGTCACGGTCTTGCTGTCGATGACGTCCAGCTGGATGGTGACGCCGAGGTTCGTGCTCCACTGGTCGGAGAGGAACTGGTTCAGCGTCTTGCTCGCGGTCGAGTTGCGGGTCAGCAGCTTCATCTTTCCGAGGTCAGCCGCCTTGCCGGAGTCGGCGAGCAGCTTCTTGGCCGCCGCCGGGTCGAAGCTCTGCGCGTTGTCAGATGTGTCGTATCCGTTCATGCCCTTGGGGATGAACGTCGCGAGGGACTTGCCGTTGCCGTGCTCGATGTCGTTGACCAGCTTGTCGCGGTCGATCGACTTGGACAGCGCCATGCGCACGTTCTTGTCGGTAAGCGGTGCTTTGGTCGTGTTGAACGAGATCCAGTACTGGCTGAGGGTCGGGATGAGCTTGGCTTCCTTGCTCAGCTTGGGGTCGCCGCGCACGACGGTGACGTCAGCCAGAGGCACGCCGATGATGTCGAGCGCGCCGGTCTGATACTGCGAGAAGGCCGTGTTGCCGTCCGAGATCTCGTAGTACGTGATCGTCTGCAGGGTCGGCTTCGCCGCCCAGTAGTTCGGGTTGGGCACCAGCGTCACGTGGTCCTTGGACGCGATCTCACTGATCTTGTACGGACCCTGGCCGATGATGGTCGCTGCGTTGTTGGCCCATGCCTCGGCCTTTGTCGCATCGGTCGAAGCGAAGGCTCCGCCGGCGGCCTGCTCGATGATGTCCTTACGCAGGGGAACCGCCATCCATAGCGTCGCCACCCACTTGAAGTAGGCGGCCGGGTGGTCGAGCTGAACGACGAAGGTCTTGTCATCGGGTGCCGATAGTCCAAGACCGTTGAGGTAGGCGTCGATAGCACTGGCGCTGGAAACGTCAACGTTGCCGTATCCGCTCGCGCCCTTGATCGTGCCGTCAAAGAACGGGTCGACGTAGCCGGCGGCCAGCGCGGGGTTCAGGAAGTGCTTCCACCCGTAGACCCAATCGCTCGCCGTCACTGCCTTTCCGTCGCTCCACTTCACGCCCTGGCGCAAGTGGAACGTGTACGTCAGGCCGTCGGAGGAAACGTCGTAGCTCGTCGCGCCGAGGGGCTCGACGTCACTCGAGTCCGCCTTTGCGCGGAAGAGGCTGTCGTAGGTCTGGATGCCGACAGCTCGCTCATACGTATAGGTCTGCTGCGTCGGGTCGAAGCTGTTCGGCTCGGTGCCGTTGTTCGCGCGGAGAATCTGCTTGTCGGCCGATGCGAGGTTCGCGCTGGTCGTCCCCCCACCGCCACACGCGGCGAGGAAAACTCCAGCGGTCGCGAGCGCGATCGCCCGAAACCGGAAACCTAAATGCATACGCGTCTTACCTCTCAGACTCATCCTGCAGCCTTCTTCCCGAGCGCGGGGCGAGAGTGCGCCGGCGGCAGGTCTTACTCCACAGCCAATGCGGCCGTACTGAATTCTGTTGTGGCCGACTCACAAGTGTCAAGTTGCTAGCAGCTTAAGCTTGCGAACGGCTGTTCGAGAATGCCCTTAAGAGGCCGCCGGGCGCGTAGGGCGCACTAGATCAGTGGGGGGCGATCGACAGCTGCGCCGGAGCCAGTCCTCCGGGCCACTCGTCCAGAGGTGAGGTCACAATCCCTCGCACGTAGGGCTGAACCAGGTACCAGCTCACGGTCTGCGCGAGGAAGGCCACGGGTGCATCGCCCACGAGCATCGACTGAGCCTGTAGATACTCCTGGTCGCGCCTGGCGGGCAGAGTGTCGGTGCGGGCCACCCGGACAAAGTTGTCGTACTGCTGGTTCTGCCAGAACGAAACGTTGTTCGAGCTGGTCGTCAGAAACGTGTCATACCAGTCGGCCTGGTCGGGATAGTCGGCGTTCCAACCCCGCGGTCCACTGATCTGGAACTGCCCGTTTTCGACGCGCGAGGCCAGCGTGTTGGCGTCCAGCGCCTGCAGGTTGAGCTCGATGCCCAGGTTGGCCTTGAGCTGGTCGTGGACGAATTTCGCCGTCGCCTTGCCGAAGTCGGACGACTGGTCATAGGAGAACGTCAACGACACCTGGTTGGCCGAGAAGCCGGACGCCGCCAACGAGGCCCGAGCCTGCGCAACGTCGAACTTCTGCGTCGTCAGGTTGGGCGCGTATCCGTGCATGCCCTTGGGGATGAACGTCTCGATCGGCGCACCCTCACCCTGAAATATCTGTGCGACGAAGGCGTCCCGGTCGACAGCCTGTGCCAGTGCCTGCCGCAGCTTCACGTTGTCGAGCGGCGGTGAGTCGACGCGATAAACCATCCAGAACACGGTCAGGTTCGGCGTCTTGACAAGCCGGCGGCTCAGCGTCGAATCAGCAGCGACGGACGGCGCTTGAGCCGGCTCCACCGCGATCTCGTCCAGCTCGCCGCTCCTGTACCTGGCCAGCGCGGTGGCGCCATCGATGACGATCTCGAAATCGATCCTGGTCAGGGTCGGCTTGCCGGCCCAGTAATAAGGATTGCGCTCCACGCTTATGTGGTCGTTCTTGAGCATGTCCGTGACTTTGTACGGGCCGTTGGAGATGAGGGTCTCAGGGGTCGTCGCCCACTTGACTCCGCTCTTCGCGACGACGTCTTTCCGGATCGGCGCCGCCGCGGGCATCGCAGCAAGCCAAAGGAACGCGGGGTCCGGCCTGGCGAGCTGCACCTGGAAGGTGTTGTCGTCCACCGCTTTCAGGCCGAGCGTGTCGAGTGCGCCGTCGATGGTCTTGGCGTCGCGCTGGGGGTCCATCAACGACACCCGCTCTCCGTTCAGCACCGCGTTCGCGAAAAGCGTCTCGTTCGGCGCGGCCAGACGAGGGTCGATCAGCCGCTGCCACGCATACACGAAGTCCTGCGCCTTGACCGGCGTGCCGTCCCAGTATTTCCCGTTCGTACGCAGGTGAAAGGCGTAGGCGGTGCCGTCGCTGTTGACATCGAAGGTCTGGGCCGCCGCCGGCGCAACGCCGCTCAGGTCGGGGTTGGGCCTCAGCAGCGGTTCGGAGATCGCGCGCAGCACGGCGGTCTCGTAGGTGAATTGCGACTGCCCCGGGTCGAGCGACGCGGGCTGGTCCTCGAGCATGACCCGAAGGACCTGGTCCTTGGCGAGCTTGGGCCCCACCGTAACCCCAGGCTGGCACGCCACGGCCAGCGTCAGCCCGGCCAGCGACAAAGCTGCGGCGCGCCAGAGCCTCGAGGCTGGAGTCACGCCCTCATCTTATACAGCGATAAATCGGAGGCAAAACAAAAGGAGGCAACCCTGGCGGGCGCCCCCTTGTGCACGTAACCGTGAGATTAACCCAAACGGGTCGAAGTTTCTAGACCGATCGCGTTTCCAGGTCGGTCGGCTCCTCCTCGAGGATCCTGGCGGCGGGTGTTACCTTCACGGAAGAGGGTCGTTGCAGACTTCGATGAGGCCGCGCCACCGGCTCGCCACAGGACTCGCTGCGGTGCTGTTGACGGCTGCATGCAGCGCCCCGCCGCAGACACCGGTCGCCGCCAAGGCCTCCGCGACAGCCGCAACCCTCACCACCAACACGCGTTGCAGGGGACTTACCGTCGCCGCGTCCAGGCAGTCGCCCGTCAAAGTAGGCGACACCCTGACCATCACGGCTCAGGCCGGAGGCTGCGACTCGCCCGACTACCGCTTCGTATTGGTAGACCAGACCGGTGGCACCACGGTGATGCGCGACTGGGACCCGGTCTCCGCTTGGGACTGGAATACCGGCAGCACGCAGTCGGGTCGGCTCACGATTCGCGCCGACGCCCGGGAACACGGTGGGACGAGCTACGCGCCAGACGTGTCCACCTACCTCGAGTTCCTCGTCACCGGCGCCGCCGCCCCGCACGTGCAGACGTGCCGACTTCCGGTCTCCGGAGTCCTGGCGGGCTCCGGCGGATTCGTCCAGATGCCGGCCGGCACGTTCAATGCCGACCCGGCCAGCAACGTCCCGCTTCCCGGCCAGACGGACCCCGCCCGTTTGCGTCGCGGCTATACATATGATCCGGTCCACGGCCGATGGCTGCCGGTACCGCGCGACTGGGTCATGCCCGACTTCTCGAGCTACGTCTACGTCGGGACCGAGTACCCGCACGTCAGCAACCAGCCTGCGCTGCACGTCGTGAAGCTTCCTGCCGGAACCGACTCCCAGTGGCCGCAGGGCGACCAGCTCTACGGGCTCCCGATCGCTCTGCGTCCACAAGGCGTCTACGGGGCTCCCGGTCCGGAGATCATCACGATGGTCGATGCGGCGGGTGGGGTGACCACCGTCGACCAGGGACATGCGGGCCTGTTCGCGGTGGTCACTTCGACCGGCATCTGGGCGGCCAAATGGTCGACCTCTAGGGCTGGCGCATACGTGCTGGCCGACGTGCAGCGCATCGATACGAACACGGGGGCCGCCACCACCTGGTTCCACATCGCCGGGGTCACCGCGGTGCCGATCGGGATCGACGGCTCGGGCAGCCCGATCATCGCCGCCGGTACCCAGCTGCCCAACGGCCAGATCTCTGCCTCTCAGATCTGGATTGTCCCGCAGGCGTCGGCAGGCGCCGTCCCCCAGGGCGTGCTCATCTACTCGGACAAGGACCACCCGTTGGTGGTCCAGGGCCCACCCATCGTGTCGGCCGGGGCAATCTGGATCGAGACCGACAAGGGACTCTGGATCGACGACGGCACGGGAGCCTCGATCCGCCTGGTCTCCAATTTCAGCGGCTACATCGCCGGCGGCTGCTTATAAAGGAACGGGGCCGCACGCCGCGGCCCCGTCGGGTCTAGCTCTCTAGACGGACAGCGTCTCCAGGTCGATCGGCTCCTCCTCGAGGATCCTGGCCGCCTGCTCCCGCTGCTTCTTGTAGTAGTCCAGGCCCGTACCGGCCGGGATCAGCTTGCCGATGATCACGTTCTCCTTCAGGCCCCGCAATCGGTCGACCTTGCCGGAAATCGCGGCTTCGGTCAGCACCCGGGTCGTCTCCTGGAAGGACGCCGCCGACAGCCACGAGGTGGTGTTCAGCGCCGCTTTGATCAGCCCCAGCAGCACGGTCTGCGCGGTGGCGGGTTCGCCGCCCTCCGCCAGCGCCCGCGCGTTGGACTCTTCGTATTCCCACTGCGAGACGATCTCGCCCGGCAGCAGGCCCGTGTCGCCCGCCGAGTCGATGCGGACCTTCCGCATCATCTGCCGGACGATCACCTCGATGTGCTTGTCATTGATGTCGACACCCTGCGAGCGATACACCTTCTGGACCTCGTCCACAAGAAATGTCTGGACCGCTTCCTTGCCCAGGATGTGGAGCAGCTCCTGCGGTGAGATCGAGCCTTCGGTGATCTGCTGGCCGGCCCGGATCAGGACCTTGTGCCCATCCCGGCGGTCGAGCTCCGGCCGGATGCGGACCTGGTGCGGAATCGGGTACTCGCGCACCTCCTCGTCCACCGTCCGGACCGTGATCTCCTTGGCCGAGACGCTGACCTTGCCCGCGTGGCGGGTCCGGATGCCGTTGCCCTTGGGGTCGCGGGCCAGCTCCTGGCCCTCCATCGCCTCGTCGCCGGACTTGACCAGGGCCTCCATCTTCGCCTGCATGGGGTAGGAGACCTCGAACTCCTCCTTGGACGTGACGCGGACCTTGCGCGAGCCTTCCTGGCGAATGATCTCGAGCTCGCCGTCGATCTCGGAGATGATCGCCTTGCCCTTGGGGATGCGAGCCTCGAACAGCTCCTCCACGCGGGGCAGGCCCTGGGTGATGTCCACGCCGGCGACACCGCCGGTGTGGAAGGTGCGCATGGTCAGCTGCGTGCCCGGCTCGCCGATCGACTGCGCGGCGATGACCCCCACCGCCTCACCGATCTCGACGATCTTTCCGGTTGCCAGGTTGCGTCCGTAGCACGTGCGGCAGACGCCCTCGCGCGCCTCGCAGACGAGGACCGACCGCATCTTGACCGGGACGCCGGCCTCGATGATCTGTCGTGCGACGTCGTCGGTGATCGAATGTCCCGCGGGCACGAGCACCTTGCCCTTGACCGAAACGTCTTCAGCCGCCACGCGGCCCGCGATCTTCTCGAAGATCGGGTCGTTCTTGGCCCGCTCCGGTGTGATGTCGCGGATCCAGATTCCGTTGGTGGTGCCGCAGTCCTCCACACGCACGATCACGTCCTGAGCGACGTCGACGAGACGGCGCGTCAGGTAGCCGGAGTCGGCGGTGCGGAGCGCGGTGTCAGCGAGGCCCTTGCGCGTGCCGTGGGTCGAGATGAAGTACTCGAGCACGGTGAGGCCTTCGGTGAAGTTGGCCTGGATGGGAAGGTCGATGATCCGGCCGGTCGGGTCGGCCATCAGGCCACGCATGCCCGCCAGCTGGCGGATCTGCTGGATGTTTCCGCGGGCGCCCGAGCCCATCATCATCCAGATCGGGCTGAACTTGTCGAAGGCCTGCTCCGTCGCGTTGCCCACCTCTTCGTAGGCACGCTGCCAGAGCTCGATGACCTTGCGGTAGCGCTCGTCCTCGGTCATGACGCCGCGGCGGTACATCCGCTCGACGTCCGCAACCTCTTTCTCCGTGGCGCGGATCACCTGCCACTTCGAGTCCGGGTGCGGGATGTCCATCGCGGACACCGTGATCCCGGCCTGGGTCGCGTAGCGGAAACCGAGCCGCTTGATGTCGTTGACCACGCTGGCGGTCGTGTCGCTGCCGTACAGGCGGTACAGCTCGGCGACGAGAACACGCAGCAGCTTGCGGTCGTAGTGCGCGTTCTGGAACGGCAGGGGCTCCATGTTCGGCTCCATCGGCGCCTTGCCGACGGGCAGCGGCTGGTTGAAGACCACACGGCCGGCGGTCGTGACGATCGACTCGGAACCGATCCTGACGCGGACCCATTCCTGCAGCTTCACGACCTTGCTCTCGAGTGCGAGGAGCACCTCGTTCTGCGAGCTGAAGTTGCGCAGCTTGGTGATCGAGTCGCCAGACGGCTGCTCGCCGCGCGTCGCGGTCAGCCAGTAGCAGCCCAGCACCACGTCCTGCGTCGGCGCGACCACCGGGTGGCCGTCCGCGGCGGAGAGGATGTTCTGCGAGGACATCATCAGGTTCTTGGCTTCGGCGATGGCGCCGCTGAACAGCGGCACGTGCACCGCCATCTGGTCGCCGTCGAAGTCGGCGTTGAACGCTGCGCAGACGAGCGGGTGGATCTGGATCGCCGAGCCTTCGACCAGCACCGGCATGAAGGCCTGGATGCCCAGGCGGTGCAGGGTCGGGGCGCGGTTGAGCAGCACCGGGTGGTCGCGAATGACCTCGTCCAGGACGTCCCAGACCTCGGTCCGGCTGCGCTCGACCATCCGCTTGGCGGACTTGATGTTGGTCGTGTAGCCCTTGTTCACCAGCTCGCGCATGACGAACGGCTTGAAGAGCTCCAGCGCCATCTTCTTGGGCAGGCCGCATTCGTGCAGCTTCAATTCGGGGCCGACCACGATCACGGAGCGGCCGGAGTAGTCCACGCGCTTGCCGAGCAGGTTCTGGCGGAACCGGCCCTGCTTGCCCTTGAGCATGTCGGAGAGGGACTTCAGCTTGCGGTTCCCCGTGCCGGTGATGGCACGTCCGCGCCGCCCGTTGTCGATCAAGGCGTCCACCGCCTCCTGGAGCATCCGCTTCTCGTTGCGCACGATGATCTCGGGCGCGCCTAGCTCGAGCAGCCTCTTCAGGCGGTTGTTGCGGTTGATCACGCGGCGGTAGAGGTCGTTCAGGTCGGACGTGGCGAACCGGCCGCCGTCGAGCTGGACCATCGGCCGAAGCTCGGGCGGGATGACGGGCAGGACCTCGAGCACCATCCACGTTGGGCTGGCGTTCGACTTGCGGAAGTCCTCCACGACCTTCAGGCGCTTGATCGCCTTCTGCTTGCGCTGGCCGCTGGACGACTTCGACTCCTCGCGGAGCCGGTACATCTCGGATTGCAGGTCGATGCGCGACAGCAGCTCGCGGACGGCCTCGGCGCCGATGCCGGCGCGGAAAGCACGACCGAACCGCTCCTGGAAGTCGCGGTACTGCGTGTCCGTAAGGATCTGCTTGGCGTGCATGGCCTCGAGGTCTGTTCGCGTCGCCTCGATCTCCTGCTGCAGCGCCTCGAGCTGACCCTGGATTCCCTCTCGCTCGGTTTTGGTCGCAGTGTCGATGGACGACTCGAGTGCCTTCTTGTCGGCGTCGAGCCGCTCCTTGGCGCGCTTCTGCGCGGTCTTGGTGTTGGCCTCGAGCTTTTCGATCTTCTCCTGCACCTTGGACAGGACGCCGCGTGACATCTCGCGAGACATCAGGTCGCCCTTCTCGATCACCGTCTCTTCGTCGCCGTCGAGACCGACCGTCATTACGCGGCGCGACTTGGTGCCGATGCCGGCCTTGATGTGCTCGGTCGCCTTCTTGCCTTGAGTCGTGAGCGCGTCGACCGACTCCTGCAGCTCCTCTTCGAGCTTCGCTACCTCAGCCTCGACCTCGCCCTTCAGCTTCTTGGTCTTGGCCTCGTGGTCCTGGCGCAGCTCGCGCGCCTTGGCGTCGATGTCCGCGCGCAGCCGGACGGCCCGCTCGTCCTTGTCCATGTTGAGGACGGAGAGCATGTCGTTGCGGACTTCTTCGTGGACGTCGGTGACGATGTAGTTGGCGAAGTAGAGGATCTTCTCCAGGTTGCGCGGAGACATGTCCAGCAGCAGGCCCATCCGGCTCGGGATGCCCTTGAAGTACCAGACGTGGCTCACGGGCGAGGCGAGCTTGATGTGCCCCATGCGCTCGCGGCGCACCTTCGACCGCGTCACCTCGACGCCGCACTTGTCGCAGATGATGCCCTTGTAGCGGTAGCGCTTGTACTTTCCGCAGTGGCATTCCCAGTCCCTGGTGGGACCGAAGATGCGCTCGCAGAAAAGACCGTCGCGCTCCGGGCGGAGCGTGCGGTAGTTGATGGTCTCCGGCTTCGTGACCTCGCCGTGCGACCACGACATGATCGTGTCCGGCGATGCCAGCGAAAGCTTCAGCGCGTCAAAGTTCTCGAGTTTCAGCAACCTTTTTCCTCTTCTTCCTTATCTATCTATGTATCTATTCGTTATGTATCTATTCAGCGGAGTCTTCCCCGAGCTCTTCGCGCTCGAGGCTGATGCCGAGGTCCAGCGGGATCTCGGGAATGTCCTCTTCTGACAGGACAATCTGGCGCTCGTCCTCGCTCAGGATCTCCACCCCGAGCGCAAGGCCTTCCAGCTCCTTGACCAGCACGCGGAACGACTCCGGGATGCCTGCCTCGAGCGTGTTGTCGCCCTTGACGATCGCCTCGTACGCCTTGACGCGACCGACGATGTCGTCCGACTTCACGGTCAGGATCTCCTGCAGGACGTGCGCGGCGCCGTAAGCCTCGAGCGCCCACACCTCCATCTCGCCGAAGCGCTGGCCGCCGAACTGCGCCTTGCCGCCCAGCGGCTGCTGGGTGACCAGGCTGTACGGCCCGGTCGACCGGGCGTGGATCTTGTCCTCCACCAGGTGGGCCAGCTTGAGCATGTAGATCATGCCGACGGTCACCGGCTCG
>Ga0209160_1001009_pt1 | contig 23479 bp, 25 predicted proteins | sample GraSoiAngelo_153_FD_186167 | JGI IMG/M metagenome (GOLD analysis project Ga0209160, IMG submission 186167) | Grasslands soil microbial communities from the Angelo Coastal Reserve, California, USA - 14_1009_12_40cm (SPAdes) (version 2) | ecosystem: Environmental > Terrestrial > Soil > Grasslands ...
ATCGCTTTCGTCCCTTACGTCAGAACCAGCGGATTGGGCGTTGCGGCATGGGATGCAAGACATCGCGGGCTGGACCTGGTGCTCGGCGCGGCCACGGCCCTGGTCGCCGGCGCGATCGATTGGCGGCGGGCACTGCTCGCGCTTCCCTTCGTGGGCCTGACAGCCATTGCCGTCGCGGGTCTGGCCCGGCGCAGACTGGGCGGCGCGACGGGTGACGTCTGCGGCGCCACCGCCGAGCTGTGCCAGCTCGCGGTTCTGCTCGTATTCGCGGTTCGCTAGGGCGAGAGGCGGTGGGGCGACGAGGCGGGGGTGACGGAGGCGGTGACGGAGGCGGTAGGGCGGTAGGGCGACGTTCTCCGGCATCAAAAGCTTGCAGTCAAACGCAAATACCCGCTTTCCCTGGTCACCGGCATTGCAAAGGCGAAGCGGTCCGCGACGAGGGCCAGCTCGAGGTCCTTGGTGGGAAAGCCCGGCCAGGTTCCGCTGAGCGCACGCTGGTAGCGTTCGCTCTCGCGCAGCGGCTGCAGCAGACGGTGCAGGTCCGGGTGCCCGCCGCGGATCACCGCGTCGATGTAGCGCGCGCACGCATGGTCCTCCGGGTGGTCGGCGGAGGCGACGATCGTCAGCGTCTCCGGGTTCCTTAACACGCAGGCTTGCGCGGTCGCTGTGGCGACGACCAAGCTCGAGGCGAAGATGTCGCCACCCTGGACGGCAGCCACGGCTTGCGTGCCCGCCGTCGACCGCTGGATCAGCACGCGACCCTGGAGGTCCTGCTCGAGGATCATCGTCGGCGAGTTGCTGATCGGGATTCCCTCGACCGGGAGGGCGTCCTCCTCTGCGCACAGGAGTGCGCCAGGCGTCGCATCGGCCAGCGCGCGCGCCTCCGCGACGGTCTTCACGAGGCGGCACTCGCGCGCCCCGCCGGCGAGGGCGTAAGCGCTGACGGTGAACGAGCGAAGGACATCGATCACGACCACCATGCCGCGTGCCTCGCGCGCCCCCTCGACGCCGGTGACGTGGATGATGTTCACGTGTCTGGGCCTGAGGTCGGAGAGCCGCCGCGCCCGTTCGGGTTTGAGCAGATCGCCGACTGCGGCTCGATGCGAGTTGTCGGTCTGCGCCTCCAGCCCGGCCAGTCAGTGCCCGAGCACCGCAACGCGATTCCCGTCGCGCTGATCGTCACGGGCGGCAGCCTGCATTTCGACGATGGCTCCCAATCAGGCGAGGTCGGGCCTGGGGAGATGTTGCTGATCAACCCGGGAGAGCGGCATACGTATCACGCCGACGTTGCGACGTCCGCGTACCTCGTGTTCGCCGGCCTCCCCGGGGTGCGGAGCCGGACGTGGACGTTGCGGCATAAGACGTAGCGGCGTCAGGCATAGCGGCGTCAGGCGTGGGGGCGTCAGGCGTGGGCGCGTCAGGCGTGGCCGCGTCAAGCGTGGAGGCGTCAGGCGCGGCGGCTTCAGGCGTGGCGCGAATCAGGACGCGTTCCACAGCGCGATGACCTGCCCGCGCTCGCCGTCGCGCAGCATGCAGAGCGTGGCGACATCGAGCCACAGCCCCGTGGCGACCGTGATGTCCGCGTGGATCCAGGCCGCACCGACCGCGCGAAGGATGTGGCCGTGCGCGAATGCGAGGACCCTGCCCTCGCCGCGGCTCGAGGCGAGTTCGATAAAGCGCTCTGCTCGGGCGTAGATCTGGGCGGATGTCTCGCCGCCGGGAGAACCGTCTTCGTACAGCTCCCAGCCAGGGTCTTGCTGGTGGATCTGTTGGGAGGTAAGGCCTTCGTAGCGGCCGTAGTCGGCCTCCCGGAGTAGCGGGGTGACCTGGGGATCGGCGAATCCGGCGAGCTCGGCCGTGCGGCGCGCCCTCTGCATGGGGCTCGAGTAGACGACATCGAATTGCAGGGCGCTCAGGCGTGGACGCAGCGCCTTCGCCTTTTCCTCACCTGTCGGCGTCAGGGGTATATCGGTGCTCCCGGTGTGGCGACCGGAGGAGCTCCACTCGGTCTCGCCATGGCGCGCGAGGTAGATCTCGAGCGTCAGGCGGGCTTGCCCATCATCTCGGGACGGCCCGACCGCAGCGAGCGGCCTGCGCTTTCGATGACGGCCCCCGCCCGCACGCGCTGACCCGGCCGGACGCAAACGAGGCCGACAGCCGCCTGCGCGCCCTGCGGCTTCAAGGCGTCGTTGACGGCGGCGAGGACACGATTGGCGGCGTGAGCCGTGCCAGCCACATCTGTGTCGGGCAGGACCGCGAGCAGCTGGGGGGGCGTGCGCCCCAGGACTCCAGGGGTGTCGACGTCGCGGACAGTGCTGGCGAGCGCGGCGGCCATCGTCTTGAGGGCCTCGTCGGCGGGGAGTGATCCGTTGGCCTCGATCAGGAGGACGCCGAGGTTGCGCTGGTAGCGGTGCGCGCGCGCCAGCTCGTCTTCGAGCACAGGGCGCACGAACCTATCGTTGAAGAGGCCCGTCGTGCGGTCGACGATGTGCAGCGGCTCGGCCTGGGGATCGTCGGCCCTGACTCCGCAAGAGGGACAGAAGACCGCGCCGTGAGGTAGTGGCGATCCGCAGGCCTGGCAGGTTTGCGCCTCGGGCCGCCGGCGGAGAAAATCGCCAATCGGCATTCGGTAAAGCCTATCAGTCGTGTTCGCCATGCCTTTTTAATCCTCTTAACAGGCTGGGTTGTGCTTCGTGTTTGCGAATCCTAGGCTCGATCGAGGTGTGCCGGAGGGGGAGGGAACGGCACGGTGGAGGAAGGGAGGGCCCGAGGTGAGATGCGAAAAGTTGGGGGGCGGTCCTCAGCCAACGGCGGCGGCGGCTGTCGCAAGCCAGCTCTCAGCCCACGCGGAGACGGCGGAGAGCACTGGCTCGAGCGCACGCCCGCGTGCGGTCAATCGATAGCTCACTCTGACCGGCGGCCCAGGGTCGACGAGACGCTCGACGATGCCTTCTGTCTCCAGCTCGCGAAGACGTTCGGTCAACACTCGGTCGCTGATGCCAGGGATGCCTGCGAGCAGCTGATTGAAACGAGCAGGCGCCGGGATGAGAGCTTTGACCACCGCCCCGGTCCAGCGTTTCCCTATCAGCTCGATCGCGCGCTGAAAGGACGCGCTGTAGTCAAGGCCCCCTCCGACCATGGGGAGAGATTCTATGCGCTATCGCAAGTCTCGGAAAGGACCCGGCTGGTGTTTTCCACAAGAAAATTTTTCCGGCCACAATCAGGGTCGGTGATTACATGGTCGGATGTCTCAGGAGGCTTGGAAAACTTCAGGTGAGCCGACTCAGGAGGTGTCGATGGAGCTGAAGAATCGGGTCATCGTGGTGACCGGCGCCGCGCGAGGCATCGGTCGCGCGCTTGCCACCAGGTTCGCCTCGGCGGAGCCCCTCGCCGTCTTCATCGTGGACATCGACGGCCTTCGACTCTCCGAGGTCGCGCGCGAAATCGGGGCGACCGCGATTCGGTGCGACGTGTCTCGCGAGAGCGACGTCCACCACCTCATCACGCATGTCGAATCGACTCATGGCCGCATCGACGTTTTCTGTTCGAACGCGGGGATCGCGGTCGGAGGTGGTCCGGAGACACCCAATGATCAGTGGCAGCGCATCTGGGACGTCAACGTGATGTCTCATGTCCTGATCGCGAGGCATCTTCTGCCGGGGATGCTCGCTCGGAAAGAGGGCTACATCGTCGGAACGGTGTCCGCGGCGGGCCTCTTGAACCATTTCTTCGCGGCTCCCTATGGCGTCACCAAGGCGGCCGCCCTTTCCTTCTTCGAATGGCTCGCCATCGTGCACGGAGATGCTGGGATTCGGGTCTCCTGCCTGTGTCCGCAGGGGGTCAAGACGGACATGCTCGCGGCTGAGCAGGCCCAACTCGGGGTGAACTTCCTTACCGAGGGTGCGCTCGAGCCCGAAGCGGTGGCCCAGGCGGTCGTCCAGGGCATCGCAGAAGAGCGATTTCTCATCCTGCCCCATCCCGAGGTCGCCGAATACTTCCGGCGCAAGGCGGACGACTACGATCGGTGGCTGCGCGGCATGCGCCGGCTTCGCAAGAGCCTGGTTGTGGCTCCCGGCTGAGTGCGCTGGCTTGCCGTCGTCGCCGGCATGGCGCTGATTGCGATCGCGGTCGCCGCGGTCACTCGCGTATCGGACACGCGAGAGGGCCTGATCGCCGAAGTCATCACGCTCCTTAGCGCCCTCGCCGGGATCAGCCTTGTGATCTATGGATTCGCGGCGAGGCACCGGCCAGGATTGGCACCGACCACTGCCGCAATCTTGGTCGAACCCCAGTCCCGTGCTCGATCGTCGAGGGATCTGAAGCTGGGCAGCGGCGGCATCGCGCTGTCGGTTGTCCTCATGGTCGGGCTTGCCATCAGCGGAGGATTCTTGTGGGCCGCACTTGGCCTGGCCCTTCTGCTGCCCATGATCTCGGGCAGCGTGTACCTCTGCGTGCGCTACCTGCGCGCTAGTCCTTGAGGGACAGGACCTCTCCCACGAGGTAGAGCGATCCGCCGACCAGTACGTTGCCCGACGGGCCCGCGAGCTCGCGTGCCATGTCGATGGCGGCTCTTGCCGAAGGCGCCACATAGGCATCCGGGCCGTAGAGCGAGGCCAGATTTTCGGGGGCGATCGCGTGGCCCTGCGCGCTTGCCGCTTCGGTGAAGACCACCGCGTCCGGGCGCATCGTGCGGAGGGCGCCGAGCAGCTTGACCGGGTCGCGCTCGCTCAACATCCCGAAGACGGCGACAAGTTTCTCCGAGCCGATGAGCCGGCGGAGCGCGGTGCCCGCCTTGACCATGGCAGCCGGGTTGTGGCCCCCATCGACGATCACGCGTGGGTGCTGGCCGATCACCTGCAAGCGTCCCGGCCAATTGGTCGATGCGAGTCCTTCGCGGATCGCGTCGTCTCCCACAACGCCGAGCAGGCGCGCGGCGGCCACGGCGAGCGCTGCGTTTGCCGGCTGATAGTCGCCGACCAAAGGGAGCCGAAGATCGCGGTGCGCGAAATCCGGACCCCGGACGCTCAGCTCGTGTCCCCCCCAGCCGAGTGAGATCGCGTCGACGATGACGTCGCGACCAAGGCGCCACACCTGAGCGGCCATCGCGTCCGCCTGCGCCTCGACGATCGCGAGAGCTTCACCTTCGCAGCCCGTGACCACCCGGTTGCCGTGCTTGATGATGGCCGCCTTCTCGCGCGCGATCTCTCCAATTGTGCTGCCGAGGTACTTCTGATGGTCGAGGTCGACGTTGGTGATGACCGCAATCCCGAGGTCGAGCGCGTTCGTCGCGTCGAGCCGTCCTCCCAGACCGACCTCGCACACCAAGAGCTCGATCCGCGGTGCGAGATAGGCGATAGCCATGGCGGTCAGCATCTCGAACTCGGTGGCAGGGCCCATTTCGGACGCCACCTCGTCCAGAGTCGGCATCAGAGCTTCCAGCGTCGCGACGAAATCGCCTTCGCTGATGGGGCTGCCGTTGAGCTCGATTCGCTCCGTGTACGAGACGAGGTGTGGCTTGGGCATGAAGCCCACGCCGTGGCCGGCCGCGCGAAGGATCGACGTCAGGCACGCGCCCGTGGATCCCTTGCCGTTCGTGCCCGCGATCAACGCGCCGCGAAGCTCGCGGTCCGGCGCGCCGAGCCGGTCGAGGATGGCGCGGGTTCGCTCGGTTCCGAGCTTCATCGCAAAGCGCCCTTGCTTCGAGATGAAGTCGAGGGCTTGCTGGTAGGTCAGCTGTGAGCGCCTTGCTTGCACTCCTACCCCTGTCGGCGAACCTCGGCCTCGAAGGTGTTCCGGATCAGCATGGCGCGCGTCATTGGACCGACACCACCTGGGTTGGGGGTGAGCCATCCGGCAACGGTTTCGACGCCCGCGCCAAGGTCGCCCACCTGGCGGCCATCGACCCAGTTGGTGCTGACGTCCACGACTACGGCCCCCGCCTTGACCATCTCCTTGCCCACGAGGTGGGCGCGGCCGGCTGCGGCGACCAGAATGTCGGCGGTCAACGTGTGACTCGCGAGGTCCTTCGTTCGCGTGTGACACAGGGTCACGGTCGCGTGGCGTTTGAGCAGGAGCAAGGCCGTCGGCTTGCCGACCAGGTTGCTGCGACCGACCACCACCGCATTCGCGCCCTCGATCGCGATGCCAGAGCGCAGCAGCAGTTCGATGATGCCGGCGGGCGTGCAAGGTTCGACGCCTCCGGGCAGCCCGAGGGCAACCAGGCCCGCGTTGAGCGGATGGAAACCGTCGACATCCTTGACGGGATCCAGGGCGAACACGATTTGCCGCATGTCGATCTGTTTGGGGGTGGGCTGCTGGATCAGGATCGCGCTCACGTTTTCGTCGCGGTTTATCTGCTCGACGAGGGAGAGCAGCTCATCGGTGGTCGTGTTCGACGGCAGGCGGTGGTCCTCGGACTCGATGCCCACGCTGTGCGCGTTGCGTTGCTTCAGCTCGACGTATTTCGCGGATGCGGGATCCTCACCCACGAGCACGGTCGCGAGCCGCGGCCGCGAGCTGCCTCGAGACACGCGCTCGCTGACGGCCGCGGTGACCTCTTCGTAGATCTGTTTCGCGACGGCTCTGCCGTCGAGCACGCGGGCCGTCATACGAGACCGAGCTCGCGTCTGGCTGCTTCGGTTACGACGCGCATCACGTCGCGCAGGTCAATGCCTCGCTCGTGGGCGATCCGTCGGCAGTCTTCGTACTCCGGCGCGACGTCGAGTGCGCGGCCGCCGAGCTCTTTGACCTTGACGCGTGATGAACCAAGCGGGGTCTCGACTTCGATCACCCGCCGCCCCGCGATGACCCGATCGACGTGGGTGAGCCGCACGCCGAGCGTCGTGCTGTGCCGCAGCAGGTGGTCCGTCAGCGAACCGACCAGCTCGGGCGGCGCCATAACGGTCAGCAGGTGTCCCGGCCGGCCTTTTTTCATGACCGCCGGCACGACGGCGACGTCGAGCGCTCCGGCGCTCATCAGGTCTTCGCATAGGGCGGCGATCAGGTTCGGCGCCATATCGTCCAGGTTCGTCTCCACGAGCGTCACAGCGGTTTCGGCGGAGACCTCGTCGCCGAGCCAGACCGCGAGGGCGTTGCCCGGCGCCTCATACGACCCGATGCCGTAACCGACGCGCCGGAGCGACATGCTGGGTCGCTCGAATGTCGCACACGCGGCGAGGATCGCCGCACCCGTCGGCGTCACGAGCTCGCGAGTCTCGTCAATCGGTTGCAGCACCGCGCCCGTGCCCTCGATGACGCGAAGGCTGGCGGGAGCTGGCAGCGGCATCCCGTGCTTGATTCCCCGCGGGGCGGGCAAAGGCGAGGCGAATACTTTGCGTACGTCAAGCGCATGGAGGAGCCAGAAAGCGCCCACGACGTCGACCAGGGTGTCCGCGCCGCCGAGCTCGTGCAGGTGAACTTGCTCTTCGGGCAGGCCGTGAATCTCGGACTCGGCGCGTGCGAGGCGGTTGATGGCATCGAGGGCCTGCGTCTTGACCGAATCCGGCGCGTCCGCCTGCTCGACGACTTCGCGCAGCGCCGGCACGGTTCGCTCGACGCGGTCGCGCACGCCGACCAGAACGCGGGTGCCTGCCGCGTGGCCTCGGGCCTCGCGACGGACCTCGATCGTGACCTCGTCGCCCAGGCGAAGCGATTCCACGACGGCGTCGAGCAGCGCCCTGTCCGCACCGCAGTCGACAAGCGCACCGAGCGTCATGTCGCCTGAGATTCCGGCGAAGCAGTCGAAATAGGCGATGGTCATGCGCGCGTCCTATTAATGCGCACGGCGGCCGCCTCGATGGGTTGCATGCTCGCCGGACTTTTGGCCACGCGCACTGACACAGCCTTGACCCGCGGCATGGTAAGGATACGCTCGGCGATCGCGGCGGCCAGTGACTCGAGCAGCTTCTTCGATTCCCCTTCGATGACCTCGCGAGCCGCCGCGCGGACTTGCGTGTAGTCGATGGTGTCAGCGAGCCGGTCGGTACGTCCAGGTTCGGCGAGATCGGCGTCAATCTCGATGTCCACCTTGAACTCCTGTGTCTGGTCGCGCTCGGCGTCGCGGACTCCGTGGCGCCCGTGAAAGGACATCCCGCGCAACTCGATGCGATCCATCGTGCCCAATTGTCTGGAAATAGACTGTGCGGCGTGATTCACGCAGGCATGCACGTCCGGGCAGCGACCGAAAAAGACCTGGCGGCGATCAACGAGATCTACAACCACTACGTGGTCGAGACGCACTACACGTTCGACCTGGAACCGACGAGCCTGGAGGCTCGCCGCCAGTGGTTCAGCCACTACCACGACACCGGCCGGCACCGACTCTTCGTCGCGGTCAACGACGGCCAGATCGTGGGTTACGCGTCGAGCAGCCGGTTCAAGTCACGGCCCGCGTATCAGACCTCTGTGGAGACCAGCGTGTACCTCGCTCCCGAGGTGATCGGCAAGGGCGCCGGCTCCCGGCTCTACGAGAGGCTGTTCGACTCCCTCAAAAGAGAGGACGTGCACCGGGCATATGGGGGCATCGCTCTCCCGAACCCGGCGTCAATTGCGCTCCACGAGAAGTTCGGATTCAAACGAGTCGCTCTCTTCACCGAGCAGGGACGGAAGTTTGGCCGCTACTGGGACGTCGCCTGGTACGAGAAACAGCTGAATGCGGAGTCTGTCTTGCCGGAGTAGGGCTCACTGGACTCCGGCCGGAGTACTTGCAGCCGGATATACTCTGGCGTATATTCCATTTGGAATATGCGTGAACTAGAGGCGGAAGTTTCCCCCCTGGCGCTCTCAATCCTTCAGCTACTGGACGAGCGGCCGATGCATCCTTACGAGCTCGCCTCGACGATGCGCGATCGCCACCACGACGAGTTCATTCGGCTCAACTTCGGATCGCTTTATCACACCGTCGAGGTGCTCGAGCGGAATGGCTGGATTGTGCCTACCGAGCGCGAGAAAGAAGGACGGCGGCCCGAGCGGACGATCTACCGGCTCACCAAGTCAGGTCGTGAGGTCCTGGTCGGCGTGGTCAGTGACATCCTCGCGCGGCCGCGGCGCGAGTACCCGCACTTCGCGGCCGGCCTGATGTTCATGCATCACCTCAGCGCCTCCGAAGCAGCCGAGCATCTACGCAATCGGACGCTCGCGCTGAAGGCCACGACCGAAAAACTCAACGGAATCCTGGCAGAGGTTCGGGCTCAGGGTGTCAGCCGCCTCGCCCTGATCGAGCTCGAACACAAGATCGCGATGCTCGATGCCGAGCGCAGGTGGGTCACCAATCTGGAAAAAGAGATCAACGACGGAAGGCTGGAGTGGAACGTCGGTATCGATCCCGACTATGAAAAGTTGAGGAGGAAACATGGCTCGCGCGCGCACTAACCCGTGGCTCGTGCTTCTGGTTTTGACCACGGGATTTTTTATGATCATGCTCGACACCACGATCGTGAATGTGGCGATCCCGGCCATGAGCACCGCGCTCAACACGACGCTCGACCAGATCCTCTGGGTCCTCAACGCGTATGTGCTCGTCTACGCGGTGCTGCTGATCACGGCCGGCCGCCTCGGTGACCTTTATGGGCAGCGCAGCTTGTTCGCGATCGGACTGTTCATCTTCACGGTCGCTTCGGCGCTATGTGGCCTCTCGCAAGACCCGGCGCAGTTGATCGCCGCTCGCATCCTGCAGGGAGTCGGCGGTGCGCTCCTCACGCCACAGACGCTGGCCATCCTGACATCGATCTTTCCGCCCGAGCGGCGCGGTGCGGCATTTGGAATCTGGGGCGGCGTCGCCGGCCTTGCCACCGTGGCTGGACCAACACTGGGCGGCGCGATCATTACCTACATCGATTGGCGCTGGATCTTCTACATCAACGTGCCGATCGGAATCGCGGCTTTGATCGCCACCTTTGCGATCATCCCGGACCTCCGCCCAGGCCGGCATCACGGCTGGGACGTCATGGGCATCATCGTCGCGACCGCGGGACTGTTCGCGATCGTCTTCGGCCTGATCGAGGGCGAGCGCTACAACTGGGGCCAGATCGGGTCTTACCCGATCACCATCCCAGAGGTCATTGGGGCCGGCGCAGTACTGATGGTCCTGTTCATCATCTGGGAGCGCTACCAGGCCGAGCCGCTAGTCCCTCTCTCCCTGTTTGCAGATCGCAATTTCGCGGTCGCGAACTGGATCTCCGCGGCAATCAGCTTCGGCATGCTGAGCATGTTCCTGCCCTTCACCATCTACCTGCAGTCGGCGCGCGGTTTCTCGGCCCTCGTCGCTGGGTTAACGCTGGCGCCGATGTCGCTCACCTCGATGGTCACAGCGCCGTTCGCGGGCCGCCTTGCGGATCGCGTCGGGGGCAAGTACATCCTGATGGCGGGGATCACGCTGTTCACGATCGGCATGGGCACCATGGCGTTTGTTGCCGGGCCTGACTCGACCTGGATCAACTTTCTCGCACCCGCGATCGTGGCCGGACTTGGCATCGGGATGACCTTCGCGCCGATGACCACAGTCGCGATGCGCAACATCGAGCCCCGCGTGGCCGGCGCCGCGTCAGGTGTGCTCAACACGATCCGGCAGCTAGGGGCTGCCGTCGGCAGCGCCGTGGTCGGAGCGCTTTTGCAGAACCAGCTTGCGACCACGCTTCACAACCAGGCGGTCAGCCACGCCAGTGCGCTGCCGGCGGTGTTCCGCGATCAGTTCGTGGCCGCGTTCACGAATGTTTCCTCGAAGGGATTCGAGATCGGCGCGGGCGAGACTGGTGCGCGCCTCCCCGCCAACATCCCGCCGACGGTGGCCGCACAAGTCGAGGCGATTGCGCACGCGGTCTTCGTGAGCGCGTACATCGACGCGATGAAGGCGACGTTCGTCCTCCCAATTGCATTCCTTGCCTTGACGGCACTGACGACGCTTCTGATCAAGAGGCGCAAGCGCGAAACGGCTGCGCAGCCAGTGGAAGAGAGAGAGGAAGTCAGGACCGCCGCGGGCTAGACGGACGCCTCGCTTTAGAGGCGTCCTCCGGAAACCAGCTTGAGCACCGCCAGCAGCGCGGCGGCGCCGATGAAGGCGACCACGATGCTGCCGAAAAAGCCGACGTTGCCGGTCATACCGAACAGCGAGCTGAGCAGGAACCCACCGATGATCGCGCCGGCCACGCCGACCACGATGTCGGCCAGGCAGCCGAATCCGCGCCCCGCGACGACGCGCGCCGCGATCGCGCCCGCGATCAGGCCGACGACGATCCACGCCAACCAGGAGCCTGGGTCGAGGTTCAAGCGGGAATCGAGCAAACCGGCGGCGATCATGCCCGCAACCAATCGGCGATTGTCGTGAATACTTCATCGCTGCCCAGGTCGTTGAAGGGCTCGTGGTAGCGGCCGTCGAGCAGCCGTAGATCGCTCCGGGCGGATGTTTTCTCGTGCAGCTCCTGGCTGCCGGCAGGGTCGATCAGGTGGTCGTCGGTGCCGGCCAGGATGAGAAACGGGAGCTTGATCTCGTCTGCGTGCGCAAGGTTGTCGGCCGCGGCTCGCCGCCACTCCTCGAAGAGGCGGCTCGAGATCTTCCCGTGGACGAGCGGATCGCTCCGGTAGGCGGAGACGACTTCCGGAATTCGCGAGACCGTCCCCGGGTCGACTTCGTTGTCGAGCGCCAGCCTGGGCGCGATCGCGGAGAGGACTCTGGCTCCGCTCGCCTTCCAGGCCGGGACTTTGACGTACAGCTTGAGCGCTGGGCTCGAGAGGACGAATCGTTTGGTGCGCGTCAGCCTGCCCGAGCGCACGGCGCTCAGCATCACCACGCCGCCAAACGAGTGGCCGAGGGGGACGACCTCCCCGGTGGTCTGGCTTTCCACGTAAGCGACGAAAGCCGCCGTGTCATCGACCCATCGCGACCACGAGTCGACGTGGCCCCGTTGCCCTGCGCTTTTGCCGTGTCCGCGGAGGTCGACCGCGTAGGTGGCCATCTGGAACCGCGCCATCCCGCGGGCGAATCGCTCGTATCGCCCGCTGTGCTCGCCCAGGCCATGCACCACCGCGAAAGTGATTTGTGCGGTCGGCTCCGGCCACGCTCTTACTGCGAGCCGGGTGCCATCGGTCGAGTTGACTGAGCCCTCCGCGGCGACGGTGGTCTCAGGTGGCAAGGTGCCCGAACCCTCGCAAGATCTTGAGCGCCTCCTGCTCGGCCTCCAGCAGCGTGGGCGCGTAGGCGCGGATTCCACACAGGGCGTACGCCCACTCGGGACTGGGCGGGCTCATCGAGTGCAGCCGGAACGTCGGCGGATAGAAGAGGATGCGCTCGCCTTCGACCTTCTTGATCACAGGGCGCTTGGCGAGCACCTCCTCGAGCGATTGGCCACCCGGTAGACGACCGGCGTCGAAGTCGAGGCGTCTTAGCTTCAAAAGGGGGTGGTCTTCGTCGCGGATCGAGGTGCGGATTCGGTACTCGGCGCTGAGGTCGCGCAGAAAGATCGTGATGATCAGCGCGTCGGTTTCGTCGCCGGCCATCTTCACGAAGCCGGCGGCGCTCAACTCCCTGCTCTCTTCATTCTTGAGGTGGCGGAAGAACTCCATCTCGAAAAGGCCGCGCGATTCGGAGCTGGCGATCCACGGCTTGCCGCAGCGCCACGCGCGGGCGTTCGCGAGGAGGTCGAACTGCTCGTGAAGACGGTCGACTCGGTGCTCGGCCAGCCCGTACAGCCGGTAATGCAGGACCCGCGCCATTTCGGGAGGTAAGCCTACGCGTCAGGGCGGCGGCCGCGCCGCTGTTCGAGCGAGCTGCATCGCGTCTTCCTGCCAGGGCGGCGCCTGGATGTGGACGGCGAGTCGATCCGTGCCAGCGGCGAGGAGGAAATCGCCACGCTGAGCGACCTCGAGGGCGCCCCGCTGTTGCGGGCTCAGGTGGAAAACCTCTTGCAGCTTGGCGGCTTCGCCTGGGCGCTGGGCGCCGAGAAAGAGGACTGCTGGATTGGTCGCGACCACCGAGCCCTGGTCGGATGACAGCAGGTCGCCTGGATTTTGCGTCGCAAAGACCAATGCGCCGTCGTACTTGCGGATCCGCCTTGCGAGACTGACCACGAAACGACGCATGGTCGCATCTTCGAAAAGCAGCCCGAGCTCGTCGATGAGAAGCATTCGCCGGCGGTCGCGCCGTTTGATACGCGTCCACAATGCCTCGGCGAGCAGGAAATGGACGGGCGCGATCATCTCGTCGCGCAGCTCGCGCATGCCGAAGGCGACGATCGGCGCTTCGAGGTCGACGTTGGTCGGCGCGCTGAACATCTCGCCCAGGCTGCCGCGCACCCAGCGATGGAGAATCAACGCAACTCGCGATTTCGGCGGTAGGCGCTGGGCGACGTCACGCAGGACCGGCTGCGCGACTTCGTCGTACGCCAGGCGGACGGCCGCCTCGAGCTGCGCACGCTCGGACTCATCGAGCCGGCCACATAGACACGCGCAGAGATCAATCGCGTCGGCCGCGGCGGGACCGATCCAGGCTTCGTCTCGACGATCGGACGGCCGCAGGTCGAGGACATTGAGCGCGTGTCCCGATCCGAGGGCCAGCTGGATGTTGGCGCCTCCCAGCTCGCTCGCGAGGCGGCCGTACTCGTGCTCGGGGTCGACGATGTAGACCTGGATACCACGGCCGAGGGCGCCCATGGCAAGCGTCGACAAGAGGTATGTCTTGCCGGCACCTGAATGTCCGAAGATGCCGATGTTGGCGTTCGCGTACCGGCGCTGATCGAATGGATCGACAAGGACCGGGGCCCCGGTGGCCCGGCCGCGGCCGATGAAAAGTCCGTTCGGTTGTTGCAGGTCGGGTTCCCACCAGGGAAAGAAGGTGGTGAGAGCAGTCGAGTCGAGCACGCGTTTTCGCTGCAGCCGATCGGCTCCTCCGGGCCGCGTGGCCAGAAAGCCATCGAGCATGCGGAAGGTGCAGGGCTGGAGGTCGCACAGGATCGCGCGACCGGCGGACTCGATTCGGCGCGAGCCGATGTCCAGGTCCGTGGCCGTGGGCGAGGTCAGGGTCAGGTAGACCGCGACGTGGAACGCTTTGTCCTGGCTCGAGGCCAGTCTGCGTTGCAGGTCCTCAGCGTTCGGAAGCGCCCCGGCGAGCGTCGGATCGGAGATGCCTGAGTTGCCATCCAGCAGACGGGTGGCGCGCATGCTGACCAGCTGACGCTGCAGGTAGTGGACGATCCAGGCGGCGGGCAGGGGAACGGCGTGCCACGCGAGGCTGACGGCCAGACCCGGCGGACAGAGCATGAAGAGCCAGCCCGGCTCGATCTCGGTGCCGGGCAGACGGTCGATGTACCAGCTGCGGCTGAGGCCGCCGACATGCTGGAATCGCGACGCGAGCTCGCGGCCGAAGGCGAAGTTGGCAATTGGTGCGACGGGGTTGGTGCTGATGCCGATTTCCGTAAGTGCGGCCTGTATACGAGCCGCATATTTTTCCGCGATGACAAGTCGGGTTCTTGTCGAGTGAGCCGTCGAGGACCGCCTCACGGCGGCCGCGAACTCGATGTCCGCGCCCCGCATGTCGTCGAGGTCGCGCGGAACCGGATGCGACGTGTTGGTTTTGTGGTCTGGGCCGGGCACGACGTCGATCACGACCTGGAGCGGCGCGTCGAGGCCGTCGAGCATGCGGCGGAACGAGATGAGCCAACGGCGGCGATCGTCCTCGGCTGCACCCGCGAAGCCGATCGGAGACGTTTCGAGTATGGTGAGTCCGGGCGCGCTGTTCGCGATGTTCGCGATGAGCATCGGCTCTCGTCGCGCGAGGCGGATCATGGTCGAGAGCGCGGCCGGCTGAACAGGCGCGGCGCGTTCCATCTGAGTTGATACGTAGCTGCACAGAAGGCGGCGAAGTCGATCACCCAACTGTCGAGCGCTCGCCCCCGCCAGCGGCCCCATGCCGCGGTCACGGCGACTGCTCCGACCACAATGGCGCAGGCCGCGCGAACGGGCAATGGCGCCCAGTGCGTTGACCAGATGGAAAATGCAGCAAGCAAACCGATCACGAGGTAGGCAAGCCTGGTCGGCGTCAGCCCGTAGAGAAGTTTGTCTTCGAGGTCGACGTCGAGCGGGACGCGAGCGGACACCACGTCAACCTATGTCGCCTTTGCGTGAAATGGCACCCAGGCTGTTAATCGCCCGAGACCCTTAGAATCGAGGCGCGATCCCTTCTAACGCGCTCGCGTAGCTCAACTGGCAGAGCAGGGGACTCTTAATCCCAAGGTTCAGGGTTCGATTCCCTGCGCGAGCACCAACATGTTTGGGGTTGATAGATATAGGGTCGCGCCGTGTCCCGATCCTCCCCCTTGAGCGGTCTTGCACCAGGCCTCAACTGCGGTTTCGGCGGGACATCCAAGTCGCCAGGCCGGCCAAAGCCCGCGAACGGCGTGTCTTGAACAGTTCAGACTGCTGAACGTAGGCTACGGCCAGGGTCGGGGAGGTCTGAATATGGAGTCGCCATGGACTCGGATGGCCGTGTCGGAAGACGGCCGGCTTTGGTGGGATGGGAGTAGCTGGCGAGAACTGTCGCAGGATGGCACTCTAGGTTCGCTCGGTACTGCCTGGCGGTCCCTGACGGAGGTGATTCAGGAGAAGTACCCCGAGAAGCAGGCTGAGCGTTTTCCAGATCCCGACCCGATGCTGTCACCTCAAGAGATCAGGACCTTGTACAACGCCGGACTAGATTGGGTGATTTCCAAACTCCCGTCTCGGCCAAACGTCGATGAGGATGTAGGTATGAAGTGGCTGCGCGACTTAGCAACGTTTCGCCAGCATGGATTGCTCTGGGCAGTCTACGGTGCTGAGGCGGATACCAACGGAAACTACGGCATCCTCACGCTCGAGTCCGGCATTTACAACGGCGGATTGCTTGTTGTAGCCCCGCCTGGCCACCCACTCGCGAAGGGTCCAACTCTACAAGTTCTGCCCCGCTCTGACCTCAACATGCTTCAGATCCTTCCCTTTGCGATGACCAGGGAGTGGGCTGGCATTGCTCTAATCCATGAACTGGAGCACTTGGAGAACTTTGCGACCGGACAGGAGCCAAGGCCGCCAAGCCGGAGCCAATACCTAGATGGTGAAGTGCGGGCGTTCTCGGCCGAGATTGCCGCATTTCAGTTGGTCACCGGAAGTCGGTTCATTCCGACCGTAGTGGGCTTGTACCGCCTATTCAGTTCAGCTGCGGGTAACCCAACCGAGGGGCTATCCCAAACGCAAGGAGGTCATATGATGCAGGCCCTGGCATTAGAGGCAGACGCATTACTCGGGTGTCCGCCACCCCAAAGCAGCGCTGAAGCTGCAACTCGGCTGGGCTTTTATTTCGTCGCAGGAAGCCTTGTTACGGCGGGTGTTCAGGCCTCCAATCCAGACATCATCGAAGTGCGACGCAAGGTCATTGAGGTCTACTATCAGCCTACCGGCCAGCTCCCTTCTCCCTAGTGGCTGATCGCCCATCACATTCCGGGTAGACGTAGCGCGCGCGAGTTGCGTCAAGGCCGGGCGCAACACCAAACTGAGTGGCGCATGAGGGTCCACCGTATTGCACGACGCCTTCAACTGGATTTCCTTCAACGTAGTCGAAGGTCTTCGGCGTGACGTCCGGGTCACCCTCTATGCCTAATACGTAGAGATGTGGGCCGAACCGAGGTAGCCCGAAGGAGCCGTCTGGGCAGACCATGACCGCGCGGCCGCATTGATGTTCGCCGGCCGTATCGGTGAAGCGCTGGACAGCGGGCGGAGGGCATGGAAGCGAGCGCGTGAGCGAATGCTCCCAATGCTTGTACTCACATCGGGTACAAATTTGCTGAGCAAGCTGCTCGAGGCGAGTCGACTCGGCGAGGCGGATGAGGTGATCACCGAATGTCTCGAGCTGGAGCGGCGCCTGGCGGGCGAGAGTGATCGCTTCGCCATGAGCAAGGTGGGCGACTGGTCGATTCACAGCCTCCGCCACGAGGCCTGGCTGTCTCGTGGCGACTGGCGCGACGCGATCAGCAGTCTCGAGCGCGAAATCACTCGCCAACGGGAGCCCCATTTCCGGATGCACCTCCACCAGAGCATTTTTGTCTGGCTGGCCAGGTGCGCTAGCCAGACCCGGAGCCAGGAGATAGAACTGCACGTCGCTGCCAGCCGCCAGGACTCGATTGCCGCTGGCTGCCGGCGATGCTCCCGCGAGCACACGCTCAAGGCGGGTGAGGCATTCGCGCGGTCGAATCGAAGAGGCCGAAGGTCAGCTCGAAAGCTGGGACGAAGACGGACGCGACGCGGTCTTGAACGACGCGCTGTGGCGTCGCCACGTGGCGGCTCTCCTTGCAGTCGCCAGGCATGACCTGTCCGGAATTGCCGAGCTCGAGGCTCTCGTTGCAGAGCGGAGGCGGCTCGGCCTGGTGGCTTCGCTCCTGTGGACGAGGCTGGACCTTGCCGCGGCACTCCAAACGCGTGACAGCCGCCGGGCGGCGGAAGAGTTTCGTCAGGCCGGCGAGCTGGCCGCTGCCGTGGGTGCGTCCACCGAGCAGCAGATGGCGGATCTCGGCCTGCGGCGCCTGGGCGTGCGGACCTGGCGCAGAGGACAGGCCAAGCGCGGCGAGCGGCCATTGGACACGCTAAGCGAAAGAGAAAGGCAGATCGCCACGCTCATAGGCGAAGGTCACAGCAACCCTGAGATCGCCAGCAGGCTCTTCTTATCGCGGAAAACGGTCGAACGGCACGTCTCGAACATCCTCGCCCGTACCGCATCTTCGTGACACTCCCCATGCTCGCAGACCTGACCATTGCATCGGGGTGCTGGCTCTTCAGCGAGATCTGATTGAACATGTACGCGTGCCCACCTGGCTCACAGTAGTCGCCTGGATTTCCATCGGCATCGCCTTGATTGCTTGCAACGTGATCCTCTTCGACATCTTCGTGCGCGGTCATGCCCACCGGTGGCCGCTATATGCGTCGGCCGCCGTGGTCGGGTTCGGGTCCTTGGTGTGCTTCTTCGCTGGCTCCGACGAGTGGACGGAGCAATACACAGAAGGCGTCGCCTCAGTGCACGCAGCCTCAGTGCACGCACGTTTTGCGATTGAGCTCTGCGCGATCGGAGCGCTCGACCTCCTCGCGTCCATCGTCTTACTTGTTCGCCGATGGGGCTGGGGGTGGTGGCTTGTGATCGGGGTGCAGGTGGGGGTTTTCGTGCTGGCGCAGATCGAGGCAACGCTCATAGATCCGAATTCCCCGGGCTGGTCTGTCTTCAGCCGTATCCCTCTGGTGACCCTGTTTCTGCTGTTCGCGGTCCGGATTAGCGGAGGCCATGCTGAAGCGCCCAGTTGAGCGCAATGTGACACCTTAATGGACACCTTCACGTAGAGACTCCCTGACACTCTCAGACCCTCCCTGACACTGGGTGCCCGCAGCCTCCTAAATCCCAAGGTTCAGGGTTCGACTCCCTGCGCGAGCACCAATATTTCTCGTGGATTGCAGATCGGGATCCACAGGTCCAGACATCGGCCTGGATCGTGGACGGTAGCGGAAATCTGGAGCCCGGGGCATTCAGCCTGGCCCTCCTATGTGACTCCTAACAGTCCCCGCTTGAGGGACTCGCCTAGCCACAGCTCGAATTCATCATGGGTCCAACCTCGCTCAATGACCAATCGCTGGTATGTGTCCTCGGAGGCAACCGCCCACAAAATGTCTGTCGCCCGGCGGCCATTCAGGTCATCACGAAGGTGGCCACCGCGGTCTAATGCCTCGGCGAAGATACGCAGCCCGTACAGACGCCCGCTGTCCAACTTCTTGGAGGCTTTCGACAGAGCCGGATCCGTGCGGCCGGCTGACCGCACTAGCACGTACACGTCCCACCACCGCTCACACGACATCCGGGCAATGTGTGCCGTTCCCTGGAGCATGCGAATGGGATCGCCTTCTTGCAGCAACTTCTGGAACACCGGCACGATGTCCTCGGCTTCCATCTGGTCTATCAAGTAGCCGACGATCGCGGCTTTTGTGCCGAAGTGGAAGTACACGGTTGGCACGGCATACCCTGCCTCCTGCGCGATCGCTTCGATGGTCGTACGCGCGTAGCCGCGCACTCTGAAGAGTTTGCGGGCAGCGGCCGCGATCGCCCGGCGGCCAGGAGGCTCACGTTTCTTATGCCGGGAGATTGGTCGCTGATGGGACTTGACAGCCGCTTTCATTCCTCCTAAAGTAGCACTCTAGTGCGCTATAGTGCCACTATAGTATTGAAGGAGGAGCTGAGATGTACGCGATGGTTGTTCAAGGCGGCACAACCCCGCCTAATAGGCACGAAATGAATCGCGCCGTGACGGAGTTACTTCTCCCGGCCCTGCTGTCTGAGCCAGGTTTTCGAGGCGCCGTGAATCTCGAGAACAGAGCTACGGGAGATGGGATGATGTTGACCTTCTGGGATACCGAGGAACAAGCGCAGCGCCGGCCTAGCAGCACCGTGTTTCGCGAGGCATTGTCGGCTATCTTGCGAATCTCCACCGGCGAGCGTGCGCCCATGTCCTGCTGGCAAGTCAACGCCGTGCAATTCGATGCCAAGGCTCTAGAACTAGCAGGGACGCCGGCTGGATCAATCTGAGATGTTCAATTGGAAGCCTTTGTTTGCCGAGTTAGGCGGGGCGATGGCTATAGCCGACCCCACGTGTTACTGGTACTACCTGGCCAGCCGCGTCGACAGCACGCGAAACGAAGCGCGTGGCGCTACCCCGACCCATGATGATCTTCCGCAGCCTGCGCGAAAGAGAATCGTGCGCGACCGATGGTCCTCCGGAACACAGGCAATGCGCCTGTCCAAGTTTTGAGGCCATGTTCGCGAGCCAGCCAGCCTAGCTTCATTGCTTCGATGTTCGGGTGTCGCATCGCATCCGGTCGGCGCTCTGTGTCGAATAGCGGGAGATGAAGACGGCGCTATCGCATGGCGCCGTCTGAGACACCATCGCGCTGCCACGACACCCGCACGACCGTGACTGAGCAAAGGTACATGGCGGTCCTGGCAGCCATCGACCCAGCTCGTTGACACGTTAATTTCGAAACAACCCGACCTATGCAAGCGCGTACGCAACGGCAGCCTCGATGCTCAGGGCGTGACCGGTCTGCCACGACCGATGCCACCGCTTCGCGCCGACGGCCTTCTCGCTAGTCTCTATGAAGCGTCTCGGGATCGCCACGTCAAATGGCCCGGGGCGCGCGGCGATCATCTCCCTGGCCGCCGCCGCCGCACCCGCGAGTCTGGCTGCACGCTCCGGTTCAGAGCGCGCGGCCGCGACCGCGGCCAACACCTGCAGCCCCTCCCCGATACCCTGCCGCTCTCCCTGTTCGGCGACCGACAAGAGCGCTTCGCGCGCAAGGCGACCGGCTTCCTCGATGTCCCCACGCGCTAGAGCCGCATGGGCCATCGTGTTGTTGATCCGGGCGGCAAACACGTCGTCGCCAAGCTCGCGATAGACGCGAAGCCCTTCCAGCAGCGTGGACACCGCCTCTTCGCCGAAACCCGCGTGAAGCAGAGCCGTGCCCAGGTTCAGATACGACGTTCCGAGCTGCCAGCTCAAACCAAGGGATTGACAGATCGCCACAGCCTCGCGAAACGACGGCAGCGCCTCTTGGTACTGAGCTCGCACCATCGCGACCATGCCTACGCTGGTGAGTGCGTTCCGGAGATCCATCCGATCTTCGCTCTGCAGCGCGAGCTCATAAGCCTCGGAGGCCAGGACAGCCATGCTGTCGTGGTCGGCCTGCGGAAACGCGAGAGCACCCGCCGCCCACAATGCTTTGGCACGCAGGGAAGCCGGTGTCTCTCCAGGCATCGCCAGCGCCGCATGCAACCAGCGCCTGCCCTCTGCGAACTCACCAAAGTGCCGCCAGTAACGCCAGAGCGCGACCATATATCGCAGCGCCAGAACCGTCTCCCCGTGATCGATCGCCCACGTCATTCCGGCTCGAAGGTTGCCGCGCTCGACTTCGAGGCGATGGAACCAACGCTCGTGGCCGGCCCGGACAAGTCTGGGCTCCGCGTCCTCAACGATGCTGAGGTAATGGAGTGCGTGCCGGCGGGCGACCTCCCTTCTCTCGCCGGCCTCAACGAGCTGGCTGGCTGCGTACTCCCTGACCACGTCCAGCATGTCGAACCGCCCGTCGGGCCCGTGCCGATCGACCACGATCAGGCTCTGATCGACCAGCGCACTCACACCATCGAGCGCGCCGCCGATATCTACCGCGGGGCCGCAGATGTCGTCGATGTCATCAAGAGCCCAGCCGCCGGCGAATATGGAAAGGCGGCGTAAGAGCGTTTGAGCTCGACCGTCGAGCAGGTCATGACTCCAAGCGACCGTGTCGCGGATGGCGCGCTGGCGCACCGGCAGGTCGAGGGGCCCGCCGACGAGCAGCTCCAGCCGATGCTCGAGCTGGTCACGTATGGCGGCGAGGGGCAGATGCTTGACGCGTGCCGCCGCCAGCTCGATCGCCAGGGGAAGACCATCCAGCTTGCGGCAGATGTCGATCACCAGCGAAGCGCTTTGCCGATCCAGCGTCAGGGCAGGCTGCACCGCCCGCACCCGGTGCCAAAACAGCGTTGTCGCCGGCCACCGCATGACATCATCGAGTGGATCGCCGCCCGTGGCAGGTGGCGACTCGAGCGGCGGCACCGGAAACTCGTGCTCTCCGCGCAACCGCAAAGCGCTTCGACTTGTCACGAGGAAGGTGGTTTTGGGACATCCCAAGAGCAGCGCATAGACCACCGGCGCAGCGGCGGCCAAATGCTCGAAGGTATCGAGCACGATCAATGCTCGCTTTTCGGCGAGGCGCCTGATCAACACTTCCTGTAGCCCGGGGCCAGATTCAACTGCGCCGACCGCTTTGGCAAGCTCAGGCGCGACCAAGGACGCATTCTTCAACTCGCCCAGCGAGATGAAGAACACGCCGTCAGGCCAGGACGTCTCGATTTCGCGAGCAGCCTCGACGCCGAGGCGCGTCTTGCCAATGCCGCCGGGGCCTGTGAGCGTGAGGAGCCGCACATCGCCACCCAGCAGGGCGGCTTTGATGGCTTCCAGCTCCTTGAATCGGCCGAGGCACGGGGTCAGCGGAGTCGGCAACCCGGACGGCGTTGGGAGAGGTGGCCGGCCAGGCGGGCCGCCGCGCGCAAGCACCTCAAACCCCAGGCGTTGCTCATCGCCCAGGCCGAGCGCAGATGTGAGCCGCCGGGCCGTGTCGTGGTGGACCAGCGTCCGCAGACCGCGTTCGACGTCGCTTACGGTTCGCGCGCTGATTCCCGCTCGTTCCGCGAGCTCCTCTTGCGTCATCCCGGCTGCCAGGCGCAGGCGCTTCAGCGTCCGACCCAGAGCCTGGTCGATGTCACTCAAATCGGTGACTCAAACGGTGACTTAGTTTCATGGCGCCGGCCGCCGCTTCGCAACATGATCAATCGAGCACCGCCGGCCAAATGCGCCTAGGCCTCGAGATAAGGAGAAGAGCCATGCCCGAGCGAGAAATCACGAACAAACAGACGATTCGGACCCTCTATGAGGAGGTCCTGAACGAGGGACGCCTGGAACTCCTCGATCAGATTGCCTGGCCAGAGCATGTAGAGCACAACCCCTTCCCGCATCAGAGCCAGGGGGCGGAGGGCCTTAAGCAGCGCGCCAGCATGGTCCGCGCGGCCTTCAACCCCCATTTCACGATCGAGCACGTGATTGCCGAGGGCGACAAAGTCGCGATCATGTGGTCGAACCAAGGCACGCATGTCGGCGATTGGTTCGGTTTCGCACCGACCGGCAGAAACGTGGCCGCCCACGGTGTGGACATCTTCCTGCTTCGAGACGGTCGGCTGGCCGAGCATTGGGACGTCGTCGACACAACAGACTTTCTCATCAAAGTCGGCGTGTTGCCCGATCCGGCGGCATCCGCAGAGAGCCGACGATGATCAGCGTGGCCGGCGGCACCGGCCGCCTCGGGACCAAAGTCGTCGGTCTGCTCCAGGCGCGGGGATTCCAGGTTCGCGTGCTGACGCGTGATCGCGGCCGAGCAGCCCACCTCGAAGGTGCGGGCGTCGAGATCGTCGAAGGCGACGTCCGCGACCTGACCGCCGTCAGGCGGGCCGTCGAGGGAGCTCAAGCGGTGGTCTCGGCGATTCAGGGATTCGTGGGGACCAAGGACGCCAGCCCAGCCACCATCGATCGAGACGGCAATCGCAACCTCATCCGGGCCGCGCGCGAGGCGAATGTCGATCGCTTCGTACTGACCTCGGTCAAAGACGCGGCTCCTGATCACCCGATGGACCTCATGAGAATGAAGTACGCGGCTGAGCAGGACCTGAAGGCCAGCGGACTGGCCTGGACCATCGTCCGGCCGACCTCCTACATGGAGACCTGGTGTGAAGTGCTGGGCCGTCCGCTGCTCGAGAAAGGCAGGACTCAGGTCTTTGGCCGCGGTCGTAATCCGATCAACTGGGTATCAGCGTCAGACGTCGGTCGCTTCGTCGAGCTGGCCATCA
>Ga0209160_1001014_pt1 | contig 23374 bp, 25 predicted proteins | sample GraSoiAngelo_153_FD_186167 | JGI IMG/M metagenome (GOLD analysis project Ga0209160, IMG submission 186167) | Grasslands soil microbial communities from the Angelo Coastal Reserve, California, USA - 14_1009_12_40cm (SPAdes) (version 2) | ecosystem: Environmental > Terrestrial > Soil > Grasslands ...
TGAGCATGGTGTTCCAGAGCTACGCGCTCTTCCCGCACATGTCGGTGCTCGACAACGTCGCCTACGGCCCACGCGTCGCCGGCCGATCGCGGCGCCACGCGGCCGAAGTCGCTCGCGAGGCGCTCGCCGGCGTGGGGCTCGCCGAGCTCGGCGACCGGCTGCCGAGCGAGCTTTCGGGTGGCCAGCAGCAGCGGGTGGCGATCGCCCGCGCGCTCGTGCTCGAGCCACGCGTGCTCCTGTTCGACGAGCCGCTGTCGAATCTGGACGCGCGGCTGCGACGCCAGATGCGGCAGGAGATCCGAACGCTCCAGCAGCGGCTCGGGATCACGGTGGTGTACGTCACGCACGATCAGGAGGAGGCGCTCGGCGTCTCGGACCGCATCATCGTGATGAATCACGCCGGCGTCGCGCAGGAGGGGCGGCCGCGCGAGCTCTACGATTCGCCGGACGACGTGTTCGTGGCCGGCTTCATGGGCGAGGCCAATCGCGTCAAGGGCGTGCTCCAGCGCCTCGACGACCGGACCGGCAAGGTGACGATCGGCGGGCTCACGAGGATGTTGCCCCATCGAGGGCTCGCCGACGGCGCGGTCGACGTGGCCATCAGGCCGGAGGCGATCCTGATCTCCCGCGGCGACATGGAGGACGGCGTGCTGCGCGGCACCGTGAGCCAGGCCGCGTACCTGGGCTCGCGGATGGAGTACTCGATCGCGTCGGAGCTCGGCGAGCTGTTCGTGACGAGCCCCGCGGTCGACGCGCCGCTCGCGCCCGGCGCGACCGTCGGCTTGACACTCGCGGCCCACGGCATCACCCTGATTCGGCCATGATCGAAGAACGCGTCGTCCATATCCTCGATAGCCTCGGTGTACCGTACGAGCTCATGCAGATCGACCCGGCCTTCGCCGACACGGCGGCCTGTTGCGAGAAGTACCGATTGCCGCTGGACAGCGCGGGCAACACGATCGTCGTCGCGTCGAAGAAGGAGCCGCGAAAATTCGGCGCGTGCGTCGTGAAGGCGACGACGCGGCTCGACGTGAATCACGCCGTGCGGGCGCTGCTCGGGACCTCCAAGGTGTCGTTCGCCTCCGCCGAGGAGACGATGGCCCTCACCGGCATGATGATCGGCGGCGTCACCGTGTTCGCGCTGCCGCCGGACCTGCCGATCTACGTGGACGACAAGCTGATGGAGCGCGAGTGGGTGATCCTCGGCAGCGGCAGCCGCTCGTCGAAGATCAAGATCGCGCCGGACGTCTTCCGGCGTATCCCGAACGCCACGATCGTCCCGAACCTCGCTTTCGAGGTCGCGCGCTAACGCGCGACCTTCCCGGTCGCCCGTCCGCCGGTCGATCGGCTGCGCCTATTCGATCGCCTGGAGTACCAGAGTCTTCAGCAGCTGGCGGTAGTGCACCCGGATCGGGCCGGGCGCCTGCGCCATGAAGACGACCGTCAGCTCTTCCCTGGGATCGACCCAGAAACCGGTCCCGAAGGCCCCGCCCCAGTTGTAGTCGCCGGCCGAGCCGGTGACCGAAGCCACGCCCGTGTCCTTGCGCACCGCGAACCCGAGGCCGAAGCCGTAGCCCGGTCCCGGAGAGTACGCGGCACCCGGCGCGATCGCCGAGCCGAGGTGGTCCGAGGTCATGTACTCGACGGTCTTGCGGCCGAGCAGCCGCGCGCCCTCGAGCGTGCCGCGGTTCAAGAGCATCTGCGTGAAGCGCACGTAGTCGCCGGCGGTCGAGACCCCGCAGCCGCCGCCGCATTCGAACTTCGGCGTCGTCGTCGGATCGAAGAGCTTGATCTCCTTGCCAGTGTCGGGATCGATCGCGAGGGCCTGGGCCAGGCGCCCCTTCTTGTCTGCGGGCACGACGAAGCCCGCGTGCGTCGTGCCGCGGTTGCCGGAGGTGAATCCGGAGGTGTGGCGGAGCAGATCCTGGATCGTCATCTCGGACTCGGCCGGCACCGTGTAGAACACGGTCTTGCCCGTCACCGGATCGAGCTTCTCGACGCCGACCTGGCGGTTGGCGAGCTCGGGGAGGTACTTCGACACGGGATCGCTCAGGAAGAGCCGGCCTTCCTCGTAGAGCATCATCGTCGCGACGGAGACGAGCGGCTTGGTCATCGAGGCGATGCGGAAGATCGCGTCTTGTGTCATGGCGGCGCCGGCGATCTTGTCGCGGAAGCCCACCGTGTCGAGGTACGCGATGCGGCCCTTGCGCGCGACGATCACGACCGCGCCGGGGATGCGCCCGCGCTCGACGTCGGCACGCAGGATCCGGCCGATACGGTCGAGCTTCTCGGACGAGAGCCCGACCTCTTCGGCCTTGGCTCGCGGGAGCGGATCGGCCGCGGCGCCCGCGACGAGGAGAAGCGAGAAGCTCATCACGAGGGCCAGGGCGAGCGCTTTCATCAAGAGCCTCCTGTGCTAGAGTGCCGCTGCCACCCGGCCGGCGAGACCGGTGTCGAGACGATAGAGGAGAGTGTGATGGAGCGCAAGACGAGCGTGGTCACGCCCGAGCGGTTCGCTTCCGGCATGACGTTCGATCAATACGTCACCTACGTCGGCACGCCGGAGAATCTCAAGCGCGAGGGCTCGGGACGGCCGCGGAGTGACATGAGCGCCAACCTGCGCGCGGGTTACGCCGCGGCGCGGCTGGACGAGGCGCAGACTGCGGCGATCAAGTGGCTGGCCTCGCGGCCGAACGGCCCCGCCAAGGTGCTCGTGATCTCGGAAGAGTGGTCGTCGGACTGCCGCCGCGACGTGCCGATGCTGGGGCGCCTGGCGGAGGCCGGCGGCCTGGAGCTCCGGATCTTCCGGCGCGACGGGCAGCGGTTCAGCGCAAGCCACCGGCCGAGCCTCGCCGAGGCGCCGGACAGCAACGCCGACATCATGGCCGAGTTCCTCAACACGAAGAATGGCGAGACCTGGCAGTCGATTCCGGTGGCCGTCTTCTACACGAAGAATCTCGAGTACCTCTATCACTACACGGAGTACCCCGCGATCTATTTGAAGGATGAGGTGGTCGCACAGCTCCGCGGCGCGCGACCCGGCGAGAGCAAGGAAGAGACCCAGAAGCGAGGCGACCGCGAGTTCTCGGAGCTCCAGCAGTCGCCGTTCTTCAAGATCTGGGCGTGCGCGGGTGTCGACGAGATCCTGAGCGCGCTCCACCGGAGGTTTGTCCTCGGCCCTTCCGCCTGAGCCTCACTCCGTGAGGATCCAGGCGTTGTGGCGGAAGGGGTCGTAGCGCTCGCCCCTCGCGCAGAAGCCCCTCGTGGCGATCACGCGCTTCATCTCACCGTCGCTGGCCCGGCGCGCCGACAGGAACAGATCGAGATCCTCGAAGGCGACGAGCCCGGCATCGCGCTGACGGCAGAGATTGCGCGCGCGATTGAAGAAGACGATCGGATCGCACGCGATGCGCGTGTCGAGCGGCAGCTTCAGATCGCGGCGCGTCGTGGTGCCGTCGGCGTTGCGCAGGTCGGCCCACCCCGCGCAGGCCGCGCGCGCGTCGAACATGTGGAGCGCGTAGAGACGGCCCTGTCCCGTGAGGGTCCGGTCGCCCGGGAACGCGTAGGGCACGAGCTGGAGCAGCGAGAACAGGGCCGCGAGCGCGTACGCTGACCGAAGCGCGCGGCCCCTCCAAAGCGCGACCAGGAGACCTTCGGGAGGATCCCGCGGCTCGACGAGGCGGCTCAAGGGGAAGATCGCGAGGATCGCGAACATCAGGAGCGGGTAGAAGAAGCCGACGACCTGCCACGACAGCGCGTGGAAGACCAGAAACTGCGCGAACGAGATCCAGAACATCCAGGCGCGCTTCGCCAGGAGCCCCCAGGCGACGCCGAGCTCGAGGACGATCACGTAGACGCACGCGAGGACGACGGCGACACCCGAGAACGGCCACATCGGTCGATAGAGGCCGGCGCCCGAGATCCATTCCCAGTTCAGCTTGAGCGTGCCGGCCCAGAAGTAGAAGAGGGTGACCAGCACGCGCAGGGCATCGCGCTTGCCGGGGACCAGCAGGTACGCGAAGGCGGCGAAGAATCCCATGTAGTGCTGGTTCATGCGCAGGCGGTAATCGAGCAGCATGACGCCGAGCTTGAGGAGATTCACCAACACGAGGCCGGCGTAGGCCCAGGGCACCAGCCGCCGCGAGGCGAAGAGCAGCCCGGCGCCGACCGCGGCGGCGAAGTATGCGCGCAGCAGCAGCGCCACACCGGCGGCCGACAGCACGCGAAGCTTCTCGCACTCGGGCGCCACCGGCCAGCAGATCGGCTCGGCCGCGGCGTGGACGAATGCCACGACCCGCTGATCGACCCAATACAGATAGGTGACGACGTGCAGGAAGGCCAACGCCACGCCGTACCAGCGGAGCGCGGCATCACCCTCGATCTCGGCGATCTGCGCGCGAAGGAAACCGACGGCCGCCGACATGGCGGGAGCCTAGCTCACGCCCGGCGCCAGGACAAATCGGGCCGCCACCTAGAGGTCTCCAGGCCCCCGCTACGTGAAGCGACCGGCTACCGCTCCCGCAGTGTCGCCAACATCTAGAGCAGCGTCCCCAGCACGATCGCGAAGAGCCCGATCCACCCGAGGATGCTGTAGAGGTCGTCGATCTTCTTCATCTGGACGTCGATGTTCGACGCAGTCCAGGTCAGGACTTTGTCGCCAGTGGCGACGCGGAAGGGCATTCCGAACAAGAACAGGAGCACGACGCCGAACAGGTTCAGGAGCAAGCCGAAGATGTTCAACACTTGCTCATGCCTTCTTCACCTTCGCTTGCGCCCAGCGGGCACGCGCGGCCTTCTTCGCATGGGCGCGGCGATCTTCGGCTGAGACGGCGGCCCAGCGGGCCTTGCCGCCCTTCTTACCGCCCTTGCGGCCGAGCGCTACGGCGTGGGGATTCTTCGCCTTCGCCATCGGGGAGAATCATAGCCCATGGAAGAGCGCTCTTGCAAGAGTGGGGAGACGTCAATCCAGGCGATGTCGAATCCGGTCCGCGTCTACCGACGGTAGGCGATCGTCGACGGAGTGATGATCCAGGAAAGGGTCCGGCGCGAAGCGCACGGCTTACTGCGTCGCAGGCCTGAAGCCTATCTCTTTGCCGCTACCCTCAAACACTTGAATCGTGATGACTGCGTCCCACCGAACGAGGAGCTCGGTCGAGGCAAACTGCCAGTTGACCTGCTTCGTACCAATGGTAGTCGGACGGAACTCTTGAATCGTTTTGGTCCTGAGCCAGAGCCCTACGCCACTCTCCCCGACCATGGTTCCCTGTATGGCCCACCGACTTGGATTATTCGCTGGTGCGGCACCGACGATGAGCCGCGCGTGGTTATCGTGAAGCCAGACGGCAACTTCCCTGGAGTTCTCGTCCATTGCTGCGTCTCGGGTAAAGCCACCGACGCCGCGGACGCGGCCAAGCTCGTAAACGCCCGAAGGGCTCGACGGGACTTGAACCTGCAACCTCTGGATTGACAGAGCGAAGAAGGGTTCAATCTCCGCGCCCACTCTCACGATACGCCCCTTCAGAATATCACGGGCTCTCCGGGGCCGTGACCTCACGGCCGACGAACTTCGCCACGAACGTCCGCGCCGGATACTTCGAGCGTGGTCAGGTTCGAGGCGGTGCAGAAGCACCGTCATCACCTTCGCCTCCCTCACTGGCACCGTGCGCCTGTACACCGGGCGCAGCGCGCATTGACTGACGAGACTCAGAAGAAGTCCCGTCAGGCAATCCCGTGGGTCTTCCACCGCAACGGCGAACCGATCCGGGACTTCCGTGCGGCCTGGAAGACGGCCCGAGGCCGTCTATCGGCGCTACGCGATCGTCGGCGAGCAGGATCTCCACGAGGCCGCGCGCAAGCTCGCGACGTCCGAACACGGCCGCGTGATCGAGTTGGCAAGGTATTGGGCCAAATGGCCGCCGCATCTGGATGGCTCGGCCCGCAACTATGCGATACTTCTCCGAGCGAGAGTGGCGGAAACTGGCAGACGCGCTGGACTTAGCATCGTCCGCACGCCGGAAGCGCACTCGACGCGGATGCGCGACTTGGTCCGGAAGCGGTGGGCGAAGGCGAAGAAAGGCTAGGGCGTCGTGATCGTAATTCTACCGCACGATACGATCGCACGAATCCTTGACCACGCAACCACCACGCGGGGTGCCGCGTCCAAAGTCCGCAGCCGCCGCGCCCCGAGCCCGCTCCCGAGTGAAGCGGGACCTGCCCTGTCCGAGAACATCATCGGCGCACTGAACAAGGCCAAGAAGGATAAAGCAAATCTCGTTGGACCGCTCGAAGCGAGTGAGTTCAACGCGCTGTCGGCGTGGGGCCGTAGCGTCGGACTAACGAAGGACGCCGAGATTGTCGAAGCGGCAGTTAGGGCGTCGGGGTGATCCGGCGCGGGCTCGCTGGTCGAAACGGATCGCGCTCGTCTCGCTGGTCCTCGCCCTCAATGCTGGCGCGAAAGCCTCGGAACTCCGGGTCGCGCCCCGGCAGATGGCGCGGACCAGCGAATTCGCCGAACGTGCGAGACGGTCACTTGCTCGCCCAGTCGACGTAGTCCAGTTCCTTGAAGTCGAGCATGGCGCCACGAACGTTGGGGGCCCACATCACCGCCACCGCGCGGGAGAGCTGGGGAACAGCCTCCCATGGCGAGGAGCGGCCTCCAGCAACCTGACTTACTCACAAGGCCGAACCGTACGAAATTCGAAGGTGATAGTCTAGCGTCGTCTGCGGTCGAATCAGGTTGGGGACGGGCAATGATCCAAAGCAAATATTCGGCATGCTGGGTGGCAATTGCAGCAATGCTCTTTGGGATCGGGTTGACCTGGGGGGCGGGCCCACCCACCCTCGAGGAACTCGCTGCTGCTATTGAGAGAGTGCGGACCGGGCCGGACGGTGAGCGCGTCGTGGTCGGTCATATTTCGCGCAAGCTCGCAGTCTCGGTCGAGGTGCTACGGGCGCAGCACGCTCAGACTCGGCTCGGCTGGGGTGAGCTCCTCATTGCCAACCTGCTGTCCCAAGCGACGAAACTCACCGTTGACCAAGTCATCGCCGAGTTCAGGAGTAGCAAGGGGTGGGCCGACATCGCGCACAACCATAACGTGGGCTTGGACCAACTAATCCAAGAAGTGCAGCGGTCGCAACAGGCGATGGCACAACGAGCGGAAGATCGGGCGCCGCCTCGCACCAGCGAATCACAGTCCAGTCCGGCGACAGCTGCACCGACAACTGTTGTGCCTGCATTGAAGGGTCCGAGTCCCCGTTACTAATTTTAAATTTAGGTGTGCGACCCGCGGGTCCAGTTCTGCATCCTCGGGCGTGACCACCGCTCAAACACCACGCCACACGCACACGCCACGCTTACTCTAGGAGATCAGACGAAGTACCCGTCAACACGCGGATCGGCGTGGTGACCGACGCCTGCGATGTAGTCCGGCAAGAGTAACAGAGGTTCGTCCTGTTCCGTTTCCACGCGGCCAGTGGCACGAGTTGATACGTCAAGATCCAAATGTAGATGACTGTTCTTGGTCCAGTCGAGCAGCGACTTGAATTGTTCCTGAGTCTCGGCTTCGTGCAAGTCAGTATCGATCACCAATTCCAAGTCGACGGTCGCATGGCGCTTACCCCGCGAATGGCGGGCCCCAATTCGTTTACAGCGGCCGTTATTTGGGTTGGCTACAGAACGGTTGGATCTGGGACCGGGCAGGGAATGCGGCGCTCTTTACTGAGAGGGCATCCAGAGGCCCCAGCAAACCTTCGCGACAGGCGCGGCCGGTACGATCCGTTCGAGCCATCCGGCCTGTTCGAGGTGTTCGTCAGGTGAGGCCAGTAAAGCCGGTGCGCTCATCCTCGTGGTCTCAGCATAGTGACGAATCGTTCTTTCGCGACTCTTAGTCACGCACCGCGTGCCTGTCCTCCCCGACCTCACCGACTTCCTCAACTCCCACCGCCCCCCACGGCTCCATGACCGCCGACGCCACGGAGCCCGCCTGGAATGGCTACCTGCTCACGGTGGCGTGCCCATGCGGCGTCACGTTTGAGCGGCGGGTCACGCCCGAGAATGCCGAGTTGGATCTGCTGAGGCGGCGGGGCTGAATTGACCTTTGCCGCGGCGCCACCGCGAAATACGGGGACGAATATGACACGCGAGCCGTGATCGACTGGCTTTTACGGGAACGAGGACAGCTATCGAGCTAAGGTTGCGGTCGCTGCGAACGACGGCGCAGCGGCTTTGGCAAACGTCGGTAGCACTGCGAGCACGGCGTTGGGCACTCGGTCGGTCGCAATGAGGCTCCACGAGTTACCGGGTCCAGGGGAGCGAAACCAGGCGCCGCGGTAGAGGCTGTAGTAGCGGCCGGCATATGCGAGCAACGTGTAACGCTCGCTCGGTGCGTGGAAGACCGAGCTGCCAGGCAGCGCGACGAGACGCGGCGTTGACGCGAGCGTTTGTGGCGCGACTTTGATGCCGACGTTCACGCCGGTCTGCGCGGGCGCGGCAGTGAGCAGGCTGCCGGCGAGCAGAAGCGATATCAGTGCTGTTTCCGTCATCGCTCACCCTCCGGAAATCCTATCGAACGATATGCCGAGGTGCAGGACCAGTGCCAGCGAAAAGGGTCCAAAACGACAGGGCCTTAGACGCTTGGTCGCACAACCGAAGGGTTCGCCGGGTGTCCTTCTGGCCCGCAGGTGACCGCCGTTGTCGGTCCGAGAGCTGAGCCCGCGGCACCGTGCTGGTGCGCGTCGTGACGTTCGGCTAGACTCCCGCCAGCCATCCTCCATCGGGGTGCCCATGCGGCGGATCGGGCTCGCGGTCGTTCTCACCGTCAGTCTCGTTCTTGCGCCGCTTGCCGCCGAGGCCCAGCGGGCGGCCAAGATCCCTCGATCAGACGTACCGCTGTCCGCAACCTAGAGCGCGCGGGCGTCTCGCGCTCCGTCACCATGAAGATCACCGGTCACAAGACCGAGGCCGTCTATCGGTGCTACGCGATCGTCAGCGAGCAGGATCTCCACGAGGCCGCACGCAAGCTCGCGACGTCCGAGCGCGGGCGCGTGGTCGCGCTGGGCCAAGTATCGGTCCAAGTGGGCTCCAAGTCTGGATAGCTCGACTCGCAACTATGCGATACTTCTGCGGGCGAGAGTGGCGAAACTGGCAGACGCGCTGGACTTAGGATCCAGTGGCTCACGCCGTGGGGGTTCGACTCCCCCCTCTCGCACCAGCTACTTAGCAAGCTCGCCCGAGCCGGACTCTCCGTGAAGAATGCGAAACTCTCCGCGATCACCGCCCGGCCACCGTGGCCGCCGCGGGGCGCAGCCGGGTGACATTGCTCTCCGTCGGCTGCGCGTTGACGTACGCCGTCGTGCGCTTCATTGCCTCGCGCAGATCGTCCTCACTGGTGATGTTGTAGCGGTCGAAGATGGCGCGCGTCTTGTGCCCGCTGACCTCCATCGCCACGCGCTCCCGGACGCCGGCCCGCACCATGTTGCGCACGCCGCTGCGCCGCAGGTCGTGGAAGAGTCGGGTCCGTACCTGGCGTTCGCTCCCATCCGGGTTCGTCCCGTCGACGCGGTAAAGGCCGGCTTCGATGCACGCCGTCGCCCACGCGCCGCGGAAGTCGCGGATCGGCCGACCGTCCCGGTGAAATACGAGCTCGGCCACCCGATCCGGCCCCCCGTTGCGCCCGGGAATGACGCGAGCGTGGGCGCGGCGCTCGATGATGGCGCCGAGGTCGCCCTCGATCGCGACGGTGCGGCCGCGGCCGTTCTTCGAGTGCTCGGGTCGGAGCCGGATCACGCCGCCGGTACGGTCGACGTCCGCCCATGTCAGCGTGGCGAGCTCGCCGCGCCGCCAGGCCGTCAGGTACCCGAAGCGAGTGAAGTCCTGCAGGTACTCCGGCAACGCGGCCACGACGGCCTCAAGATCCGAACGCTCGAAGAAGCCCTGTCGGGTATTGTGCTCCGGCAAGCGACGCACCTCGATGAGGTTCGTCAGCGTGCCGCGCTTGCGCGCGAGCCGAAGCGCTTGGCGCAGCAGACCCGTCTGCCGGTTGATTGATGCGTCACTGTATTTCTCGCGCTGCTGCGCCTCAATGTAGCGGTCGACATCCGCCGGAGTGAGCTTCGAGGGCTTGAACGTGCCAAGCGCATCGCGGACCACCTGGGCGTGATACTTCGCCTGCGCCCACCACTTCACGCCGCGTAGCCGGAAGTCCGCCTCGAGATCGTCGAGCAATTCGGCCACGGCCATGCGCGCGGCCATCGGCGCGGGCAGGGTCTTGCCGCCATCGCGCTCCGTGGCGAGCGCGTTGAGGAAGCCGCGATGCACTTTCTTCGCGGCTTTGAACTCCGTCTGCTTCGTCGACCGCCGCCGCTCGACGCCCTACCGCGACCATCGCCAGGAACGCTCGCAGATCGCGACGGTGTGTGCGAAGTGTCCGTGCGTGGGCTTCACGCCGCGCCATCAGTCGACGTGGAACCGATTGCTGCGGTCGGGATGAGGAGGAGAGCTATCCCGGTGACGTGCCGGTAGCGCCCAATGAGGAGGGCTCTCAGTGCCGTTGGCGCGCGAACGTATGCTCGCTCACATGGTACGCGCCCCGGCTCGGATCGAAGACTTGGAAGAACCCGACCAGGATGAGCAGGAAGATGCTCATGGCCGCTATGAGTTCGACCAGCATGAGGCCGCACTGGTTCGCGACTGTGAGCCGCCTCTTCGTCCACCACTGAATCATTCAGGGAGTTGTTGTGCACCTGCGATGCCACCCCATTTGATCGCCGGACACTGTTTATTTGTGGTCTAGTTACGGCTAGGAGCTCCGGAACGGCTCTCCGATCATGACGGTATTGGGCAACCCTAAGTGACGGAGGTTGTCACGTCGTTTCTGCTCGGGTCGATCTGGACTGGCGCGCGCCGAACATGACCAAAACGTGCCGGGCAGAAAGGTTACGCGTTATAGCCGTCACGAAAAGGGCGAGGCTCGAACGTCGCAAGTGCTGGTGCGCGTCGTAACGGTCGGCTAGACTCCCCGCCAGCCATCCTCCATCGAGGTGCCCATGCGGCTGATCGGGCTCGTTCTCGCTCTGTCACTGACCCTTGCGCCACTCGCCGAGGCGCAGTCAGTGGGGAGGGTGCCCACGATTGGCTACGTGACTCCAGGCGCAGGCCCGGGTCCCTTCGGCGACGCCTTCAACCGCGGGCTTCGTGAGGCTGGCTATATCGAAGGTCGAAACATCGTCATTGATCGTCGCTATATGGCGGGTCGCGAAGACCAGTACGACCACGTGATGGCCCAACTGGAGCAGCAGAAGGTTGACGTCATCGTAGCCAATGGTCCACCCGCCGCCCTTGCCGCAAAGCGGGTCGTCAAGACCGTGCCCGTCGTCTTCGCGGCCGTGGGCGATCCCATCGTCATCGGCCTAGTTCAGAGCCTGGCCAGGCCAGGCGGCAACCTGACCGGGGTTACCTTCGATGTCACGCCCGAGATCATGGGAAAGCGGCTGGAACTGCTGAAAGCGGCCGCGACGAACCTGTCCCGAGTCGCGGCATTGTGGAGTTCGGCTGACCCTGTCGGCCTACCGCTGCTCCGACAGCTGGAGCAGGCGGCGCACCGGCTTAACGTGAAAGTCATCCCTTACAACGTCCGCGGGCCGGAGGATTTTGATCCTCTGTTCAAGAAGATCTTAAAAGACCGCGTGAATGGAATCCTGGTCGTTGGGGGCCCGGTGAACGTCGTTCACCAGAACCGCATCATCGCGTTTGCCGCCACACACGCGCTCCCGGCAATTTCGATATCGCGAAACTATGTCGAGGATGGGGGGCTGATGTCGTATGGGCCGAGCTTCATCGACATCACGCGGCGCGCCGCCGACTATGTTGCTCGCATTTTGAAGGGTGCTAAGCCCGGTGACCTCCCCGTCGAACAACCGACGAACTTCGAGTTGGTCATCAACCTCAAGACCGCCAAGGCGCTCGGACTGACGATCCCGCAGTCGATCCTGGTCCGTGCGGATGAGGTCATTCAGTAGCGCATGCTCGACCAACGCGGCCAACTTCTGCGTGCTGCTGTCGGCTTCGCCGGGTGCTCCATGCCGTCATATGACCGCGCGCTCCATGCGCTCCGTTTCTGGCTCGATTCCTGGGCCGGGATCGGACACGTCACGGTCGGCATGGCGCGGCATGGATACGATCTCCAACTCACGCGGTACGACGAGAAGGGATGGCGAGCCACGTTCTACACGACGGGGATGGAGCACTCGCCGACGAGCGCGACGGGCACCGCGTGGGAGCGGACACCGTGGCGCGCGGTCCAGGGCGCAGCGTGGGATGCGCTGCGTAGGTCTCCGGATAGCCCCGGCGGGATTCACGAGCCGAGGATCACGCTCGCGCGAGTCGGCATGAGGACGTCAGACCTAGACGCGAGCCACAAGGCACTGAGTCCAACTAGAAGAGCTAGAAACAAGAACAATACGATCTTGATCTCAAGTGTCTTCACTCGGAACACCTCCTTCTATTCCCTTGTCCGTCACGCGCAAGGGAAAAGCAATTCGGTGCGTTCCCCCATGGCTCTGGCAGGAGTTACCCGTACCAACGCGATGATCGATGGCTAGGCCGAAGCCCGAGAAGAAGCCCGCGACCGCGACTCCACCGACAAAGCGGATCCTGGCGATGGAGGCTCCAACTCGGCGACCGCCTCGTCGACGAGACGGGCGAGTACGAGGTCATCGGCCGGCCGTACACGACCGCGGCCGGGAAGACTGCAGCACGTCCGCGTTAAGCGGGTCGACCAGTCCGAGGTCAAGATGATCCGGACCTGGGGCGCGCACGAGCGCATCAGCGTGAAACGGACGACCGCTGAGGAGGGCTAGCGATGATACGCCTCAGTTCTTTCCTTGACTGGTGGGGCCGTAGCTATCACACAAGTCGAAAGAACGTCGTCGAGGCCGCACTCCGGAAAGCGGGCGAACAGTGCAGGACCAAGCAGGAGTTGGTTGCGGACACTGGGTTCGGGCAGCATCAAGTCAGGCGCGCCCTTCGGAGCCTCCAGAGGGAGGGCCGTGTGGAGATGATCGGAGATCGGTACAAGCTGCTCGGGCCGAAGGGGAAGTAAGCGCGATCTAGTCCCAATACGCGGGCCAGAAGAAGATCACCCACGCGGCCAGCAGCGCCATGACGACTACGATTCCGCCGACCCCGATCATTCGCTGTGATTCCGTCAGTCGCTTCGCTTGCAGAACCGCGACAGCACCCCACACGCCGACTGCAGCGAATGCGCCGATAACAACAAGGGCGAGCATCACACGGAGGAAGTTCACGAGACGTTAACCATGCGCTACTAAAACCCCACCGTGCCCCACTACTTTCTCGAGGAGCTGTTCGAGCTGGTGGCCGGGATCGGGTTTCTCGTATCCGCGGTCGCCCGCCGCTCCGGCGTCTAGCGCCTCACTCCACGACCTGATCCGCCAGCAGCAGGATCGACTGTGGAATCGTCACGCCCAGCGCTTTGGCCGTCTTGAGGTTGCAGATCAGCTCGAACGTGGTGGGCTGCCCGATGGGCAATTCCGCCGGCTTCGCGCCTTTCAGAATGCGGTCGACGTACGTCGCCGCGTGCCGGAAGAGATCGCTCGCTTTCGGGCCGTACGCGATGAGCGCGCCTGTCCGGGCCCACTTCGGGCGGTCGACGATCGTCGGCAGACGCTGCTTCACGGCCAGATCGAGGAGCTGGGGCGCCACCTCGTCGATGGCCGTGTCCTCCCAGATCATGACCGCCCCGTCGCGCTCCCGCCGCATCTCGGCGAAAACTCCGGGGAGCTCGTCGGCGTTGTCGAAGCGGACGTAGCGGACCTTGATCCTGAGCTTCTGTGCCGCGTCGTCCGTCGCCTGGCGATAGGCCGCGAGAATCCCGGGATGCCACGAATAGCGTCGGAGCACGGCGACGCGGGACAGGCTCGGGTTGAGCTCTTGCAACATCTGCAGACGCTTGCCCATGATCTCGGGCGCGTAGCTCTGCATGCCCGTGATGTTGCCGCCGGGCCGGGTGAGGCTCGGCACGATGCCGGAGCCGACGAGGTCTCCGGCGGCCAGTGTGACGATCGGAATGGTCCGCGTCACTTGCTGGACCATGGCCGCCCGGGCTCCGCCGACGAGCACGATGACGTCGACTTTCTTGCGCACGAATTCCTCGGCCGCCTGCTGAATGCCGGTCCGGGTCGAGCTCATTCGGCGCTCGAAGACGAAATTCTTGCCCTCGATCCAGCCCAGACCCTTCAGCGCTTCGATGAACGTCGGCCAGGCGCGCTGCTCCGTCGGATCGGGCTGCTCGAATTCCGCCGTGGCCAGGTGACCGACGCGATAGATCTTCCCGGCCTGCTGGGCGTGAGCCGCGAGCGGGGCCAGCAGAAGACTCTGCGTGAGCAGCACCAGTCCGATCAACCGCATGAGCGCCTCATGATTGCTTCGGTGGCGCGAGTCTAGCAGAGGGGCTCCGGCTCGGCGTCCTCAAGGGAGCCCGCGAGGCGGGCGCCCGCATGTCTTCCAGCGTCGGGCGTGGTACCATGCGAGGGCTCGTGACGCGAACGCTCGAGCTCACTCTGGAGTGTCGATGAAAGTCGCGGTCGAAGCGATCGAAGGTTGCAAGCGGCGCCTGGCCGTCGAGGCGCCGGTCGACGTCGTGCGGCAGGAATGGGAGCGCGCCTACGGCCGCGTGCAGAAGCAGGCGCGCTTGCCCGGATTCCGGAAGGGCCACGTGCCGCGCTCGCTCGTGAAAGTACATTTTTCCGACGACGTCCGCCGTGAGGTCGCCGAGCATCTGATCCCCGACGTCTATCGTCAGGCGCTCTCCGAGGCGAAGCTCGATCCCGTCAACGAGCCCGATCTCCAGGAAGTCCGTCTGGAGGAGGGGGCGCCGCTCAGCTTCGTGGCGGTCGTCGAGGTCAAGCCGGCGATCGCGCTCGCCGAGTACAAGGGTGTCGAGGTCGAGCACGCACCGGCGCCAGTCACCGCCGACGACCTCTCCACCGCGCTCGACCACATGCGCGAGCAGCAGGCGCAGTTCCACGCGGTCGAGCGCCCGGCGGCCTCCGGCGATCTCGTCGTGGTCGACTACACACTCACCATCGACGGCCACGACCCGTCGAGCCAGACCAGCTACGAGTTCCTGGTCGGCGCCCGCAACGTCCTGCCCGAGATCGACGACGCCGTCGTCGGCCTGCGCGCGGGCGAGGAGCGTCAGGTCACGCTGCGCTTCGCCGACGACCATCGGCGCGAAGACCTGCGGGGCCGCGGCGGGAACGCGACGGTGAAGGTGGTCGAGGTCAAGGAGAAGGCCCTGCCGGCGCTCGACGACGACTTCGCGAAGTCGCTCGGCGAGTTCGAGACGCTGGAAGCCTTGCGGACCGAGCTCGAGAAGCAGCTCGAGGCCCGCCGCGAGCACGACGAGCAGCGGGCGTTGCAGGAGAAGGTCGTCGACGCGGTGATCGCGCGGCACGAGTTCACGGTGCCGGACGCGCTGGTCATGCGTCAGGTCGCGCACCGGATCGAGCACGCGCGCGAGTCCGTCCGGCGGCAGGGGATCGATCCGGAGCGGATGCCGTGGGACTACCAGAAGCTCATCGCCGAGCTCCGGCCCGGCGCCGAGAAGGCCGTACGCCGCGCCCTCCTGCTCGAGGCCATCGCCGACAAGGAAGCGATTGCGCCTACCGAGACCGACGTCGACGCCGAGGTCGAGAAGCTCGCGCAGGCAAGTCAGCGGCCCACGCCGGCCCTCCGGCGTATGATGGAGAAAAGCGGCGACCTCGAAGGGCTCCGCCAGGGAATCCGCGATCGCATGACCCTCGAGCTGCTGGTCGCCAACGCGAAGGTCAAGGGTTAGCGCCCGGAGGTGAGTTGATGAGCAGGAGATCTCCGATGGCTCTGGTTCCGATGGTCGTCGAGCAGACGCCGCGCGGGGAGCGCGCGTTCGACATCTTCTCGCGTCTCCTCAAGGAGCGGATCATCTTCTTGCCGACGTTCATCGAGGACGATCTGGCGAACCTGGTGATCGCGCAGATGCTCTATCTCGAGGCCGACGATCCCGACAAGGACATCAACCTCTATATCAACTCGCCCGGCGGCTCCGTCACCGCGGGGATGGCCATCTACGACACGATGCAGTACGTGAAGCCGTCGATCTCCACCATCTGCATGGGTCAGGCCGCGTCGATGGGCGCCCTCCTGCTCTGCGCGGGCGCCAGGGGCAAGCGGTTCGCGCTGCCGCACGCGCGGATCATGATCCACCAGCCGCTCGGCGGCGTGCAGGGGCAGGCGACCGACATCGACATCCAGGCCAAGGAGATTCTCCGGATGCGCGAGGAATTGAATCGCATCCTCGTGCACCACACCGGGCAGGGCATGGACAAGATCCAGCGCGACACCGATCGGGACTTTTTCATGACCGCCGAGCAGGCCAAGGAATATAGAATCGTCGACGAAGTGATCTCCTCGAAGCCGACGACCCGACCGGTGAGCGAGGCCGCCGCGCTCACGATCCAGAAGTAGCGAGCGCGCATGGCCCGGCCGCGCGAAGGCAACGGAACCCTGCGCTGCTCGTTCTGCGGCAAGAGCCAGAACGACGTCCGCAAGCTGATCGCCGGGCCGACCGTCTACATCTGCGACGAGTGCATCGAGCTCTGTAACGACATCATCGCGGAGGAGTGGGAAGAGGAGAAGTCCCGCGAGCTCCGCAGTCTGCCGAAGCCCTCCGAGATCAAGACCGTCCTCGATCAGTACGTCGTCGGCCAGGAGCGCGCCAAGAAGGTCCTCGCCGTCGCCGTGCACAACCACTACAAGCGGATCGAGTCGGGGAGCGAGGCCGGCGACGTCGAGCTGCAGAAGTCGAACATCCTGATGATCGGGCCGACCGGCTCGGGCAAGACCTTGCTGGCCCAGACGCTCGCCAAGATGCTGCGGGTGCCGTTCACGATCGCCGACGCGACGACGTTGACCGAAGCCGGCTACGTCGGTGAGGATGTCGAGAACATCATTCTGAGGCTGTTGCAAGCGGCGGACTACGATGTGGAGCGGGCCGAGCGTGGTATCGTCTACATCGACGAGATCGATAAGATAGCGCGCAAGTCCGAGAACCCGTCGATCACGCGCGACGTCTCCGGCGAAGGCGTGCAGCAGGCGCTCTTGAAGATCCTCGAGGGCACCGTGGCCAACGTGCCGCCCCAGGGCGGCCGCAAGCATCCGCACCAGGAGTTCATCCAGGTCGACACCTCCAACGTCCTCTTCCTGTGTGGTGGCGCGTTCGTCGGGCTCGACAAGATCATCGAGAGTCGCGTGGGGCGCTCCGGCATGGGCTTCGGCGCCGAGATCAAGAGCCGAGACGAGCGGCGGGTCGGCGATCTGCTGGCGATGATCCAGCCGGAAGACCTCCTGAAGTACGGGCTCATCCCCGAGTTCGTGGGCCGCTTGCCGGTGATCGCGACGCTCCACGACCTCGACGATCAGGCGCTGGTGCGCATCCTGCGCGAGCCGAAGAACGCGATCATCAAGCAGTACCAGAAATATTTCGACCTCGAGAAGGTCCGGCTCAAGTTCACCGACGACGCGGTGGCGGCGATCGCGCGCGAGGCGCTCAAGCGCGGCACCGGGGCGCGCGGGCTGCGTGCGATCCTGGAAGAGGTCATGCTCGAGATCATGTACGACCTGCCCTCCATCCAGGGCCTGAAGGAATGCATCATCACCCGCGAGGTCATCCTGAACCGCGAAAGGCCGATGCTCGTCTCCGAAGCGAAAGAACAGACGGCCTGAGCGGTACCCTCTTTGTAGTCGCGACCCCGATCGGCAACCTCGAAGACATCACCCTGCGCGCGCTCCGCGTCCTGCGCGAGGCCGATCTGGTGGCCTGTGAGGACACACGGCGGACGCGGGCCCTGCTGACGCATTTCGACATCCACAAGCCGACCGTGAGCTACTACGAGCAGAACAAGCTCACGCGCGGGCCGCAGCTCTTGCGCGACCTGGCCGCCGGGCGCACGATCGCGCTCGTCACCGACGCGGGCACGCCCGGCATCTCCGACCCGGGAATCCTCCTGGTCCGCGAGGCGCGCGGTCAGGGGATCCGCGTGGTTCCCATCCCGGGCCCGGCCGCGGTCGTCACGGCGCTCTCGGCCTCTGGGCTCGCCGCCGATGGGTTCGTGTTCGACGGGTTCTTGCCGGTGAAGCCGGGCAAGCGGCTCAATCGTCTTCGCGCGCTGCACGAGATGGGCACGACGGTCGTGCTCTACGAGTCACCCCACCGCATCGTGGCCACCCTGGGCGCGATCGGCGAGGTCTACGGCGAGGTCGAGCTGGTGCTCGCGCGCGAGCTCACCAAGCAGTACGAGGAGATCGTGACCGCGACACCGGCCGTGCACCTGGCGCGGCTGGCCGCCGCCGCGCCCCGCGGCGAGTTCACCCTGGTGATCCCGGCGCACGGCTGACGGAACGCCTCCCGAGCGTGGGCGTGTATACTTCGAACGTCTATGGGCGTACCCAAAGCGCTGACCATCGCCGGCTCGGATTCCGGCGGCGGCGCGGGCATTCAGGCCGATCTCAAGACCTTCTCGGCGTTCCGCGTCTTCGGGATGAGCGTGATCACCGCCGTGACCGCCCAGAACTCGCTCGGCGTCCAGGGCGTCTTCAATCTGCCCCCTGAGTTCGTGAGCCGCCAGATCGACTCCGTGCTCACGGACTTCGGCGCGGACGCGATCAAGATCGGCATGCTCTCGACCGCCCCCATCATCGCCGCCGTGGCGGCGCGCCTGCGAAGTGACGCGCGGGAGAAGATCGTGCTCGACCCCGTGATGATCGCCAAGTCCGGCGACGCGCTGTTGCAGCCCGAGGCGCGGGCGGCCCTGATGAAGGAGCTGCTGCCGCTCGCCCTGGTGGTCACCCCGAACCTGCACGAGGCCGAGGCGCTCGCCGGCATACCGGTCGCCACCGAGAGCGACATGGAAGAAGCCGCCCGGCGGATCATGGCGCTCGGCCCTCGGAACGTGCTGGTGAAGGGCGGGCACCTGCGGGATTCGGCCACCGACATCCTCTGGAACGGGCGCGACTTCACCCGCTTCACCGCCCCGCGCCTCGCGTCGGCCAGCACCCATGGCACAGGCTGCACGCTCTCGTCCGCGATCGCGGCGTGCCTGGCCCGCGGCCACGTCCTGAAGGACGCGGTCAGCGAGGCGAAGGCGTACGTGACCGCGGCGATCCGCGAGGGCTTCCAGGCTGGCGGGGGCGTCGGCGCGCTCCGGCATTTCGTCGCAAGCTGGTAGGGCATGCCGCTATCCATCGACGACGCCAAGATGTCCTTCATGGAGCACCTGGGCGAGCTCCGCGTTCGGATCGTCCGGGCGCTCATCGGGCTCCTGATCGGGACCGTGATCGTGCTGCCGTTCAGCCAGTACATCGTGGATTGGTTGGCAAAGCCTGTGACCAAGCTCAACTACACGCTGGTCTTCACGGCGCCGGCCGAGGCGTTCTGGGTGCAGATGAAGGTCGGCCTCATCGTCGGCATCTTTCTCTCCGCGCCGGTGATCCTGTGGCAGGTGTGGGCCTTTATTGCTCCGGGCCTACACAGCCATGAGAAGAAGTACGCGTTGCCCTTCGTGATCATCGGCTCCTTGCTCTTCGTCGGCGGAGGCGCCTTCTCGCTGTTCGTCGTGACGCCGTACGCGATCCAGTTCCTCTTGAGCTACGCGCGCCCGGGGCTCCAGCCGATGATCACGTTGCAGAATCACGTCGACTTCCTCCTGAAGTTCACGCTCGCCTTCGGCGCCGTGTTCGAGCTGCCGCTGGCCCTCACGATCCTGGCGCGCGTCGGCGTCGTCAACGCGAAGATGCTTGCCCGGAACCGGAAGTACGCGATCCTCGGCGCCTTCATCGCCGGCGCAGTCCTCACGCCCACGCCCGACGCGTTCAACCAGACGCTGATGGCCGGCCCCCTGATCCTCCTCTACGAGGTCGGGATCATCTGCGCCCGCATCTTCGGGCGCAAGCCGGCGCCAGCGCCGGAACCCACGCCCGCCGAATCGGCCTAGATGGATTTCGCCTCTCTCGACCTCCCCGAGCCCGTCATGCAGGGGATTCGCGAGGCGGGCTTCGTGACCGCCACGCCGATTCAAGAGGCGGCCCTGCCGCTGGCCCTCCGTGGTAAGGACGTCGCCGGCCAGTCGCAGACCGGCACCGGTAAGACCGCCGCGTTCCTGATCGCGGCGTTCACCAAGCTGCTCCGCACGCCGGTGCCGCCGCCGCCCCCGGGCACGGGCGCGCCGCGGATGCTCGTGATCGCGCCCACGCGCGAGCTAGTCGTGCAGATCGAGTCCGACGCGCGGCTGCTCGGACGGTTCACGCCGTTCCGGACCCTCGCGGTCTACGGCGGTATCGACTACGCCAAGCAGCGCGAGACACTCGCGGCGGGCTGCGATCTGCTCGTGGGCACGCCGGGCCGGCTGATCGACTATCTCAAGCAGCACGTCTGGACGCCTCGGCGCGTCGAGATCCTCGTCATCGACGAGGCCGACCGGATGTTCGACATGGGGTTCATCGCCGACCTCCGCTTCATCCTGCGGCGTCTGCCGCCACCGGAGAAGCGGCAGTCGTACCTCTTCTCCGCGACGCTCTCGTTCCGGGTGCTCGAGCTCACCTGGGAGTTCATGAACAACCCGTCGCAGATCACGATCATGCCGCAGCAGAAGACGGCCGAGCGCGTCGAGCAGTCGCTGTTCCACGTCGGCCGCGAGGAGAAGTTCCCGCTGCTGCTGGGACTCCTGCGGCGCGAGGGCGGCGATCGCATCCTGATCTTCTCGAACACGCGCGAGGAGGCCCGGCGGCTCGAGGACCGGCTGACGCGCAACGCCTGGGAGACGCGCGCGCTCACCGGCGACGTCGACCAGAAGCGGCGGCTCAAGATCCTCAACGACTTCAAGGAAGGCCGGCTGCCGATCCTGGTCGCCACGGACGTCGCCTCGCGCGGGCTGCACATCGAGGCGGTGAGCCACGTCGTCAACTGGGATTTGCCTCAGGACGCCGAGGACTACGTGCACCGCATCGGCCGCACCGCGCGCGCCGGAGCCGGCGGCAAGGCGATCAGCCTCGTCGACGAGTCGAGCGCGCTGGCGCTCGAGGCGATCGAGAAGTTCATCGGCCAGAAGATCGCGGTCGAGTGGGCCGACGACGATCTGTTCATGCCGGAGATCAAGCCGACGGCCGAGGAGCGCCGGCGCTACGCCGACGAGCGGCGCGCACGCCTGGCAGCCCGCGATCGCTTCGGCGACCGCGATCGCGGACGGCGCGGCGGAGGCGGGCGCCCCCACGGCCGACCGCACGGCGAGCCGCCGCAAGCGAGCCGCACCCCGTCGGCCGCGCCGCCGCCACCACCGCCGCCGTCGGGCGAGGGCAGATCCGACCCGCGCCGCCGTCGGCGCCGCCGCCGGGGTGGCCGCGGGCCGCGTCCGGAGGGATCGCCGCCGCCGTCGTAGCGATGGCGGCTCTGGCCCTCTCGGCGGCTCTTCTGCTCGCCGCCACGTCCGTGAGCCTGGCGGCTGCGGAGCCGGCTCGCGGTCTCGCGGGGCTCACAACGATCGGCGTGGACGTCGAGCTGGACCCGAGCCAGGAGTCGCTATCGTCCGAGCAGCTTGCGCGCCGGATCGACGCGCGGCTGCGCGCGGCCGCGCCGGCCCTGACCCTCGATCCCGCCAGCCTCACTCGTTTGCGACTCACCATCGTGGTCCGACCCTATAGCGCCACCGCCCTGCGCGGATTCTGGCTGCCGTTCTCTGGAACCTACGGAATCGGCCCGGTGCGGCTGAGCGTTGAGCGCACGGCCATGGTGACCGGGATGTCCACGCCTCTTGTCGCGAGCGTGTGGCATACGGAGCGCCAGGCGGCCGGTCCGTGGCGCGAATCTCCGGCCGAAATCTTCAAGCTACTGGACGACGCCCTCTCCGATTTCCTCGACGCCTACCACGGGCGCTGACCCACGTCCGAGACAGCATTCGCGGCCGCGACCGCCAGGCGCCCGGCACCCACCGCGATGCGAGGCTAGAGTGAAACAGCGGCGCGTGCGCGCCCGTATGCGGGCTGGTCGCTGCGGGTCAGGTCAGGGTTGACGCCGCGCCGAACGGCCGAGTGGTAGATGAAGAGCTGCAGCGGCACGATCGTGAGGATCGGCGAAAGGAGCTCGTCGATCTCGGGGATCGCGATCGTCTCGGCCGCCAGCGGCGCGATCTGGCGGTCGTCTTCGCGCACGAGTGCGACCAACGGCACCCCGATTTCCTTGGCGACGCGCGCGGCCGCCAGACACCGCTCGTAGGCCGGGCCGGGCGGGGCCACCAGGAACACGACGTCCTCGCGCTCGAGCGCCGCCCACGCGCCGTGCAGGAACTGCTCGCAGTTGAAGCCGACCGCCTGGGCGTGGCTGGCTTCGCTCATCTTCAGCGCCGCCTCCCACGCCGTTGCCGTGTTCGGTCCCCCGCCCACGAACCAGTAGCAGCGCCGATCGCCGTAGCGCTCGGCGAGCTGCTCCCACGATTCCTGACCGAGGAGAAAAGCGAGCATGTCGGGGATCCCGTCTACGCTTCGCGCGACCTCCGCATTGCCGCCGGTGGTGGCGCCGAGCGTCGCAAGCAGCGACAGCGCGGTCGTGTAGCTGACCGTGTGGGCGCCCGAGCTCTCCTGGTCCACGGTACGGAGCGTCCAGTCCGCCTCCGACGGCGCCTCCGGCCCCTTGCCCGTGATGACGACGCCGGCGCCGCCTGAAGCTTTCACCCGGGCCAACGCTTCTCGCGAGTAGCGTCGGGTTCCGCCGTGGCTCAGGACGATGGCGCCGGTGCGCCCGCGCGCCTCGGTCCAGTAGCTCGCGAGCTCGAACGCGTGAAATGCCCGGGCGCGCAGACCGAGCCCGCCCAGGCGCGCGAAGAGAAGCTCGCCGACCAGCGCCGCGTGCCACGAGGTGCCGACCCCGGTGAGGAGCAGGTGGTCGAGCTCGCGCAGCCGCGCCGCCGCCGCCTCGATCGCGCCGCCCTGCCCGCGGGCGACGAGCCGAAGCGCGCCGGGCTGAGCATAGATCGCGTCGTGCATGTAGTAGGGATGGCCGGTGCGCGGCGCCGGCTCGCTCGCGGTCACGCTGTCGGTCTCCGCTACTTCGTCGAGGGGAAGACGGGCGTGCGCTTCTCGCGGATCGCCCGGACTCCCTCGTGCACGTCCGGATACGAGAACGAGAGCATCTCGAGGGCGAGCGACTGGTCGAAGATCGGTCCGGCCTGGCGCAGCCAGTTGTTGAGCGCGCGCTTGGTCCAGCGCACCGCCAGCTGACTGCCTCGGGCGAGGCGATCGGCGACGTCGAGCGCCTTGGGCAGGACCTCATCC
>Ga0209160_1001018_pt1 | contig 23336 bp, 25 predicted proteins | sample GraSoiAngelo_153_FD_186167 | JGI IMG/M metagenome (GOLD analysis project Ga0209160, IMG submission 186167) | Grasslands soil microbial communities from the Angelo Coastal Reserve, California, USA - 14_1009_12_40cm (SPAdes) (version 2) | ecosystem: Environmental > Terrestrial > Soil > Grasslands ...
ACTACGGTCTAGAACCCACCCGGTCCACTTCATTCGGCTTGTGGCCTCTGAGAGCCGGGTCGTCTGTGAACACCAAGGTCCGCGAGTTGTACGCTACGAACTAGAGCACCGCTCAAAGAGCGAAGAATATGAGAAACGCCCAGAAAACCCCAAACGCCAATTGAAAGACCCCTATCGGATCTCCGCCTAGCCAAAACCTTGCCCACATGGTTGCTGAGGGCTCCAAGTCCCTTCGATCGAAAACCTCCCGGTATGCCCCCAGAAGGCGAAGCTTCCTATCCCAATAGTAGAGGACCCTGGCTCTCGATCTTGTGACCAATATCCAGCCAACAAGAATTACGATCCCTAGAAACGCGAGAGCTAGCGCTATGGTCGGGTTACTGAAGACAGTTGTCGCGGCGACCGCTGCAGTGAAGGTCTCTGCCACGAGGAACTGCTGTCGGTAGGCTTGAAGCAGCGAGTCCTGATGAGAGAATTCGGCGATGATGTCGCGATCGGACAAGGTACTCAGTCCATCCGGTGCGGTCTCGTCCACCGTTCTTGCGCCTTCAGCAAGGGTATTCTTCTCCACTGTTCGTCCCCCTTCACCTGGCCGGGAAAACGGACATCCGGACTAAAGAGGTAGCGGGTCTTACGCGCATCCCATCTCGGTCGGCAAGCGGGCCGACAACCTTACATCATTTTCGACTCAGGAGAGAAATCGGCACAGGGCCCCAAAAAACGACCGCCTCCACGGACACGGTCAGGACCTGAGGTTCGAATCCCACCCGGTCGACTTCCAAGCTTGTATCGGATGCTATGGCACACTATAGGAATCTATATCAACCGCTTCCGCCATGTCTGTTCCCGTGACCACCACAACAATTCAACTCAGCAAGGAAATCAAGAACACTCTCGAAGCGATGAAGCTCCATCCCCGTGAAACATACGAGGAAGTACTGGAGCGGATTCTGGAAGACCTTCGCGAGTTGAGCGAACAGACGAAAAAGGAAATCGAGCAGGCGATCCGCGAGATCAAGGCAGGTAAGTATCGGACCCATGAACAGCTCAGGTCCGAGATGGGCTACTGATGCCCTTCGAAATCATCTGGTCCGATTCGGCGGCACGACAGTTGAAGAAGCTCGATCGAACCGTCGCGCGTCGAATCTTCGACAAAGTCGGCGAACTGCGCGAGACGCCACATCGGTTTGTCCGGAAGCTTGCCAACTCCCCCTATTACCGGCTTCGGATCGGAGACTATCGCGTCATCCTGGACATCCAGGAAACCGTTCTCCGGATCCTAGTGCTGAAAGTGGGGCATCGAAAATCGATCTATTGACGGAACGGTCATAGGCGGGGAATGCCGTTCAAATCCCATCCGGTCCACTTTTCGGTGAAAGGTACGGTCGCCGTTCGGACCGGGCGACTGAAAGTGGCGTTGCTGACGACCGCTGGAAGGCGGAGCGAGGACTGCCACGAAGGTAGTCATAAATAGAGCGAACATAGTCGCAGTCCCCATGCCGGGATGGAAAGCGGTTCCCCCGAAGGATGACCACGGGTACCTCGAGCTGATGTCCAGGGCGATCTTCAGCGCGGGCTTGAATTGGCAGATGATTGAGAAGAAGTGGCCCCACTTTCGAAAGGCGTTTCGTGATTTCTCACCCGAGAAAGTCGCGCGGCTATCGGAGCGCGACATCCGGGCGTTGATGCAGGATCCAGCAATCGTCCGGAACGAAAAGAAAATCCGTGCGACGGTCGAGAACGCCAAGACGATTTTGGACTTGGCGAAGGAACACGGTTCGGTGAAGGGGTACATCCAGGGCTTCGGGAAGCGCGAAGGGAAGCTGCTGGAGGATCTCCAATACAAGTTCAAGCATATGGGCCCTGCGACCGCCAGGGTGTTCCTCTGGTCGGTCGGATTTCCGCTCACTCCCAACGAGGAGGAGAAGCGGTGGATGAAGGGCCATCCGGAGCACGACTAACGACAAACACGAGGTGCAATCGCATCGTCTCAACTCGACGAGGGGCCATCGCGCAACTCAAAGGGGCGCATCGCCCGTCGACCAACGGACCTCCTTCCTCGCCGATTCAATGGGAATGCCGGAGACCTCCTCCTCGACCGCTTCTTTGACGTCGGCTCCCAACGGTCGCCAGGCCCGCACCGTGACTCGGCCCAGTTGCCGACGCCAGGCTCCCACGAGCTCACCGTTGACCAGGAGCGCACCCGGCCACACGGACTTGGGCCACAACTCGGACCGAAATCGAATCTGCGGGACGAGGAACGCCCGGTCTGGGGACGCCAGAAACGGGTCTCCAGCCGGCAACATGCGCACCGTTTGGACAGGCTCCGCGCGCTCCAATCTGGAGCGGTCCGTCCGGAGGACCCACCCTTTGCGACCTTCAAATTCAACCTCAGCAAGTTCCTTCTTGAGCGAAAGAAACGTGCCCTGGGCGTCGGAAAGCTCTCCGCGGGTGGATTCGCCAAAGGATCCGGCCCACCCACCCGACCACCAAGCGAATTCCCCGGGCGTCGACGGGCCGACCGACCGCAGGAAGCGACGCGCGAGCTCGAGACGGGCGGGTTCCGGTGCCTCTGGTGGAGGCTCGACGATCCGCCATGAGGTCGTGGCTCCATCCCATTCGATCCTGACCGCGCCGGTCATCGATGCGATTCTCAAGTCGCGGAAATTCACCCCGACTTTTCGATCGGAAACGATGTGGTGGGGATCAGCCTGGCGAGCGCGGAATGCGCGCTTCGCTCTTTCGGCGGCGGCTTTCACAGCGGCTCCCAAAACGGGATTGCGCGGAAACCGACCGAGCGTGAAGACGGACACGTCTTGCGCTGGAACAACATACACGGCCCCCCTTGGACCCCACACTTGGACCAACCCGGGATCCTTCCAAGCGGACGGCGATACATCCATGACGCGCGCGTAGAGCGCCAAGACGGCGGATCGAGGAGCGCTGTCCTGGAGTCCTGCGAACGCTGCCTCGACGAGTCGCCCCGGTGGAAGGCGCCTGTGCAGGTACGTCGCACGTTGCCGGAACGCAAGCACATTCTCCCGAGTGATTGAAGGGATGGCCATCGTGAAGTGCAAGCAAGCGAAGGAAATGCGCCATCTTAAGCAACTCGGACTGTCCGCACGAGGTTCAACCAACTGTCGGGAAAGGGCAGTCAGGAACTGCAGTACCCGCGACAAGACGGCGCGGTGGTGGCGGTCGCTATTCAAGTCCCACTCGATCCAATCCCGGCGTTGCGACGGACGTCGAGTAGCCGTTTTCGTGACGCTTAACTTCAAGAGTCGATTCGGAAATGCCGCTTGCCAGGAAGGGGGTACAACATGGCAATGGTTGACCTCAAAAGCCCCGAAGGGACGGTCTCGGGATACTTGGCACTCCCGAAGAAGGGCCACGGGCCGGGGGTCCTGGTCCTCCACGCTTGGTGGGGTCTAAACGACTTCTTCAAAAGCCTCTGTGATCACCTCGCAAAGGCCGGTTTCGTCGCGTTCGCTCCCGACCTCTACCACGGAGCGACCGCATCGACCAGAGACGGGGCCGGGCACCTGATGTCGAAACTCGATCAAAAAGAAGCGGGCGGAAACCTTGTTAGCGGTGTGAGAGGCCTACAAAGCCATCCGGGGGTGAGGGGAAAACACCTCGGTGTCATCGGCTTTTCCATGGGAGCCTTCTGGAGTCTTTGGCTGGCGCAGGAGCTCCCCGCGGACGTTACTGCGGTCGTCCTCTTCTACGGGACGGGGGATGGAAACTATTCCCACATAACAGCGGCCTTCCTCGGTCATTTCGCTGAGACGGACGAATTTGAATCCCCTGCCGCCGTGCGAGATCTCGAGAAGGACCTCCGCACACGGGGAGAGGACCTCACGTTCTACACATACCCTGGGACGACGCACTGGTTTTTCGAGAAAGACCGACCTGACGCATATAATGCCCCGGCAGCCAAGCTTGCGTGGCAACGGACGATTCGATTCCTGACGACGCAACTGTCTGGGGAGAGCGCCCGCGATTGAGGGTCCAGTTCACGAGCTCCGCTCTTTCGGGTGGATGACACGAGTACGATCTGCCCGATCGAGTTCGAGGGAGGGCTCACCAGTGCCCACGATTCCGTGGAGCCCCGAATTGTACGTCTCCAAGATGCTTCGAATTTCATCACGGAGCTTCCTTTGAGATAGGGCTTTCTAATCTTACGTCGTGAGGGTGACCCGGAGTTCAGGGGGCGGTTTGCGGTGCCGCGGGTCGTAATTGTCGGAGATCGGAATTCCGGCAAGACGACGTTCCTGGGCCTCCTCTACGCGGCCCAAGTAAAGTTCGGCTCGGAAAAAGCGGATGACTTCCGATTCCATGCATCGTTTGAGTCCCTGGACGAAATCAGTGGCGTTTTCCAGAGGCTGATGTCAGGCGCATTTCCGGATTCCGCGACGAAAGAGGGCGTCCGGGAGGTCACCTTCCGGCTCAGCCCTCCGAGGTCCAGGCTCGGGATCCTGGGGCGGCGGAAAAGGAACTCGGTGTCCGACGACTCCGACCTGTTCCGGTTGATTCTGCTGAAATCCTTCGAGGACGACATGGCGCGATCGCTCGAGACCGGGAGCTCTGTTGGTCACATGACGTTGAACGAGGCGCTCGTCAGCGATGCAATCGTCATCATGGTCGATGCGACGGAACTCGCGGCCTCCGATGAACAAGCGCCGCATGCTCCGATGGCCAAGGTCGACGCCGCCGTCGAGGCGCTCCTGACGGCGATCCAACGCTCGCGTGCGCACGGCGAGGCCACCGCGCTCCACCCAATCTTCGTGTTCTCCAAGTTTGATCGCGTCGATTCGAACTCGTTGCGCCTCCTGAATCTCGAGTCGGCGCCGCCGGACGTCCGCAGGAGAGGGCCGCACCTAGCCTACGGCAGGGCGCTCGCAGATCGCAACATGCCCAAAACGATCGCGGCGATCAAGGCCCGCAAGGATCGAGGGCTGCGTTTCGAGGCACCCGCGTACTTTTTCAGCTGGGTGCGGACGGACAAGGCGGCGTCTCGGGGTTCCGAGAAAATTCGACTCCGTCACAGCGGCGCAGTCGGCTGGGAGCCCGACTTTTCGAGCGACGAGTACCTCGCCTTCCTCACATGCCTCGGAGACATTGCAGCGGACGCGCGGCGCTAGATTGCACGGTTCGTCGGGCGTAGGTCGTCGCAGTCATGATAACGTCGAGCTTAGGATTAAGTATGGATGGCGGGGCTGCACTGGGATATGCCCTGTGCACTCCTCGGAGACCGAGCCTCCGGGAAGACGACGTTCTTGGGGCTCCTCTACAGCGCCCAAGTCAAATACGGGACGGGGGTCCAAGATGACTTCCGTTTCCACGCGCCGATCCAATCGCTGAACATCATGTCGGCGGTCTACGAAGGAATGAAAGACGGCCGATTCCCGAGCGCCACGCTGAAGGAAGAGATCACGGAACTCGGATTCGTCTTCGGTTACCTCCGCAAGGTCGTCGGCAAGCTGCCGTACTACATCCGTCAACAGAACTGGGTCCACCCGTTCTCGACCCTTCGGTTCTCCGCATACGACGTGTCGGGTGAAGATATCGAGGAGTTCATCGAGACCGGGATCGCCTCGCGGCCGCTCATCCAACAGCTCCTAAAGAGCGTCGTCGTCTGCGTCTTGGTCGACTGCAGCAAGATGACGACCGAAATCGACACGCCCGCCTACAAGAAAATGCTGCGCTACGACAGCACGGTCGCGAAGTTGCTCGTCTCCTTCCAGACGTACAAGAAGCAGGAGTACGACCGGCTCAAGGACTCGGGAGTCCGTGCCGACGCCCCGAAAATCTACCCGGTCTTCGTCCTGTCCAAGTTCGACACCCTCCGGGATGACGTCCTCGCGCGGCTCGGCTTGCACCGCGGGTTCCCGGATAACAACCGTGCCCGGAAGGAATACGCCGAAGCGTTGCTTCGCGTCTTCGTGCCGCAGACGCTCTCCCAGATCCGCGGCGGCAAAGTCGCCGGGGTCAGCATGGACAAGTCGGCGTACTTCCTGAGCTGGGTCCGAACGGAAACCCATGAAGGGATGGATCCGGTCGGCCAGTCCAAGATCGTGCGGACCGGCTTCGCTCCGGAAGGCGGAGGCGAACCCGACTTCTCGTACGATGAGTACGTCAACTTCATCGAGCACTTCCGAGAGATCGCACACAAGATCCCCGACGAGATCCTCGAAGCGGAGCGGTTCCAGGCTCAGGTCATGGCTCGGTCGGCCTAGTAGGCTGCACCATGGCGCCCGCAGAATCCGGTCGTGGGGCATCGGACGGAGACGTCGTCGAGTTCGACCATTGGATCTACGGGGTCGTGCCCGGAGTCGGGTACACGACGAAAGCCGTCTCCCATGGGCTCGACGCAGGCCTGTACGATCCCTACCTCCGCGGGCATTACACGCCGATCCGCGCCGCGGCTGCGGCGACCGCGGAGGACGAAGTCGATCTCCACATGATTCACCCGCTAAAAACCGGCCGGGAACTCCTCCTGTCTCGAATCAGCCGAGGGATTCCCGACGAAGCGGGGCGACCGACCTTCACGAATCATACGGTCGTCGCGCGGACGGATGTCCTCCGATCCGGCCGGATCACGCTCGATGGGATCTTTCGTTCGATGAAGGCGTTCGACGCGAAGGCGACCGCGGACCTCCCCGCCCAGATGCCGCTGCTCCGTGTCCCGGCGCGGCCTGAGACAGAAGGGCCGCACCGATTCGGGAACGGAATCCACAAGCACCTCACATTCCCCGCGATCGAGAGCCTGGCGACCCGCATCATGACGGATCCCGCGAGCCGCACGCTTCTCCTGTGCCGCAACACGACGGCCGAGGCCCGCAAGGCGACCTTGAACCTGGTGTACGAGCTCCTCGCCTGGGGTTGCGGGCTCCCGCTCATGACCGCGATCAGTGAAGCACCTCGGTCTTCCGCTCTCAACTTCTTCAATCTGGTCGTCGCGCCACGGGGCGTCCGGGCCGACTCGACCTGGGCTATTCTGGAGAGCGCACTCAGCGAGTCTGTGTTACCTCGCGTCCTCGATCGGGACGAGGTCTACCAGGTATTGACCGCGACGGTCCGTCAGTCCGCCGACTTGCCGCTGGCCCGATAGGTCCTCGCACTGCCGCCGGCATGTTCACGCACCACGGTCCATCCGTGGGCGAGTTTCCATTGACCATCCTTGGGCCGATGGTCTGCGCCTTGACCGAGGTGCTCGAGCTCCGCTTCAAGGTAGTCCGCATCCGTGTCGAATTCCGGGACCAGCGTGCCGGCCGAGAGCAGTTGACACAGAATCGCCAAGCCGCTCGGTCTTCCCTTCCAGTGGACGGCCAGGAAGGCCCGCCGCACGGCGGCGTCGGCCAAGAGCAAGTCTCGGAGTCCAATGTACGATTCCCGATCGCGAGAGTTTTCCCGCGGGGGCGCCCCGAGCCGCTCCTTGCGTTTCTCGAGCGCCTTGAACAGCGAGAGCCATTCTTTCCGGGTCATGTCCGATCGTTCCCAGGGGGACGCGAGACTCGCCTCGCTCGTCACTTCGTTCGCATCGCCGGATTCGCGTCCCGGCCTCACACCGCTATGGGCCAGATCATAGGTCGCGGCGTCATCTTGCGTCTTCGGGGCCACCACGCGGATCGCCACCGGGTCCATCCCCGGATGGAACCGCGGGTCCAGGACCATGAGCGTGCCCGTACCCTCCTGAGAGAACAGCTCCACGAGCGTGATGTTCACCTCCGCCGATCCGTTCCGTCGCGCGACCTCGCTCAATCGTTCGAGCGGAAGCGGTTGCTTGCCGACGCAGCGATTCGACGCAAGATCATCGAGATACGCCTGCGCGACCTGCTGCACGTGACGTGGCCGCTTCGAACTGAGGCCGAACTGCACCATCTTCGCCATCATCGCCGAGCCGCGAAAGATGCCGGCGACTCCCGCGCGCAGAAACGCGACGGTGCCGCTCGCCTCGACGCAGAGCGCGATGAGGTTCGCCAGCCGTGTGGAGAGCTTCCGGCTCAGCCGGCCCCCCGGGACCCGGGACTCGTAGAAGATTCCGCCCCAGCGAAGCGGCATGGTTTCCGCCCAACTCGAATCCGACGGACTCCGACGAACCCAATCGAGCGTCTTGCTGCGGAGGATGGCGCTCACGAGAAGCGGGTCTTCCGTTTCAGCGCGGACGCGGGGCAACAGGGCTTCCGCCGTCCGCAGCACGTCTCGCAAAATCCGTTTGTCTCCCCGGGCTTCTTCGACGAGCGTCGGTGCGTCAATCGAATTCGTCGCCTCGAGATCGAACTTCTCCTCGGGGTTCAGCTGAAAGAATTTCTCGAGCTCGGTAGGCCCGGTGACGGGGCTTCCTTTCGCCCGGCTGGCCGCCTTCGACGGGACCGGGGACTTCTCCTTCTCCTCGGGCGCCGTCGACACGAGGGCTAGGAGCACCGCTGACGCTGCGAAAGGCACGCAACCCATAGATCTGACGAAACCGAGCCACACCGGGTTCGATAAACCCGTCGCCGGTAATTATCGGCCGTGATAGGCGGCCGTCCTCTCTTCGTCCGCAGCGTTTCCCTCTTGCGGACCGACAACGGGAGGATTCAGCGTTGCGTCCCCCTCACGCGTCTGCCTTTGGTTTTCTTGCTGTCACTGCACGGTGATGGCAATGGCCTGCGCGGCATTGTTCCCGTAACCGTATCGATTCCATCGGACCACGTCGGGCTGCCGATTGCCTTTCGCGTCCGTCGCATAGGATCGCAAGACGTGTCGGCCCGGGTTGGTCGCGTCCCATCCGAACTCCCACGCGCGCCACGCATGCGGCGATATAGGAGGCGAGAGCGTCGCGTCCTCGGACGGCTCGGCACCGTCCACCCCGATCTGGACTCTCACAACCACACCCTCGCCCGACCACGCCTTGCCGCGTACGACCACTTGGCCCTGGCGCACCGCGTCCCCGTCCTGGGGAGAGACGATAACAGAGCGGACGCGGATCGTGCGAATCGAGGTCGGCGGGTTGCCGTCCTCGTGATCGTACACATACCGGCCGAGCTGGTAGTAACCCCGAAAGGGTTCGGCGAGAACCTCGATCCGCTCGAGCCATTTCACGCTGGCCATGCCGTACCAGCCTGGGACGATCAGCCGGATGGGCGCTCCGTGCTCCGGGAGGATCGGCCGGCCATTCATCTGGAGGGCGAGGAGGGTGTCCGGGTCCCTCGCCTTGGCGAGCGGGAGGGACCGCGCGAACGAAATCTCTTCCGCGACGTCCGGTGGCCGTCCTCGGTCCGCGCCGATGGCGAGGACTTCGACCACGCGCGGCCTCAGGCGGGCGGATTCCAGGACGGCCCTCAAGGGGACGCCCGTCCACCGGGCTGTGCTCACCCCGCCGAGCACCCAAGGCTCCCCCGCCGGGAGCGGTTGGAGTCCGGTGCGACCGTTCCCTGCGCATTCGACCGTCACCGCTAAGGTGCGAGTGCCCATCGCCTCGAGGTCGGCCATGTTCAACCGCAGCGGCTGCTCGACCGCACCGACGACCTCCAGAAAGTGCTTGCGAGGCGCCAGGTCGGGTCGAAGGAAGTGACTTCTCACAAAGAACTGGGACTCCGGTGTGAGGGACTCTTCGAGAGCTGCGAGTGGCGTTTCCGCATTCAGTGGCTCGGCCGAGAGAATTCGCACGCGTTCCTTCCCGGTCCGGGAGGGCCTCCCGAGTCATTTGACTTGCGTGGCTCCCGACCAGGTACCCGTCGATCACGATCCGGGAGGAGCGAGCCCGATCGACTTGGCGCCGAGCGACTCCGAATGGCACGACCCGAAGATGCCACGAGGTTTTCGAACCGAGTCCGGCGGCGCGCCAAGACTTCGTGGAAAGGCTGACCCTTCAACAGCCGGCGGCGCCCGCCGCCGGCACGGACAGGAAAGCTCATCTCACATCCAGCCTTCGCGCCGGGGACGATGACCGATGGTCCGAGTGTCACCGCGGCGGATGCCACGGTCCTCGGACAGCCTCTCCCGGCCTCGGTCCGGGAGCGATTCCTCGAAGCGGGCGGCGTGCGGTTCCGATATCTTCAGGGAGGCATCACGAGCGGACTTCCGATCCTCCTGCTCCATGGATGGCCCACCTGGGCGGAGGTCTGGATCCCCGTCGCGTGGGTCCTGGGGGCCCGCCATCCGTGGATCGCCCCGGACCTCCCGTGTCAGGGCCAGAGCTCTTTGCTCCCGGGCAAAGCTCGCACCCTGACGGCGTACCGCAGGGCCATCGCCGCGTTGATCGATGCCCTCGCTCTCCCCCGGTTCGCGGTCATCGGCAATTCGATGGGGGGAACGCTGGCCATCATGGCGGCGCTCGATCGCCCCGAGCGCGTCGCCAAAGTCGTCGTCCTCGACGCCGCCGGGCTCACACCGAAACTCCCGGGTCGAACCGCGAGGATGTATCTGCCCTTCCTCCTCCCGTGCTTCGTCCGAGCACCGGATCCGAAGAGCGTCCGGAAGCTCCTGACGAAGGCCGTCTTCCACGACCCGCGGTTCGCGGACGAGGCGTGGGTCAACGCAATCGTCGCCGCTTGGAAACCCCGGGAACGGCGGAAGGCGTATATGGCCACGGGCTTCGCCTTGAGGCGGAGAGATGCTTCGGTGGCGGCGGACCTGGGACGAATCCGCTTGCCCACGATGGTCCTCTCCGGGCGGCATGACGTCCAATTCCCTTGGAAATCCGCCGAGGGAGCCGCGACACGGATCCCGGGATCCGAATTCGGCGCGATCGAAGACGCCGGGCACTTTCCGATGGTGGAGAAGTCCCGCGAGACGGCGCAGCGCATCTCAAAGTTCCTCGATTCGAGCGGCGCAACCAGCCGCTGATCGTCGGAACCCCCACGAGGGGGAACCTCCCCGGATTCCGGAGGAGTTTCTATATGACGGATGGTATCGGCCGTGCTCGGTTTTCATGAGGGACCGCGGATGAAGAAAACTGAAAGGGCTGGCCAAGCCGGCCTCAAACGGTGCGCGTGGGCCCTCGGCGATCCGGTTCTCCTCGAGTACCACGATACCGAGTGGGGCGTTCCCGAGCACGACGACCGGAAGCTGTTCGAGTTCCTCGTCCTGGAAGGGGTGCAGGCCGGGCTTTCCTGGCTGACCGTCCTGAAGAAACGAGAGAATTACCGAAGGGCCTTCGACGGATTCGATCCGCAGAGGATTGCCCAGTACGATTCGAAAAAGGTCCGGTCCCTCCTGGCCGACGCCGGCATCATCCGCAACCGCGCAAAGATCGCGGCTGCGATCGGCAATGCCAACGCGTTCCTCGCGGTTCAGAGGGAGTTCGGGAGCTTCGATGCGTACATTTGGCAGTTCGCGGGGGATGCACCGAAAAAGAGCCGGCGGAGAACCTTGAGACAAATCCCAGCACGGACGAAGGAATCGGACCGCATGAGCGAGGCCCTCAAATCTCGAGGCTTCAAGTTTGTCGGTTCGACGATCTGCTATGCATACATGCAAGCTGTCGGGATGGTGAACGACCATCTGATCTACTGCTTCCGGGGCAATCCGCGTCCGAACAACCGAGATCGAGCCGATCCGGGAGGCGCTGACCGGAGATGAAGTCGAAAAGCGCGTTGGATTGGCTCCTCGAGGACGACCAACCGTCCGTCCGCTTTCTCACCCTCACCCAGTTGCTCGAAAGACCGCTCGACGATCCGGAGGTCGTGGCCGCCAAGGGGATGATCACGAGGAAAGGATGGGCCGAAGAGATCCTCGCGAAGCAGGACCGGGAGGGATGGTGGGTGAGCGGAGAGAGCCTGTACCGGCCGAAGTACCTCTCCGCGAACTGGATGCTCCTCATCCTTGCGGACCTCGGATTGACCCGATCGGATCCGCGGATCAAGAGGGCGTGCGATATCTGGATTGAACGATTCTCCCGGGCGGACGGAGGATTCGCGATGGAAGGTTCCAATAAAGGCCACCTATGCACGACCGGGAACGCCACGCGCGCCCTGGTGCAATTCGGTTACGCGGACCATCCCGCCGTCCGCAGTGCGTTCGAGTGGCTCGTGACGAATCGGGACAAGAATGGCGGCTGGAGTTGTTTCGGGAGCGGTCGGAACTTGGACTCGTGGGAGGGCATGAGCGCCTTCGCGGTGTATCCGACAGCGAAATGGACGGAGGGCATGAAAAGCGCCGTCGAACTCGGGGCCGAGTACTATCTGGGAAAGGAACTGCACAAGCAGGGTGGAGAGTACCCACCGTGGTACCGGTTCCACTACCCGGTCCATTACTACTATGATCTCCTCGTCGGCCTCGATTTCATCACGGCGCTGGGGTACGGGGACGATCGGCGATTGCGATTCGCCCTGAATCTTCTGCGGGAGAAGAGGCGGCCAGATGGGAAGTGGAACCTCGACGCGCTCCATCCGGACGTCGAGGGCGGCGTCGCTGAATGGTACGCGAAACATCCGAAACACGCGCCCACGCCGTTTGGCCTCGAGAAATCCGGCGAGGCGAGCAAGCTCATCACCCTGAAGGCGATGCAAGTGCTGAATCGAGTCGACGAATCGATCTGAACGAATGGACCGCCGACGAAGCTAGTGCGCATGACTTGATTAGCCACCGAGTCGTTCGGCGGGCCGGTGGGGCGATGGACAAGAAAGTGAAGAAGAAAGTCCTCCAGCAAATTCCATACGGCGCGTACATCGTCGGCACGCAGACCGAGGACGGAAAGGACTGGCTGATGTTCGGCACGTGGCTGATGCAGACCTCCTTCAAGCCTACCTTGGTTGCGTTCGCGTTCCGCAAAGATAGCCGGACCCTCGCGAATGTCCGACGATCGAAGTCGTTCGCCGTCTCGTTCATCCGAGAGGGCACGCAGGACGTCGCCGAACTGGTGCTCGATGGGGCGTTCGAGAAAGTGAAGACGGAGCGGACCACGTCCGGCCTCCCCGTGCTCTCGGATGGCGCGGGCTGGATCGAATGTCACGTGGTCAATCAGATTCCCGAGGGGGACCATCCGATCGTCCTCGCGGAAGTCGCCGACGTCGGTCCGGGAAAGGGCAAGCCGATCTTTCTGGAATCGCTCGGCTGGCATTACGGGGGCTGAACGCCGTCGACTAGGCGATCGTCGCGCCCCTCAGCAGCCACCGGCTCATCAGGAGATACGCGACGAACGACACGACCATCAGGACGACGGAGTACGCGGACGCGAGTTCGAGGGAGCCGGCCTCAGCCTGCGTGAAAATGGCGATTGGCGCGGTCTTCAAGACAGCCGACACCACGATGATCGTAGCGCCGAACTCGGCAATGCTCCGAGAGAGGACGAGGACCGAGCCGGCGACGAGCCCGGGTTTCAGCTGAGGCAACGTGATCGTAAGGAAGGCGTGAAGACGACTCGCTCCCAGACTGCGTGCCGCGCTCTCCAGATGGGTGTCCAGCTTGACCAGCACCGCCGCCATCGACCGGACCATGTACGGGAACGTCTCGATCATGTGCGCGAACACGAGAATCCACAAGGTCCACGTGAGCGAGAGCGGGTTCCCGAACAGGAACTGAGTGATCGCTCCGAAAGGACCGAACGGTCCGTAGAACGAGAGCAGGGAGAGGCCGACCACGACGCTCGGGACGGCGATCGTGATGTTGCTGAGCGTGTCGAGCGTCTTCGCACCGAAGACCTTGGCGCGGACCGTCGAGTACGCGATGAGCGTGCCGAACATCAATTGGAAGACGACGACGATGACCGCAATCTCGAAGCTCCGGATGAGGGGTCCGTACAGGCCCGGCTGGGAGAACAGTTGACCGTACCACCGCAGCGTGAATGTCCCCGTCCCGCTGAGGACGGACGAGGTGAAGCTGAAGGCGAAGACCGTCGCGAGCGGGCCGAGCACGAACAGGCCGAACACAAACCAGACGATGACGGTCCAAAGCGTTTTCTCTAACGTCGTGCGCCGGAACGGCCACCTCAGCCCAATCCCCTCCCGCCGAATATCTCGGTCATCCTCCAATGACATACTTTGGCAGCGCCGACTCCAATGTCGCCCATTGGGACCAGTCGTAGTTGAGCGTCACCGCCCCGGGCGCCGGGAGCGGAGTCCCACCGATCGGATCGGAGTACGGGGGAAGGACGGATCGGAAGTAGAACGGACTCATGTTCACGTTCGACTGAATCTCGGGCCGGAACAGGAAATTGATGAAATCCAACGCCCTCGGATTCGGATGCCCTTTGACGAGGGCGGCGGAGAAGATGACCGGCGGCACGAACCGCTGGCCATCGAGGAGCGGGAGGTCGAAGGCGACCCCCGCACCCTGGTGTTGGTAGAACAAGGTGACGCCTTCGTAGCCCAGTGTAACCTCGAACGTATGGTCGGCAATGCCGAGGATGTTCGCGCGTGCGTTCGCCGGCTGCACGACCGTATGGGCCAGCGCCCTCGCGCCCGCGGTCTTGGAGAGGTTCCCGAGGGCGTTATCGAAGAACAACACGGCATAGATCCCGTTGTTGCTGAGCAGCGGATGCGGGAACCCGAACGTCATGTTGATGAACGCGAGATCGGGAGGCGCCCCCAGGGCCGGGTCGTACACTTCCGCCAGAGGACTCCACGCGAACGCGTACCACGCGTGTCCCCCGGTCACGTTGCGGCTCGCGAAGTCCGGCGGGACCGAGACGTTGGCGATTTGGAACGGCAGGAAGTAGCCCGCCGCGTACCCCTTCTCAAGGAAAAGGGGTGACGCATGCAGGAAGACATCGGCCTCGGGATGGCCTCCCGACATCCGAAGACGGTTGTACTGTTCCCCCGCGCTGACGTATACGAGGGTGACGTCGATTCCCGTCGCGCTCCGAAACGCAGGGACCACCAACGATTCGAGCAGACTTTGGAGTGCGGGCGTCGTGTACACGACGAGGTTCCCCTGCTGGACCTTGTAGAGGTCCGTGAGAGACACGGCGACGCTCACCGACAGTACGAGGGCGACAATCGAGAATGTCCTACCTCGCATCGCCGTGCCACACCTCGATCCGCTCGGCCTCCGCTCCTTTCTTCACCATGACGTGGACCTTCTCTCCCCCGCGCACACCGGGGATGTGCACCGGGATCTGCGCGCCGCCGTCGAGCGTGATGTACGGCAATCCGTCTGGACCCATCTGCACCGAGGCCTCCGCGAATAAGACCATCTTCATGAAATCCTGGATGAACAGGTCGGGGTGCTTCATCATGCTCTCGGGGGAACCGGAGGCGACGATGCGTCCATCGTTCAGTACGATCAAGCGCCGCGCGAACATGAACGCCTCCTCCTGGTCGTGCGTGATGAACAGGGTGGTGACCTTTTGCTGACGAATGATCGACCGAACTTCTTGGACCACCTGGGTTCGCATCGTGGCGTCGAGCGATCCGAACGCCTCATCGAGGAGGAGAATCTTGGGATTGACACATAACGCCCGTGCGAGGGCGACCCGCTGCCGCTCGCCGCCCGAGAGCTCGTGGGGCAATCGATTCTCTTTTCCCTCGAGGTGGACCAGATCGACCATCTCGGCGATCCGGCCGCGCGCGATGCCGGCCGGAGCCTTCCGCGCTCGCAATCCGTATCCGATGTTGTCGGCGACGGAGAGGTGGGGAAAGAGGGCGAAGCTCTGGTAGACGATCCCGATTCCGCGGCGCTCCGTCGGCAGCTGGCCCACCTCTTGCCCGTCGATGAGGATCTGGCCCGCCTGGGGCGTCAGTTCGCCGAGGATGCATCGGAACAGCGTTGTCTTCCCGCCGCCGGAGGGACCCAGAATCGCGGCCAATTCGCCGTCTTGCAGTCCGAAAGATACGTCCTTCAGAACCTCGTGGCCGTCGATGGACTTCTTGAGCCCTCGGACCTCGAGGGTCGGCATTCCACCGGGCAGAAAGGGGTCGGGGTAGAAATACGTGCGGCACCCGGCCCGGGAACGCCGCGCGTGAAAGTCGGCTCCAGGGAGTCGTCGCCCCGGCTGCAGGGTCATGGTTTTTGAACCCTCGAGCGGTTCCCTCTCGGGGCGCGCATGACCTATTCGGAGGCCCAAGCCGCGCGAGTCCGTAAGGCGCTCGCGGGCCGCAAAGAGATCATCGAGAAGGAAATGTTCGGCGGCATCGCCTTCCTCCTGGGCGGCAACATGTGCGTCGGCGTTCACGGCGACGATCTGATTGTGCGGATCGAGCCGGCCGCTACGGCCGCGATGTTGAAAGAGCCGGGCGCAAAACCGTTCGACCTCGCGGGACGGCCGGGAATGGCGGGTTGGCTCCTCGTGGCGCCCGCGGGATACCGCACAGACGCTGCGCTCCAAACGTGGGTGGCACGCGGGGTCGGATTCGCCTCTTCGTTGCCGAAGAAACGACCCGCCCGGAAGCGGTGACCCGGGCTTCTGTCCTTTGGATCCGTCGAGGTGATATGGTATATTGGATTTAGATGTTGTATGCCCATACATCCTTAAATATAATGTATGGTATATGACCAACACATGCTGGAGACCATACTGACCCAGCTCAGGCACGAATTGCTCACCCGAGCTCCATTGGACACACTCCCGCCGGGCGTGTGGCGACGCACCGGGGCGCTCAACACATGGGGAACGAACGCGATTGAGGGGAACACGCTCACACGCAAAGATGTCGAACGGATCTTGCTGGAAGGGCGGAGCGTATCGAATCGACCGCTTCCGGATGTCCTCGAGACGATCCAGCATGAGCAGGCCTTCGAGAGCCTGCTCCGCCGGCGTACCGATGCGATTCGGCTATCATCGGTCCTCGACCTCCATAACACCGTGTTCCGAGGCATCAAGCCGGATGCGGGTCGGTGGAGGCAGGTGAATGTTCGCATTGCCGGCGTCCGGCATGTCCCGCCTCGGATGGAGAAGGTCGTCGCCCTCATGAGCGAATGGGAGGAGTCGTATGCGAAGCAGGACATAGAGGGCGTCGGGATGTTCCCGCTCGGAGCGCGGATGCACTTCGAGTTCGAGTCGATCCACCCTTTCAGCGACGGCAACGGCCGGGTCGGTCGACTCCTCCTGAACCTTCACTTCCTGAAACACAACTGGCCGCCCGTGCACATCCTGCCTCGAGATCGGTCTCGATACCTCCGGTCGCTCAACGCGGGCCACACGGGAGACCTCACGGGCCTCGAGGCTTTCCTCACCAGCGCGATGGGGCGCTCTTTGCTCGACCTGCTCGATCAGGTTGGGACCGCCGAGGACGAGCTCAAGCCGTTGAGGAAGATTGCCGCGCGGGGCCCGTACTCGGCCAAGTACCTTGGTCTTCGGGCGGGCCAGGAGAGGCTACCGGCCATCAAGATTGCGGGAGACTGGAACACGAGCCCCCGCGCTCTCCACCTCTACCGCCAACAGGTGGGCCGTTCATGAAGGCCACCGAATCACGCGACGCCCCACGTCCAAGCCGATGAATCACCGGCGATCGCCGGCCCAAGAGTGATGCCCTCGGCCGCCATGTCGGGAGGCATGTGTGCCCGCGGGACAGACGCGAAGGCGATCGGTCGGCACGGAACGGTCGCCTCCGCAGCGGAGGGTGAGGTCGTATGACGACACAGATGAGCTTCGCGACTCGCTCCGAAGGGCCCCTGCAGGAAGTCACGGAACGACGTCCGCGCCTCGCCATCGATGCGTATCCGATGGGCCGACTCCTGCTCCTCCGCTGCTTTGGAGACGTGGACGGCCTCGACGGGGCCGCCGAGATCAACGGTTCCGGCGGCAAAGTCCTCCATGCGACGCGGACCGGGGACGAGGTCACCCTGTTGCTCGACGGCACTGGTCGCGAGGAAGAAATCATCGCGTCGCTCGCGGATCAGAGCGCGCACCTCATCCCGCCGATTCGCTGGCAGAACGGCGAAGCGCGGGTGACCCTGATCCTGGAGGACGGAGCCGACCCGCAAGCCCTTCTCGATCAGTTCCCCGGCGCCCGCCTCGTTTCGAAGCGGCGCCCCATCCCGACAGGCGGAGATCGGGTCGCCTACTCGTCCCCGTTGTTCTTGCACAAACTCACCGAGAAGCAGGCGAGGGCTCTCCTCGCGGCGTACGAAGCAGGCTACTACGAATTCCCGCGGAGGGCGACAACGGAACAGGTCAGTCTTTCTCTCGGCATCGCTCGGAGCACATTCGAACAGCACCTGAACCGGGCCGAGCACCATGTTGTTCGTGCGATGCTCCCGATGGTCCGCGCGCGTTCCGGCCGCGAAGACGGGGAAGCGTTGGAGGTCTACTCGAAGTTCAGTCGCGAACTCGGACTGTACGTCCAGCTCGAGGTCCTGGGGGATCGCGTCGCCGCGGTGAGGCTGGCTCGCAAAGCTCCGTTGGAGACGGCGGGATCAGAGCACCCATATCTGGCCCGGATCCTCGAACATGTCCACACGGGAAAGGGCGATCTGCAGGACATTCCGCTCTCGCTCGAGGTCGCGCCCTTCGAGCGAGAGGTCCTCGAGTTCTTGCGGACGATTCCTCCGGGCGAGACGATCACGTACGGGGAGATCGCCCGACGGCTCGGGCGGCCCGGAGCGAGCCGCGCGGTCGGGACCGCGTGCGCGCGAAACCCGGTGGTCATCGTCATCCCGTGCCACCGCGTGGTGCCGAAATCGGGCGGCCTCGGGAATTACTCCTCCGAAGGAGGCCCGGAAACGAAGCGGAGGCTCCTCGAACGCGAAGGCGCCCGTGTGGCATTCGAGATGAAAACCGCACCAAGCGCCCGAAGATCGCACGTCAAGGACTAGCGTCAGCCATCCTCGGGCCTGATCGCCGGCCGACCCAGAGATGCGGCCGTCAACCCTCATATCGGGAAGCGGAGCTACCGGCGGGCATGAAGAAAGAAGCAATTCAGACCGACCTCCCTGCGATCGGTCTTCCCTTCTCGTGGGGCGTACGCCTCCAGAATTTCGTGTTCCTCGCGGGGCACGGACCGCTCGGCTCGGACGGCAAGGTGATCGACGGCGACATCCGGCTCCAGACACGGAAGACGCTCGAGAACTTCCGCAAGGTCGTCGAGGCCACGGGGTCGAGCCTCGAGCACGTCGTCTCGACCACCGTGTACCTGAAGGATCTCGAGGACTTCCGCGGGATGAACGAGGTGTACACGGAGTTCTTCGCCGCCGAACCGCGACCGGCTCGTGCGACCGTCCGAGCCGACTTGCTCCTGGGCATGAAGGTCGAGATCCAAGGCATCGCATACGTGCCGGGAGGCGAAAGCCTTCAATCTTCCGGGCGCATTCGGGCATCGATGGCCAAGAAGAAGAAGTCGAAGAAGGCCGCGAAGAAGAAAGCCTACTACGCGGGCCGCAAGGAAAAGAAGGCGAAGAAGTAGGCGCGGCTAGAAACGCGGGACCGCTCGCGGATCGTTGTACCGAAACTTCGCCACGTCGCCCCGAGGGAGGGGTACGACGACCCGAGAGACCATCCCGTGCAGGGAGTACGGGAGGCGGATGAGCCGCATCTCCCCGGACGTGACCCATTCGTCGATCGCGTATCGTCGCGCGAATCGAGTGGCGATGCGAGACCGCTCTTTTCGGGTTAGGCGAAACGCCTCATCATCGAAAACGTGGACATGGAATCCGCGCCCGGAGTAGACGACCTTCAGCCGGGTCCACCGGGCGGAGAGCTCATCGTACAGTGCGGCCGCCTGTCGACGGACCTCCTCGAACTCCCAATCGCAGAACGACAGGCCTTGATGGCGCCGCATTTTCGCCTCGATGTCCCCGTGAATCGGGCAGTCCAGGTTTTCCGGGTCTAGGTCGAAGGCGAGTTCCTGCCCGACGAAGAACCGACTGCGCCATGCGCGAGCGTAATCGAGCCGGGCCTTTCGAGCAGCGTCGAGAGAGGTGTACACATTTCGATCGTAGTACACGCCTTCCGGGAGATATTTCACGAGATAGGGACGGAGGTCGCGGACGTCGCGGGCGTCGTCGACGATCAGGGGAACGTTCTTCAGGTGCCGGAATCGACGCGGGTAGATTCCGGAGTGCCGGCCGAGGATCAGCGCGTAGACCCGCTCAGCCTTGAGGACATCCATCCATTTCGCCGCGGACCGGAAGTCCATTGACCGACGGTAGAAACGCCGGCGCTCCGCGAGGGATGCCGGGCCGAGAGCATCCGGGAGTTCGTATTTCGGCCGGACCACGATGGGGAATCGCGGCGGACGGTAAAGACTGCCTCGCTCTTTGCGGCATGCCGGAACCTCACGGCAGGTCTTCGGGGTCCCAGGCCACGTGCGAACTCTCGTCGAGCGAATCGAGTCGCTTCATGTCATCGGCGTTCAGCTCGAAATCGAAGACGGCCGCGTTCTCTCGAATCCGATCCGGACGAATTGACTTTGGAATGACGACGAGCCCATGTTGCAGGCTCCAACGAATCAGGACCTGGGCCGGGGTCCGACCGTGCCTCGATGCGATCTGAGAAATGACCGGATGATTGAGTCGATGACCGCGGGTGAGGGGGCTGTACGCTTCCAATTGAATCTTCTCGCTGACGCAGAATCCGAGCAACTCCTTCTGATACAGGAAGGGGTGGAACTCGACTTGGTTCACGGCGGGCGGAGCCGGTGTCGCCCGGAGCAGTTCCTCCAGGTGTCGGATCGTGTAGTTGCTCACCCCGATCGACCGCGCGAGTCCCTCGTCACGGATCTTCAGGAGCGCCTTCCACGACTCCTGTCTCAGACCCGGCACGGGCCAGTGGATGAGGTACAAATCGACGTAGTCGAGGCTGAGCTCGCGGCGACTCTTCTCGAACGCCCGCAGCGCGGACTCGTAGCCCTGGTCGTTGTTCCAGAGCTTGGTCGTGACGAAGATCTCTTCGCGCGGGATCCCGCTCTCCCGAATCGCGGTTCCGAGGTCGCGCTCGTTCCCATACAATTTCGCGGTATCGAACAGGCGGTATCCGATCTCGAGGGCGGTCGCGACCGCGTTGCGGGTCTGCTTGCCCGAGCCGGCCTGCCACATGCCGAGCCCGAGGACCGGCATCGTGTTGCCGTCGTGGAGGGCGACGCGGGATCCGAGGGTGAGGGACATCCCGGAGCCGACGGCACGCGCGCTACTTCAACCTTGACCGCGGACCGTCACGATTTCGGAATGTCCTTCTTCGGGTCGACGAACGGCTTCTTCACGACGGTGGCGGCGCGGGTCCCCTTCGACGTGGACACCCGCAACCCGGTCCCGATCTTCGCGTGATCGATGCCGAGGAGCGCATAGCCGATATTCTTCTCAAGCCGCGGCGAGTACGTCAACGAGGTGACGTGGCCCACCTTCCGACCGTCCGCGTGGACGTCCCAGTAATCAGGGATCCACGCCCCGAGAGGGGCGCCTTCGACCTCGACCCCGACGAGCTTGCGCTTGATGCCCTCCTTCTTCATCCGAGCGAGCGCGGCCTTCCCGAGGTAGTCCGATCTCTTGTCCTCGTCGACCGTCCAACCGAGGCCGACCTCGTACGGATTGTTGTCGAGCATGATGTCCGAGCTGTAGTTCAGGATTCCCGCCTCGATCCGCCGGATCTCGGACGGGGCGACCGGCCGGATGTCATACTTCGCGCCCGCGCCCATGACCACATCCCAGAGCTTCTCGCCGAGCCGCGCGTCGCGTAAGTACAGCTCGTAGCCCCGTTCGGCACTCCAACCCGTCCGCGTGATGACGAGGGGGATGCCATCCAATTGCGTCTCCGTCAGATGGTAGTACTCGAGGTCGAGGATGTCCTCGCCGAACAAGTCCACCATTACATCCTTCGATTTCGGGCCCTGCAACTGGAGCGGGGAGACATCCGGCTCCCGCACGATGACATCGAGTCCGGCGTTGACCGCGACGCCTTTGCACCAGAAGAGGACGTCCCAATCGGAGAGCGAGAGCCAGAAGTGATCTTCCCCGAGGCGGAGGAGGACCGGGTCGTTGATGATGCCGCCGTCCGGAGTCGTGAGGAGCACATACTTGCACTCCCTGACCGCGCACTTCTCCATGTCCCGCGGCGTGAGCATTTGCATAAACTCGAATCCGTCCGGGCCGTCGATCTCGACCTGCCGCTCCACCCCGACGTCCCACAGCGTCACATGGTTCACGAGATGCCAGTACTCTTCGACGGGGTCCGTGTAGAGGCCCGGCATGAGCATGTGATTGTAGAGGTCGTACGCCCGAACGCCGTGCTTTGCGGCACGATGGAAATACGGCGATTTCTGGATCCATGCCGTCTCCCGGAATCCCGGGAGGATCGGACCCGCGTAGTCGTTCGTCGCTTCCGTCAGCACGCCGTCGCGCACGTGGCCGGGTATCGTACCACCTCCTGATTTGGGACCGGGAAGCTGGAAAGCTAGATGAGCGTTTTGGCGATGCGAAGAATCAATTGCGCGTTCGATGAACAATCAGGACTTCGGCGTTTCCTTCTTCGGATCGATGAATGGCTTCTTGACCACAATCGCCTTCCGCGAACCGACAGGCGTCACGATTTCGATTTCGGTACCGAGCTTTGTCAATGGAATCGGCAACCAGGCATACCCGATGTTCTTCTGGAGGCGCGGCGACATCGCGAGCGCGGTCAAGGTTCCGACCTCTTTGCCGTCCTTCCGCACGGGCCACGGATGCGGGAGCCAGGGCCGGACGACCTCGTCACCCAGGACCTCGACTCCGACGAGCTTCTTCTTCGGACCCTCTTTCTTGATCTTCCTCAACGCCGCTCGGCCGATGAAGTCGTGTTTCTTGTCCAGGTCGACGAGCCATCCCAAGCCGGCTTCGTACGGGTTGTGATTCCAATTGATGTCCGACGGATAGTTCAGGATCCCGGCCTCGATCCGGCGGTACTCGGAGGGACCGGTGGGCCGAAGGTCGAACGGCTTCCCTGCCGCCATGACGCGGTTCCACAAATCGGTTCCTCGACTTCCGTCGCACAGATAGATCTCGTATCCGACTTCGGCGGACCATCCCGTCCTCGTGACGATCACCGGGATGCCATCAATCGTCGTTTCGAGAAAGTGGTAGTATTCCAAATTCGAGACCGATGGGCCCACGAGCGCGCGGAGCACGTCTTTCGATTTCGGTCCTTGAATCTGCATGGGAGAGACGTCGGGTTCTCGGATCTCGATGTCGAAGTCAGAGTGGTAGGAGACGCCTTTCGCCCAGAGGAGCACATCGCTATCCGCGGTGGAGAGCCAGAACCGGCTCTTCCCGAGTCGCGTGAGCACGGGGTCGTTGATGAGCCCGCCTTGCTCGTCCGTCAGGACGACGTACTTCGCCTGGCCGACCGTGCACGTGGTGAGGTCCCGCGGCGTCAGGAACTCCATGAACTCGTATCCGTCCGGACCCCGAATCTCCACCTGACGTTCGCATCCGACGTCCCACACGGTCGCATGATTCACGAGGTGCCAGTATTCCTCGATGGAATCGGCGAAGTTGCTCGGAAT
>Ga0209160_1001019_pt1 | contig 23326 bp, 18 predicted proteins | sample GraSoiAngelo_153_FD_186167 | JGI IMG/M metagenome (GOLD analysis project Ga0209160, IMG submission 186167) | Grasslands soil microbial communities from the Angelo Coastal Reserve, California, USA - 14_1009_12_40cm (SPAdes) (version 2) | ecosystem: Environmental > Terrestrial > Soil > Grasslands ...
CCGGCGAAAACGACGGGAACCACGACGGCTACCCCTCGGTAACACTGAGCGGTGTGCATCAGGACGCGGTAAGTCGATTCCCAGACGGTCGTGAGCGCCAGCACCGTGATCATGCCGCCCAGCAAGAGCAGCAACCAATCGAGTTTCCGCCGCAAAACGCCGCTCGAGCGGTTACGCGCGCTGGCCATCAGAACCAGCGCGCCGATCTGTATGGCCAGAACTCCGCCGTCCAGCACCACATGTGGCGGGCTGAAAATCTTCACGTCCAGGCCGTAGGCGTTGTGCCACCAATTATCAAACGGCGCTGAGGTGAGCATCGTCGCGCCGCCCCAAGCCGCGATGAATGCGCCCAGCGGGCCGCGGAATTTCCACACGCTCACGCTCGCGGATGCCAAGGCCGGATTGCGCCCCAAAGTGCACGAAAGAATCAGATAGCCGCAGGTGAACCCCGCCAGGATTCCGCAGAACTGAATGAGCATGTGCGCCGGCGTCCAAAACGTGTCCCGGCCGATGGACATGTGCCAGGAAATATCCCAATATCCGCCGATGACCACGGAAACGACGGCGGCGAAAAGCGACCAGACATACCAGGGGACAGCCGCCAACTCCCCGCGGGCGGGAATCTGCGAGGAAGTTTGGGCCACGGATTCGAGCGTCGAAGCCACGATAAAACTCAAAGTAGCACAGCGGCGTCAAAAAATCGAAATGCCGGTCGAAAAGGCATCAAACCGCTGCCCTACATGATTAATCAAAGTAAAATGAGGGCCAACCTGTCCGGTTTGGAGTCCAAAGATGAGCATGCCGCACGCCCGCAGTTCCCCGCAGGCGGAAGACGTCGAACTGCGGGAATGGCTGGACTCGCTGGATTTTGTGCTCCAGGAGCGCGGCCGCAAACGCGCGGAACAGATTCTGCGGCGCCTCCAGCAGCATGCGGCCGAAGCCGGCGTCACGCTGCCCTTCACGGCAAACACGCCCTATGTGAACACGATCCCCGCCAGCGAACAGCCGCCGGACGCGGGCAGAGTTACACTCGCGAGGCGTTCTCGAAATCCCAGACGTACGTCGTGGTACCGGTGGAATCCGTCTTCGTCAACGTGTTGCCGTTGTTGTCGTAGGTGTAGCTCGTGGTCGTCGTGGACGTGAGTTCGTTGGAGTTGTTGTAGGCATACGAAGCGACTCCAAGCGAAGAGAGCCGGTTGCCCACAGGATCATAACGGTAGCTCTCGGTCGTGTTTGCCCCCTGCGTGACCTGGGCCAATTCGTAGACTTGATCGTACGTGTAATTCGACGTCACGTTGGCGAACCAGTCCGTCTTGGAAGTTCGATTTCCGGCATTGTCGAGCCCGTAACTGGCCCCGTCAATGGTACTCGAGCGCTTACGTTTGGAAGCTACTGGGTCAGGCGCGGGTGCCGACTTACTCCGGAGCTGTCGTTGAGACGGCCCAACCGCCGGTCGGATCGGATTAGCTGGAAGATAAACTAGAGTTTTCGCGCGATTTAATCATTCCTAGCTGCCCAACTCAAAGGCGTCGAATGCTGTTCGAGTCGACCTATTCACGCACGGTGTGAACCACATGAATTGCACTCAACCTTAAATTGGTGAACTGGAGGTCTACATCTGTGTATTCAAAAAGCCCCTCTCTTCCCGGGCTTCGACTCCTGATATCCTCATGATAAGTAACGGAATTTTCAGTTCTCTTGGTAGGCGTGCCGAGCAGCTTAATACTTCAGCCTTAGTTAATCCAAGCCTTAACCCACCCGCCGTCGAAAGCTGAGGAGATACCGCTGGCGTTCGAGTACAGTTCTCAGTGGCCTTAAGCGAAGAATGATAGATCCGAAAACCCACAAGGGTTCCTGCCCAATCCTCAAAAACAACAACTGTTCCGTCTTTCGCTTCGGAAGCATAGCAGCGTTCAGAAAAATGGCTGTCTCGTGACCGAAATGCGGTTGCGCCGCCTAGTGTGCGTTCGAGATCACTTACCTCGTTTTTCATCAACATTAACCCAATAACCTCAAATTGGTTTCTATCAATTGTTTGTGCTGACATATCGCCCAGAACAAAAACAACGGCGACGACTAAGAGGAATTGAGTTGCCCTGTATCTGACACTCGCAGTCCGAAACCAACTAAGACGTAACATTGAGAGTTCCTCCCGCGCATTTGGCAATTCTCTCCCGACTTTGCTTATCCGCGACGATACAGCCGTCCGAAGATCTGCCCGGATGTGACGGGTTTTCAGCATGAATGAGGAAGCTATCGCCGGGTGGCTCATAATTCGTTCGGTTCCTGTTGACATGAAGCGCCCAGCGCGAGCATATCACCTCAAGGAAGCTAGCAACGTTGGTGTGGGTGCCCCATGTTTCGGTTCTTGAAACGTGGGGATTTCGGGCCAGGGCCTTATTTTCCCTCCATGCCCAAGAGACTCAAGCGTTACTACGGCCTCGGCCATCTGCACTTCATCACGTTCAGTTGTTACCGCCGTATGGCTCTGCTCGGAACAGCACGTTCCCGGAACGCCTTCGTGCGCGCTCTCGCTGAGGTGCGCGCCAAGTATCAGTTTGCTTTGGTCGGCTACGTGGTCATGCCCGAACACGTGCACTTGCTGATCGCCGAACCGAAGCACGGAAACCCATCTGGAGTTGTGCACAGCCTGAAACTGCGCGTTTCTAAGCGAATGCGTCGCAAGGCCCGCAGGACATCGGGTTCACAGAGATCGTTCGTATTTCACGCGCCAGCCACGCGTTTCTGGCAGCCTCGGTTCTACGATTTCAACGTATGGAGCGCCAAGAAGCGCCGCGAAAAGCTGGACTACATGCATCGGAACCCGGTGACGCGGCGGTTGGTGACCGACCCCAGGGATTGGGTCTGGAGCAGTTATGCCTCCTATTCAGGCCGAGGCACGCCGCTACTGGCAATGAATTTCATCCCTTGACCTGAGCGGAACAGAACGGGAGGCCGAAAAGCCCCACGTTTCAAAAACCGAAACATGGGGCACCCACGCACCTTGCGGCGCTTTCAAACCTCGCCCACCCGCCCTCTTCAGAGCATAAATTTCGTTTCGCACGCAAGCGCGCTTCATGCAACTTTGCTAATTGCTGTAGTACACTCATCAGCCAAAGCCACGATTTTTGTAGCGAGGGAGGTCGTCATGAAACTGCGGATTTCGCGTATCGTTCCGGTCCTGCTGATTGCGGGATCGCTTGCGCTGGTGGCGACCGGCCCACGGGCGGCCAGCGCCAAAAAAACGGCAAAAGCTAACTCCCATAGCGGCACGTCGGCTTCAATCCCCACGTTTCCAAACGATGATTTGGCGCGCACTGGAATCTTCTATGCCGGCGGCCAATATGAAGGCGAGCCGGGCAAGGAAACGATGGGCGGCGACGCCTATGTTGAGGTTTGGGTGCCCAAGCAGATCAAGCATCCCTATCCGATTATCTATGTCCACGGTGCCGGGCAGACTGCGACCGATTGGGAGCAGACGCCGGACGGACGGCCCGGATGGGCTTATTACTTCGCCAAGCAGGGCTATGTGCAGTACATGGTGGATTCGCCGGCCCGCGGGCGCTCGCCGTACGTGCCCGGAGTGGACGGCAACCTGACCATTCGGAACGTCCCGAATCTCGAAGAGATCTTCACCGCTTCCGCAAAGAAGGGCAATTTCCCGCGCGCTCATTTGCACAGCCAATTTCCCGGCACGGGCCTGATGGGCGATCCAATCTTTGACAATTTCGCCAAGACTCAGGTGCAATTTCTCGGCGGCGGAGGGCCGGTGGGACAGGATGAGATGACCCATCGCGCGCTCGTCGCGCTGCTCGATGCGATCAACTCGCCGGTAATTCTGCTGACGCATTCGCAGGGCGGAACGCCCGGATGGCTCACCGCCGATTCGCGGCCGAACCAGGTGAAGGCCATTGTCACCGTGGAACCGGCTGCGCCGCCGATCAAGGGCGTGAACACCGCGACGCTCGGCTATACGGACGGCCCCGGCGGACTGAGCTGGGGAGTTTCGGCCACGCCGATCACTTATGACCCGCCGGTGAAGAATCCCGCGGAGCTGCAGCCGGTTCTGGAAGAAAAATCCGATGCGCCCGGCGACGTGGTTCCCTGTTACGTGCAGAAGGAGCCTGCGCACAAGCTCATCAATCTCGAAAAGATTCCCGTGGTCTATCTTTCCTCCGAAGGGGGATATCACCGCGAGTCCGATCCGTGTCTCGCGAAGTGGCTGAATCAGGCCGGCGTGCACACGCAGTTTGTCCGGCTCGAAGACGTGGGCATCCACGGGAACGGCCACGAGATGATGCTGGAAAAGAATAGCGACGACATCGCCAAATTCATCGGCAATTGGATTGAAAAGAACGTCCCGCAGAAGGACAAGCCGCCGATGGCCACGCCGCCTTCCGCGATTCCCACGTTTTCCACCGAGAACATCGCGCGCCAAGGATTCTTCTATGCCAGCGGGCGATATGAGGGCGACGCCGGCAAGGAAGTCATGGGCGACGCGATGTATACGGAAGTATGGGTGCCGAAGCAAATCCGGCATCCCTATCCGATCGTGTTCTTCCACGGCAATGGGCAAAGCGGCGCCGTTTGGCGGCAGACGCCGGACGGGCGGCCCGGCTGGGCGTATTACCTGGTTGCGCAAGGCTACACGGTCTACATGGTGGACTATCCGGCACGCGGACGCTCGCCCTACGTTCCCGGCATTGACGGCAAGCTGGGAATCCGCACGGCGCTCGAGCTGGAGCAGATCTGGACCGCTCCGGTCACCTCCGGCGGAGACTTCCCGCGCATGAAGAAGTACACCCAATGGCCCAGCGATTCCCCGAAGAAGGGCATGCGGGGCGATCCCGTCTTCGATAATTTCATCAAGGGCCAAATGCAATTCGTCGACGATCAGGAGGCGCTCGCCGCGCCTGCAGGCGTGGCTTTGCTCGATCAGATCGGCACGCCGGTGATCCTGGTGACGCATTCGCAAGGCGGCGGCATCGGATTCGACGTCGCCAACGAGCGACCGAAACTGATCGCCGGCATGGTGGCCATCGAGCCGGGCGGGCCGCAGATCGGCGTCGCGGACACGGCCAAAGTGGAGTACACGCGCGTGAATCCCAAGTCCTGGGGCCTGACGACGATGCCCTTCAAGTTCGATCCGCCGATCAACAGCCCGTCAGAGCTCAAGGTGCATCTGGAGCCTTCGGAGCGGCCCGGCGACGAAGTCGGCTGCTACATGCAGGACCAGCCGGTGCACAAGCTCGTCAGCTTCGAGAATATGCGCATTCTTTCCATCTCCGCCGAAGGCACTTATCACCGCGTCTTCGACGTGTGCATTCCCAAGTGGCTCAATCAGGCCGGAGCGAAAGACGATTTCGTTCGCCTCGAGGACGTCGGCATCCACGGGAACATGCACGAAATGTTCCTCGACCGGAACAGCGACGAGGTCATCAAGTTCATCGACGGCTGGCTCAACAAGAACGTGAAATAGGGTTCTACGCTGAGTTGGGGTTTAAGCAGATCGGGCCTGATATTGTTCGTCGCTGACCTTTTCCATCCAGTCGGCGGTCTTGCCGTTGAGCTGCTCCTGAATCGCGATGTGCGTCATGGCCGTGGTTGCCGTGGCGCCGTGCCAATGTTTCTCACCCGGGGCGAACCAGATCACGTCACCCGGCCGAATTTCCTCGATCGGGCCACCCCAGCGCTGTGCCAGGCCGCAGCCGGCTGTCACGATGAGAGTCTGGCCGAGCGGGTGGGTGTGCCATGCTGTCCGAGCGCCGCGCTCGAAGGTGACACTGGCGCCGACGGCGCGCGCCGGAGCGTTTGCCTGGAACAGCGGGTCAATACGTACAGTGCCGGTAAAATACTCGGCCGATCCTTTGGTGGGAGGCTGTGAGCCACTTCTTTTGATCTCCATTTTCAGGCCCTCGGGATGACAGCGTACTTCTTGAAGTTCATTGCGTTGGCTGCGGCGGCCGGTCTGGCAGCGAGCCGACAGCCGGCGGATGCGGAAGCTGCAAATCAACAAGCGCGTTTTCGGCCTCGAGCTTGACCTTAATTACGAACGCTGCCCCGATATCGTCTACAACCCAATCGGAAGTGGCCAGCGGTTTATCCGGGCGATCCGCGGGACTCCAGAGAAGTTCCCCGGTCTTGCGCTCGATCTTCGCGGGATCGAGCTCAAAGACGTGACGATCGTGAGTGTCGATCAATAAGAAGCGGTTTCCGATCTGCAACAGCAGCGGTTCATTCTTCTTCCCGCTACGATAGACTCCCCATTCCTTGGGCGGCGCGTCATTCACACGCAGCAGTGCATTTTCGATTGGCTTCCAGGAGAGCGGCTTGTCTTTTGCTGATGCGCTGGCGCTGGGTGCGAGGGCGGCCGCACCCGTGGCAGCGATTGCGCCCAGAATCAGGAGCGAATAAAACGCCGCGCTTGCCGCCCAAGTACGCATGGTCATCTTTTGATCACCGCAACACCTGCAGAACGTACGCCGCTCGCCTCCTCCCGTCAATCCGCGACGCCCAAGCCCTGCCCCCCACCCCCCTTTTCGTAAGTGTTCATTCTGCGGGGCTTTGCTGACGCGCAAGGGTTTAGCTTACCTCGGAGTTCCGTATTTTGTGTCGCCCGTCCGGGCTTGAATTTGTTTTGGAATCATTCCCAGTGCTCCCGCACTGGGCTACGTTGTTTCGCCCCTTCGGGGCTTGCATGAGATACGGCACTATATCCAGCTCCGGGATGTGCTCGCCACGCAGCTGCGAATGGGGACAGCGGCCGTAAGTCATAATCACCGTCCCCGACTTTGTTATCGCCGCGAAGCTCCTGATGACTTCTTTTAACGCCGCGAAGCTCATCCTGTGGGTAGACGTTCGCGGCGAGGATGACGTTCGTGGCGGTGGCCCCCCTGGGGCCATTTTCATAAGTGTTCATTCTGCCCAGGTTTAAGTCCAGCAAATTGGAAGTGCTGATTCTGCGAGAGTTGCTGGCGGATTTTGTGTATGTGTTCATTTTGCGGCGCTTAGGGAAAGGAACGGTTAAAGGTCGAAAATTGAAAGTTAAAAGCCGGAGCGCCGCCGAAGATGGAAGCTCGAGAGAGTGGCTGTGCGCCGAGGTATCCAGTGGCCGCCGGCTGGTGCGTGGAACGAGGGAAACAGAGAAAGATTGAGCCAGGGGCGAGGAGTTCGGCGAAAGGGTGAGAGGAAGGCGCGAGAGCGACGGATCGCCAAAGAACATGCACTTTGTTAGACGGCGAAAGCTCATCCTGTTGGTAGACTTTCGCCGCAGGATAGCATATTACCATGTGGTTAGCAAGAGATTTGTGTTTTATATCTGGTATTCGGCGGACCAATTTGTTCGAACGCCGAATCGTTCGAACAACAGTGGACTGAGGCGACCGCGGTGGCATGTTATGCTGCCTGATAACCGGAGGACGCTATGAAAATCGCTTGGGTCATGCGCTATTCTGCCGTGCTGCTGGTAGCGCTGGCAGCCTCGGCCCAAGAACCAGCGAGCCAACCGCCCAAGGAACACACAACCCGGACGAGGGTGGTGCTGCTCGGCACGGGCACGCCTGTGCCCGATCCTGACCGTTCCGGTCCTGCGACCGCCATTGTTGTTGACGATAACGCCTATCTCGTCGATTTCGGACCGGGTGTTGTGCGTCGCGCTAAAGCGGCTGTTCTCGACCGGCACATCACGGCGCTTGAGCCCGCCAATCTGAAGGTAGCTTTTGCGACGCACCTCCACTCCGATCACACGGCTGGTTATCCAGATCTCATCCTGACCGGATGGACCGCCGGTCGGAGCGCACCGCTCGAAGTGTACGGTCCGAGTGGACTGCAATCCATGACCGGGCACATCTTGCAGGCGTACCGGATTGACATTGAGACACGTGCAAATCCAGAGGGAGACCAGCACGGTAACCTAGAGGGCTGGAAGGTGAACGCCCATGAAATCAAGTCCGGAGTTATCTACAGAGACGCAAAAGTTAAAGTCACCGCCTTCCCTACGAAACACGCCATGGAGAGCTACGGATACCGATTCGATACTCCGGACCGCAGCGTGGTCATCTCAGGTGATACCAGTCCTACCGAAGAGACGATCAAAGCTTGCAATGGCTGTGACGTTCTGATCCACGAGGCAAGGACAGTGGAGTTGTTCGACAGGCTGCCCGAAGCCTCTCACTCGTTCGGGGCAAAATATCACACGACGTCAGAACAGCTTGCAGCACTGGCGACCAAAGCCAAACCAGGCTTGCTCATTGTCTATCACGCCTGGATTTCTTGGTGGCCGAGCATCGCACCCTCAGGTAACCAGCCGCTTGGGCCGGCTACTGGCGAACTGCATTCCTCACCCGATGTGCTCCAGAAAGAGATCGGCTCGCGATACTCGGGAAACTTCGTCCTCGGGCGGGATCTCGACGTGTACTAGGTTTCGCCAAGCCTCGGCCAACACTGCTCTCGATGCGAATGGTTCCGGTTCGAGGAGGATGGCCGGCCGGGATTTGGAAGGCCGGCGGAGGTGTCGCCGGCCTGAGTTCGCGTTTGAGTTTTAGGCTGCTGCGTTAGTTGGGTTGAGTCGAGACGCCGCGGAGATTGCCGCCCCCTGCCGGGGGCAAGCCGGGGGCCGAGCTACCGCTGGCGCCACCCCCTTGCGGGGGCAAGCTGGCGGACTTGCCGATGGCGTCGCCGTTGACGACCAATTCGACGCGGCGGTTCCTCTGCCGGCCTTCCGGCGTGTCGTTGGTGGCTACCGGCTGCGTCTTGCCGAATCCCTTAGCGGTCATGGAGGACGCGGGAACGCCTTCCTGGGCGAGATAATCCCGCACCGCATCGGCGCGGCGTCCGGAGAGCTCCTGATTGAATTCATCGGTGCCCACGCTATCGGTGTGCCCCTCGATCTGCAAGGTGAGCCCGGGATGGGCCAGCACGATGCCGGAAATCTTGGCGAGCTTTTCGCGCGCGCCCGGCTTGAGCGTGGAGCTTCCGGTATCGAAGAGCACGTCGGACATATTGACGATCAGCCCGCGAGCGGAGTCACGCGTCTGCAAGATGGAGTTCAATTGCTGGAGGAGCTGCGCGCGCAACTGCGCTTTTTCGCCTTCGGCCTTGGCGGTAGCCTGGCGGGCCTTTTCGGTCTCCGCTTCCGCGGTGGCCCTGGCCTGGGCAGCTTGCTGGGCCTGGCTCTCGGCGGCTCGCTGCTGAGTGAGGGCGGCCTGGCGGGCGGCTTCGGCTTGCTGCTGCTGGCGCGCGGCTTCCTGGGCGGCCTGCTCGGCTTGCTGCTGTTGCCTGGCGGCTACCTGCGCGGCTTGCTGGGCCTCCTGCTTCATGCGCTCCGCTTCCGCCTTGGCCTGTTCGGCCGCGAGACGTTCCTGTTCGGCTTGCTGGCGGCGCTGCGCTTCGGCGACGGCATCGGCGCGAGCCTGGGCTTCGCGCTGTTCCGCAGCCAGCTTTTCCGCGGCGATCTTGGCCTGGGCGTCCTCCTGGGCCTTCTGCTTGACGGCCATCACGCGGGCTTCCTCGGCGGTTTCCACGGCATCGCGCGACGTGGAGTCAATCAGCTTGCGATCGCGCTTCTGGCGGTAGGTGTCTTCGGCTGCCGATAATTGCTGCTGCGCCTTAGCCCATGCGGCGGGCGCATACTTCTCGGCGTTGGCATTGTGCGCGACGCGCAGGGCGTTACGCGCTTCAAAGAGCTCGCGGGGGGTATTTCGGTCGATGCCGAAAATGGCGTCATCAATCTTGGTGTTGGAGGAGGAATAGGCGCCGGGGCCGAGCAATTCGTAGGTGGCGTCAATGTCTTCCGCCGTGCCGTAGGAGCCCGTGGGGACGGTATTTTCCAGCACCACCATGCTGCCCGGCTGAGTGACGGCAAAGTAGGGCTCGGCGGTGACGATCATGCCAAAGGTCTGCATGTCGGTATCGGCCTTAATCTCCCCATCGCCTGCTTTGAAAATGATTTCACCGAGATTCTCGGCGCGTCCCTGAGGCGATACGGCCCAAAAGACGTAGGTGAGGTACTGAAGGCCGAATTTGGCGGGATCGTCCACGTGCACGAACTTCGCTTCGATGTGCATGCGGTTGTTCTTGGGTTCAACCTTGGCCTCGCCGGCGGCGCCGCGAAGCAGCGCGGTACCGTCGAGGCTGACCTTGGTGGCACCGCCGACACGCCGATAGTTCATGGCTTTAGTGGTGTGCGAAACGGCGTTGGTGTCGGTCGCGCCGGGCGCGGGTGTCGCGGCCGAGGCCGCCGCCGCGGAAGTTACATCCGGGGCTTGAGCCCAGGCGCCGCTAAGGGCCGGGCCCAAGGAAATCGCCAGGATTACCGCCAGTTTGAGAAGTACAGTGTCGATTTTCACGGTTCACTCCTACTCACCAAAATAGGGTTTGTCGCGAGCGCCTTAAAAAGGCCGAAGGCTCGCAACCGGGGCCGGTACTTGACAGACGTTCGCGGCGCAGATGACTTTCGCGCGAAGAACGCGATGAGGTATAGGGTAGCAAGCGGACCGGATCAGTGGGCGGCAGGTGTCATGGCAATTGCGCAAATAATTACCTCTATCTTTAGGCACACGAAGGCAGTTACGCAGATTGGTGATCCGGGGATTGCGGCCCTTCCGGCTCTGGGCGGAGGGAATACTGGTGCCGAAGGGCAAAATGCGATATACGAGGCGGGCGTATGCAAGGGTTCCGACCCCACTGCGCCGGCTCAATTGAACCTAAAGAAATCACCGAAAGGAGCAAATCATGGCCCAGCCATCCACGACTGCCAAGGATGCCCTATCCGCTGTCGGCAAGGTTGCCAATCCCGCGCCGTTGGGCCTCGCTGCATTCGGGGTGACCACCGTTGTTCTCAGCACCATAAATGCCGGCCTATTGCCTGCGGAGGCTGTGCCGGCGGTAGTGCCGCTGGCGTTTTCCTTTGGCGGACTGGCGCAAATCATCGCCGGATTCCTGGAATACGGAAACGGCAACACATTTGGAATGGTGGCCTTCACCTCTTACGGGGCTTTTTGGTGGTGGTATGCATTCCTGAACTGGAGTGTGGGGGCGGGTTGGATCAAGGCGCCCGATCCCCGGGGCGTGGGAGTGACGCTGCTGATGTGGGGAGTCTTCACGTTATATATGTGGATCCCTACGTTTCGCACCAACGTCACGCTCTGGTCCGTCTTCCTGCTGCTGTGGATCACGTTCTTTCTGCTTGCGGGAGGCGACCTGGGCATGGGATTGGCGTGGCGCCACGCGGGCGGCTGGGTTGGGATGCTCACGGGACTCGATGCGCTCTATCTTTCGTTCGCGGAAGTGACCAACGCGACATTTGGGCGCACCGTCGTGGGAATTGGCGGGGCCGTCCTGAAGCCTTAACGCCGGCCGAAACCGCGCCTTACGGCGGAAATAACGGGCTTGACGCCGGACGGGTCCCGGCAATACCTTGAATTCTATGAGCGCGATAAATTTGAAAGTTAACGGCAAGGTCCACGCGGTGGACGTTGATCCGACGACGCCGCTTTTGTATGTGCTGAGCGACGATCTGGCATTGAACGGGCCGAAATTCGGGTGCGGGCTGGGGCAATGCGGCGCCTGCACGGTGATTGTGAAAGGGCAGGCGATCCGCTCCTGCATCACGCCGGTGAAGAGCGTGGAAGGCGCGGAGATCACCACTCTCGAGGGCTTGGGCACCATCGAGAAACCACACCCGCTGCAGCAGGCATTCATCGAAGAGCAGGCCACGCAGTGCGGCTTTTGCATCAACGGCGTGATCATGACCGCCAAGGCGTTTCTGGACAAGAATCCGAAGGCCACGGAACAGGAAATCCAGCAGGCCATGTCCGGCGTTCTTTGCCGCTGTTTTACACACGTGCGGATGCTGCGGGCGATCTATCTTTATAGAGAGGGGCGTTTTAGAGACGGGCGTGCAAGGGATGCCGCGGCGAGAGCGGGACGCACGAGAGAGGAGGCGGCAAAATGAGCAAGCACTCAGAAGTTCTGCCAAAGCCGACTCTGACCGATGACGCGGCAGCCGCGTTGGGGCGTGCGGGATTCTCGCGCAGGTCTTTTCTCGTGGGCGCCGGAGCGCTCATCGTCAGCTTCAGCATGAAAGGCGCGCTGCAAACGGCTGCGGCCCAGGGACCTTTCGAGGGCGGCACGGCCGGTTCGCCGCCGCTCAACCAACTCGATTCGTGGATTGCCATTGCGGCAGATGGTGGCGTGACGGCATTCACGGGCAAGGCAGAACTGGGGCAAGGCATTTCGACGGCGCAAATCCAATTGGTCGCGGAAGAGCTGTGCGTGCCCTTTCATCGCGTCAACCTGACTTATTGCGACACGGCGATTACGCCGGACCAGGGGATTACGTCCGGCAGCCAGTCGCATCCCACCAACTTCAACCAAAAGAATCTGGCGCAGGCCGCAGCCACGGCGCGCGAGGCGCTTTTCGAATTGGCTTCGAAGCGGCTCAGCGTACCCGCAGACCAGCTTATCGCGGCAGACGGCGTGATCAGCGCGAAGAGCGACCCCTCGAAAAAAGTGGGTTATGGCGAACTGGTCGGCGGAAAGAAGTTCGAGATCAAGCTCGATCCCAATGTTAAACGGAAGCCCGCAAGCGAATGGACGGTGCTGGGGACTCCTGCGCGGCGTCCGGATTTGCCCGCGCTCGTCACCGGACAATTTGAGTTTGTGCATAACGTGCGCCTGCCGGGCATGCTCCACGGGCGCGTGGTGCGGCCGCCCGTCGTGGGCGCGACAGTCGTCAATGTGGATGAAAGCTCGGTGCAAGGTTTGCCCGGCGCGGTGAAGGTGGTGGTGAAGAAAAATTTCGTGGGCGTTGTTGCGGAGAAGCCGTGGCAGGCGATTCAGGCGGCCAGCAAACTGAAGGTCACCTGGAGCGCGGGCACGGGCCTGCCGAGTCATGCGGACTTCTACAACTATTTACGGACTCAGCAGCCGACGCGGGATACGCTGCTCGTCAGCTCGAAAGACGTGGACGAGAAGCTGGCGCAAGCCGCCACGGTCTTGAAGGCGACGTATTACTATCCCAACCAGATGCACGGCTCGATGGGCACTTCGTGCGCCGTGGCGGACGTTCAGGGCGATAAGGCCACCCTGTACTCGCCGACGCAAGGCGTCTGGCCGGTACGAGGCAGCGCCTCCATACTTCTCGGACTCAAACCGGAAAATGTGCACGTGATCTTTCGTCGCGGCTCCGGCTGCTACGGGCTGAACGCCGCCGATACGGTAACTTACGACGCGGCCTTGCTCTCGCAGGCCCTCGGCAAACCTGTGCGCGTGCAACTCACGCGAAAAGAGGAAATGGCCTGGGGCGAAAATTACGGATTTGCGTTTGTGATGGACGAACGCGCGGGTCTGGACGCGCAGGGCAACATCGTGTCGTGGGACCACGAGTCCTGGTCGGCCAACCTGGGGAACCGCCCGGGTTATACGACTCCCGGAAACGTGATCACCGGGACCCTGGCGGGCTTTTCGCCGGAACCGTTTATGGCCAGGAGTCCCGCACCCGAACCCCGGGCCTATACGAATAACAGCAACGGCGTGCCTTCTTACGTCGCCGGCAACGTCGGGGGTAAAGCGCAAGGCAGCGGCACCGTGAAATCGGAACGGTCTCTTACGCACAATATTCCATCGCCGTTGTTTACCGCGCCACTGCGGTCTCCGGCGCGGCTGCAAAATACCTTCGCTCACGAATGCTTCATGGATGAGCTCGCGGCCCGAGCCAAGGCCGATCCTGTGGCCTTCCGGCTGCGCCACCTGAGCGACGAGCGCTTGATCGACGTGGTGAAAGAAGCAGCCGCGCTGGCGAATTGGGAGGCGCGTCCCTCGCCGAAGCCGCAGAGCCGCAGAACCGGCATCGCGAGCGGACGCGGCTTCTCCTGCGTGGCCTACGAAGGCGAAAATGGCTGGGCCGCCATGGTCGCCGAGGTCGAGGTCAACCAGGACACCGGAAAAGTCGCCGTAAAGCGGATATTCTTCAGCAACGACTCTGGCCCCATTTCGAATCCCGACGGTCTGCGGAACCAGATCGAAGGAGGCGCGTTGCAGGGCATGAGCCGCGCAATGCTCGAAGAAGTCACCTGGGACGACCAGAAGGTGACTTCGGTCGATTGGGAAAGCTACCACACGTTGCCTTTGGGTTTCGATGTGCCAGAGATCAAAGTCAAACTGATCAACCGGCCTGACGAAAATGCCACAGGCGCCGGCGAGACGGCCATCACCCTTGTGGCAGCGGCGATTGGTAATGCCATCTTTGACGCCACGGGCGCGCGCATTCGTCAAGTTCCGTTTACGCCGGAACGTGTCAAGGCCGCCCTGAGCCAAACGCTAAGCCGAGTGTAGGGCGCTGGGGCATTCTCCGACGCTTGGCGGCGACTATTCTCCTGTTTCGCAAATAGCTTTTCCTTCGTTGTTGTCGAGTATCTTGGCACGTGCCCCAATGGAAGACTTTGCCAAACTTCGGGTTTCCTTCGTCGTTATCATTGCGTACGGGATTTCCACTGGAAAAAATGAAAACGCTGGTCAATTAGCAGCAATGCCCTAGAATGCCCGGTCGTGAGTACTTTGTCCCGCACGCGTTCATGTGATCTTCCGCTGCCGCAGAATTGGGCGCCGGCATACTTCGTTTCAATTGGAGCTCCTGATGCCAAAATGGCTCTCACCCGCTTTGCTGCTGTGTGCCGCGCTGATTGCCGTGCAGTTTGGTGCCGCTCAAGACAATCCTCAGGACGAAACCCGGGCGACCATGGCCCCGGAATCGCCAACGCAAGAGGCGCCGGCGGACTCAACGCTCGCATTGGCTCCGGACCCGGCGGCGGAGGGCGCGCTTCCTGATCCGCTGCCAATCCAGTCCTTCGCGTCTCCGCGTGCGCCTTCGGAGTGGCACGTCCTTGGGAGCCAATGGAGGAGCCTCGGGCCGGACTTGCTTCACGATCAGAAGCGCATGTGGCTTTTTCCGGTCTCTGTAATCCGCGGACACCACCTCAAGCCCACGCTCGCCGTGCTTGGCGCCACGGCCCTGCTCACGACGATCGATGCACACGATGCCAGGTGGGTGCGCAACAGCCTGCAGCCGCTGAGCCGATTCAACAATGCCTTCGCCGGCTACAATACTGCTACCGCGACGGAAGCATTCGCCTCCGCCTTTTATCTCGTGGCCGTGGCGCGCAGAAATGCGTACGACCAGAAAACGTTCATGCTGGCCGGCGAGGCAGTTATAGATTCGGAAATCCTTACCACGGTCATGAAGGACGCCGATGGGCGTATGGCTCCCATTTCCTATCCGGCGAGCGGTAATTTCACAGACAGCTGGTTCAAGGTACGAAGCGGCGGAAGGTCGGGATGGATGGGCGGCCTCGGCAGCATGCCTTCGGGCCACGAGATCGCCATCATGGCCGTAGCCACGACATTTGCGGAACGCTATCCGCATCCGGCGTGGCACCGCTGGCTGGCTTACGGACTGGCCGCCGCCGCGGGGCTCTCCCGCGTGACGCTGCAATCGCATTTCACCTCCGACACGTTTGCCGGAGCCGCTCTCGGTTACGTCATCGCCCGCTACCTGGTCCTCGGGCGGCAGCGCTCGAATTAGCCCTAAAAGCGCGCGGACGGCCGGCCCAGGGCGTCTCTCCGCGCACGATAGTGAATCGGCTTCCGATTGGCGACTTATCGGGAGTCGGCTTTCCATCGATTCCTGGTCGAATGTGACCGCAGATTTTCGAGTTAATCCCAATCAAGCTAAAATGGCTGTGTACAAGGACTGCGCCAAAATCATCCAGTGGGTTATGCCTAGAGTAGCAGAGCTTGGCGGTGCCAGGCCGTGGCTCTGAAGCTTCCCTCTGGGATGAGCGAGCGAATGGCCACGCCCCACAACACGCCCAAGCACGATCTCGATTCGCTGCGCATTGACGACGAGCAGCGCACGCGCAGCAATTTGGGAAAGCGCTTGGCGATAATCATCGGCGGATTGATTCTGCTGGCGGGAATCTCCGGCGCGATTTTTAGCTTTCGGGGGAGAACGCCCGAAGTGGAAATCGCCGTGGCGCAAAAGACGCCGGTCGGGAGGCGCGAAGCACTGTTAAATGCCAGCGGGTACGTCACACCCCGCCGGCGCGCCACGATCGCGGCGAAAATCACGGGACTCGTGACCGGCGTGTTCTTCGACGAAGGCACTCAAGTGCACGAGGGGCAAGTGCTGGGCACGCTGGATGATTCGGACGCACGCCGAGCGTTGGACTCCGCGAAGGGTGATCGCGATTCTACGCAGGCGGCAGTTCAGGATTACGAGGTGCAGCTACGCAACGCCCGGATTACGCTGCGCCGAACCGAGCAATTGCAGCAGGCCGGCGTGCAGACGCAGGAGCAGTTGGACAATGCACGCACAGCCGTTGACAGTTTGCAGGCCAAGATCGATCTGGTGAAGACGCAGGTTACCGCGGCGGAAGCCCGAATCCAGGTCGCGCAGCAGGCGGTAGACAACTGCACGATTCGCGCCCCGTTCGACGGCATCGTGGTGTCCAAGGACGCGCAAATTGGCGAGATGGTCTCGCCCATTTCCGCGGGTGGGGGGTTTACGCGCACGGGAATCGCCACCATCGTGGACATGAAGTCCAATGAAATTGAAGTGGACGTCAACGAAGCGTATATCGCGCGGGTCGTTCCCGGGCAGGCCGTGACCGCGGTTCTGGACGCCTATCCGGACTGGGAAATACCGAGCCGGGTGCGCACGGTGATTCCTTCCGCCGACCGCCAGAAAGCCACGGTAAAGGTGCGCATTTCCTTCCTCAAGTTGGACCCCCGCATTCTTCCGGACATGGGCGTCAAGGTGACCTTTCTGGGTGAGGAAAAGCATCCGGCGAAGAGTCTCGGCGACTCGGCGGCTGGAGTCTTGGTCCCGGAGCGCGCCGTTCGGGAGGATAACGGCAAGAAGATTGTGTTCCTGTTGAAGGAAAATCGCGCCGAACGCCGCGCCGTTACCGTGGGAAACACCGTGGGCGGAGATGCCGAAATCATTGGTGGCCTGACGCCCGGCGACGCGGTGATCGTCAAGGGCCCGCCGGACATCCGAGACGGGCAAAGCGTTGCAGTCCGAAAATAGGAGGAACGATGGTCCGAGTGGATGGCAGCGGGGGCTCGAACAGTCTGATTCAAGTGCGGGGCCTCGACAAGACCTACCGCCGCGGCGGGGGAGAGATTCGCGTTTTGCAAGGATTGAACCTGGACGTGGACAAAGGCGACTTCGTGGCGTTCATGGGTCCCAGCGGCTCCGGAAAGACTACCCTGCTCAACCTGCTCGGCGGGCTGGACGTGCCCACGCGTGGCACCATCACCGTTGCCGGCGACGAGATCACGCACATGTCCGGCCACAAGCTGACCGAGTGGCGGGCCCGCCACGTGGGCTTCGTCTTTCAGATGTACAACCTGATTCCGGTGCTGACGGCATTTCAGAACGTGGAGCTTCCCCTATTGCTGACCAAGCTATCGAAAGCGCAGCGCCGGAAGCACGTGGAGACGGTGCTGCATGTGGTCGGTTTGGCGGACCGGATGAACCACTACCCGCGGCAGCTGTCGGGCGGCCAGGAGCAGCGCGTGGCCATTGGGCGCGCGATTGTGGCCGATCCCACCTTCCTGCTATGCGACGAGCCCACCGGCGACCTGGATCGCCAGAGTGCCGACGAAATTATGGGCCTGATTGAACAGCTGGTGAAAGAGTACGGCAAGACGGTGCTGATGGTGACGCACGATCCTGTGGTGGCGCGCCGGGCGGGCAGGACTCTTCATTTGGAGAAAGGCTTGCTGGCGGAGTCCGCAGAGCCGCAGGGAGTGGCGGCGGGAGGACGTCATGAAATTTAGCGGGCTGATTTTCGCCAATCTGTTTCGCAAAAAGATCCGTTTGCTTCTCACGATCGGCTCGTTTGCGGTGGCCTTGTTTCTATTCGCGTTTCTCGCCGTAGTGAATGACGTGTTCAGCCGTGGTGCGGATATCGCCAGCGCCGACCGCTTGTTCGTCATAAACCGCACTTCGATCATTAACCCGATCCCGCTTGCCGATCGCGACAAAATGCTGCGTATTCCCGGCGTCAAAATGGTGACCCACGACAACTGGTTCGGCGGCATCTACCAGGACGAAAAGAATTTCTTTCCGCAGTTCGTCATCGATCCTGAAAATCAGCGCCAGGTTTTCCCGGAGCTTATGGTTTCCGATGAAGAATGGAAGAACTTCCTGAAGGACCGCCAGGGCGCGATCGTAGGGGCTCGCACGGCGGAGCGGTTCGGCTGGAAAATTGGCGACCGCATCCCGCTAAAAACCACCATCTGGGGCAGCGGTAATTGGGAATTCAATATCGAAGGCCTCTACCATGGCAAGCGCCCTCAGGACGATGAGACGCAATTCTGGTTTCAGTGGGACTATTTCCAGGAACACGTCCCCGACGCGCAGAAAGGCCAGGTAGGCTGGTACATCGTCCGTGTCGATTCCCCGGACGATGCCGTGCGCGTGGCCAAGAGTATCGACGCAGAATTCGCCAATTCTCCATACGAGACCAAGACCGAAACGGAGTCGGCCTTCGCGGCCAGCTGGGTCAAGCAATTCGGCAACATTCGCTTTTTGATTGTTACCATTGGCACGGTGGTCTTCTTCACGCTCCTTCTGGTCACGGGAAACACCATGGCGATCTCCGTACGCGAACGAACCCCGGAGCTGGCGGTTCTCAAGGCCCTCGGATTTTCCGACCGCACGGTTCTCTTTTTTGTACTGGCAGAGTCTCTCGTGATTGCACTGGTCGGGGGGCTTCTGGGACTGCTGCTTGCGGTCCTGGCCATGCCCGTTCTTACCAGGGCTCTCAGCGGGCTGTTGCCTCAACTCGTTTTGGCGCCATCGGTTTTCGCATTTGGCTTCGCGACCGCTCTGGCCGTTGGTTTGGCCAGCGGCTTCTGGCCTGGCTTGGGAGCGATGCGCCTGCAAATCGTGAACGGCCTGCGGAGGGTTTGAAGATGCCGGGTATCGCTGCCAAGCTCCTTTTGGGAGTAGCCCTGACCCTGGCCGCGACGTTTGTGCTGCTGATACTCGCGGGCCTGGTGGCAGGGTTGCTGGCGCCATTCCTGGGGTCTGTTCCCATTTCGTACAACTTCCGGAGCATAAAAGCGCGATGGACCTCGACGATTGTTGCGGTGCTGGGCATCGCCGGCACCGTGGGCGTCTTTGTGGCCATGCTCTCGCTGGCGAACGGCTTCCAGGCGACGCTGGTGGCCTCCGGTTCTCCGGGCAATGCCTTGATCCTGCGGGCGGGTTCTCCTACAGAAATGATGGGCGGAGTGACTCTCGATGCGGTGCGCGTGGTTCAAGACGCGCCGGGCGTAGCACGGGACTCCTCGGGACCGTTGGTGACGCAGGAGGTCGTCGGCGTCATGCCGTTTCCGCTGATTTCGACGGGAACGGACGCGAACGTGCAGGTTCGCGGCGTCTCTCCCAACGTGCTGCGGATCCGCACGTTCGCGAAAATCACCGACGGGCGAATGTTCCGGCCGGGCCTATCCGAGATTGTGGCCGGAAGAAATGCATCCAGAACCTACGCCGGCCTTACTCTCGGCAATACGATCCAGTTCGGGGGCGGCCATTGGCAGGTGGTCGGCATCTTCGACGCCGGTGGCTCTGCCTTCGATTCCGAGGTCTGGTGCGACGCCAAAATTCTCAACGAAATCCTGAAACGGCCGGACAATATCTTTCAGTCCGTTACCGTTCACCTGGCCTCTCCGGAGAGCTTCCAGCAATTCAAGGACGCCGTCACTTCCGATCCGCGCATGAACGTGGATGTCACGCGGGAGATCGATTATTACGCCAAGCAATCCACGGTTATGACCCGGCTCATCACCGTGCTCGGCGGCCTGGTGGCAGCGATCATGGCGGTTGGCGCTGTCTTTGGCGCCCTCAATACGATGTACTCCGCGATCGCGGAGCGTGGTCGCGAGATCGCCACGATGCGTGCCGTGGGGTACAGCAGTTGGAATGTGGTCCTCTCTTTTCTCTTTGAGGCGTTATCGATTTCGTTTGTGGGCGGAATCCTTGGATGCCTGGCTGTGCTTCCGCTCAATGGATTGACCACCAACACGATGAATTTTCAAACCTTCGCCAACGTCGCCTTCGCCTTTAAGATCACTTTCGATCTCCTGCTTCTGGGGGTCGTCTTTGGGCTCGTCATGGGTGTTCTCGGCGGAATGCTGCCGGCGATTCGCGCGGCTACTCGCCCGGTGGCTGTGGCGCTTCGTGAGCTATAGGCGAAGCGTTGTAGCAGCAATCGGGGAAAATAGGGATTTGCGAATTCAGGCCTAAGCGGCGACAATCCAGAGATCAAATCAAGTGCAGTCCTTTCGCACGCCAGTCAGGAGTAATGCAATGTTCCGGTCCACAATCAGAATGGCAGCGGTTTCATTCTTGGCGGCAGTTTTGCTTTTGGCTCAGGGAAGGCCCGCCGGGCAAAGCGGCGACGTTACTCGCGCCACCCTGGACAATGGCCTGCGCGTGGTGATTCTGCGCAATCCGCTCGCGCCGGTGGTCACGGTGGAGCAAAACTATCTGGTCGGCGGTAACGAAACCCCGCAAGGTTTTCCGGGCATGGCGCACGCCCAGGAACACATGGCGTTTCGCGGCTGCGCGGAACTGACCGGCGATCAGATCTCGGCCATCTTTGCCCAACTGGGCGGATTCGGCAACGCGGACACGCAGCAGAACATCACCCAGTACTACACCACGCTACCCGCCGGTGATCTGGACATAGCTTTGCGCGTTGATGCCGCATGCATGCAGGATATTCAGGATTCACAAGGCGAATGGGCGCAGGAGAAAGGCGCCATCGAACAAGAAGTGGCGCGCGACCTCTCCAATCCCACGTACAAATTCATCACTCGCGCGAATGAGGACATGTTCTCCGGCACGCCCTATAGCCATGATCCCCTGGGCACGAAGGATTCGTTCGATGCGACCAGCGGCGAAATGCTGAAGAATTTCTATAAGGCCTGGTATGCGCCGAACAACGCCATCCTGGTCATTGCCGGCGACGTGGAGCCGAACGCCGTGCTGGCCAAGGTGAAGGAATATTATGGGAAAATCGAGCGCAAAGCGCTGCCGCCGCGTCCGCAGGTCACGTTAAGCCCGGTGAAATCCGAATCGTTTATGCTCGATAGCAATCTCCCTTATCTGCTGGCCTTCATCGCCTACCGCATGCCGGGGACCGACAGCACGGATTTCGCGGCCGTGCACATTCTGAGCGACGTGCTGGCCAGCCAGCGCGGAAACCTCTACGAACTGGTTCCACAGGGCAAGGCGCTCGAGGCGGAATTCGGCCTTGCGGAAGCTTACCCCAAGGCCAGCATGGCTTATAGCGTCGCTGTGCTGCCCGCCGCGGCTGATGCGGCTCCCGTGATTCAGGATATGCGCAAGATCATCGCGGATTACGCCGCCAACGGCGTGCCCGCGGATTTGGTGGAAGCCGCGAAGCGGCGGGAAATTGCGGCCGCAGAATTTCGGCGCGACTCCATTCCCGGTTTGGCAGAGGCCTGGTCAGACGCCCTGGCGGCGGAAGGACGCAACTCGCCGGACGACGACGTGGAGGCCATGAAGCGGGTGACGGTCGAAGACGTAAACCGATTGGCCAAAACGTATCTGGTCGACCAGGGCTCCATCACGGCGCAACTTAAGCCCTCGCCTTCGGGCGAGCCGGTGGCCTCGAATGGATTCGGCGGCGGCGAGCAATTGACTTCGGCTCCCACCAAAGCCGTGGAGCTGCCGTCCTGGGCGAGTTCTCGGCTGCTCACTCTGGAATTGCCGCTTGCACAGCCGGCGGCAACCGACGTGACGCTGCCGAATGGCCTGCGCCTGATCGTTCGCACCGTGAAAGTCACGCCGACGGTTACGGTGGTGGGGAATGTCCGGCACGATCCGCAGATGGAAACGCCCTCGGGACGGGACGGCGTCGCCCGAGTTCTCGAAAATCTGTTTTCCTATGGCACGAAAAATCTTGACCGGCTCGCTTTCCAAAAAGCGCTCGACGATATCGCCGCCGAGGAATCCGCGGGCTTTGAATTTTCGCTTCAAGTATTGAAGCAGGACTTCACTCGGGGCGTGCAGCTGCTGGCGGATAATGAGCTGAATCCCGCGCTCCCGAACCAAGCCTTCAACGTTCTGAAGCCGCAGACGGCGCAATTCGTGGCGGGGCAGCTTCGCAGTCCGGGTTATCGCGCCGGCCACGCGCTGAACACCGCGCTCTTTCCGGCCAAAGATCCGGTCCTGCGGCAAGCGACTCCCGAGACGATTGCGTCGCTCACCATCGACGACATCAGGCAGTATTACGCCAAGACCATCCGGCCCGACCTCACCACCATTGTGGTGATCGGCGACATCACGCCGGAAGAAGCCCGGAGCGCAATCGAGAAATCATTTGGGGAGTGGAAGACCGACGGCCCCAAACCCGAAGTCGATCTCCCGCGGGTGCCTCCCAACAAGCCCTCCGCCGAAAACGTGCCGGACCCGACTCAGCTTCAGGATTCCGTCAATCTTTCGGAAACCATCCCGATCACCCGGTTTGATTCCGATTACTACCCGCTGCAGCTGGGAAATCACGTTCTGGGCGGCGGCTTTTACGCCACGCGCCTGTATCACGACCTCCGGCAAGTCACAGGCTACGTGTATAACGTCGAAGTTGTCCTGAACGCGATGAAGACCAGAACCATCTATACGGTGGCCTACGGGTGCGACCCGCAGAACGTCTCCAAGGCACGGCAATTGATCGAGCGCGATTTGGTTGCCATGCAGAAGGAAACGGTCACCCCGGCGGAGCTGCAGCAGGCCAAAGCTTTACTTTTGCGCCAGCTTCCGCTGGCCGAATCGAGCGAAGATGGCGTGGCCAATGCCTTGGTCCGCCGCGCGCAGATCGGGCTGCCGCTGAATGAACCGGAGCGCGCCGCCAAGCGCTTTTATGATCTGACCGCGGATGACGTGCGCGCGGCGTTTGCCAAGTGGATTCGCCCGGATGATTTCGTGCAGATCGTCCGCGGCCCCGCGCCGCAGTAGATTCGGCTGCGGCAAGTTGCCGGCCCGGCAGCGATGCTTTCGCCGGCGATTACCGCTGCGTACTCGAGGCTGCTCGCTTCGCAGCGCCCTTGCCCAGGAAGTTCACAAGCTCCGCGTTGACTTCATCCGCATGGGTCCAGTTTACGGCATGCGGTCCATCTTTTATGACCACTAGGCGGGCGTCCTTAACCAGCGTGGCGGTCTTCTGCCCTGAGGCATTGATCGGCACGATGCGGTCCGCATCACCGTGAATAACCAGCGCAGGGACCTCGA
>Ga0209160_1001020_pt1 | contig 23319 bp, 19 predicted proteins | sample GraSoiAngelo_153_FD_186167 | JGI IMG/M metagenome (GOLD analysis project Ga0209160, IMG submission 186167) | Grasslands soil microbial communities from the Angelo Coastal Reserve, California, USA - 14_1009_12_40cm (SPAdes) (version 2) | ecosystem: Environmental > Terrestrial > Soil > Grasslands ...
TCACGACCCGGTTCAACGAGTACCGCGCGGCGCAGATCAATGGGCTTCTCGCGCCCGGGTTCACCACCCGGCAGGGGATGCGGGCACTGGAAGAGGTATTCGCGCAAACCATGTCGCGCGACATGGGCTTCGACTACTCGGGGATGTCGTTCCAGGAGCAGGTGGCATCCCAGGGGGTGCCGGCGACCGCGGTGTTCGGCTTCTCGGTGCTGGTGGTGTTCTTGCTCATGGCCGCCCTGTACGAGAGCTGGACGCTTCCGTTCGCCGTCCTGCTCGCCACGCCCATCGCCATGTTCGGCGCCCTCGGAGCGCTGTGGCTCCGCCGCTTCGAGCTCGACGTCTTTTCGCAGATCGGAATGCTCATGGTGATCGGCCTCGCGGCCAAGAACGCGATCCTCATCGTCGAGTTCGCCAAGGTCGCGTACGAGGGTGGTATGTCGCTCGTCGACGCCGCGCTCGAAGGCGTCCGTGTCCGTCGGCGCGCGCTCTTCATGACTTCGTTCGCGTTCATCCTGGGTTGCGTGCCGTTGTGGACCGCCGCCGGTGCCGGCGCGGTTGGACGCCGGGTCCTCGGCACCGTCGTGATCGGCGGGATGCTGACCGACACACTCATCGCCAGTCTCTTCATCTCGGTGAGCTTCTATGTCAGTGAGCGCTTCCTGTCGAAGCGCAAGTCGGCGCCGGCGCCGGCCGGCGCCCTGGCTCCGATCCAAGGGGGATCCCTGGACGCTCCTGTTGGGGATGGAGGGGTCCGGTGAGACGCTCGCGACGCCTTGGGACACTGCTGGTGATCGTGGGTTGGCTCGCCGGCTGCGCGGTGGGACCCGACTACAAGCGTCCCGAGATCCTGACGCCGACGGACTGGCGCAACGGCCCGGAGGGGCGCGACTCGCTCGGCGATCTCGGATGGTGGGAGCTCTTCAAGGACCCGGCGCTCCATGAGCTGATCAGCGCTGCTGTCGTGGCCAACCGGGATCTTCAAGTGGCGGTGGCGCGGGTCCTCGATTCGCGCGCTCAGCTCGGGGTCGCGCGTGCGGCCCAATTTCCCCAAGTCAACGCCAGCGGCAGCTACGAGTACACGCGCCCGTTCTCGAAGAACAGCCCCATGCTGCGGGGCGGCGAGATCTTTACCGGGGATGACTGGCAGGCCGGCATGGACCTCACCTTCGAGCTGGACCTATGGGGCCGGCTGCGGCGGGGCACCGAAGCGGCCCGCGCGGAGCTGTTGGCCAGCGAGGAGACCCGGCGCGTCGTCCTCATGACGCTCGTGGCCGATGTGGCTCGGACGCACTTCGATCTGCTCGAGCTGGACGACGAGCTGGAGATCGCGCGCCGCACGCTCCAGACCCGCCAGGCGTCGCTCGAGCTCCAGCGCCAGCGCTTCGAGCGGGGACTCTCTACGCAGCTCGACGTCGATCGGGCGGAGGCCGAAGTGGCCGTGGCCGCCGCCACCGTGCCCGATCTGGAGCGCCGTATTGCCCAGACCGAAAACGGTCTGAGCGTCCTCCTCGGCCGCAATCCCGGTCCCATCGCTCGCGGGACTCCGCTCGACGGGCAACGCCTGCCGCCCGAGGTGCCGGGGGGGCTACCCTCGGCGCTGCTCGAGCGCCGGCCCGACATTCGCCAGGCCGAACAGACGCTCGTCGCCGCCAACGCGCGGATCGGTGTGGCCAAGGCGGAATACTTCCCCAAGATCTCGCTCACCGGCATGTTCGGCGTCGAGAGCGTGTCGCTGTCCGACCTCTTCACCGGGGGGTCGCGAGTTTGGTCGATCGGTCCCACCATGACCGTTCCCCTCTTCACTGCGGGGCGGATCAGCAATACCGTCAAGGGCTTCGAGGCACGCCAGCAGCAGGCGGCCACCCAGTATCTGCAGACGATCCAGCAAGCGTTCCGCGAGGTCGAGGATGCTCTGGTCTTCCACCGGAAAGTGCGGGAGATCCGCACAGAGCGCGAGCGCCGCGTGGCGGCGACTCGCCGGGCGCTCTCACTGGCCACTCTTCGCTACGAGCGTGGGCTCGCCACCCAGCTCGACGTCCTCGACGCCCAACGCCAGCTCTTCAGCGCGGAGCTGGACCTCGCCTCGACCACGCGGGACCAGCTCACCGCCGTGGTCCAGCTGTACAAGGCGCTTGGAGGCGGATGGCAAAGTCAGCCTCCAACTAACCACAGTCCGTCCCCATGACGCGAGGTCAAGAATTCACGTATTCCTCGCGTCCGACCCTGCGGACGAAACGGAAACAGACAGGACTCATTGTGGTCGTCGTTTCGCTTCTCTTCGTGAGCGCGCTAGAGCCCGGTAGCGCACGAGCGGCTGGTCCGTTTCGACGGCGCGTGCAGTGGATCGCGGGCCAGCTGATGGCCGTGCATCCGGCCAGCAGCTATAGCGTCACCGTCGATCTGGTGGCGAATTCGCCTCAGCTCGGCTCCATACCCTTGGATTTGAGCACCCCCGCGCCCACCGGCCCCGTGACGTATTGGATGAGCGCCTTGGCGGCAGCCGGATCCTTACTCGCGGGTCCGATGCCGGCCGCGAAGACCGTCACGTTGCTCAAATCTCCCGGCAGCGGGCCGACCAACAGAGCGCCGGCGATGGGAACGATCTCCGACGCCTGAGCGACACCCATCTCGGCCTCGCCCTTGGCGACGATCTCGGCGGCTTGGGCGCCCGGCACCAGGATGGTCTTGGGCTTCATTTGATCGGCAATGCCGAGCCGGTCCAGGACCTTCGCGAAATAGACGCCGCTCGCGCCGCCCTTGGCCGGATCGGCATACACGATCGATTTGGCGTCGAGGAGGGTGCGTTTCAGCGCCTCCACCGAGCCGATGTCGGGTTTGGCGGCGCCGGCGCGCACCGCAATGGCGACATAGGAGCTCGCCAGGTTGACGATGCTGCCCGAAGCAACCTTGCCTTGGCCCTGAAGCTCGTCGAGCGCGGCCCGCGACAGGATCATGACGTCCGCGGTCTCGCCTTCCTGGATGCGCTTCCGGAGATCGGCGATGAGGCTGTAGACGATCGTGACCTTATTGCCGGTTGCGGTCTCGAATTTCGCTTTGAGTTCGTCGAGCGTGGCGCTCATCGCGACCGTGCTCATGACCTTGATCTCGGCCGCGCTGGCGGCGGACGCGGCGGTCAAACCCGGCAGCAGAAACGCGATACCGATCGTCGCCGCGACGTTGGCGGCGCAGCGTGTGAAGCGTTTCCAGATCATGGCTCTCGTCTCCCCCCCTGGCTGGTCGAGAAGTATACCCAAAGCGGCGTGCACGTCGCTTTCCCTGATTTTGGGCATTGATCCGGGATTTTCGATATAGCCCCATCGCCACCTCCTCTCGCGGCGTTGAACGTGCTGGCGATGCCGCCATGAGCTCTTTCGCCCTCCCGACGCCTTAACTTAAAACGAGTTTCGCGATGGTGAGGTCTTGTTCGCGGGCGAGAGCTCTCAGCCCGGAAAGCCAAGCTGATCCCCACGGAGCTGGCCGCCTGGGTCGGGCACGGGCTATTCGATCACTTGGTCGGCCTAGAGGAGAATCGTCGGTGGGATGGTCAGTCCCAGGGTCTTGGCAGTCCTACGATTGATCACGAGTTCGAACTTGGTTGGCTGCTCCACGGGGAGGTCAGCTGGCTTGGCCCCCTTGAAAATCTTGTCCACATAGGTGGCGGCCCGTCGGAAATTTTCACGAAGGGACGCTCCGTAGACCATGAGGCCACCAGCATCGACGAACTCCCTTAGCCCATATATCGCCGGCAGGCGCCGCCTCGCCGCCAAGCCCGCGATCCGCGTTCGGTGAAGAAGGAACATCCCATCGGCCACAACGAGCAGCGCGCTTGCACGCTCCCGAGTCATAGCCGCAAATGCGCTCGCGAAGTTGTCAGGCCCGCGCGCTTCGACCGTTTGCAGTCGTACCCCTAATGAATGCGCCGCGACCTTCGCCTCTGCCAACACGAGTTCGTGGCCCAGATTGGACGGATTCCAGAGTACCGACACCCGGAGGGTTCGCGGCACGACCTCCTTGAGCAACTCGAGCTGTTTTCCTACGATCTCGGGAGCAAGGATGGATAGTCCTGTGACGTTCCCGCCGGCCCATAGTGCCAACCGTCAGCCCACAGAGGAACGCGCGCCGCGTCATCACTGATGTCTTTTAGGGCGCACTCTTCAGCATTTGCCGTTGCCTACGCAATTAACGCCGATTTCATGGTCGAGACGCAGGATGGGCGTGATGATACGGCCTCACGATTTCCGCTCCCACCCGTTGGCGAAATCGGCTCGTGTAGGACGGGCCGAAAACCCCGACTCAGTTGACGCCGCCCGATGCCAGGTTTTCACCGAGCTCGCCGTCACGTGTAGAGAGCGCCAAAACCAAAGAATTTCGCGAAAGGGCGAGTGCGCGAAATGTGCACTGAGCTGGTGACCCTCCAGTGACTCGCGCGGCCCTCGACGTCCAGGTGTCAACGAGGGAGCAGACGGTCGCCAACCAGGAGCTCGAGCGACCCTGTCGAGGGGGGTAGAGGAGAAGACGCTGTATGAGGAAACCCTCGCGTCCCTCGACCGGATCATCGGCAATCTGAAGAGACTCATAATCGGGAACGAGCCCGACAGCCCCTGAAGCGAGAGGCTCTTTCCGTCCATCGTTCGCGAGGAGTGGGTGCCCGGCGCACCGGCCCCGCCCCCCAGCAAGGCCCGTGCGACGGACCTCGGTCAGGATGTCCGGAGCTCGTCCGGTCGTCGTCAGCGACGTACCCCTTCTGCTATGTTTGGCGATATGCGCGTGATGGCGGCCGTCCTGGGGGTGCTGCTGCTCGTCCTCGCCTCTCATGCGCACGGCGGCGCTGAGCGCGAGCGCTCCGCCGTCACCGTCGGACACGGGCTGTCGATGTACGGCGACCTGAAGTACGGCCCGGGCTTCACCCACTTCGCCTACACGAACCCGCGCGCGCCCAGGGGCGGTGAGGCACGGCTGGCCGCCATCGGCACCTTCGACACGCTCAACCCGTTCGTGCTCAAGGGCCTCCCCGCGGCGGGGATCGGCGAGATCTTCGAGACGCTCACCGTTCAGTCCGGCGACGAGCCCTTCTCGGAGTACGGCCTGATCGCCGAGACGATCGAGACACCAGCGGACCGTTCTTGGGTGGCCTTCACCCTCAGGCGCGAGGCGCGCTTCCATGACGGCAGCCCCATCACCGCGGACGACGTGATCTGGACGTTCGAGACGCTGAAGAGGCAAGGCCATCCGTTCTATCGCTCGTACTACTCGAAGGTTGCCAGCGTGGAGAGGCTCCGCGAGCGGACGGTGCGGTTCACGTTCGCCCCCGGCGACAACCGCGAGCTGTCGCTGATCGTCGGCCAGATACCCGTCCTCTCGAGGGCGTACTGGGGCGCGCGCGCCTTCGAGAAGACGACGCTCGACCCGCCGCTGGGGAGCGGGCCGTACCGCGTGGAGTCGCTGGAGACCGGGCGCTCCATCATCTACCGCCGCGTCAAGGACTACTGGGGCGCCGGGCTGCCCGTGCGGGTCGGGCGCAGCAACTTCGACGTCATCCGCTACGACTACTATCGCGACGCCACCGTGGCCCTGGAGGCGTTCAAGGCCGGACAGTACGACTTCCGTCCGGAGAACGCGGCGAAGGCGTGGGCGACAGGGTACGCCAGCCCCGCCCTGTCCGCCGGGCTCATCAAGAAGGAGGAGATCAAGAACGAGGTGCCCACAGGGATGCAGGGCTACGTCTTCAACACGCGCCGCCCGATCTTCGCGGACGCGCGGGTGCGCCAGGCGATCAGCTACGCTTTCGACTTCGAGTGGACGAATCGCACGCTCTTCTACGGCGCGTACACGCGGACGAAGAGCTACTTTTCGAACTCCGAGCTGGCGTCGCGGGGCTTGCCCACGCCGGGCGAGCTGAAGGTCCTCGCCCCATTCCGCGGACGGGTCCCCGAGGAGGTCTTCACCCGCGAATACCGGCCGCCCGTCTCCGACGGCTCCGGCTTCATTCGGAATAATCTCCTCGCCGCCCTGAAGCTGCTGGAGAGCGCGGGGTGGGTCGTGCGGGACATGAAGCTCGTGAACGGGCGCACGGGCGCGCCCTTTGAGTTCGAGATTCTCCTCGCCGAACCGCCCTTCGAGCGCATCACCCTGCCGTTCGCCAAGAACCTCGAGCGCCTCGGCATCACCGCGCGCGTGCGCACCGTGGACACCGCGCAGTACCAGAACCGCGAGGACAGCTTCGACTTCGACATGATCGTCGGCCTCTGGCCCGAATCGCTCTCGCCGGGCAACGAACAGATCGATAACTGGACGTCCCCGCGCGCGGGCGTGCCCGGGAGCCGCAATCTCGCCGGCATTCAGGACCCGGTCGTCGACGCCCTCGTGGAGGCGCTCATCGCGGCCCCCGACCGGCAGAGCCTGGTGGACCGGACGCGCGCCCTCGACCGGGTGCTGCTCTGGCGCTTCTACGTCGTCCCACACTGGCACATCCAAGACTTCCGCGTGGCGTCGTGGGACATGTTCGGCCGCCCCGCCGTCTCGCCCAAGTACGAGCTGGGCTTCGACACCTGGTGGATCGACCCGGCCAAGGCCGCGCGGCTGGCGCAACGGAAGGGAGACGTCGCCAGGTAGCGCGATGCTCGCCTATATCGCCCGCCGGCTGGTCCTGATCGTGCCCACGCTCTTCGGCATCATGGTCGTCAACTTCGCCATCGTGCAGGTGGCGCCCGGAGGGCCCGTGGAGGTGATGATCGCGCGCGCCAAGGGCAGCGCAGTGGCGGCCACAGCGCGCGTGTCGGGCGGGACCGGAGAGGCGGCCCGCGCGGGCCCCCTCGAGCGCGGGGCCGGGCCCGGCGCCGCCGACGTGACAAGCAAGTATCGCGGGGCGCGCGGGCTCGATCCCGAGTTCATCAAACAGCTGGAGAAGCAGTACGGCTTCGATCAGCCCGTGTGGCGGCGCCTCGTGATCATGATGAAGCACTACGCCGTCTTCGACTTCGGCACGAGCTTCTTCCGCGACCGTCCCGTGCTACGCCTCATGCTCGACAAGCTCCCGGTGTCGATCTCTCTCGGGCTGTGGACGACGCTGATCATCTACCTGATCTCGATTCCGCTCGGCGTCGCCAAGGCCGTGCGCGACGGCGCGAGCTTCGACGTGTGGACGAGCGCCATAGTCACCGTGGGTTACGCGATTCCCGGGTTTCTCTTCGCTATGCTCCTCATCGTGCTCCTCGCCGGGGGGAGCTTCCTGAGCGTGTTTCCCCTGCGCGGGCTCTTCTCGCCGGACTGGACCCAAATGAGCCTCGCCGCGAAGATCGGCGACTATTTCTGGCACATCACGCTGCCCATCCTGGCCCTCCTGAGCGGCGGCTTCGCGGGCCTAACCATGCTGACGAAGAACTCGTTCCTGGAGGAGATCGGCAAGCAGTACGTGGTGACGGCGCGCGCCAAGGGCCTGACGAAGCGGCGCGTGCTCTACGGCCACGTGTTCCGCAACGCCATGCTCATCGTCGTGGCGGGGTTCCCCGCCGCCTTCGTGGGCATCCTCTTCACGGGCGCGCTCCTCATCGAGGTGATCTTCTCCCTCGACGGCCTCGGGCTCCTCGGCTTCGAGGCGGCGATCAATCGCGACTACCCGATCATGTTCGGCACGCTGTACATCTACACGCTTATCGGCCTCGTGCTGAATCTCGTCTCGGACCTCACCTACGTGGTGATCGACCCCCGCATCGACTTCGCCTCCAGGGAAGGCTGATGCCGCTGTCGCCCTTGACGCGCCGCCGCCTCCGGAACTTCCGGGCGAACCGGCGCGGCTTATGGTCGCTCTGGATCTTCCTCACGCTGTTCGTGCTGAGCCTCGGCGCGGAGCTGATCGCCAACGACCGCCCGCTCCTCGTGCGCTACGACGGGCGGTTCTACGTGCCCTTCGCCGTCGCCTACCCCGAGGCGACCTTCGGCGGCGCGTTCCCCACCGAGGCCGACTACCGCGATCCCGTCGTACGGCGCCTCATCGAGGCCAAGGGCTTCCTGATCATGCCGCCCGTTCCCTACCGCTACGACACCATGAACTACCACCTCGGGCGGCCGGCGCCCGCGCCCCCCTCGGGCGAGAATTGGCTCGGCACCGACGACCAGGGACGCGATCTCCTCGCCCGGCTCGTCTACGGCTTCCGCATCTCGGTGCTCTTCGGCCTGGCCCTCACGGTGCTCAGCTCGCTCATCGGTGTGGCGGCGGGGGCAGTGCAGGGCTACTTCGGGGGCTGGATCGATCTGCTCTTCCAGCGCTTCATTGAGATCTGGTCGGGCCTGCCCGTGCTCTACCTGCTCATCATCCTGGCCTCCCTCGTGGAGCCGAACTTCTGGTGGCTCCTCGGTCTCATGATGCTTTTCTCGTGGATGTCGCTGGTCGGCGTTGTGCGCGCGGAGTTCCTGCGCGCGCGGAACTTCGACTACGTCCGCGCCGCACGCGCGCTCGGGGTGCGCCACGCCCTCATCATGGTACGCCACGTGCTGCCCAACGCGATGGTGGCCACCCTCACGTTCCTGCCCTTCATCCTGAACGGCTCGATCACCACGCTGACGTCCCTCGACTTCCTCGGCTTCGGCCTGCCTCCGGGATCGGCGTCGCTCGGCGAGATCCTCGCCCAGGGCAAGGCGAACCTCCAGGCGCCCTGGCTCGGCCTCACAGGCTTCATGGTGCTGGCCGTCATGCTCAGCCTCCTCATCTTCATCGGCGAAGCGGTGCGGGACGCGTTCGATCCGCGGAAGACCCTGTGAACGCGCCGCTCCTCTCCGTGCGCGATCTCTCCGTCAGCTTCGACACGCAGGACGGCGAGGTGCGGGCGGTGCGCCGCGTCTCCCTCGACGTCGATCGCAACGAGACGGTGGCGCTCGTGGGCGAGAGCGGCTCGGGCAAGTCCGTCACCGCGCTCTCGATCTTGCAGCTCCTGCCCTATCCACCCGCGCGCCATCCCGGCGGGTCGATTACGTTTCAGGGCCAGGAGATGGTGGGCGCCAGCGAGGCGGCGCTGCGCCGGGTACGGGGCAACCGGATCGCCATGGTGTTCCAGGAGCCGATGACCTCGCTCAACCCGCTCCACACCGTTGAGAAACAAGTGAACGAGGTGCTCTTCGTGCACAAGGGGCTCGGGCGCCCCGCCGCGCACGCACGCACTGTAGAGCTCTTGCGGCTCGTCGGGCTCCCAGACGCGGTGCGGCGCTTGGGCGCCTATCCGCACCAGCTCTCGGGCGGCGAACGGCAGCGCGTGATGATCGCTATGGCGCTCGCCAACGAGCCCGATCTGCTCATCGCCGACGAGCCCACGACCGCGCTCGACGTCACCATCCAGGCCCAGATCCTCTCCCTGCTCAAGAATCTGAAATCGAAGTTCGGGATGGCCTTGCTCCTCATCACCCACGACCTGACGGTCGTGCGGAAGATGGCGGATCGCGTGTGCGTCATGACGAACGGGGAGATCGTGGAGACCGGGGCCACGAGCGAAATCTTTGAGCGTCCCCGGCACGACTATACTCGCAAGCTCCTCGCCGCCGAGCCGAAGGGCCGCCCGAACGCCGCGCCCGCCGATGCCCCCGTCGTCATGTCGGCGGAGGACGTCAAGGTCTGGTTTCCGATCAGGTCGGGCTTGCTCCGATGGACGACGGGCTGGGTGAAAGCCGTCGACGGCATCGACGTCACCGTCCGCGAGGGCCATACCGTGGGCGTCGTGGGAGAGAGCGGATCGGGGAAGACGACCCTCGGCCTTGCCCTCCTGCGTCTGCAAAAGAGCGAGGGGCGCATCCGCTTCGAGGGCCGGGAGATCCAGGGGCTCTCGTCCGGGGAGCTCAGACCGCTCCGACGGCAGATGCAGGTCGTCTTCCAGGATCCCTACGGCTCGCTCTCGCCCCGGTTCTCCGTCGCGCAGATCATCGAGGAAGGCCTCCGCGTGCACCGTTTCGGGACGAGCCCGGCAGCGCGGCGGGCGATGATCGACGAGGTGCTCGTCGAGGTCGGGCTCGATCCCGCCACGCGCGAGCGCTATCCCCACGAGTTCTCGGGCGGGCAGCGCCAGCGCATCGCCATCGCGCGCGCGCTCGTGCTCCGGCCGCGCTTCATCGTGCTCGACGAGCCCACGTCCGCCCTCGACATGTCGGTGCAGGCGCAGATCGTCGACCTGCTGCGCGAGTTGCAGGCGCGGCACACCCTCGCCTACCTGTTCATCAGCCATGACCTGCGCGTGGTGCGCGCGCTGAGTGACGAGGTGATCGTGATGCGCGGCGGGCGGGTGGTGGTGGCGGGACCGACCGCCGAGATCTTCGAGCGCCCACGGGATCCCTACACGAAGGCGCTGATGGCCGCCGCCTTCGACCTCGAGCCGGTCCGCGGCGACTGAAGCGACGAGACGCGGTAAGATGCCAGGCCATGCCGAGACGCCCTGGGTACCGGCTGCCCGACGAGCTGGTCGCGCTGCGCGAGCGAGTGCGGCGCTTCATCCGAGGTCCCCAAGAGCGGTGGTGACCCTCGCGGGTGGTGCGGATTACGCAGCGCAACAGTCTGACCCGAAATTCGGTCGCTCCTGTTCCACGCACGCAAGATTACGAACCGTTCACCTCGACAATAAAGGCAACGGCAAAGCGCGGAACCGCGTACCGCCGGCGCCGGTTCCCGATCGTGACCACGTTGTTGTTTCAACTGAATAGCCACATCCAAGTAAAGTCTGGCAGGCGAGGGTCAGCGGTACGCCTTCCGCTACAACAACCGGAACAACGTGTGTCTCTTTTAAGACGCCATCAGCCCGTAGGCCGATTAGGAACGTCCTAGAACAGCACCCGGACACGGAATTCGAGCGGGGCCGAGGCGTTTGCCGTCGGAACATTGCGCCCCCGCAATGAACCGGCGACGGCCGTGAACTGACGCGCGGCTTCACGCGACTGCCAGAACCTCGAACGGGCCCGCCAAGGCCGAACAGCCGTCAGGACGGTTCCCAGTTCGAGCCGCCACCCTCCCGCTGTCATGGACAACGATCTCACGCTCAAGGCCGCCGCCTTGCAGCTGGGCTTCGTCTCGGAGACGGAGTTCGATCGCATCGTCGATCCAGAGAAGATGGTGAATCCCTATGTAGCAACCGCTCTTTGAGGGGCTCGGTCCCGCGACGACCGGGCGGTCCCGCTGACGGCATGACCGCCATCACGGTCATTTTGGCGATGAGTCTCGGTCTCATTGGTCCGAAGGTCGTCATCGATAGCCTTGGGGACGGCGCAACGGGGTCGTAGGAACGCATTCCCTGAATCGAACCGACGACAGGCTGCGTGTTTTAGTCGCGTGAGTCTGTCGGCGACCTACCGTTCCGCAACCCCCAGAGCGTATTGGCGAAATCGTGATCGTGGCTGAAACGCGCGTTCGGATCGCGTACCGACGCACTACCTCGCTTGCATGACGGGTCGGCCTGTCCAGGCGGCAGGCATCCGTGCAAGCACTGCCCGCTTCTCGTGCATCGACGCTCAGCGCGGCGGTCGTCATACCGTCGATCTCCTGTCGCCCCTTGCGCGAGACGGCCCCGCGCCGCACCATATCCCCGGGATGGGCGCTCCGTTGATCGCAGTCTCGCGCGTCGAGAAAACGTACCTGACGCGCGCGGGCTCCCGGATTCGTGCGCTGGCCGACGTGACGCTCGACATCGCCGACGGCGAATTCGTGACGATCGTCGGCCCCTCGGGCTGCGGGAAGACGACATTGCTGCGCATCCTCGGCGGTCTCCTCTCGGCCTCGTCGGGAAGCGTCGAGCTGCTCGGCCGGCGCATCAGCGGACCCAGCCGTAAGGTCGGGATGGTGTTCCAGGACCCGGTGCTACTGCCGTGGCGCACCGTGCTCGAGAACGTGATGCTGCCCGTCGTCGTGCTTCGACTCGACCGGGCGACGTACCGTCGACGCGCGCTCGAGCTCCTCGCGCTGGTCGGCCTCACCGGGTTCGAGGACAAGTATCCGCACGAGCTGTCGGGAGGCATGCGGCAGCGCGTGGCGCTGGCCCGCGCGCTGGTCCACGACCCCGCGCTGCTGCTGATGGACGAGCCGTTCGGCGCGCTCGACGCGATGACGCGCGAGGCGATGAACCTCGAGCTGCAGCGCATCTGGCGCGAGTCGGGCAAGACGGTCGCCTTCATCACGCATTCGATTCCCGAGGCCGCTTTCCTCGGCGACCGGGTGATCGTCATGTCGCCGCGGCCCGGCCGTATCGTCGACGTCGTGTCGGTCGAGCTCGGTCGCCCGCGGGACCTCGACATGCTCGGCTCGGACGCCTTCGGGGTCTACACGCGGAAGATCCGACAGATGCTGGGACCGAAGGGGTGGCTCGAATGAGCGCGCTCGACGACGCCGATGCGCCGGCGGAGCGGCTCTCGCCGCTCGAGGAATTCAGGCGCGCGCCGGGCGCTTTCATCGGCCGGCGGCCCCATCTCGCCCTGGTGCCGCTGGTGCTCATCGTGGTCGTCGGCGCCTGGGAGGGCATCGTCCGGATCTGGCGCATTCCGGAGTTTCTGGTCCCCGCGCCGAGCGCGATCGGGCGGGCGCTCGTGGCCGGGCTCACCAGTCGCCTCTACCTCGAGCACTTCTGGATCACGTTCTACGAGTCGTTGCTCGGGTTCCTGATCGCGGCGGCCGCCGGCATCGCGTGCGGTACGATCATCGCGCAATTCCGAGTAGTCGAGCGCACGCTCTATCCCTACCTGGTGGCGCTGCAAACCCTGCCCAAGATCGCGATCGCGCCGCTCCTGATCGTGTGGCTCGGCTTCGGGCTTTCCTCCAAGATCGTCATCGCCGCGCTCGTCGCGTTCTTTCCGGTTCTGGTGAACGTGATCGTGGGCCTCAAGACCGTGGACGCCGGCAAGCTCGATCTGATGCGCTCCCTCGACGCCAGCCGGTGGCAGACGTTCCGTCACGTGGCGTTTCCCAATGCGCTGCCGTTCGTGTTCGCGGGGCTCGACATCGCCATCGTCTTCAGCGTGCTCGGCGCGATCGTCGGGGAGTTCGTCGGCTCCCAGCGCGGGCTCGGCAACTTGATCTTGCAGTTCCACACATCGCTCGACATCGCGGGGATGTTCGCCGTCCTCTTGCTGCTGGCCGCGCTCGGTGTCGGGCTCCACCTCGTCATCCAGGCGATCCAGCGGCGGGTTATCTTCTGGGCCCAGGTCGACCACGTCATCGGCGCCTGAGGGAGGGAATTCACGTGAAGCGAGTGCTCGGCTTCGTCGTGCTCGGCGCCGTGCTCGTGCTGGCGGGCGGCGTCGTCGCCCAGCAGAAACCACTGAAGAAGGCGGTCTACACGATCACAACCAAGGACATCTCTGTGGGACTCTCGGCCAACTCGTCGATCCCCGAGACGCTCGGCTACTGGAAAGCCGAGGGCCTGGACGTCGAGATCACCACGCTCGAGGGATCGACCGCCGGCGTCCAGCAGCTCGCGGCCGGGAACATCCAGTTCGCGACGGTCGGGCCGGAGACTGCCCTCATCTCGCGCGAGAAGGGCGTCAAGATCAAGGCGTTCTACGCTATCTCGCGCGTCACCATCTTTCGCGTCGTGGTGCCCCAGGGGAGCCCGATCCAGAGCGTGGCCGATCTGCGCGGCAAGACCATCGGAGTCTCGGCGCTGACCTCCGGCGCGGTGCCCGTCGCCAGGGCCCTCATCGCATCGGGCGGGATGGATCCCGACAAGGACGTGAAGTGGCTCGCGGTCGGCGTGGGCGCGCCGGCGGCGGTGGCTATCACCCAGAAGAGCGTGGACGCGATGGCCCTCTGGGGCGACTTCCAGGCCGGCCTCGAGAACCGCGGGTTGCAGTTCCGCGAGATCACCGCGCCCTTCATGAAGGACCTGCTCGGCCAGGTGGTGGTGGCGCGCGACGACTTCCTGGCCGAGCATCCGGACGTGGCGGTCGCCTTCGCGCGTGGCCTCGCCAAGGCGACACTCTTCGGCCTCACCAATCCCGAGGCTGCGGTGCGCATCCACTGGAAGGTCTATCCGCAGACCCGGCTGCAGGCGGCTGACGAGGCGCAGGCGCTCCAGACGTCGCTCCGCGTTTTCAACGCGCGCTTCGAGACCCAGCGGGTTGACAACCGCGAAGACAAGCGGTGGGGCGCCTCGTCCCCGGCGCAGTGGGCCCGGCTGAAAACGCTCTATCGAGAGCAAAACCTCATCCAAGGCACCGGGGACGTCAACGAGGTCTTCACCAACCAGCTGATCGACGAGATCAACCGCTTCGACCAGCAGGCGGTGATCCGGCAGGCCAGGGAGTACCGCTGATGCGCATCGAGAGCCAGTCGCCAGGAGGCACGCTATGAAGGTGAGCCCGTCACTCGCCGCCGTCGTCGTCGCCGGGATCGTCGCCGCGAGCGTCGTCGCGGACGAGCCGGAGAAGATCGGCCAGGTCCGGTTCGCGGTCTCATGTCGGGCCGACGTGCAGAAGCCCTTCGAGAGGGCCGTCGCGCTCCTGCACTCCTTCTGGTACATCGAGGCGGCCAAGGCCTTCACGGCCGTCGCCCAAGCCGATCCCGACTGCGCAATGGCGTACTGGGGCCTGGCCATGAGCAACTGGACGCAGATCTGGTCGCCGCCTCCGCCGGCGGCCCTCAAGCGCGGCTGGGATGCGGTCGAGAAGGCCAAGGCCGCGGGCGCGAAGACGGCGCGCGAGCGTGACTTCGTGACCGCCGCGGAGGCGTTCTTCAAGGATGGGGACAAGGTCGATCACCGTACGCGCGCCGTCGCGTACGGCAAGGTGATGGAGCAAATGGCCCAGCGCTATCCGAACGATCGCGAGGTCATGGCGTTCTACGCGTTGTCGCTCCAGGCCACCGCGGATCCACACGACAAGACCTATGCGAGCCAGAAGCGCTCGGCGGAGATCGCCGAGAAGATCTTCGCGGCCGAGCCCGACCATCCGGGGGCCGCTCACTACATGATCCACGGTTACGACTATCCGCCGCTGGCCACCCAGGGGCTGCCGGCCGCGCGTCGGTACGCCCAGTTCGCCCCGTCGGTGCCGCATGCGCTGCACATGCCCTCGCACATCTATGTGCTGCTCGGCATGTGGCCGGAGACGGTGCAGGGCAACATCGCGGCGGCGGCGGCCGAGAAGGACCGTGGAAACCCGGACGACCGCATGCACGCGCTCGACTACCTCGTGTACGGCTACCTGCAGCAGGCCCAGGACGAAGAAGCCCGGCGGGTGGTCGACGAGGCGCGCGCGATCATGACCGATCTTGCCGCGCGCAAGTACGACTCCGGCCGGCCCACGGCGCACTTCGCGATCGCCGCGATCGAGGCGCGATGGGCGATCGAGCGCGGGAAGTGGGCGGAGGCGGCGGCCATCGAGCCGCGTCCCAACCGATTCCCGCACACGGAGGCGATGATCTACTTCGCGCGCGCCATCGGCGCCGCTCGAAGCGGCAACGCCGCGCGTGCGCGCGCCGACGTCGATCGGCTCGCCGCGCTCAAGGAAGCGATGAAGGACGCGTACTGGTCCGAGCAGATCGAGATCCAGCGACGCGCCGCCGCGGCCTGGGCCGCGCGCGCGGAGGGCAAGGCCGACGAGGGCTTCGCGCTGATGCGCTCGGCGGTCGAGCTCGAGGCCTCGACCGAAAAACACAACATCACGCCCGGCCCGATCGTCACGGCGCGCGAGCTCTATGGCGACATGCTCCTGGAAGCCGGCCAGCCCGGCCCGGCCGCGCAGGCGTACGAGGCGTCGCTGGGCGTCGCGCCGAACCGCTTCAAGTCGTTGCACGGCGCGGGCAAGGCCTTCGAGCGCGCCGGCGATCGCGACAAGGCCAAGGCCTATTACGTGAAGCTGATGGCCACGGCGGCCTCGGCGGACACCGAGCGGCCCGAGCTCCGGGAGGCCAAGGCCTTCCGGTGATCGCCTCGGCGCGGATGTATTCCTGGTCGCCGTCCCTCGCGTCGGCCTGGCACCGGTTGCTCGCGTGGCTGGGGAAGACGGCGGGCGTCGACCTGGCCCTCATGGACCAGTCGGATCCGACGCCGCTCGACGAGCTGTGGGCACGCGACGACATGGGGTGCGTCTTCATGTGCGGCTATCCGTGGGCCCTGCGCCGAGACCGTCCGGCGTTGCTGGCCTCGCCGGTGCCGTCGCCGCCACGCTATGGTGGGCGCGCCATCTACGTCACCGACTTCATCGTGCGCGCCGACAGCCCGCACCAGACCCTCGTCGATACGTTCGGTGGCGCCATCGCCTATTCCACCGAGCACTCGCACTCCGGCTACAACGCGCCTCGCTACCATCTGCTCACCCACGTGACGCCGACCCGCCGTGCCTTCTACCGCACCGTGCTGGGACCCTTCGTGCGCCAGCACCCCTGTCTCGACGCGGTGGTGAAGGGCGACGCCGACGTGGCCGCCATCGACGGCTACGCACTCGACCTGCTGCGCCTTCACGACCCAGCGGCGGCGACCCGGGTGCGCGTGATCGAGACGACGGTGCCCGCTCCGAGCCCGCCGCTGGTCGCTTCGCCTTGTGTCGACGCCGCGGCTCGCGAGCGACTCACGCGAGCGCTCGTCGAGGCGCACCATGCCGCCGCCGCGCGCCCGCTCCTCGACGACCTGCTCCTGGCGCGTTTCGATCGCGTGACCCCCGCGGATTTCGACATCTTTCTCGACCGCGAACGAGCGGCCCGGGACGCGGGCTACCCGAAGCTCGCCTAGCGCGGGCCATGCGGACGCTTGTGCGGGGCGGCTGGGTCGTCGGCTTCGCGGAGGGGACGCACACGCTCATCCCCGAGGGCATCGTGGTCTACGAGGACGATCGCATCGCCCACGTGGGCCGCCGCTTCGACGGGCGAGCCGAGGTCGAGATCGACGCGCGCGGCAAACTGGTGTGCCCGGGATTCATCGACACGCACGTCCATTCGGGCCACCGAGCCTCGCATCGGCTCATCACCGACGCCGGCCGCCCCGATTTCTTCGGTCAGCCGTTCCTCGACATCAGCGTCCCGCGCGAGGGCCGCCGGGTCGGCGGCGATCCTCGCTACGCGCGACCGACCGACGCGGATGCCGACGCCGGCAACCGGCTGCTCGCAACCTTCACGATCGCCGAGATGCTGCGAAACGGCATCACCACGTTCATGGAGTTCGGCAGCCAGCTCCGCGTGCAGGAGGCGCTCCTGGGCGAGGTCGAGCGGCTTGGGCTGCGCGCCTATCTCGGTGCCGGATACGATTCGGGCCGCTGGGTCGGCGACGAGAAAGGACGTCTCAAGCGCGTCGTGGACGAAGCCGCGGGGGTGAAGGAGTTCGAGAGCGCCATGGCCTTCATCCGCAAGGTCGACGGCAGCGTGAACGACCGCGTTCGCGGGCTGCTCGCACCCCGTGAGGTCGAGACGTGTACCCTCGATCTGCTCCGCGCCACCCGCCGGGCCGCGGACGAGCTCCGCCTGCCCATCGTGACCCACGCCGCCTACAACGTGATCGAGTTCTACGAAATCGTCCGCGAGCACCGCATGACGCCCGTGGAGCTGATGGAAAGCGTCGGCCTCCTCGGCCGCGACCTCACCGTCGGCCACGGCAACCTCATCGCCGACAACGGGTTCATGAGCTATTCGGGCGGCCGCGACCTCGAGCTGATGGGGCGCCACGGCGTCACCGTGTCGCACTGCCCGGTGAACATCGCGCGGCGGGCGCGCTCGCTCGACTCCTGGCAGAAGTATCGCGCCGCGGGCGTCAACCTGGCCCTCGGCAGCGACACCTATCCACGCGACCTCATCATGCAGATGCGCGTGGCGTCCTACTTCGGCAAGGTCATGAGCCACAACCTCCTGAGCGCGTCGGCCGCGGAGGTGTTCGAGGCGGCGACGCTCGGCGGCGCCCGCGCGCTCGGGCGCGACGACCTCGGTCGTCTGGCCCCGGGCGCCAAGGCCGACATCGTCGTGATCGATCTCGAGACACGTGACAGCCTTCGCTTCGGTCCGATTCGCGATCCGATCAAGGCGCTGGTGGAGTGCGGCATCGGCGACGACGTGATCACCGTCATCGTCGACGGCATCGTGCGCATGCGCGATCGCGTCATCCCCGGTGTCGACCTGGCCGCCGTGCGCCGAGAAGCCCAGGCCGCGGGGGAAGGCGTGTGGCAGCGCGTGCAGGAGTGGGACCCGCTGGGTCGCACCGCCGAGCAGATCAGCCCGTGGTCGTTCCCGCTCGTGACGGAGTGACCCGCCGCGAGCGTTGTCCAGGTCTGGACAGAATCTCGGGAACGCAAGAGGATAGAGCACCGGAGGAAGCCATGAAAGGCGTCGTGTTTCTCGGAGATCGAAAGCTGGAGCTCAGGGACTTTCCCGATCCGACACCGGGTCCCAGAGACGTGATCCTCGAGATCAAGGCCTCGGGCATGTGCGGCAGCGACCTGCACAACTATCGCGCCCCGGCCAATCCAAGCGGGGCGGTGACCGGCGGCATCAGGCGGCAGGCCGGTGTGATCGCCGGCCACGAGCCCTGCGGCGTCGTCGCGGCGGTGGGCGCTGGTGTCACCGAGAAAGAGGCGCGAGTCGGCCAGCGCGTGATGGACCACCATTATGACGGCTGCGGCAACTGCAAGCATTGCCGGGCTGGCTGGACGCAGATGTGCGTCGCGGGCACGGTGGTCTTCGGCTCGGGTGGGCACGGCGGGCACGCCAAGTACATGAAGGTGCCGGTGTCGACCTTGGTGCCGCTGCCCGACCCGCTCTCCTTCGTGACGGGCGCGGCGATCTCGTGCGGGACCGGCACGGCCTGGGGTGCGCTGAAGCGGATCAACCTGCAGGGCGGCGAGACGATCGCCATCTTCGGGCAGGGCCCGGTGGGTTTGTCGGCGACGCAGCTGGCCGTCGCCATGGGCGCGCGCGTCATCGCCATCGACGTCGCGCCCGAGCGGCGCAAGCTCGCCCAGGCGTTCGGGGCGCACGAGGTGATCGACGGCAAGTCAGGCGACATGGTGGCGGCGATTCGCGATCTGACGCATGGCGAGGGCGCGCACAAGACCCTGGACGCCTCGTCGGCGCCCGAAGCTCGCGCCGCGGCCGTGCGCGCGGTCCGCTCGTGGGGCACGGCCTGTTTCGTCGGCGAGCGCGGCCAGGTGACGCTCGACGTGAGCCCCGATCTCTTGCGCCGGCAGGTGACGCTCGTCGGCTCTTGGACGTTTTCGAAGCAAGGCCAGGCCGAATGCGCCGAGTTCGTCGCCGACCGGGGCGTGGACGTGGAGAAGCTATTCACGCACCGCTGGAAGCTCGAGCAGGCCGAGGAAGCCTACAAGCTCTTCGACACGCAAACGACGGGCAAGGCGGTCATCCTGCCGTCCTGAGCGGTTCGGAGGATGTTAGGAGGTGCGGCGTCGAGGCCTTCGCGGTCTCTCGTGAGTTGAACGCGCACGCCGAACCGTCGGCTGACGCCCCGCCGACTTGGCGAGCCAGCGAAGCGTCGCCACCACCGCTCCGCGCAGGCCCTTGTCGTGTTGCGCGGTCTTCGGCCTTCTCCGCTCCTGCAGCCGCGCACGTACTGCGGCATCGATATCGCTCAGAAGCGAGGAGAGCTGGTACGCGAGATCGCGGAGGGGCTCCCGCGCCACGCGGTCAAGGTCTCACAGGCGCCTCGGCGGCGCTGACAGGGTGAAATAGCTGGCTATGGCCCGGCGTGCCGGCTCGTAGTCGCCGGCCCTGGCGCGCGCGTCGTAACGAACCTCGGCCTTGAATGCGCACGCAGGGTGACGCGCCAGGCCGTGCTCTCGCCACGACCGGAACAATGATCCAAACTGTTCCACCGAAAGAGGGACGCCGATCGCATCGGCGCTGAGCGGTTGTTGCTCTTGGAGCTCTCGCGCGTGACGTCCCAGCGCGACGACGATCCTTCCTTCGTGGTCGATCGTCGCGTCGGCCACGACCATCTCGACCCCGCCGTCATCTCGACACGGAGCATTACCCGGTCCTCTCCCGACCTGTTTATCGCACGCGCCGACTTTGGCGTCACAGGCTAGCAGATCGTCTTGCAATTTCTCGTACTTGTCCTTGATGCCCGTGACCTGGGCGCCCGCGTCACGGAGGCTCCGCGGATCGACATCGAAGATACTGATCAGCGTTTTCCACACCTCGGGGGTCACCCAGCCTTGCTCGTGAGATTCATTCCCCATCACGTCGGCGGAAATCAGGATGAGCGCGAACACGAAAATGATCTGGACGAGAAGATCGATGAGCGTCGTGAGCGCGATGTCCCGATTCCGCGCGAGTCGATTCTTGCTGATCACCGGCGGTCTTCAACCTTGCTCAGAATGAAGCGTGAGGCATCGATGAGATGATGATGGACTTTTCTCACCGCTTCTTCCGAGGTGCGGAGGTCTTCCTGTAAACGATTCGCCAGGGCGCCGGCCGCCTCGCTGTGTTTGCGTAATTGATCCGCCAGAGGCCCGGATATCTGCGCGGACAGTTGAATCTGGGTGGCGACGGCATCCTTGCCGAGCCGCACGGCCCGCTCCGTAATCTCGGTCAGCGCCTGCAGCCCGGCACCCGCCTTCATCAAGCCACCGCTCCAGTTGTGGACCGACTGCTCGGCCGCGCGCGTCCCGTGCTCGAACGCGGACAACGCCGCACCGGCCCTTGCCATCGATTTGCTCGCTCCGTCGGTCGCGCCGGCCACCTCCGCCCATGCGCGGTTGGCTTCCCCTATGTTCGTGCGCAGGTTGCCGAGCGTGGCAATGATGCTCGCCGCCTCTTGAGGCAGCTTTTCGAGGCCCGTCCCCAGCTCGCCAAGCTGGTTCAGATGCGTGGCGAATTGTTCGATGTTCGTCTTCGCCGACGTCACCGCCGACGTTGCCGCGTCCGCGGAGACCGCCAGGGCGCTGAACGCCCGGCTCCCGTCTCGTGCGCCTTCCACGGCGCTGCCCAGTGTCCCTTCGAGCTCGTTGTACGCGGCGGCTACGGTCGTGGTCGCCCGCCGGAGCAGGTCGGCGCGCTCGGCAAGCTCCGTCAATACCGCGACGAGCTTCTCGCCGACGGCCTCGGATGGTAGCCGAAACGCCCCGAGCCGTGCCTCGAATTGCTGGAGGGTTGCTTCCACGGTTCCGTTCGTGCGACGGAGAAACTCAGTCAGCTCCGTGGCCGATTCCCGTGCCACTCGAGTGACGTCCTGGACCACTTGTCCCGTCACATTGCGAACCGCACTGGTCGTCCCGGCCGTGAGGCTCTCGACCTGTTCCTTGGCCATGTCGTGGGTCTTCGCCGCCTGACGAGACGCGGCGTCGATTTCCCGGATCGCGCGATTGCGGACCTCGGCGAAGGCGGATTCGGCGTCCGCGCTGACGCGCTCGAGCACCGTCGCGAACTGCTTCAGCACCTGGGCGCTCATCGAATCGAACTGCTGCGTGACCCGACCCGAGAGGATGCGAATCGTCTCGACCGCGCCGGAATACGACTCGCTCAGGTGTCCTTCAGCGCGCTGCTGGGCATGCACGATTCGAACCGTGCTCCTCTCGATGGCGCGCGCCGCTTCCGCATAGGCGTCTCCCAGCCGACGAGCGTCGTTCTCCGGGCTCGCGACGGCTCCCGGCGACGTCTGTGCGAAGACGATGCGCCCGGCCAGGCCGACGAACGTCGTAATGAGGCCGAGACCGAACAACCCCAGCACGTGTCGGCTTTCCGGCCGCTCCGACGAGTTGAGCAACGGCGCAAACGTGGCGACCAGGGTCGCGAGCGTGTAGATGAAACCGAGATAATAGAACGTCTCCCCGTCGGTTTCGGAGGCGAACGCCGTCCTCGACCTGATCAACAGGACGACTCCGTACACGATCATCAGCCCCACGACGAGGGCGGTCATCGTCCAATGCCATGACCCACTCGGGGTGCCCCGATACGACCAGCTGAATGTCAGAATCACGCCGACCCCGACGGCCGTGAACCCGAGGAACGTGGCAGGGAGACTGGCCACGAGGCGCGTCATGCGGGTCAGTCGACTCCGGCCCACCGAGTGATCTTGCCGCCGGCCTCGTGGAAATATCGCTGCCAGAAGTCGAGATGCGGCGCCTGCTGCAGGTGCCGATCGTGGTACCGACGAAGATAGACGACGATGATGTTCCAGTCCCGGAAATCCGCCTTCACGTCGGTGGCGAAGCCCGATCGCAGAAACTCCTCGTAGCTGCGCCGCGGGCCGTAGTGATTGAACGCCGGGGTGTTCTGGAGCATGTCGGAGACGACAATGAGGGTCTTGCGGCCTCCGTCGTCGATCTCCTGCGACCGGGAAATGAGCTGCAGCGTCTCGAGAATCGGCGACTGCTCGCCGACCTCCGTGGTCAGGCTCTCTTCCAGCGCCGCGGTGACCGGGACCAGAAATCGCCGGTAAAAGTCCTTCGTGATCTTGCGACTGTTTTCGTAGAGGTCATTGCCATGCGACGGCGGGCGGCACAAGTCCGAGCTCGGACGCAGGCGCGGGCCGCTCCGGGATTCGAAGGTCGCCTTGCTGAACGTGAACAACGCGATGCGCGAACGCACGGCGAATTTCGAGTCGTCGGCGACGTAGTCCTTGATGAAGTTGAGGGCGAATCGTCGATGAGTCTCCGTCAGGGCCTCCGACTGGTCGACGAGGATCACGGTCTGATCGGTCGGCGCTCGGCTGAGGAATCGCCTGTCCCGGTAGACGCAGTTGTCGGCCCCGATGATGGGGCGGCTCCACGTGACTCCGAGCACGGTCGCCAGCAACACGACCGCGAAGCCGCCAATGCCGCTCAGAATCCAGATGCCCCGCCGATCCAGGCTGCTCAACGGCACGGCGTCAGCTCTTGACTTCCCATGCCTCGCGAATGAGCTTTTCCCGGATGTCTCGCTCGAGCTTGTTGAAGTAGTAGTCGCGGCGTCGTATTTCGGCGGTACGCAGGTTCTGGACCGTCGCGTCGTTCTGCCGGGCGATGTCGCTGAAGTCCTTCATGGCGCTCTCGTAGGACCGGGACAATCGCTCTTCGACCTCCGAGATTGCCTCGGGCGGCCTGACGAGATGGCCATCGAACGTGAAGCTGTTGTTGAAATAGAACGGCGCCGGGGACTGGCGCACGCGCGCGTTGGTCTGCCGGTAGCGCTTCAGCACGATGTTACACGCGTCCTGGATTTCCGCCGCGTCATGAACGAAGGTCCGGCGCTCGTCGACGCTCCGGCTGATGAGCTGCTGATAGTATTCGATGTTCGACTTCACGTCCGAGAGCAGCCGCGCCTGATCTTGCAGTATGCGATCGAAGACCTGGTCCACCAGGCGGCAATATTCGGCCTTGGCCGCCTCGTAGCTTGTCCGCCTGGCGTTGAGCTCTCGGTCGAGCTCGCCATAGCCTGGATAGACGTCA
>Ga0209160_1001021_pt1 | contig 23316 bp, 31 predicted proteins | sample GraSoiAngelo_153_FD_186167 | JGI IMG/M metagenome (GOLD analysis project Ga0209160, IMG submission 186167) | Grasslands soil microbial communities from the Angelo Coastal Reserve, California, USA - 14_1009_12_40cm (SPAdes) (version 2) | ecosystem: Environmental > Terrestrial > Soil > Grasslands ...
GACCGCGATGGCGGTCGCCGATAGCGATGCCAGGAGAGACAGGCGCAGCGCGGTAATCGCCTCCGACGACGTCAGCAATTGCCAGGCCGACGCCCAGGGTGTCCGAACCAGCAGGCCAGCCAGCGGCAACACGAAGAATGCGGCGCCGACCGCAGCCAACAGGATGAATAGAGGCGGTGCCGCGGTCCCGCCGCGCCTACGCCGGGAGGAAGCCATAATGCGCCAGCGTCCGCTGCCCATTCGCGTGGATGTACCCGATGAAGGCCTTGGCCAGGCCAATGTCCTGGCTATCCTTGAGGACCACAATCGGATAGTCGGCGATCACGTTCAGCGAATCGGGGATATCGACGCCCTGCAGTTGCGCACCGGCAGCCTTGACATCGGTCAGATAGACGATCCCGGCATCCGCCTCCCCCAGCGCGACTTTGGTGACCACGGCCTTCACGTCGGTCTCCTGGCTCGCCGGCGTCACCGTGACGTTGGCCTTCTTCAGGGCTTCGGCTGCGTAGTGACCACAGGGCACTGCCGGGGCGCAGAGCACCACGACGAGTCCCGCGCGGCTCAGGTCGGCCAGCCCCGTGACATGCTTGGGGTTGCCCGCCGGGACGACAATCTGCAGCTTGTTGCGAGCGAAGATTGAGGGCGAGCCCGCGGTCAGGCCGCCATTGACCAGCTTTTGCATGTTCGCCTGGTCAGCGGAGGCGAAGACATCGCCAATCGCGCCTTGCTGGATCTGCGCTACCAGCGTCGCAGAGCCGGCGAACGCGAAGTGGATCATCGTGCCGGGATACGCTTTCTGGAAATCCGCGCTGATACTGCCGAAGGCGGCCGTCAGCGAAGAGGCCGCAAAGACCGTGATCGATCCTTTAGGCCCGGAGCTGGTTGGAGAGGTCGGCTGACTCGTTTCGCTGCAACCAGCGACCAGTAGCGCGGCTGCTGCAACGGCGCTCAGGAACCTCGTCCGCATGGCCGGCTAGCCGGTCGGGAGCTCGACGATCACGTTTGTGGCCTTGACCACGGCGACCGCCCGCACGCCAGGCGCGAGGCCAAGCTCGTCGGCCGCCTCACGCGAAATCAAGGACACGAGTCGATGCGACCCAGCCTGGATCTCGACCTGGGCCATCACTCGGTCTTTGACAACGCGGGTCACGATGCCCGGGAAATGATTGCGCGCGGAACGCGCCGAGATCGTTTCCGCTTTGGGCTCGGGCGGTGAGGCAGCCATGAAGCGCGCAAGCTGCCTACCGTCGACAACCCGCTGCCCGCCGGATGTTCTGACGGTAGTCAGGCGACCGCTGTCCGCAAGTCGGCGGACGCTATCGACGCTGACGCCGAGGAGTTCCGCGACCTCGCCGATCTTGTAGGCGGCCATATCTGATCCCACAAACTCTAGCAGTTGCGGTTTTTCGCTGCTGAAATACTGGTAATTGCGCCAGTCACAACGGGTGCCTCTGACCATGTAGATTGCTCGGATGGTTCGCATCGGTTCAATCGTTTTGCGGGTGGACGATCTCAAAAGGCAGACCGATTTCTGGACCGCGGCGCTCGACTACGAGCCCCGAAAGGGCGACAGCGAGGATTTCGTTCTGCTACATCCGAGGGACGGGGTCGGTCCGAACGTCTCGCTCGACAGAGTTAACTCCACGGTGCAAGTGCCGCCTCGCATCCATCTCGACCTGTACACCGAGGATCAGGCGGGAGAGGTGAAGCGCTTGATAAGGCTGGGCGCCACCGAGGTCCATTGGGATAAGCGACCGCCGGGCGCGGACTACATCATCCTCGCCGACCCAGAGGGCAACCGCTTCTGCGTCGTCGACATCAGCCAGTCTCATTGACGGCTAGAATCCTTCCCGGGATGGCCAAAGACGAGCTCCAGACTCTGCGAGCCGAGAACGCCGAGTTGCGTCGCCTGTTGGACAAGCACCAGTGGGCCGGGTTGACCCCAGTCAAATCCATCGGGGCGTGTCCCGAGTGTTCGGGTTCGAAACCTCCCGATGGTCGCGGGCATCGTCCCGGCTGCGCGTTAGCGTTAGCCTTGGCGGCTACAGCACGCGAAGGACTCTAGATACACGTTCGTCTGCGCCCTCGGCCGGTGAACTTTCGCCACTTGGTCGCGTATCCGCAGCGGCACCCAGACCGAAAGCGGGTTGCAGGGGGATTCTGGTCATCTCTGCAGTAGTCGCAACCGAAGTCGACCGGGGCGTCCACCACGTCGCCGGCTAGTTAGCCGGCGCGCGGCGGGATTCGTGCGCCGCGACCGCTTCGAGGACTTCGTCCTGCGCCGGCGGGTGGTCGAGCGCTCCCAGCGCCGACAAGGCCTCGCGAGCTGCCATTTGCTCGGCGGCCCGCTTGGTTCGGCCACTCCCGGTTCCCCGGATCCCATCACCGAACGTCACCAGCGCGGTGTACTCGCGGCGATGTCCCGGGCCGGAGGCGCCCACAATCTCGTACTGCGGCGTCGTCAGGAAGCGCTCCTGGGTGACTTCTTGCAGCCGACCCTTGTAGTTGTCGTCCGGCCAGGCCTGCACGTCGATCAGGCTGCGGCTGAACAGCCGGTAGGCGGCGCGGTAGCCCTGGTCGAGGAAGATCGCCCCGATCACGGCCTCGAAGGTATTGGCCAGGATCGACTGCAGCGAGCGTGCCCCGGTCTTGTGGGCACCCTTGCCCAGCAGGAGGTAATCGCCAAGGCTGAGCCGGGAAGCCAGACGGGCCAGGCTCTTGGTGTTGACCACCGAGGCTCGCAACCGGGTCAGCTCCCCCTCGTCCGACGTCTGGTAGGTGTGGTAGAGATGCTCGGCGGCGATCAGTTCGAGGACCGCGTCGCCGAGATACTCCAGCCGTTCGTTGTCCGCCGCCCCGCTCTCGGGATGCTCGTTGTTATAGGAGCGATGGGTCAGCGCCTGCCGAAGCAGGGCGACGTCGTGAAATCGAACACGAAGCGTCCGCTGGAGTTTCTGTAAAGGCTCGTCGGCCGGAGGGACCTTCGGCTCAGGTGGTGATGCCGAGCTTCTCCTGGACGTAGTCCCAGGCGGCTCCGACGGTTTGAATCTTTTCCGCGTCTTCGTCAGGTATCTCCATCCCGTATTCTTCCTCGAACGCCATGATCAATTCGACCAGGTCGAGGGAATCCGCATTCAGGTCGTCGACGAACGAGGCGTCTGGCGTGACTTGCTCGGGCTCCACTCCGAGCTGTTCGGCGATGATGCCCTTGAACTTCTCGTAACTACTGCCGTCCATCCGACTCCCCTTTTGGCTATTGCGAGTGCGGTCAAATTCTAGTCGAAGCTCCCGCAAATCGTCCTAAATTGGCAGCCCGCCGTCAATGCCCAAAACCTGGCCGGTGATATAGGCGGCGTCCCGGGACGCGAGGAAGACGATCGCCGGTGCCACGTCCGCCGGCGTGCCGATCCGCGGAATGGCCGCCGCCTGGCGAGCCCGTTCCAGTAGCTCAGCCGGAAGCCCGCTGGTGAGCTCGGTCTCGATGAAGCCCGGAGCGACGGCATTCACCGTGATGTTCCGCGAACCGACCTCTTTGGCCAGCGCCTTGGTCAGACCGATCAAGCCGGCTTTGGAGGCGCTGTAATTCGCCTGCCCGGCATTCCCCACCACCCCCGCGAGGGACGAGACATTCACGATCCGGCCGTACTTCTGCTTGAGCATGGGTCGCAGGGCCGCTTTGCTCGCCAGGAACGCGGCCCGCAGGTTGGTCTGGATCACGATGTCCCAATCGGCTTCACTCATCCGCATCACCAGGGTGTCGCGGGTGAGACCGGCGTTGTTGACCAGTACGTCGAGCCGTCCCCAGCGCTTCACCGCGGCCTCGACCGCGATCCCGGGCGCGGCGCTGTCGGCAAAGTCGGCCTGGACGGCCATCGCCTCCCTCCCTTGGTGCGACAGCTCCTCGACCAGGGCGTCGGCCTCCGGCTTGCGGCTCTTGTAGGTGATCGCGACGGTGGCTCCCGCCTGACCGAAAAGCGCGGCGGCGGCCCGGCCGATGCCGCGGCTTCCGCCGGTCACGAGCACGACCTGATCCTTGAAGCCGTCAGCCGACATGGATGGTCTCCAAAACGGTCTTCATGCTGGCGAGATCTTCGATATTGTGAACCACTGCCGCCGGTAGAATCTTTTTGACCAGCCCGGTGAGGGTCCGTCGAGGCCCAATTTCAACGTAGGCATCGACCCCCAGCTGCTGCAGGCGGTGCACCGACTGGGTCCACCGCACCGGCCCGGTGAGCTGGCCGACCATCAGCCGGCGGGCCTCGTCCGCCTCGAGGTGCACCTGGGCGTCGGCATTGAAGACCTGCCGGCGGCGCAGCGCGCCAAGCGGGATCTTCGCCCACGCGGCCCCAAACACGTCGGCGGCACGAGCCATCAGTGGCGAATGGAATGCCCCGCTGACAGGTAGCCGCACCAATCGCTTTGCCCCAGCGGTCTCTAGTTTGGCACTAACCCTACCCAGCCCGACCTCGCTCCCCGAGATAACCACCTGGCCGGGGGCGTTGTAATTGGCGACGACCACTTCTCCCCCGCTGGCCGCACAGGCCTCCTCAACCACGCCGTCCGGGAGGCCGAGCACGGCGATCATGCCGGTCGCCTTCGGTGCGGCCGCGGCCATCGCTGTTCCCCTCGCCCGGACGGCAGTAAGCGCGTCGAGGCGGTCGAGTGCCTCGGCGGCGACCAGGCCGGCGAACTCGCCAAGGCTGTGGCCGGCGATGGCCACCGGTTCGACCCCATCAGCCGCCAGGTGCCGCAGCAGGGCGAGACTATGAAAAACAATGGCGGGCTGGGCATTCTCCGTCGCCTGGAGCTCGGCTTCCGGGCCGTCGAGCATCAGCCGTCCGAGCGGCAGGTCGAGTCGCTCTTCCGCCTGACGCAGCAACGCCTGCGATCCTTCATCCTTGTCCAGCAGGTCGCGAGCCATCCCGACGAACTGGGCGCCCTGGCCTGGAAACAGGAAGGCGAGGCGGATCGGGGTCGACCTACTCGGTCTTGATGACTTCGCGCCCGTCGTAATAGCCGCAGTTGCGGCAGATCGCGTGCGGCCGCTTCGGCTGGTGGCACTGCGAGCACTCGACGAGTTGCGGGCGCTTGATCGCCAGGTGGGCGCGGCGCTCACCCTGGCGGGCATGGGCGTAACGAGTCTTTGGAAGGGCCACGAGCGATCAATTATAGGGCCACCATGCGTGAAGGGTATGGCGCCAGGGACCAGTTGATTCCTCTAAGGGCTTGAGATGAGACGAGGGCCAATTGTCTGGACGTCGATGATTGTGCTCGCCTTCACTGTCTCCGCCTGTGGTGACCAGCCAGGCCCTGCCTCCACTCCGACGACCTCTCCAAAGACCGCCAGCGAGTCGGGACAATGGCACGTCGAATCAGCGGGGCAGCTCGGACAGATCGAGGCCGAGACATGCGCGACCGAGCAGTTCTGTATCGTGGTGGACCGCGCGGGATACGTCGTGTCGCGAGATGGCCGGGTCACCTGGCAACGCGGTTCGTTTGCTTCCGACACGACCCTGTTCAGCGCCGGCGCCGTCTCGTGTCCGAGCCTAACGACATGCCTCGTGGTCGGCACCGCCGGCCGCACGGTGCAGCCTGCCGTCGCAGTCTCAACCGATGGCGCCAACAGTTGGCATCTGCAGCAGTTTGAAAGCCTCGGCAGCTCCCTGAACGCTGTCACCTGTGCCAGCGAATCATTGTGCATGACCGCCGGAAGTGCGATCAACGCCCATCGCAAGAGCTTGGTGTACGTGACCAGGGACGGGGGCACCGACTGGCAGAGTGTCGTCCTCGACCAGAACATTGATATCCACGGAATCACCTGCTGGACCACGCTGCTCTGTTCGGCAGTGGGCTACACCATCCGCGATGGGACGACCGCACTGGTGGCTCTGCTGAACACAACCGATGGTGGACTGCACTGGATGAGCAAGACCGTCTCCACCCCGGCCGGCATCGGCGGCCTGAGCTGCGTTTCGACCGGCCGGTGCATGTCCGTGGGTCTATCAACGAGCGATATCATCACGACCGAACCGGTCGTGTTCGTTCAAGAGGATTACAACCATGCGTTCACGCGAACAGTAAACGCGTTGGGAGTGGCATCACTCGATGATGTATCGTGCGGTACCCCGCTCTTCTGCGTGGCCGTTGGTTGGGGGTGGACCGGGTCCGGTCAGAATCGCACCCACCGTGCGATCGTTTTGGCGACCGACGACGGAGGCACGTCGTGGCACCGCGAGAGCGGACCGGCGAATGTGACCGAGGTGCTGAATGTCAGCTGTCGGGCGACTCTCCATTGTCTTGCGGGTGCAATCACCGATCCCTACGGATATGTGGTGTTGAGCCGCGAGGTCTCCTAAAACTCAGGATCGACCGCTGATCACCTCGACTTGTTTGACCGGCTTTGCCGCCGCGGGCCGAAGCGATTCGACACCCTTCTTCACGGTGGCGATCGTCCGCATCAGCTGCCCCTCGAGCGACTGCATCACGTCCCAGGCATAACGGTCCGCGGCCCGGCGGGTTTCCTCGGCCGTTGCCGCGGCCTCCTTCAGCATCGCCTCCGCCTGCTTTTCGGCCCGCTTCACCAGCTCGTGCTGGCCGATCATGGTTTGCGCCCGTTCGCTCGCTTTGCTGACCGTCCGAGCCGCCTCCGACTGCGCCTCGGAGAGCAAGCGCTGCTGCTCCTGCAGCGTCCAGCGCGCCTGTTTGATCTCGTCGGGGAGGCTGAGGCGCAGGTCGTCGATGCAGGCCAGCGCTTCCTCCTGGTCGATGACCACCGTTCGGGTAAGCGGGATCTGGCGGCTATGGGCGATCAGGTACTCGAGGCGATCGACGGCTTCATGGATGTTCATGCTGCTGCTCCCTTGTGAGACGTTGCTTGAGCGGTCCGACGACATTGGCTGGGACGAATTCCGCGATGTCTCCGCCGAACTCGGCGAGCTCCTTGATCAGGCTGGAGCTGAGAAACAGGTGGCGCAGGCTGGTCGGGATGAAAACGGTCGTGACCTCGGGCTCCAGCCGGCGATTCATCAGCGCCATCTGGAACTCACTCTCGAAGTCTGACACGGCGCGGAGCCCACGGACGATGACTTTCGCGCCGACCTGTCGGGCAAAGTCGATGGTGAGCCCATTGAAGGTGCTGACCTCGACGCCGGGGCGCTCGCCCAGGCTCTCGCGGATCATGCTCACCCGCTCGCCTGTCGAGAAGAGGGGACGCTTGCTGGGATTTTCCAGCACCGCGATCACCACCCGATCGAAGATTCGAGCGGCACGATCGACGATATCGAGATGACCGTGGGTCAGTGGATCGAAGCTGCCCGGGTAGACCGCGGTGATCATGCGTACCTGAGAAATGTCAGCCGGGTGGTTCCGTAGTCACGGTCCCGCAGGTACACGAGGCGCTCGAGCGACGGCAACGGCTGGCCGCGGTAATGCTCGACAACGACCAGGGCTTCCTTACGCAAGGGCGTCTGGTCCAGGGCCTGCAGCGTGCCGGTCAGGGCGCTGCTGTCGCGGTACGGCGGATCCAACAACAGAAGGTTGTAGGTGGTGAGGTCGCTTTCGTGCGCCCTCAGCCAGTCGATGGCATCGGCACTTGCAACGTCGCCCTGTTGGGCGAAGCCGGTTGCGGCCAAATTCTCGGCGACGATGTTAGCACAGGTTCGATCGCGGTCCACGAAAGTGGCCGACGCGGCGCCGCGAGAGAGCGCCTCGATGCCGAGCGTTCCGGCTCCGGCGAACAGGTCCAGTACCCGCGCACCGCGTATGCTGTCGCCGATGATGTTGAACAACGCTTCCCGGACGAGCGAGGTGGTGGGGCGCGTTGCTCGACCGGGTGGCGTCTTCAGCAACCGTCCCCGACTCGCGCCGGCGGTGACCCGCGTGGCCGGTCCTGGCATGCGATGAGTAAATCAGGCGCGCCCACCTCAATGGGCGTCGCCGGTAAAGGAGCGGCAGCATAGTCGTCGTCGAAGCGGTACTCGGCATCATCCTGGTGATCGGTCTCCCCATCGCCGCGGGCCTCACGGTCGGCTGGCTGCTTACCCGGTTGTGGCGAGTGCCACCTGCCGCCGCAGCCGCACCGGGAAAACCTGTTAATCCAACGCGAACACCCGACGATACGCCGAAAGCTGGTGGCGGAGCGCCGGCTCGCCGGCCAACGTCGGGTCGCGGTCCAAGAGGCGGACGGCCTCGGTCTGGGCGTCGCTGATCAGCGCCGCATCGAGCAGGTTCGCCATCTTGAACTCGTTGCCGTGCTGCCGGAAGCCGTGCAGCTCGCCCATTCCCCGGAGTTTCAGATCGATTTCGGCCAGGTCGAAGCCGCTCTGATGGGTGACCACGGCATTCAAGCGCTCGATCGTGTCCGGATCCTCCATGTCGGTGAACAGCAGACAGGTGGATTCGTGCACGCCCCGGCCGATCCGGCCTCGAAACTGGTGCAGCTGGGCTAGCCCGAAGCGCTCCGCTCCCTCGATCATCATCACCGTCGCATTCGGGATGTCAATGCCCACCTCGACCACGGAGGTCGATACCAGGATCGCCACCTCACCACGCTGGAACTTGCCCATCACCTCCTCTTTTTCGGCGGTCTTCATGCGGCCATGCAGCAAGGCGATACGAGGCGCCAGGTCCGGAAAAACCTCGCCTTGGAGTTTTTCGGCCTCCTGGGTAGCCGATCGGACGCCGAGCTTGTCCGACTCCTGGATCAGCGGACAGATGACAAAGACCTGCCGGCCGGCGACCACCTGTTGCCGGATGAAGTCGTAGGCGGCCCGGCGTTCGTCGGCCGGGACCAGCCGGGTGGTGACCGGTAGCCGCCCGGGCGGCATCTCCGTCAGCACCGAGATGTCGAGGTCGCCAAACAGGGTCAGCCCCAATGTCCGCGGGATCGGCGTGGCCGTCATCGAGAGGAAGTGCGGCCAGCGGCCCCCCTGGCGGACCGACAAACGCTGACCGACACCGAAGCGATGCTGCTCATCGACCACCGCCAGCGCCAGCTGCTTGAATCGGACATCCTCCTCGATCAGGGCGTGCGTGCCGACCAGCAGATCGACCGATCCGTCGGCCAGCGACGCCAGCAGGGTACGGCGTGCAGCGGCCGGCGTACTTCCCAGCAGCATGCCGACGACGATCCCGAACGGCCGCACGAGCGACTCTACGACCTCGGCGTGTTGCCGGGCGAGGATTTCCGTCGGCGCCAGCAGCATCGATTGAAGGCCGGCGTGCGACACGTGGTGCATCGCCATGGCAGCCACCACCGTCTTGCCGGAACCCACATCGCCCTCGAGCAAGCGGTTCATCGGCTCCGGCCGGGCGATGTCTTTGAGGATCTGCCAGGCCGCCGTCCGCTGGGCATTGGTCAGCGTGAACGGCAGCGATGCCACGAAACCCCGCGCGGTGGCCTGGTCGAACGGAATCGGGTTGGCGGCATGCGCCTGGCGGGCGCGCTTGGCTTGCTGGACCGCCACCTGGTTGAGAAACATCTCCTCGAATTCGAAGCGGCGGCGAGCCTGGTCGAGCGTCTCCATGGAATCGGGGAAATGGACCTGCCGGATGGCATCGGGCCGGGCCATGAATCCGCGGCGTTGCACGAGCTCCGCCGGTAGCACCTCCTCCAGCTGGTCCGCCAGCCAGAGGAGTGGTCGGATCTTCGGTCGCAGCCAGCGGGACGTCAGCCCGCGGGTCTCCGGGTAGATCGGCACGATGCGGGCTGCGTGGCTCGGGTCGTTGGAGACCTTCTCGTACTCGGGGTTTTTCATCACCAGGCCACCATTCAGGTCGACCTCTCCGGCGACGAAGATCTGATCCCCGCTGTGCAGGATGTTCGCGATATACGGCTGGTTGAACCAGACGAGGTTCAACTGTCCGGAGTCGTCGGAGATGGTCGCGGTGGCGATCCGCATGTGTCGGCGCGGAGTGAAGACGCGCTTGACCTCGTACACCCGGCCTCGAACGGTCGTCCGCATACCGGGCCGGATCCAGGCAATCGGCATGACGCTGCCGAAGTCCTGGTGCCGGCGCGGGAAGTAGAGCAGCAGGTCGCGCACGGTTTTTACCCCGAGGTGCTCGAGCCGGCTGCCGTACGTGGTATTGATCCCGGTGATGGCCGTCACCGGATCATCCAGGGAGAGCCGCGGCACGATCAGGCGATCAAGTAGGTGAAACCGATCACCCCGGGCCCGGTGTAGGTCCCGATCACGGCTCCGGTTTCGGCCAGCGGAATCTCGAGGCCCGGATAGCTCCCCGCCACCCGCTCCTTGAGGCGCTCCGCGTCCGCGAGGGCGCCGCCGTGGAGTACCGCGAGGTTGCTTAATTTGCCGTCACGCCGGAGCAACTCGACCAGCCGGTCGATGGCCTGCGACCGGCCGCGGGCCCGGCCCAGCGGCGCCACCTCACCATCCTGGAGCGTGATCAGCGGTTTGAAGTTCAGCAGCGAGCCGAGCAACGCGCGCGCCTTCCCGATCCGGCCGCCTTTTTCCAGGTAAGTCAGGGTGTCGATCGCCGCCAGCACGCGGGCTTTGGGGACCAGGGATCGAACCCGTTCCACGACCGCCGCGCGGTCGGCGCCGCTCTTCGCGAGCCTGGCCGCCTCCAGCGCGAGGAAGCCCAACGCCATCGACGTCGTGAAGGAGTCGATCACCTCGATGTGTTCCCCGTCGACCGATTTCGCGGCAGCGGTGGCCGCTCCCACGGTTCCCGAGACTTTGCCCGATATCAGCACCGCGACCACGTCGTCGCCGGTGTCGCGATAGCGCCGGAAGACCTCTTCAAACGCACCGACGGCGGGCTGCGAGGTCTTGGGGAGCTGTGGTGACGTCTTCAGCCTGGCAAAGAAGTCGTCGCTCGACAGGTCAACGTGATCCTTGAAGACCTGGTCGCCGAACCGAACGTTGAGCGGCACAACCGTGATCCCGGCGGCTCGCTGCTGATCGTCGGCCAGGTCCGCCGTCGAATCGGTAACGATCCGGACCACGCTGCCGAGTATATAGCCACCAATTCAGACCGATCACGGGGGCGCAACGGCTGGATGTCGTTAGGTTGCGCGTACCAAACCTTGATAAAGCTATAGCTGCTGTGGTGCTCCCAGGCAGCCTATCGTCGCGGCTTAGCCAGGCGCTCATCCTTACCGGGTTCCTCGGCTTCCAGTTGATGGACTCCTTGACGACCCACCTCGGACTGGGGCTGCAACACGCGGAGCTGAATCGACTCATGGCGCCCCTGATCGCCACCCAGGGCGAGCTGACGGCCTACGCGGTGAAGGGCACGGCGGTGGCCGTGCTGCTGGCGATCCTGATGATGCTGTACCGCCGGAAGCCCTGGGTGTGGCACGCCTACCGGGTGGGAGCCTGGCTCAGCGCAGTGGCTGTTATCGCCAACGTGCTGCAGCTGCTCTAACCGGGCTTACTCGACCGCCACGATATACGGATACAGCGGCTGTTCGCCGGCCTGCAGCTCGACGGAAGCCGTGGGAAACTCGTTGGCGATCGCGTTGACGAGGGCTTCCCGCTCCGCCTCGATCGAGTCGGCGCCGGCGTAGACGGTGATGGTGCCCACCCTGGCCGGGTCGATTCGTTTGAGGACGGCCTGGACGACGTGGCCTGGCGTTTGGCCCGCCTCCACGATCCGGTCGTTGAGTAGCCCGATGACGTCGTTTTCGGCGATCTTCAGCCCATCGACCTCGCTGGCCCGGACGGCGCGCGTGACCTCGATCGTCTGCACCTGGCTCAGCGCATGCGACATGGCGTTCGCGTTGGCTTCGAGATTCGAGCTGAAGTCGAACGCAAACAGTGCCGCAATCCCCTGCGGCAGGCTGCGCGAGGGCACCACCCGCACCCGCTTTTTGGACAGTTCCGCCACCTGCTGGGCGGTCATGACCACATTCCCATTGTTGGGCAGCAGCAGCACGTCGTTCGACGGCACCGACTCCACCGCCGCCAGGATGTCCTCGGTCGAGGGATTCACGGTCTGGCCACCGCCGACCACCGAATCGACCCCCAGGCTTTCCAGGATCCGGCGAAAGCCGTCGCCGCTGGCGACCGCGACCAGCGCCAGGTGCTTGGTGCTCGCCGGACGGCGCACGCTCTCGCCCTGCAGTCGATGGTGTTGCGACGACATGTCATCGACTTTGAGTCTGGTCAGGCGGCCGATGCCACTCGCGTAGCCGATCACGACCGCGGGCTCGTGCGTGTGGACGTGGACTTTGATTGCCGCCTCGTCACCGACGATCAGCGCTGACTCGCCGTGCCGCTGGATCTCGTTACGGACCTGGTCAACCGGCAGCTGCTCGCCGTTGATCACGAACTCGGTGCAGTAGCCCCAGCCGGCCGAGGGCGCCTCCACGATTTTCGGCCGGGCATGCTGGGTGCTGGGCCGCTCAAAGGTCGCCACCGCCTCCCCACGCATCCGCTTGAGGAAGCCCTCGAGGATCAATTGCAGGCCGTATCCGCCGGCGTCGATGACGCCGGCCTGCTTGAGGATCGGCAACTGGTCGGGAGTCCGTTCGACAGCCTCGGCGGCGGCTTCGCACGCCGCCCGGACCACCTCCGTCAGGTCGCTGGTGCCGGCGGCCTTCGCCTCGGCGCCCGCGGCCGCTTCACGGGCCACTGTCAGCATGGTCCCTTCGGTGGGCTTGATCACGGCCCGATAGGCGACCTCGGCCCCTTCGCGGAAGGCTGCCGCCAACGCCGCCGCATCCACCGCGTGGTGCGACCCGATGCCGACGCAGAAGCCCCGGAGAATCTGGGAGAGAATCACCCCCGAGTTGCCGCGGGCCCCCATCAGAGCACCGTGGGAGGCCCGCCGGGCCATGACCGAGAGATCGGAATCATCGAGGTCGCGAATGTCTTCGACAGCGGACTGGAGGGTGAGCAGCATGTTGGTCCCGGTGTCGCCGTCGGGCACGGGAAAGACGTTGAGGGCATCCACCTCATCACGATTGAGGGTCAGCCAGGCCAGTGACCCAAGCAAGGCCTCTTTGAACAGGCGGCCATCGCATTCGGTGATGGGCATGGACGGGGCGCCGGCTAGCGAGGGCGTGTCAGCCGCTGCCACCGCTGACGTGAATGCCCTGCACATTCACGTCGACCTCAACCACTGGCAGACCCAGCGTCCGCTCGACGGAATAGCGGACCGCATTAGATAGGTTGTGGGCCACCTCCGAGACGCGGGTGCCGTACTCGACGATGACATACAGCGAGACGGCGACCCCATCGTCGCGCACTTCGACCTCGACGCCTCGATGGAGTTTGTCGCGGTGCAGCCGCTCGGCCAGGCCGTCGCGCAGCCCGCGGGCGGCCATCCCGACCACGCCGTAGCAGCCGGCGGCCGCGTGGCCGGCTACGGTGGCGACGACATGGCGTGACACCTCGATCCGCCCGAGGTCTCTGGCCTGGATCAGCGTCCTCGGCGGCTTCCCGGTGCGCGGCGGGTTGGCCTTCGTCTTTGAGTCCATACGTGTGCTACTATGTGACGCTGATTTCGCCCCAATCATACGCGAAGACTCTGGGGGCGTAGAAGGTTTCCCATACCATGGCACAGCGTTGCGCGATCTGCGGCAAGGGCCCCCAATACGGGCATAACGTGAGCCACTCGAAGGTGCGCACGAAGCGTCGCTTCATGCCCAATTTGCACAAGGCGCGGGTCACCATCAACGGCCGTTCCCAGACGGCGCTGGTGTGCACCCGGTGTCTTCGGACCCAGGCCAAGTCGGCTTAGTCCGACGTCGCGGCACCGCCGATGTAGCCGGCGTGACCGCGCGGCGACACCCAGAGGGTCACCGAGGTGCCCGGTTTCAGCCACGGCCGGGCGGCGGTGAGTTCCGCATCGCGGATCACGAGGTAGAGGCCGCTGCCTCCGGACAGGGTTAGCTGGCGCCCGTCAACCTTTGCCACCACGCCGGTGACCTGCCGTGGTAACGCGGCATAACCTTCCAGGCTGAGCGACGTCAGCCAGGTGCCGACGACGGTACCGACCGTCGCGATGACGAGGAGGATGCCGGTGCCCCAGCGCGAACCCTTGAAGAGCAGCCCGTAGAGGACCCACGGCAGAAAGATGGCCAGCAACGCCAGGCTGGTCTGGGTCTCCTGCCAGATGTTGGTGGCGTAGCTCCGCTGGGTCGGATCAGCGAGGTCGGCGCCGGCAGGCACCATGGCGCTCAACGAGATCGCCCCCAGGATCAACCCGACGGTTAAGAGCAGGGTTATCCCGACCCCGACAACCCGAATCTCGGGCCGCACGAAGATGCGAGGTTTGATCGTCGACAGCGTTGCAGTCAGGGTCACGACCGTGTAACTGGCGGCCCCCCCGGATTCCGACATCGCGCTTGAGTTCAGAGGAGACCAACCATGCAAAAGCAGCCGCAACTCTTGCCCACCAAACTCGAAGATGGCCAGGCTCCGGGAATCCGCTAGCGCATCGACGGGGAGCTGGTCCCGGTGCTGCACACCTGGCTCGATGGACGGGCCCGCCGGCCCACGCGAGCGGCGCTTTAGTGCCAGGCGAGCGTTTGAGGCGTTTCTTAGCATCCCCGTTCGGGCGATGAAGGGGGCATTCAAGCGCATGGTTGCCGGCATGCCAATTTTTCTTACCGAGGCGCAGGGGCCGGGCGAGATCGCGTTTTCCCGCGATGGCGCCGGCCATCTCTTTCCGCTCCACCTGACGCCCGGGACCGCGGTGCTCGTGCGAGAGCACCAGTTCCTGGCGGCGACCGGCAATCTCGACTACACCTTCAACCGGGTGAAGGGCGTCAGCAACATGCTCTTCGGTTCCACCGGGTTCTTCGTCGATCGCTTCAGCGCCTCGCACCAGGAGGGCGTCCTCTGGCTGCACGGCTACGGCAACGTCTTCGAGAAACAGCTGGCACCAAACGAGCAGATCGACATCGAGCCCGGTGGCTGGGTCTACCGCGACGAGACCGTTCGGATGGAGGTCCAGATGTTCGGGCTCAAGACCGGCCTCTTCGGCGGCGGCGGCAATATGATCTGGAATCGATTCACCGGCCCGGGACGGGTCGGCATCCAGTCGATGTACCTGCACCTGCCGACGAGCGAGTGATTTAGCGGAGTTCCTGGATCGCCGCCTTCTTTCCCTGCGGGTGGCTGTAAACGAAGCTCCCCGCCACCAGCACGGTAGCGCCGTTCGCGATCGACTGCCGGCCGGTCGCGGCGTTGACGCCGCCATCGATCTCGATGTCGAGGCTGGGATTGAGCCGGTCCCGGAGCGCCCTCGCGGCCTTGATCCGATCCAGGCTGCCGTCGATGAACTTCTGTCCGCCCCAGCCGGGGTTGACGCACATCATCACCAGCAGGTCGGCATCGTGGAGCACGGGCTCCACCAGCGCCAGGGGGCTGCCCGGATTCAGACAGACGCCGGGGCGGAGGCCGGCCTGGCGAATGGTATCGAGCACCCGGTGGATGTGACGGGTCGCCTCCACGTGGACCGATAGCATGGTGGCCCCGGCGTCCCGGAAGGCCTCGATGGTGCGCTCCGGGTTCTCGATCATCAGGTGGACGTCAAAGGGGAGCTTCGCGTAGCGCCGGCAGTGCTCGACGGTGCGGGGCCCGATGGTAATCGGCGGAACGAAATGCCCGTCCATCACATCGAAATGCACCCAGTCGGCGCCCGCCTGCTCGAGGGCGGCCACCTCTTCTCCCAGCCGGCTGAAGTCGGCCGACAGCAGGGACGGCGCGACCAGCACTAAGAGACGGAGGGGATGCTGATCGTGACCGGCGCGTCGAAGTGGTGGTAGTTGATGGTCACCGCCGCGATCGCGTGGATGGCAGCGCCGGCCGGCAGCCGGCTCCCCGATGGGGCGGCCGAAGCGCCCAGCGAGCCCATCAGCTGGTTGAGATCCACGGTGTAGTCCGCGTTGACACTGACCCGCCGGACCAGGTGGTCATCCTTGCCGAACCAGACGTCGATCGTCATGGTGCCGCTGTCCAGGACCTGCTTGACCGCGGCCAGCGCCTGGGGGGTCATGGAGGGACGTTTTGCCAGGCTGGCGAGCAGCTTGTCCTTATCCGGGGTCAGCTGGTAGTGATGAACGGTGGCGCCGCCGAGTGAGGTATCGCCCAGGTCCTTGATCGACTTGACGTTCTTCAGGTACTGGTCGTAGGAGAGCGGATCCGGCTGCCCCAGCTGATCGGTGAGGTTGCCGGATTGCGCGGACGCTTCCCATTTTTGGGTGAGCGGGTTCTTCACGTAGGCCTTGCCGTTGGCGACAGTCACTTCCGTCGCGATCGACAAGCCCGCCATCTTGGCGTTGACCGTCATGTGGTACCGGTCCGGGAACTGGGCTTCGCCATTGCCGCTCAGGTCCACCGTCAGCGTGCCGTTGGCGCCGCTCTGCCCGAACATCTGCGCCATCTGCGGCGGGAACGTCATCGCCACGTGGCCCTGCAGGTCGAACTTCGCCGACTTCAACTGGCTGGCCCGTTGGGCGGCACCGGACAGCGCCTGCTGGGGCGTTTCCGGTTTGGCCAGCGGCGAGGCGCAGGCCGTCAGGGCGATTACGGTCAGCAGGCTCGCGAGGAGGCGTTTCATCGGACTTCCTGAGTATATCGGCGCGCTCAGACTAATCCCTTCGCGGCTTCCAGCCACGCGGGGAAGTCGGCGAGTCGCGTGATCACGTGGGTGGGCGTAACGCCGGCGATCTCGATCGCCCCCGGGTGTTTCAGCCAGATCGCGGGAATCCCCGCGTTCAAGGCACCCGCGATATCGGTGTCCAGCCGATCGCCCACCATGCAGGTCGCAGCCAGCGGGACACCCAACCGTCGCGCGCCCTCCGTGTAAATCGCCGGCTCGGGCTTGGCTTTGCCGAAGTCCCTCGAGGTGACGAGCGCGTCAATCAACGACCGCATGCCGGCCTGCTCCAGGACCTTCGCCAGCTCCGCGTCGCCGGAGCCGACCGTGTTGGAGATCACGCCCAGCCGGTAGCGTGGCTTCAACGCCGACAACACCTCCAGCGCGCCGGCAATCGGCGTGATCGCCATCTCCCAGAGGTGCTTTCCCGGCTCCTCGACCACCAGCGTGTTACCGGCGTCGAAGAATACGCCCCGCAGCTCGGAGGGCATCAGGCGGGCGACGGGGCGCTCTGCAATTGCCGGGCCCGCAGCTGGCCACACGCCGCATCGATGTCGAGCCCACGGGTGGCGCGGATCGTCGTCGAGATTCCGGCTGTCTGCAGCACAGCTTGAAACGCCTGGGCGCGCGATTTCGACGGCGGGGCGAGCGGGCTGCCCTCGATCGGGTTCATCGGGATCAGGTTGACGTGACTCAGGCCGTGGTTGACGATCTTTGCCAGCCGGTTCGCTTGCTCAACGCTGTCGTTGACGCCCTGGAGCAGGACGTACTCATAACTGATGCGGCGACCGGTGCGCTCGGCATGGGCGCGTGCCGCACCGGTGATGGCGGCGATCGGGTACTTGCGGTTCACCGGAATCATCCGGCTGCGCAGCTCATCGTCCGGTGCGTGCAGCGAGATCGCCAGGTTGACGGGCAGGCCCTCGGCCGTGAGTCGTTCGATGAAGGGAACCAGGCCGATGGTCGACACGGTGACTCGCCGCGGACTGAAGTTGAGCGTGTCGGCGCGCGCCCAGCGACGGATCGCGCCCACCACCGCGGCGTAATTGTTCATCGGCTCGCCCATCCCCATGAAGACCACGTTGGTCAGGGATCGCTGGCCTTCGCCGAGATCCCGGCTGGCCATCAGGAACTGGTCGACGATCTCGGCTTCGCTGAGATTTCGATCGAAGCCGGACTGCCCGGTGGCGCAGAAGCTACACCCGATCGGGCAACCGACCTGCGAGCTGACGCAGATCGTGGTCCGCGCCCGCGACCGCTGGGTGGCGTCATAGTGCATGACGACCGTTTCGATCGTCTTTCCATCTCGCAGCTTGAAGAGGTACTTGGCCGTCTGGCCGCGATCGGCTACCCGCTTGAGGTGCGGGGTCACGCTGCTGAAGGTGTACGACGTTTCCAGCAGCCGGCGGGTCGAGGTTGGCAACGTCCGCATCGCGCCAAACGACGGGACGAGCTGTCGCCAGAACCATTGGCGGGCCTGGTCGGCACGGAACGAGGCCTCCCCCGCGGCAGCTAGCCGATCCCGCAGCTGTTGCGAATCCGCCGTCGCGAACGGCGCCGCCTCAGTTGCTGCGGCGATTTCCGAGCACGAGTGACGCGTAGTACAGCAGGGTCAGGATGGCGCCGAACAACGCGACCCAATAGGTGAAGGCCGCCGCCCGCAGCATGCGACGCGCGCCCTCCTGTTCCTCCGGATAGATCGCGCCGTTGTCGGTCAGCAGGCGGAGCGCCCGCCGGCTGGCATTCAGCTCGACCGGCGTCGTGATCAGCTGGAAAACGACCGCGGCGGCGAACAGCGCCAGACCGACCAGGGCGACGTAGAACCCGAAACTCGTTCGGGTAAAGACCGACAGGAAGAGGCCGGCGATGACAATGATCGGACCGGCCTGCGAACCCAGGTTCGCGGCAGGAACCAGGTCGGACCGCCAGCGCATCGCGAAATACCCCTGCCGGTCCTGCTGGGCGTGGCCAATCTCGTGCGCGACCACCGCCTCGGCAGCAACCGAGGTCCCCAACGCGACCTCTCGCGACAGGTTGAGGGTCTTGGTCTTGGGGTCGTAGTTGTCGCTCAGCTCGCCATCGATCACCTGGATGGTGACGTCGTCAAGTCCGGCGCCGCTCAAAATCCGGCGCGCGACGTCGACCCCCGTCTGGCCGCTCGAATTGCGGACCTGGGAGTAGCGCTGGTAGGTCCGCTTGACCCAACTGCTCGCCAGGAAGCTGAGCACCATGATCGGCAGCGCGACATAGAGCAAGTAGCCCCAGCCGAAGAAAAACATTGTGCTCGAATTTTACCCTCGGCCCGACGGCCCAATCACCGCCGCTTCGTCGACATCCTTCCGCCGAGTCGTGGCCGGCTCGTCACTCTGGGTGAACGGTTTCCCGGACAGGCGGTCGTTTCACCCTCATCGGGACGCCAATGCTGGAAGAGCCTCAGCGACTCACCATGTCGGACGTCTTCAGCCTCTTCGGACGCCAGGCCGAGGACACCCGCTGGGTGGCTTCCGCAGATTCGCAAGAATACCTGGCCGTCGTCCTTTATCTGGTACAGCGGAATAACACCCGCTGATCCGCCCCACAGGTGGGGGTGGTTCATGATAGTATCTCTGTTAGCTTAACTGTTAAGCTGGTATCAGGTTTAGAGATGTCAGAGAAATTGACCCTCAGCGAGCTCTTCGCCCTCTTCGGGCGAACCACCGACGATACCCGTTGGGTGGGATCGGCCGATTCCGAGGAATACCTGGCCGTCGTCACCTATCTCGTCCAGCGATCGAGCGCTCGATAGGCGCCGTCACAACCTAGCCACGACTGCGCCACGACCCGTCTGTTCGCAGGGCAGGTCGCGTTATAGGGCTCATACTCGGGCTACCGGCGAGCGTTCGCCGTACTGAGAAACCATGATCACCATCTTGGCGGCGCGGATCCGAATGCTGTTCGGCTGGTCTGACAACGAACGCGGTCAGGCCCTGATCGAGTACTCGCTGATCATGTGCTTGATCGTCATCGTGGTGCTGATCACCCTGATCGTGTTGGGCAATCAGGTGCGCAACACCTACTGCAACATTCAGGGCGCCGTCATCAGCGCCTAGCCTCGCCCCCGCCCTTCTCCACCTCGACCGCCGGGTTTCCCATCACCACGCTCTCCGCTCGAATGTCGCCGGCCACCAGCGCACCCCAGCGCACCACGGCGCCCTCGCCCACGGACACGCCCTTGAGGATCGTCGCCTTCCCCTGAATCCACGCACTCGGGCCAATGCGGATCGGCCGGCGCAGCACGGCTTCCCCGGCCTGGCGCCGAGCCGGCCCAACGGCATGAAAATCCGTGTCGACCAGAAGGCAGGGACCAAGCACGGCATCGTCGCCGACGGTAATGGTGCTGGCGGACATCAACCCGGCGCCGTCGATTTCGACCCGGTCACCGATTTCGATGCGCGCGTCGCGGCCAAAGGTGAGGAAGGCGGTCCGGCCGGAGCGATTGCGCACCAAAACGTCTCGCCCGAAGATCACCCGTCCCGGGCCGCGGATGCGCAGCCGGGCGGGACCCTGGAACCCCGCACCGAAGGTATGCCGGGGGTAGCGGAGGCGAAGGTACAGGGTGCTGAGGCTCACGGGTGGGAGCTCTGCCCGGGAAGGGATTTGAACCCTTACAAGCTTGCGCTCACAGCCCCCTCAAAGCTGCGTGTCTACCAATTCCACCACCCGGGCGAGGGCGTCTGAGATTTTAGCGCCTCTCTCCCTCCCCCGCGCCAATCAGCCCGTCCGGATGGGCCGAGCGACCGATTCTCCGTCCGGCAGGCGTCGCTAGGCTGACGGCATGGGGGCGCGAGAGGCACCGCTCGCGCCTCTTTCCATTTGATCGACGACTCTGTAACAAGGGTCGTAAGCCTGCCTCTTTAGTGTTGGACCGAACTCGACCGGCGACCGGGCTGGTGTGACCCTGACGCGACAAGAGTCATCACATCGTAAAGAGGAATCGTAAGGAAATGAACGACGAGAGCCATATATCTTTGCCGGCTCTCCACGAGGACCTGAGCCAGCAGCAGCAGGTCCAAATCCATGGCGGCCGGTCGGCAGCGCGACGCGCGATGGCCGCCGGAAGAGAGGGGTTAAACATCGTCAACCGGTACCGGATTCTGATCGTCGACGATGATGCCATGGCCCGCGAGATCCTGAAGCGGATTCTCGAGCACGCCGGCTACGAGGTCATGACCGCCGGCAGTGGTCCGGAGGCGCTGCGGAAATTGCACGAGGGCATTCCGCACCTCGTGGTCGTCGACCTGATGATGCCGGAGATGGACGGCTTTGAGCTCTGCCGCCGGATCAAGAGCCACCTCGACGTCCCGATCGTCATCTTGAGCGCGGTGGCCGCGGTCGAGAGCAAGGTCGAGGGGTTGCAGATGTACGCCGAGGATTACATCGTCAAACCGTTCGAGAAAGAAGAGCTGGTCGCCCGCGTGCAGCGGGTGCTCCGCCGCTATGGCGAATCGGCGGGCGTCGAGCAGCCCGAAGTCGTCATCGACCAGGACCTTCAGATCAACTTCGTGCAGCACTGGGCGCGCGTGAAGGGCCAGCAGGTCACCCTCACGCCGACGGAGTCCAAACTGCTCTTCCTCCTGGTTCGCAACGCCGGTCGGGTCGTCACCAACGAGACCCTGCTGGCGAAGGCCTGGGCCGGCGATGAGGAAGCCTACGAGGAGGGACTTCGGGTGCACATCTCCCGTCTGCGCAGCAAGATCGAGCCGAATCCAAGCAAGCCTGTCTACATCCAGACCAAGCGCGGCGTCGGGTATCGTTTCGGCGCCAAAGTCAACTACCCGGCTGGGCAAGAGCCCATGGCGCTCGCGGGATGAACCTCCGCACGATTGGGCTCGGCCTCATCGTGTTCGTCCTCTCCTTCCCCCTCTTCTTGCACTAGAAGGACGCTGTCCGCCGGACCCCAACCGTCAGCGCCGAGCTCATCACCCTCAGCCCTCGGAACCAGACCTACACCATGGCCTTAACCGGTGCCTCCAGTCAGTTCACGCAGTTGCGGGATGGCGCCCTTCACGACCTGCGCAGCTCGTGGCGCTGGAACTAGACGTCTACACTCCTCCCCGTGGCCCACGCCCTCGGACTTGGCTTCACCGTCTTCACCATCATCTTTCTGCTCGAGCTTCCGGATAAGACGGCGCTCGCCACCCTGCTACTGGCGACCCGGCATCGTCCATTGCCAATCTTTCTCGGATCCGCGGCCGCGTTTGTGATCCAGAGCGCGGTGGCGGTGGCGGCCGGCTCGGTGCTGAGCCTGCTGCCTCGAGAACCGATCCGGATCGGAGCCGGCGTCCTCTTTCTCCTGATGGCGGCGGTGATCGTGCGACAGAACCTCAAAAAGGAAGAGGTCAAGGAGGCGAGCGAGATCGAACGGGAGGAGCAACGGCACCGACGACCCTTTGCGACGGCATTCCTGCTGGTCTTCGTCGCGGAATGGGGCGACCTCACGCAGCTCGCCACCGCCGCCCTGCAGGCGCGCTACCGAGACGCGCTGACGGTTTTCGCGTCCGCCACCATCGCGTTGTGGGCCGTGGCGGCGATTGCCGTGGTCCTCGGAAATCGGCTCGGCGCCTGGATCCCGCAGCGCCCCCTGCAGTTCGCCGCCGCCGGCGTGATGGTGCTCGCCGCGATCGCGCTGATCAGCGGCATCCTCGGCTAGCGACTCAGGCCGCTGTCGTCAGGTCGATCGCCTCGGGCACGGCCCGTTGCGGGATGGTGAACGTGAAAGTGCTGCCCAGCCCGGGCGAGCTCTTCACCCAGATCCGTCCGCCGTGCATCTCGACCAGCTGGCGAGAGATCGCCAGGCCGAGGCCCGTCCCCTGGTACTTACCGCTGATCCCGCTCTTTCCCTGTTGAAAGCTTTCGAAGATGCGCTCCGCATCCTCGGCCGGCACCCCGATGCCGGTGTCGCGCACGTTGATGCGCAGCTCCGCCCCCTGGCGCTCCGCCGTCACCCGGACGCTGCCGGATTCGGTGAACTTGATGGCGTTACCCAGCAGGTTCAGCAACACCTGCTTGAGCTTTGGACCGTCGGCAAAGACCCGCCCCACCTCGGCGGAAACGCTGGCGCTAAGCTCCAGCCCCTTGGTCTTCGCCAGCGAGCTGACGCTTTCGACGCACTCCGAAATCAGGGGCTCGATGTCGACTTCGCCGCGGTGCAGCTGCGCCTTCCCCGCCTCCAGTTTCGAGATGTCGAGCAGGTCGTTGATCAACGCCAGCAGGTGCTGACCGTTCTGGGCGATGATGTCGACGTCCTGCCGCTGCTCACGGGTGAGGACTCCCCCGTCCCCTTCGAGCATCAGCTGGGAGAATCCGAGGATCGAGTTCAGCGGCGTGCGTAGCTCGTGGCTCATGTTGGCGAGAAATTCCGACTTGTGCTGATTCGCGCGATGCAGCTCGGTATTGACGGCCCCTAACCGGGCCGTCTGCTCGGTCGCCAGGTGGAACAGGTGCGCCTCCTGGATGGCGGTGGCGGCGTGCTGCGCGAACAGCGTCAGGAGCTCGATGGTGTTGCGGTCCAGCGGGCGCCGGTGGTACACAGCGAGCACCCCAAGCAGCTGGTCGCCGACGACGAGCGGGAAGCCTGCGAACGCCTGGATGCCTTCCTCCGCCATCCATGGGCTGAGTCCGACCTGACGGTGATTCGCCGGGTCGTTGGTGATGATGGGCACCCGCAGCTCGGCCACCTGGCCGACCTCACTCATGCCGCGC
>Ga0209160_1001022_pt1 | contig 23312 bp, 14 predicted proteins | sample GraSoiAngelo_153_FD_186167 | JGI IMG/M metagenome (GOLD analysis project Ga0209160, IMG submission 186167) | Grasslands soil microbial communities from the Angelo Coastal Reserve, California, USA - 14_1009_12_40cm (SPAdes) (version 2) | ecosystem: Environmental > Terrestrial > Soil > Grasslands ...
TCGCCGATTGCCTGGGGCTGAACCCCACCCTCGATCGCACCCAAATCTGGGACGTCGTGATTATCGGCGCCGGCCCCGCGGGGCTGGGGGCGGCGGTGTACGCGGCGTCGGAAGGACTGAACGCCGTCATCATCGAAGCGAACGCGCCGGGCGGGCAAGCCGGCACCAGCTCCAGGATCGAGAACTACCTCGGCTTCCCGCTCGGCATCTCGGGTCAGGAGCTGGCCACGCGGGCTTACGATCAGGCGCAGAAGTTCGGCGCCAAGGTCTTGATCGCCAAGACCGCGGTGCGGCTCGATTGCAGCCGCCAGCCCTTCCGCGTGCTGCTCGACGGCGGGGACGGCGACGCGCTGCTCGCGCGCGCCGTCATCATCGCCACCGGTGTCGAATATCGGAAGCTGGCGATGGACAACCTGCACCGGTTCGAAAACGCGGGTGTGTATTACGCGGCGACGCAGATGGAGCGGCGCGTGTGCGCCGACGATGAGGTAGCCGTCGTCGGCGGCGCCAACTCGGCTGGCCAGGCAGCGGTGTTCCTCGCGGAAACCGCGAAACGCGTGCACATGCTGATTCGCTCGGATGCCCTCTCGAGCACCATGTCCCGGTACTTGATCAGTCGCATCGACGCGCATCCCCGCATCGAGCTACATCCCCGGACCGAGATTGTCGGCCTCGAGGGAAATGGGCATCTCGAGCGCGTGTCCTGGCGAACGGGGCCGGGTGGACCCGTTGAGACGCAGAACATTCGACACGTGTTCACCATGACGGGCGCCGAGCCGAGCACGGGGTGGCTGGCGGGGTGTCTGACGCTGGACGGGAAGGGGTTCGTCAAGACGGGCGCCGCGTTAACCGTGGATGAGCTGGTCGCCGCCAAGTGGCCTCTGCGCCGACAGCCCTACCTATTGGAAACCAGTATCCCCGGCGTGTTCGCGGTCGGCGATGTCCGCAGCGGCAGCACCAAGCGAGTCGCCTCGGCCGTGGGCGAGGGCTCGATCGCGATCGCCACGGTACACCAGGTGCTGGCCGAGTAGGGTCATGCGATATCGCCTCGCTCCCTTGCTGCCAGCTGCTATTTATCGCCTGCGTCGCGTGTGCCAGATCCTTGGACGCGCCGACAGCTCCGGCCACACGGTGGTATTCGACGCAGGCCGGATGGCAAGACCGACAATCTACACCGCCTCGGCGCTGCGACTCGTTGATTCTGACCGCTTTGAGTGGGTTACGTTAGATGGCAGCTCGCGATCGGTCTTCAATCGCATCGGTCACTCGTGACGCAACCGCCCGATTAGAAACAGTCACGGCTGTTGCGCTTGCTTGGCGCGAATCGGTTTGGCGCGAGTCTCCAATGCCTCGGCTTCCATCTTGCGGTTGGTCTGGCGCAGCAAGAAACTGTAATTGTAAAGGATTTGGGCCCCGGTGCTGAACCGCGGTCGTCGCATTGCGTGTCCCGCTGAGTCTCTGCCCTGAGGCGCGCACGTTCTCTTCCCCTCATTGTTGAACGCGATTCCATCTTTGCATGGCGTTTGTCGGCCTTGGGTGGACCTTGAGGCGTTTGATGGTCCTCGACGGCCCTGCCGACGCCTTTGGCTGTGCTCGAGGGTGGTGTTTCCGACGCACCCCGCGTGACGGAGTGAACCTCCGGTAAGCAGCGAGTGAAAATGCACGCTGTCTGGAGTGGAGTGACCCTCTGACAGTGGACAGTCGGGTCACTCCATGCAGGCGAGGACCGGTGGCGTTCACTCGTCTCGCTTGGTTTCGCGCGGTACGGTCCGGGGACGGTTTGGCGGGTGTGATTCAGGCAGGTTGCGGGATTTTCGTCGGGATTTCCCGCGCGCCAACTGTTTACGTTTCTGCTCCCGAGCGGGAGGCCATAACTGTTCCTTGGCAACGGGTCGCAGGTTCCAGTCCTGTCTCGGGAGCTCCGTAGTCCACCCCTTCAAACACCGGTCGATCTCTTGGGGCCCGGCTCCTGGCTGCTCCTGGACCAGCCGCCGCCCGCGCCCCGGAGGCCGTGACAGGAACGCCTAATCGCCAGCTCACCCGTCCCCGCAGGTTGTGCACTGGCGGTCGCGAGGGTCATCCCATATACATGCGCGCGGAGGTCCAACAGATCCCTTGATGGGCACTTGTCAACGCAGCGACGCATCGAGGTGCCGGCGGGCAGCGGGAGAAACACCACTGCTCTGCTCGCAATAGGGCGATGGCCGCCACGGTCCGGATCCTCTTGGTCGAGGACGACCCGCAAGACGCCGCTCTGGCAGAGCGCGCGGTCCGCCGCGCCGACATCTTCTGCACGTTTCTCCGGGTCGAGACGCGAGACAGCATGGTCCAGGCCCTGCGCGAGTTCCTCCCCGACGTCGTCATCGCGGACCATTCCCTCCCGGCCTTCGGGGCGCGCGAGGCCTTGCAGCTCACGCGGCAGCTCTCCCCCTGGACCCCGGTGATTGTGGTCACCGGCAGGCTGGGAGACGAACCGGCGGTGCAGTACCTCCAGGCAGGCGCCGCGGACTACATCGTCAAAGACCACCTGGATCGCCTCGGGCCGGCGGTGCTGCGCGCGCTCGATAGCAAGCGCGGCCGCGAAGAGCAAGCGCGCGCCCATCAGCTGCAGGCCGCGATGTACCGCATCGCCCAAGTCGCGCTGAGCACGCCGGGGCTGCAGGAATTGCTGCCTATCATCCACGAGGTGGTCGGCGAGCTGATGCCTGCGAAGAACTTCTACATTGCGTTGTACGACCCCGCTACGGAGCTCCTGAGCTTCCCGTACTTCGTGGATGAAGTCGACACCCACTTCCCGTCGAAGCGCCTCGGCAAGGGGCTCACCGAGCACGTCCTGCAAACCGGAAAGCCGCTGCTGGTCACGCCGGAGGTGCAGGCGGAGCTCGAACGGCGAGGGGAGGTCGAGTTGATCGGGGCCCCGTCCATCGACTGGGTCGGCGTCCCGCTGAAGATCGGCGAGGCCATCATTGGCGTCCTCGTGGCTCAGACGTACACGCCGGGTGTTCGCTACGGGGAGCGCGAGAGGGACATCCTGCAGTTCGTTTCCACGCAGGTCGCGATGGCGATCGAGCGGAGCCGCGCGGAGACCGACCTCCGGGCGTCCGAGGCGCGGCTGAAGGCGATCATCGACGCCGCCCTGGACGCTGTCATAACCATGGACGGGGACGGTGTGGTCCGCAGCTGGAGCTCACAGGCAGAGCGTGTGTTCGGATGGCCGGCGTCGGATGTGGTGGGGCGGACGCTGTCCACCACGATCATCCCGCCGCGCTACCGCGAAGCGCACGAGCGCGGACTGACGCACTTCCTGGCCACCGGCCAAGGGCCGGTGTTGAACCAGCGCATCGAGATCACTGGCCTGCGCCGCGACGAACGGGAGATCCCGGTCGAGCTCACCATTACACCTGTGCGCCTCGGCGACGCGTGGTTGTTCAGCGCCTTCGTCCGCGACATCAGCGATCGCAAGCTAGTTGAGCAGCGGCGCACGACGCAGTACACCGTGACCCGGATTCTGGCGGAAGCCGCGACGCTCGCGGACGCAGGGTCCGGCATCCTGCGCGCGGTCGCCGAGAGTCTCGACTGGCAAGCCGGCGTGCTGTGGATCGTCGAGCCGCAGGGCAACGCCCTCCGGTGCCTCGACATCTGGCGCGCGCCGGGCGTGGACCTCGGAGAGTTCGAGCGCGTGACGCGAGACAGCGCCTTCCCGCGAGGCGTGGGACTCCCGGGTCGTGTGTGGGCCGGCGACGGGCCGATCTGGCACGCCGACGTCACCGCCCTCGAGGGTGCACAGTTTCCTCGACTGCCGTACGCGCTGGCCGCGGGGGTGCGGGGCGCCTTCGCCTTTCCGATCCGGAGTACGGGGACGATCACGGGCGTCGCCGAGTTCTTCACGCGCGAGCCGCGCGACCCCGACCCCGACCTGCTGGAGATGACGGCAGCGCTCGGCAGTCAGCTGGGCCAGTTCATCGAGCGCAAGCGGGCGGAAGAGGCACTGGCGCGCTCGGAGACCACCTACCGCTCCCTCGTGGAGGATTCCCCGTTCGGGATTTTCCGGAGCACCGTGGATGGCCGCCTGATCGCCGTGAACCCGGCGCTCGTGAGCATCTTGGGATATGCCTCCGAAGCGGAGCTGCTCCGGAAGAGCATGGCGACGGACGTCTACGTCGACCCCACCGAGCGGGCACGGCGCAGCGCAGACGTCATCGCGCAAGGGAGCCTGACGGCCGAGTCGGAGTGGCGCCGCAAGGACGGCAAGACCGTGACCGTCCGCCAGACCGGCCGGGTGGTGCGCGACGCGCAGGGTCGAGTGGAGTACTTCAACGTCCTCGTGGAGGACATCACCGAGCGTAAGCTGCTGGAGCAGCAGCTGCGCCAGGCCCAGAAGATGGAGGCGGTGGGAAGGCTAGCGGGCGGCATCGCGCACGACTTCAACAACCTCCTGACCGCAATCCTCGGCTCGGCCGAACTCCTGCTGGAAACGATGGCGCAGGAGCAGGAGCGCGACGACGTCGAGGAAATCCGCAAAGCGGCGAAACGCGCCGCCGACCTGACGCGGCAACTGCTCGCTTTCAGCCGGCAGCAGGTCCTGGCGCCGCAGGTACTCGACCTGAACGCGCTGGTGGTGAACTTGGAAAAACTGTTGCGACGCCTGATCGGGGAGGACGTCGAGCTGCGCACCGCGCTCGCACCCGACCTGGGCGCCGTGAAGGCCGACCCGGGGCAGATGGAGCAGGTGATCGCGAACCTGGTCGTGAACGCGCGCGATGCCATGCCCGAGGGCGGCCGACTCACGGTTGAGACCGCCAACGCAGAGCTCGACAAGGATTACGCCGACCAGCACTTCCCCGCCCCGCCGGGTTCGTACGTGCTGCTGGCCGTGAGCGACACGGGCACCGGCATGGATCCAGAGACCAAGAGCCGTATCTTTGAGCCCTTCTTCACCACCAAGGATAAAGGCAAAGGGACCGGCCTCGGCCTCGCCACCGTCTATGGGGTCGTCAAGCAGAGTGGCGGGTACATCTGGGTATACAGCGAGCCCGGTCAGGGCACCGCGTTCAAGATCTACCTCCCGCGGGTGAGGGAGGCGCCCGAGCCGGCCCGGCCGAGCCCCGCGCCGGCAGCTCCGCTGCGCGGCTCCGAAACACTGCTCCTGGTCGAGGACGACGAGATGGTCCGTCACCTCGTGAGTCGCATGCTCAAGAGCCGAGGCTACACCGTGCTGGCGGCATCCGACGGGACCGACGCGCTGCGGCAGGTCGAAAGTCACCGGGGTCCGATCGACATGCTGATCACCGACGTCGTCATGCCGGGGATGAGCGGACGGGAAGTGGCGCAGCGGGTCACCACTCTCCGGCCGCCGGTGAAAGTGTTGTATCTGTCGGGCTACACCGACGACGCAATCGTGCGGCACGGGATGCTCGAACCGGGGATCGCGTTCCTCCAAAAGCCGTTCAGCGCCGACGCGCTGGCGCGCAAGATCCGCGAGGTACTCGACGCACCATGACCACCGCCCTCGCCGAGGTCGAAAGATGAAACCATCCCGCCGACGCGGACGCTCCGGCCGCGAGAAAATCCTCGTCATCGAGGACGACCCCGTCGCTCGCGCGGACCTCGAGGCCCGGCTCGAGGCCAGCGGCTACAGCGTCGCCCGGGCGGCCGACGCCGCCTCCGCCCTGACCGTCGTGAACCGCGAACGGCCCGACCTCATTCTGCTCGACCTCGGACTCCCCGCCGGCGATGGGTTCCTGGTCCTCGAGCGCCTGCGCAAGATCGAGGCGCTCGCCGCCATCCCCGTGCTCATCGTCACCGGCCGCAGCGATGCCGAGACCCGGAAGCGCGTCGCGGCGCTGGGCGTCGCGCCGGTGCTCACGAAACCCGTGGACACCGAGGCGCTGCTCGCCGCGATCCGCGCGGCCCTGGAAACCGAGCCGACGTAAACCCGCGCATGTTGCACCCCGCGCCCGACTTTCGCATATAGAGACATGACGGCGAATCCGGTGCCGCGGGGCGCCGCGCGCGACCCGCGTGTGGAAGCCGACGTGCGCAGTGCGGCGCTCGGTCAGCTGGTCGCGGGTGGCCCGCTCGCCGAGTCGGTGCACGTCGTGCTCGTGCTGGTGGTAGCGGCGCTGGTGTGGAACTCCCTGCCGCTCGCCCGCACCTTCGGTTGGGTGGGAGCGGTCACCGCCGCCGCGGCGCTGCGCACCTGGTGGCGGCTGGGCCTGAGCCGGCGCACCGCCTCCCCGGAGGAATCCCTGCGGGGCGTCCGCCTGACCGTCGCCGGTGTCGGCCTGGCGTGGGGGTTCGGCGCCGCCGCCGCCATCCCCGAGCTCGGCGTGGCCCAGGCGGCCCTGATCCTCGTGGTGCTCTCCGGGATCATCGCCGGCGCCACCGGGACTCTGGTCGGCGACCGGCGCAGCTTCCACTATCTGCTCATCACTGTCCTCGGCCCTCTCCCCGTCGGCATTCTGTTGCAGGGGCACTCCCGCATTCACCTGATCGCGATCCTGCTGATCGCGCTGTTCGCCTGGGGCATGGACCGGGTGCACCGGCGTGCCCACCGCACCTTCGCGGAGCGCGTGCGGGCCTCGGTCCTGCTCGAAGCGTCGAGCCAGGAGCTGGCGCGCCAGCACGCCTATCTCGACGCGCTGATCGCGAGCACGCCAGTGGCGATCGCGGTGCTGGACGGGCGTTCCGTACGCAGCGTGAACCCGGCGTTCGAGACGTTGTTCGGATACTCGGCGGCCGAGGCGATGGGCGCCACCATCGACGCGATGATCGTGCCCGAATCACTGCGCGCCGAGTCGAGCGACCTCGAGGCGCGGGCGCGCGGCGGTGAGACCGTGCGCGTGGAAGTGGAGCGCATGCGCAAGGACGGTAGCCATGTCCAGGTCCGCCTCTCGGCGGCCGCCGTGAAGGCCACCGCCGAAGGCGCGCTCGTGGCGCTGTACGAGGACATCAGCGACCGCAAGGCGGCCGAGCTGGCGATGCGCGCGGCGCGCGACCTGGCAGAACGTGTGGCCCGGGCGCGCAGCGCGTTCCTCGCCAACATGAGTCACGAGATCCGCACGCCGATGAACGCCGTCCTGGGCTTCGTCGAGCTGGTGCTCGACACGGAGCTCGCGCCGGAGCAGCGGCGCGCGTTGGAGCTGGTGCGCTCGTCGTCCGAGGCCCTGCTCACCATTCTCAACGACATCCTCGATTATTCGAAGATCGAAGCCGAGCATCTGGAGCTGGAATCGATCCCCTTCGACCTGCCCAAGGTCGTCCACGCCACGGCCACCCTCCTGGCGGTGCGGGCGCGCGAGAAGCATCTCGAGCTCACGGTCGACGTCCCGCCCGACGTCCCGCACCTCGTGCGCGGCGACCCCACGCGCGTGCGCCAGGTGTTGATGAATCTCATTGGCAACGCCATCAAGTTCACCGAGGAGGGCGAGGTCGACGTCTCCGCCGCCGTGGTCGCCCATCACGGCGGCCGCACGTCGGTGCGGTTCCGGGTGCGCGACACGGGGATCGGCATCTCGGAGGAGCAGCGGGCGCACATCTTCGACGAGTTCACCCAAGCCGACGCGTCGATGACGCGCCACGTCGGCCGCGGCAGCGAGTTCAGCTTCACCCTGCCGTTCCCCGTCGAGGCGCCCGTCGTGGCTCAAGCGCCGGGGCGGAGGGCATCGCTCGGCGGCCGTCGGCTGCTCGTGGTGGACGACAACGAGACCAACCGGCGCATCGTGCGTGACATGCTCGGCGCCGAAGGCGTGGCGGTGCACGAAGCGCACCGCGCGGACGCCGGGCTCGAGGCGCTGCGGCACGCCGCCACGGCGGGTGCCGCCTTCGACCTAGCGATCCTCGATGCTCAGATGCCCGATCAAGACGGCTTCGAGCTCGCCACCGCCATCCGGGCCGACCGCCAGCTGGCGCGGACGCGACTCCTGATCCTCACGTCCGCCGGGCAGCGGGGCGACGGCGAGCGCTGCCGCCAACTCGGCATCCAGGCGTATCTCACCAAGCCGATCGCGCGGGCGGACCTGATCGAAGCGGTGGGTACCGTGCTCGCCGGCGCGCCTTCGGCCGCCGGCGGGGCCGACCTCGTCACCCGTCACTCCATCGCCGAGTCGCGTCACACGCTGCGGATCCTGCTCGCCGAAGACAACCTCGTGAACCAGCAGGTGGCGACCGCGATGCTCTTGAAGCGCGGGCATCAGGTGGACGTCGTGGCGAACGGGCGCGAGGCGGTGGCGGCCGTCGCCGCGGAGCGCTACGACGTGGTGCTGATGGACATCCAGATGCCCGAGATGGACGGGTTCGAGGCGACCCAGCGCATTCGCGCCTTGCCGCAGGGTGGCACGCTCCCGGTCATCGCCTTGACGGCGCACGCGTTGAGCGGCGAGCGCGAGCGCTGCCTGGCGCGCGGGATGACCGGCTATCTTGCGAAGCCGTTCAAGGCGCACGAGCTGTTCGCGGTGGTCGAAGGGCGCGGCGGCCCCGAGGACGCCGAGCCGGCCCCGGTGGCACCACCTCCCGTGGATGTCGACGCGTTCCGCCGCACCATGGAGGAAGCGGGCGCGGCCGAAGCGGTCGATGGCATTCTCGCGACCTTCGTCCAGACGCTGCCGCAGCGTCTCGACGCGTTGACCGCGGCGACGGGCGGGGAGACGGCCGAGCCGATTCAGCGGGCGGCCCATGCATTCAAGTCGGCGGCCGCAACCATCGGCGCCCGCGGCCTGGCCGCACTGCTGGAGCAGATCGAGAGCGCGGCCCGCGACGGCGACGTGTCGCGCGCCCGGGAGGCGATGGAGCACGTGCGCACCGAGGCACGGGCGGCGCTCGACTACCTTCACACGGCAGTGAAAGGCGGCGGGAATGGTTAACGCGATTCCGGTGCTGGTCGTGGATGACGACGCAGTGTCGAGCTCGCAGCTCGGCGCGCTGGCCAAAGCCGCCGGCTACGAGGTGAAGACCGCCCACGACGGCCGCGAGGCGTGGGAGCTGCTCCAGCTGGCGCGCATCCCCATCGTGATCTCCGACTGGTACATGCCCGAGATGGACGGGCCGGAGCTGTGCCGCCGCATCCGCGCCCGCACGCGCGAGCCGTACGTCTACTTCATCATGGTCACCGCACGCGGCGGCAAGCAGCAGTATCTAGCCGGCATGGAGGCCGGAGCGGACGATTTTATCGCCAAGCCGTTCGATCCGGACGAGCTGCGCGCCCGGCTCACCGTGGCGGAGCGCATCCTGGGCCTCCGCAAGGAGCTCGAGCAGCTCGAGGTCCTGCTCCCGATCTGCTCGTACTGTAAGCGTATCCGGAACGACGCGGAGGAATGGGAGCCGCTCGAGCGATACATCGAGACGCACTTCGAAAAGCTGGTCACCCACAGCATTTGCCCGGACTGCTACGTCAAGCACGTGCAGCCACAGCTCGACCGGCGGGAGGAACGACCTTAGAGTTTTCGGGGTGCCGGCGCGACGCGATTCATGAGCAACCAATACAGCCCGAGCTGCCTGGCCGCCTCGGTGAATTCCACGAAGTCCACCGGCTTGCGCACGTAGCTGTTCGCCCCGAGGCTGTAGCCATCGATGATGTCGCGTTCCTCGTCGGAGGAGGTCAGGATCACCACGGGCAGCAGCCGGGTCGCCTCGGCGGCCCGGATGCGTTGGAGCACCTCAAGCCCGTTGACCTTGGGCAGCTTGAGGTCGAGGAGAACGACCGCCGGGAGGTCGCCCACAGGAGCCTTGCCCTTCGCGCCGAAGAGATAATCGAGGGCCTGCGCACCGTCCTGCGCCACCACCACGTCGTTCGTGATATTGTGGCTCTTGAGCGCCCGCATGGTCAGCGCGACATCGTCGGGATTGTCTTCGACCAGCAGAATCTTTCCCGGGTTCACGGGAACCTCCCAACCTCACAGGGTGAAGTAGAACGTCGCTCCCTGATCGACGACGGCCTCGGCCCAGATCCGACCGCCGTGCCGGGTGATAATGCGGCGGACGGTGGCCAGGCCCACGCCGGTACCCTCGAATTCGGCCGCGGAGTGCAGACGTTGGAACACCCCAAACAACTTGTCCGCGTACTGCATGTCGAAGCCGGCCCCGTTGTCCCGGACCAGGAAGACCCGCTCTCCGTTCCCGGCGACCGATGCGAATTCGATCCGGGGCCGCGGCTGTTTTGCGGTGTATTTCCAACCGTTGCGCAGCAGGTTCTCGAGAACCACTCGCAGCAGCCGCGCGTCGCCCCGCGCTTCGAGCCCCTGGGCAATCGCGATTTCCACCTGCCGCTCCGGAGTGGACCGCTGGAGCTCCGCCGCGATCTCCCCCGCGATCTTGCTCAAGTCCACGACCTCGGTGCGCATTTCCGCTCGGCTGAAACGGGCGAGTTTCAACAGGTCGTCGATGAGCAACGCCATCCGCTGACTGGCGGCCCGCACCCGCTGCAGGGAATCTCGTCCCGGCTCGTCCAGCTGCGTGCCGTAGTCTTCCAGCAGCACCTGGCTGAACCCGTCGATACTGCGCAGGGGTGCCCGCAGGTCGTGCGAAACAGAGTAGGCGAACGCGTCAAGCTCGGTATTGGCGGCGAGCAGCTCCGCCGCGTTGCGCCGGAGCGCTTCGTTGCGGTCCTCCAGCTCGTGGGTGCGATCCGCGACCCGCTGCTCGAGCTCGGTGGCGTGGCGTCGCAGCTCGCGGTTCTGATCCTCGATGCGTCCGAGCATGAGGTTGAAGGCGTCGGTGAGCGTGCCCAATTCGTCCTCGCCGAGCTTGGGCGCCCGCACCGAGTAGTCCTGGCGCGTGGAGACCGCCGCAGCGGTTTCCGCCAGGGCGAGGATCGGATCCGCGACCCGTCGCTGTAGGACCGCGGCCAGGAAATAGGCCATCAGCAGCGAGATCGCCATGACCCCCGCGGCGATGGCGGCCGAAAGGCGCAGCGTGTGGGATACGGCTTTCATATCTGACTGGAGATACAGGGTACCGAGACGCGGATTCCCCGTCTCGGCGACCGGCTCCAGTCCGATCACGTAGCCGTGCTCGAACCGGTATCCGTCGCGCTCCGGTGCCGCCGGGAGAGCATCGTCCCGCAGGGTCGCAGGGTAGCGGGAGAACAACCGGCCGTCCTTGTCGTACAGGGCAGCCGCCACGACATGCGACTCGGCTCTCAGGGCGGAAAGGATCTCTTGCGCGTCGGCCTGATTCGCAAACGCCAGCGAAGCGGTGCTGTTCGCCGCGATGACTCGACCGAGCGTGGACAGATTCTTCAGCGTCATCTGCCGGAACGCCGCGACCTCGTACGTCACAAACGCCGCGGACGTCAGCAGCAGCACCAAACTACTGATCAGCAGGAGGAGCGCCGTCAGCTTCTTCCTGATCGGCCAGTCGCGCAGTGACATCTCAAGGCCCAGGTGCATTGATGATCTCGGCCACCCGCAAGAGCTTGGAGCTGATGGTCAGGTGTGCCGCTTGGACCACCCCGAGGTTGATCTTGAGCCGGATGCGGTTTCGATCGGTGACGAATCCGATCATGCCTCCATGCTCGGCGAATCCGTCGGCATCGCTCACCGTGAGGATCGGCCGGCGCTTGAGATCGGCGAGCACGCCCTCCGGCCGGTCTCCCTCGGGCCGGCTGATGAACAAGATGTCGCAGATCTTGATGTCTTCCACTCGCTGGTAGCGACGCACCACGAAGGACCGCGCTCCCCGACGCTCCCCGCGGACCGTGGCATCGAGCACGTCGCCGAACGGATTTTCGCCCAACACACCAATGGTCAGCGGCGCTTGGGAGTCCGCAACGGCTTCAGGCGGCCAATCGACGAATTGCGCGAAGTTGAACAGGAACACGGCCTTCACCTGATACTCCGAGGGCCGCGCCGCCTGCGCCGCCAGGTCGGGAGCCGGCACGAGCGCCAGCGCGGACCCCAGGATCCACGCCACCGATACCCCCCACACTGCGAGCGGCTTGCACGCCCGCGCCAACCGGGCGCTCAGAAATGCCATTCGAGCGATCCATAAACGCCGCGCTTGATCTCGCTGCGCGCGGTCGGCGTACCGAACTCGGCGTGATGATTATGCAGCAGATTCTGACCGGCCACGGAGAACTCGAGTTGCGGAACCGGCTGCCACTCGAAGCGCACATCCAACTCGCCGTACGCCGGGACCTGCTGATTGACGATCTCACCGACGTAGCGAAACGTGCCGTCGAGGCTCACGTGCCCGGGGAGGTCGGTAGACGAACGCAGAGAGAATTGACGATCGGGGGTATGGTTTTCCGCGCTCCCGCGGGATGTGTCGGTGCTGGTGGGCAACGCCCAGACGTGGATCCGCAGCTCGGTGTAGCCGGCGACCAGGCGCCAGCGGTTAGTGACTCGATAGTCCGTACTCAGCTCCGCGCCGTACGACTCGCCGTCCTGCCCGTTCGCGATGACGAGCGGGAAGGCCGCCGGCGGGTTGGCCCGTTCGACGCTGCGGAGCCCGTAGTAGCGGTTGTAGAACGTCGCCACGGAGAGGGCGAGGGACCCCCGCTGGTGGCGATACCCCGCCTCGTACGCTAGTTCCTCCTCGGAGTGGAAGCTCGGACCGCCGGCGAGGAAGTAGGGCGGCTGGCCTGGGGCAAACAACTCGCGATCGATTCGCGACGGCGTCCTGAGCGCACGGGAAACGGCCGCCCACAGGGTGCCGAACTCATTGACCGTCCAATTCACGCGACCGCTCGGCTGGATCTCGACGCCGGTATAATCGTTGTGCTCGATCTTGGTGCCGAGCGTGAGGTGAAGGTCCGAGACGAGCGCGATCTCGTCCTGCACAAATCCGGTGAACCACTGTCGTGCCACGTGCGCCGGCAAGAACGCCAGGGCGGAGCTGTTGGCCACGCGATCGTTGATCAGAAGGTAGCCCAGTCCCCACACGACGTCATGGCTGGTGCCCAGGCGCGTATGATGCTGCAGGTCGACGTCGTACGTGTCGAGGTGCTCGCCAAACGTGCTCGGAATGTCGCGATTGGTACGGTCGTAATAGAGGCGCGCCCGCACGTCGGAGTTGGCGGAAATCGTGTGCGACCAGCTCCCGTTCAGGTTGCCACCGCTCACCGCCACGTCCCCGGCGCCCGGCTGGCTGATTCGGCCACGGTAAACGTCCCCCTGGAGACTGACGCGGCTCCCCTCCGAGCGGTCCCAATCCATCCGAAAGCCGCCCTGTCCGAAGTGCCAGTCATCCACGGCATCGAAGCCGGTAGGGAGCAGCGTTGGCTGACGAGCAAACCCGGTTCCGTACAGCCGATAATGCACCTCCTGACCTAGCGCGCCACCGTATTGCGCGCTCCCGAAGCCGCGTAGCTCGCTGCCGCCGCCGCCCGAGACGAGGAGTCCCTGCGTGTCCTTGGCCTTCTTGGTGATCACGTTGATCACGCCATTGACGGCGTTGGCTCCCCACAGGGTCGCCCCGGGCCCGCTGATGACCTCGATCCGATCGATATCCGCGAGGGGCACATCCTGTACGTCCCAGAACACCCCGGAGAACAAGGGTGTGTAGATCGTCCGTCCGTCGATCAGCACCAGCAGCTTGTTGGTCGACGTGCTGTTCAGGCCGCGCGCGCTGACGGCCCATTGGCGCGAATCGATCTGCGCCACCTGCAGGTTGGTGGCGAGGCGCAGGGCCTCCGGGAGACGCGAGGCACCGGAGCGACGAATGTCCTGCTGGGTGATGACCTGGATTGCCGACGCCACTTGGGCCAGTCGCTCGGGCCGCTTGGAGACGGAGGTGACCTCCACGTTCATGAGTTGTTCGATGCTGAGCGCTTTCAAGGAGTCCGCCTGGGCGGCTGAGTCCGGCTGTTGGGCGAACGCGGGCGGGGCGAAGCTGACCAGACCCACCATGAGGAGCAGCGCTGTCGCGGCTGCAACGGCCATCCGGTCAGCCATCCGTCGGTACCCCCCTCGCGCTGCGAGTTTGCTTCGTCCCCTTAATCCTGGATCGCCGCGTCGAGCACGTTGCGGACCTTGCGCGCCAGCGACTCCGGGGAAAACGGCTTCTGGAGATAGGCGGTCCCCAACTCGAGGATGCCATGCCGCACGACCGAGTCGTCCGTGTACCCCGACGCGTACAGCACCTTCATGTCCGGCCGGACCTGCGTGAGCCGCTCGGCCAGCTCCCGCCCGCTCACGCGCGGCAACACGACGTCCGTCAGGAGCAGGTGAATGGGGCCGCGATGCTGCTGGGCCAGGCGCAACGCCGCCTCGCCGTCCGGCGCCTCCAGCACCACATAGCCCTGACGCTCCAGCACCTGTTTGGTGACGGCACGGACGGCGGCGGCGTCCTCGACGAGCAGAACCGTTTCGGTCCCGCGCGGCGCGCGCGCGCCCGCCACGGCCGTGGTCCGCTCCGCCGTCGCGTCCACCTCCGGCAGATAGATCTTGAAGCTCGTGCCCTGGCCGGGTTCGGAGTACACCCAGATGAACCCGCCCGCCTGCTTCACGATGCCGTACACGGTCGCGAGGCCGAGGCCGGTGCCCTTGCCGGGCTCCTTGGTCGTGAAGAACGGCTCGAAAATCCTGACCTTGGTCGCCTCGTCCATGCCGCAGCCGGTGTCGCTCACGGCGAGCATCGCGAACTGGCGCACCGCCGCCGCTTCGCGGTCGCGGGCGTAGTCCGGGTCGTGCTCCACGTTGGCCGTCTCGACCGTGAGCCTGCCGCCCGTGGGCATCGCATCGCGCGCGTTGACGGCCAGGTTCATGAGCACCTGCTCGAGCTGACCGACGTCGGCCCGCACCGCCCCCAGGTCCGGGGCGAGCGTGGTCGTCAGCTCGATGTCCTCGCCGATCACCCGGCGGAGGATTTTGTGGAGACCCTCGACCACCGTGTTCAGGCTCACCACCCGCGGCTCCACCGCCTGTTGCCGGCTGAAGGCGAGCAGCTGGCGCGTGAGCGCCGCCGCGCCGTCCGCCGCCTTCCGGACCTGCTCGAGGTCGTCGCGCTTGGCATCGCCCGGCGCGAGGTCTTCCAGCAGCAGATCGCTGTAGCTCGTGATCACGGTGAGCAGGTTGTTGAAGTCGTGCGCGATCCCGCCGGCCAGCCGTCCCACCGCTTCCATCTTCTGAGATTGCAGCACCTGCTGCTGCAAGCGTCGCTGGTCGGTGACGTCGCGGACGAAGGTCTCGTAGTACTCGACCTGCCCCGCCCTATTCCGCACGGCGCGCACGCTGAGCTGCACGGTCAGCAGGCGGCCGTCGCGACGCTTCCAGGTCGCCTCGACGCTGTCGTATTGGCGGTCACTGTAGGTATCCCGCTCCACCAATCGCTGCCGCTCGGCGGCATCGGCGTACACATCCCGCGCCATGTCGAGGCCCAACACGTCCGCGGCGGACTCATATCCCAGCATCCGCACGACCGCGGCATTCGCCGACAGGAACCGGCCCTCCGGGCTCGAGCGGTAGATCCCGACGGGGGCATGCTCGACCAGCGTTGCGAAGCTCGCCTCGGTGGCGCGCAGCGTCGCTCGCGCCTGCGCCTCGCGCAGTTCGCGCTCGATCGCGGGGAGCAGGCGCTTGAGCTGCCCCTTGGTGACGTAATCGTTGGCGCCCGCCTTCATCGCTGCCACGGCGAGCTCTTCCGTGATCGTGCCCGACACGCAGATGTAGGGGATGTCGAGGCCGCGCTCCCGCAGGATCGCCAGGGCCGCGGTGCCGCTGAAGTGCGGCATGCTGTAGTCGCCGATCAGCAAGTCCCACGGGTGGCGATCGAGCGACGCCTCGAGGGCGGCCGCCGTGTCGACCCGCTCGTGCGTCGGGTCGTAGCCCGCCGCCCGGAGCTCGCGCAGCACCAGGAGCGCGTCGTCCTCCGAGTCTTCGACCATCAGCACCCGCAAGGGCTTACCCATACCTACCAAAGCTGGGGTTTCTAAACGGCACCGGCGTGAGCGTCGTCACCTGCCCCTCTCCCCCCTGCTCACGTTCCGTGGATGAGGCGGCCACGCCACACTAAAAACCCCTAGATTGGGGACGACACCGGGAGCAACATGGGGGTTCCCGGGAGCGTGACTAGGGCGTTTTTGCGGCAAGGACGGTCAGAACGCGACACACTGGACATGCGACGACGGCGAGGGCACGGTCACGACGACACCCTGTTTTCGGGAAGCCGCCCGCGCCATTTTGGACGGGCGGCGCCCCGGTGATGAGCCGGTGCAGTACGTGCGACGAGCGCCTCCTTTTCCCTCACCCTGCCGGAGCGCGGGCGCGCATGATTCTCCCTCACGAGGTCGAAATCCTACTGGTCGAGGACAGCGCACACGACGAGGAGCTGACGCTGCGCGCGCTCAAGGAGCGCAACATCGCGAACCAGGTGTTCGTGGCCCGCGACGGCGCCGAGGCGCTCGACTTCTTTTTCGGCGACGGCAGTCACCCCTGGCACGAGATCGGCATCGTGCCGCGCGTAGTCCTGCTCGACCTGAACCTCCCTAAGGTGGACGGGCTCGAGGTGCTGCGGCGTCTCAAGGCCGACGAGCGCACCCGTGCGCTCCCGGTGATCGTGCTCACTTCCTCGCGCGAAGAGCCCGATATCGCCGCGGCGTACCGGCTCGGCGCCAAGAGCTACATCGTCAAGCCGGTCGACTTCGAGTCGTTCGCCCGGGCCGTGTCGGACGTGGGGCTCTACTGGGTACTGCTGAACGAGCTGCCCCGCTGACGCCGATGCCCACGCTCGCGCGCATCCTCATCGTGGAGGACGTCGCGACCGACGCGGAGCTCATCGAGCGCGAGATCCGCCGCGCCGGCATCGGCTGTGCCACGCGCCGCGTCGACACGGAGACGGCGTTGCGCGAGGCCCTCCGCAGCTTCGCTCCCGACCTGGTGCTCACCGACCATTCGATGCCGCGGCTCACGGCGCGCGATACCCTGCGGCTCGTCCACCAGGAGACCCCGGACACGCCGGTGATCATCGTCACGGGCAGCCTCGACGAGGAGATCGCCGCGGAATACATGAAGGCCGGCGCGACCGACTACGTCGTGAAGCATCACCTGGAGCGTCTTGGCCCCGCGGCCCAGCGCGCGCTCGACTTGAAGCAGGCGCGCGAGGAGCAGGCGCAGGCCGAGGAAGCGCGTCGCCAGGGCGAAGAGCGGTTCCGCGCCCTGATCGAGCACGGGGCCGATGCGATCGCCCTGCTCAGCGCCGACGGCACGGTGTTGTTCCTCAGTCATTCGGCCGAAAAGCTGTTCGGCTTCGCGCCCAGCGAGCTCGCCGGCCGGAGCGCCCTCGAGCTGTTGCATCCCGACGACGCACCCCGGCTGCTGGGGCTCCTGGCGGATCTGGCCGCACGTCCTGGCACCCCGCTCACGATCGAGCTGCGGCTGCTGCACCGGGACGCGTCCTGGCGCGCCGTGGAAGCCGTCGTCGTCAACCGGCTCGGCGAGCCCGCCGTCGGCGCGATCGTGGTCAACTTCCGCGACATCTCGGAGCGCAAAGAGGCGGAACTGGCGCTGCGCGACTCCGAGGAGCAGTACCGCTCGCTCGTGGAGGGTGTGCGGGACGTGATCTTCGCCCTCTCGCCCGACGGGATCATCGCCTCGCTCAATCCCGCGTTCGAAACGATCACCGGCTCGCCCCGCGGCGAGTGGCTCGGCAAGCCGTTCGACCAGCTGGTGCACCCGGAGGACCTGCCGCTCGCGCTCGAGCTGTTCGGCCGGGTCGTGCGGGGCGAGGAGCGGCCCACCGCTCAGTTCCGCATCCACACGAGCAAGGGCGATTATCGCCTCGCCGAGTTCTCGGCCACGGCTCAGCTCCGCGACGACCGCCTGATCGGCATCCTGGGCATCGGGCGCGACGTGACCGAGCGCGTGCAGCTGGAGCAGCAGCTGCGCCAGGCGCAGAAGATGGAAGCGGTGGGCCGGCTGGCGGGCGGGATCGCCCACGACTTCAACAACATCCTTACCGCCATCACGGGATACGCCGACCTGCTGCTCGAGGACCTTGCCCCCAAGGACCCGCGGCGCCAGGACGCCGAGGAGATTCATAAGGCGGCGGATCGCGCCGCCGGGCTCACCCGCCAGCTGCTCGCGTTCAGCCGCCAGCAAGTGCTGCAGCCGCGCGTGGTGGATCTGAACGCGCTCGTGAGCGAGCTCGAGAAAATGCTGCGCCGCCTGCTCGGCGAAGACGTGAAGCTGGCGACCGTGCTGGCCCCGACGCTGGGCCGCGTGCGGGCGGACGCCGGTCAGCTCGAGCAGGTGATCATGAACCTGGCGGTCAACGCGCGCGACGCCATGCCCACGGGGGGCCAGCTCACGATCGAGACGGCCGACGTCGAGTTCGACGGCGGCTATGCGGCGGAGCACTACCCCGCCCCCCCGGGGAAATACGCCATGCTCGCCGTCGGCGACACGGGCACGGGCATGGACCCCGAGACCCAGGCCCACCTGTTCGAGCCGTTCTTCACCACCAAGGAGAAGGGCAAGGGCACGGGCCTCGGGCTGGCCACGGTGTACGGCATCGTGAAACAGAGTGGCGGATTCATCTGGGTGTACAGCGAGCTCGGCGCGGGGACGACGTTCAAGATCTACCTGCCTCGCGTCGAAGGGGCGGTCGAGCCGGCGAGCGGCCGCGCCGCGCCCGTTCCCGTCGCCCGCGGCAGCGAAACCGTGCTCGTGGCAGAAGATGAAGCTCCGGTGCGCGCGGTCGCGCGCCACGCCCTCGAGCGCTACGGTTACCGCGTGCTCGAGGCCGCGAGCGCGGAAGCCGCCCTGGACGTCGCGCAACGCTACTCGGGTCCCATCCACGTGCTCCTCACGGACGTCATCATGCCGGGACTCTCCGGGCGGGACCTGGCGACCCGCCTCGCCGCGCTGCGGCCCGAGACGCGGGTCATCTATATGTCGGGCTACACGGACGACGCCATCACGCGACACGGCGTGCTCGAGCCCGGGTTCGTGTTCGTGCAGAAACCCTTCACGCCGGACACTCTGGCGCGCACCGTGCGCGACGTGCTGGACGGCACCATCGAGCGGCGGAAGCGCGCTTGACCGGGACGGGCCTGTCGCTCGAGCGCAGGATCCAGATCGGGTTTGGCGTCGCCGTCGCGATCATCGCGGGCGTCGGCGCGGCCGCGCTGCGGAGCACGCAGGCCACGGTGGACAGCGCGCGCTGGGTGGCCCACACGCTGCAGGTGCGCGCGGAGCTCGAAGGCGCCTTCGCCGACTTGATCGAGGCCGAAACGGGCGTGCGCGGCTACGTGATCACGAGCGACACGAGCTACCTCGCGCCCTATCACGCGGCGCGGACGACCTTGCGGAGCGGGCTGGCGGGTCTACGGGCTCTGACCGCGGACAACCCGGCGCAACAGCGCCGGCTCGATTCGCTGGAGACGCTGGTCGCGACCCGTCTGGATCGGCTCCAACGGACCATCGATACGCGCCGCACCGCGGGCCTCGCCGCGGCCGCCCGGGCCGTGATCGGCGGCGGCGGGAAGGAGCTCACGCAGCTGGCGCACGAGCTGTTCACGCGAATGGAAGACGACGAGGCGCGGCTCCTGGCGGAGCGGTCCGCCACGCTGCAGGCCCGGGCCCGCCTGGCGCGCCTGGCGGCCTGGACCGGGGTGCTGGTCGCGAGCGTGCTCGCCGGCCTCGCGGGCGTGCTGGTCGGTCGTGAGATGGCCGCGCGGCGGCGCGCCGAGCAGGCCCTGCGGGAGACGCAGACGCGCTTCCAGCAGATGCTCGGCTCCAGCACGGCGATCATCTATGCGAATACCGTCTCCGGGACCACCTTCTCGCCCAGCTGGGTGAGCGAGAACGTCACGCGGATCACTGGGTACCGATCGGACGAGCCGCTCCAGCCGTCGTGGTGGCTCGACAATCTGCACCCGGACGATCGCGCGCGGGTGCTCGCCGAAATGCCCGCCCTGTTCGCCGACGACCAGTTGACCACGGAGTACCGCTTCCGCGGCAAAGACGGCGCATACCGCTGGGTGCACGACGAGTCGCGGCTGCTGCGCGACGCCACGGGCCGGCCGATCGAGGTCGTGGGCTCGTGGGTCGACGTCACCGCCCGCCGCGAAGCGGAGGTGTCGCTGCGCGCCGGCGAAGAGCGGCTGCGTCTGCTGGTGGGGAGCGTGCGCGACTACGCCATCTACATGCTCGATCCCGATGGCCACGTGCGGAGCTGGAACGCCGGAGCACAGCACATCAAGGGCTACACCGAGGCGGAGATCCTCGGCCAGCACTTCTCGCGCTTTTACACACCCGAGGACGTGGCCGGCGGGAGGCCCGCCGCGGCCCTGCGAGCCACCGCCGCGGGCGGGCGCTTCGAAGAGGAGAACTGGCGCGTCCGCAAGGACGGCTCCCGCTTCTGGGCGGACGTCGTGATGACCGCCGTACGCGACGACCGCGGCGCGCTGGTGGGATTCGCCAAGGTGACCCGCGATCTCACCGAGCGGAAACGGGCCGAGCAGGCGCTGCGGAGCTACGCGGCGCAGCTCGAAGTGGCCAACAAGGAGCTCGAGGCGTTTTCCTATTCGGTGTCGCACGACCTCCGGACACCGCTCCGCAGTCTCGACGGCTTCAGCCAGGCCTTGCTCGAAGACTATCATGATCGGCTCGACGATACGGGGCGCGACTTCCTGCAGCGGGTCCGCGCGGCGAGCCAGCGGATGGGGACGCTCATCGACGACCTACTGAGCCTGTCGCGGGTCACGCGCGGCGATCTGCAGGTGGCAGCGGTGGACCTGAGCGCACTCGCCGCCGCGGTGGCCACCGAGCTCAAGAAGAGCGACCCGGAGCGCGCCATCACGTTCGCCATCGCCCCCGACCTGGTCGCCCGAGCGGACGCGGGGCTCATGCGCGTCGTGTTACAGAACCTGCTCGGCAACGCCTGGAAGTTCACGGGCAGGCGCCCGGCCGCCCACGTGGAGGTCGGCGTGATGGCGCACGACGGGCGGCGGGCATTTTTCGTGCGCGACGACGGCGCCGGATTCGATATGGCGTACGCCGCCAAACTGTTCGGCACGTTTCAGCGGCTGCACGCGGCCGCCGAGTTCCCCGGCTCGGGGATCGGGCTCGCCACGGTACAGCGGATCATCCACCGCCACGGCGGCCAGGTCTGGGCCGAGGGCGCCCCCGACCGGGGCGCGACCTTTTATTTCACGCTTTGAGCTGGAGCGAATCATGCACGACCGCTCGATCCTCTTGGTGGAGGACAATCCTGACGACGAGGCGTTGACCCGCCGCGCGCTCGCGAAGAACAACATCCAGAACGAGATCGTCGTGGCCCGCGACGGGGCCGAGGCCCTCGACTGGCTGTTCGGCACCGGCCCGCACGCCGGGCGTGCCGCCACGCCCGAGCTCGTGCTCCTCGACTTGAAGCTGCCCAAGGTCGACGGCCTCGAGGTGCTGCGGCGGATCCGCGCCAACCCGAGCACGCGTCTCCTCCCCGTCGTCATCCTCACCTCGTCGCGGGAGGAAAAGGACGTGGTCACCGGGTACGGCCTGGGGGCGAACAGCTACATCCGCAAGCCCGTCGACTTCGGGCAGTTCGTCGAGGCCGTGCGCCAGCTCGGGCTCTACTGGCTCGTCCTGAACGAGCCGCCCCCGCGACCGGACGCGGCGTGACGCACCCCCGATGAGCACCGCCAAGCCCGTCACCCCCGCGCTGCGCGGCGCCGACGCCGAGCTCGAGGCCCTGTTCGCGGCCATCAGCGACGTCATCCTCGTGCTCGACGCGGACGGCCGCTACGTCAAGATCCCGCCCACCAACACGGCCCTGCTGTACCGGCCCGCCGCCGAGCTGCTGGGCCGCACGCTGCACGACGTGTTCGATCGACCGCAGGCGGACCACTTCCTCGGCCTCATCCGGCAGGCCCTTGCGCGGCGGGAAGCGGTGCACTTCGAGTACTCGCTCCCCATCGGCGGTCGGACGGTGTGGTTCGCCGCGGCCATTTCGCCGATGGCGCCGGACCGCGTCGTGCTGGTGGCACGCGACATCACGGAGCGGGAGCGCGCCGAGCGGGATCTGCGCGAGACCCTGTCGCTCCTGAACGCCACCTTCGAGTCCACGGCCGATGGGATCCTCGTCGTGGACCTCGCGGGTCACATCGTCAGCTTCAACCGCAAGTTCGCCGAGCTGTGGCGCATTCCCGACTCGATCCTCGAGACCAAGGACGCCCCCCAGACGATCGCGTTCGTGCTGGAGCAGCTGGCGGATCCCGAGGGGTTCATGAACAAGGTGCGCGACCTGTACGCCCGGCCCGAGGCGTCGAGCTTCGACGTCCTGGCCTTCAAGGACGGGCGCATCTTCGAGCGCTTGTCCCAACCGCAGCGCATCGGCGGGAAGAGCGTGGGCCGCGTGTGGAGCTTCCGCGACATCACAGAGGCCAAGCGCGCGGAGCGGATCCAGCTCGCCACCTATCGCATCTCCGAGGCCGCGCACGCGACGGGGAGCCTGCAGGACCTGTTCCGCGCGATCCACGCGATCGTGGGCGAGCTGATGCCGGCGAAGAACTTCTACATCGCGCTGTACGACGCCGCGGCCGACCTGCTCACCTTCCCGTATCACGTGGATGAGTACGACAACGATTTCCCCTCCAAGCGGCCCGGCAAGGGGCTCACCGAATACGTGCTGCGAACGGGCGAGCCGCTGCTCGTCACACCCGAGGTCCAGGCCGAGCTCGAGCGCCGGGGCCAGGTCGAGCTGATCGGGGCGCCGTCCATCGACTGGGTCGGTGTGCCCCTGAAGATCGGCGATCGTCCCATCGGCGTGCTCGTCGCCCAGACGTACGCACCGGGCGTGCGTTACGGCGAAACGGAGCGCCACATCCTGCAGTTCGTCTCGACCCAGGTCGCCATGGCCATCGAGCGCAAGCGCACCGAGGAGCAGCTGCACGAGAGCGAGCGCAAGTATCGGCTGCTGTTCGAAACCAACCCCGAGCCCATGTTCGTGTACGACTTCGAGACGCTGCGCATCATGGCGGTCAACGAGGCGGCGATCACCCGCTACGGGTACTCGGAGTCCGAGTTTCTCGCCCTCACCATCCGCGACATCCGATCCGCCGAAGAGCAGGGCCGCCTGGAGCGGGAGCTGGCGCGCCGCCCCGACGAGGGCGCCGTCCGCACGGGCGTGCGCCACCGCGCCAAGGACGGCCGGGTGTTCGAGGTGGACCTGGTCGCCCGGCCCCTCGAGTTCGCGGGCCGCCGGTCCCGCCTGGTGCTGGCGCGCGACGTGACCGCCCAACGCCACTTGGAGGACCAGCTGCGCCAGTCGCAAAAAATGGAGGCCGTCGGCCAGCTGGCCGGAGGGATCGCCCACGACTTCAACAACCTGCTCACGGCCATCCTGGGGTCGACCCAGCTGCTGCTGCACGCCACGCCGCC
>Ga0209160_1001024_pt1 | contig 23273 bp, 24 predicted proteins | sample GraSoiAngelo_153_FD_186167 | JGI IMG/M metagenome (GOLD analysis project Ga0209160, IMG submission 186167) | Grasslands soil microbial communities from the Angelo Coastal Reserve, California, USA - 14_1009_12_40cm (SPAdes) (version 2) | ecosystem: Environmental > Terrestrial > Soil > Grasslands ...
TCATCACGCGGGGTAGTCGCGTCATGTGCCCGCTCGTCGCAGCGCGCGACGCGCGGCTGAAGCCGCGACTCGGCCTCGGCCGCTGAAGCGGCGGCCGGGCCCGTTCACGGGCCAGGGCCGAGCCGCGAGTTTACTCGCGCTCCTCGGAGCAGCCAAGCACTTCATGCCTACTCAGGGGATGGTCGGATGGACCGTGGCGCTGAGCCAGCCGATCCCGCTCCCCAGCGCCGCCCCGGCCGCCACGTCGGTGGGAAAGTGCTTCCCGGCGGCCACACGCAGCGCGCTTACGCCGACAGCGCCGGCGTATAGCAGAATTGCATTGCGCCTCCGGTGATGCAGATGTTGGCGCCGCGCGAGCACGAGGTAGGACGTCGCCGCCGCGAAGGCGAGCGACGCGTGGGTCGAGGGGAACGACTGCTGGCTCTCGCGATCCGCGGCAGCCGCCGCGGCGCCGCTCGTGTAGAGCACCGGCCGCTTCCGCCGGATCACGACTTTGAGCCACTCGGTCGACGCCGCGGTCCAGGCCGCCGCGTTGGCGAGCATCGCGAAATTGCCACGCCACTGCGCGGCCGGCAGGCCGTGCAGCGAGGCGAAGGCGGTGAGCCCCGCGACACCGGCGAGCACGACGTCGCTCGCCGTCTCTGCGCCATCCGAAAACGTGTGCAGCGCCGAGCGATCTACCGTCGGCACCGTCGTCGGGTCGCACGGCGCGCACGACGGTGGTCCCTGCGGCAGGTCCAGCGCCATTGGAAGAACGAACAGCGCACCCGCGGCTCCGACGCTCGCGGCGTCCCACCACGAGGCGCGATAGATGGGGCCCGCCTGCGCGTACGCCCGCGCGCGCGGGAGGGCGAACAACAACATCCAGGCGGCGGCCGACCAACGCATTGCGGAGCTCCGCGAACAGGAAGGCCATCAAGTTACGTTGTCGCCGTGACACGTGCTAACTCTCGCGCCCGCGACACCTTGCGGTTTTGCGACCGCGCCGCTAACCTCCACCCTGCTCTTTTCCCATCAAACGCCCTGGGGGCCCCGTGAGTACCGAGACCCTGCAGCACGTCGCGCTGTTCGAAAAGTGCCGGACATTCCTTCCGAAGGCCCGCGAGGTTCAGGCGGCTGGCCTGCACGCTTGGTACAAACCGATCTCCCGCTCCGAAGACACCGTCGTCATCATCGAAGGCAAAGAGCGGATCATGATGGGCTCCAACAACTATCTCGGGCTCACGCACCACCCGGACGTGCTCGCCGCCGCCAAGGCGGCGCTCGATCGCTACGGCTCGGGGTGCACGGGGAGCCGGCTCCTGAACGGCACCCTCGACCTGCACGAGCAGCTCGAGGCCGAGCTCGCGGAGTTCTTCGGCAAGGAGGCGTGCGTCGTCTTCTCGACGGGCTACCAGGCGAACCTGGGCGTGGTGTCGGGTCTGGTGGGGCGCGGGGATCTGGTGTTCCTCGACAAGCTGGACCACGCTTCCATCGTGGACGGCGCCAAGCTCGCCTTCGGGGAGACGCAGCGCTTCGCGCACGGCGACCTGGCCGAGCTCGAGCGCCGGCTCCAGAAGGCACCGGCCACCGTCGGTAAGATGATCATCGTGGACGGCGTGTACTCGATGGAGGGCGACGTCGCCGACGCGCCGGCCTTGCTCAAGATCTCCCAGAAGCACGGCGCGGTCCTGGTGATCGACGACGCGCACGCGGTGGGCGTGCTCGGCCCCAAAGGCGACGGCACCGCGGCTCACTTCGGGATTGCCGACGAGGTGGAGCTGATCGTCGGCACGTTCTCGAAGTCACTGGCGTCCATCGGCGGCTTCCTGGTCGGGCCCGAGGCCGTGATCACCTACCTGCGCTACAACGCGCGGCCCCTCGTGTTCACGGCGGCCCTGCCGCCAGCCAACACCGCGGGGGTGCTGGCCGCGCTACGCGTCATGCAGCGCGAGCCGGAGCGCCGTGAGCGCCTGTGGCACAACACCCACCGCATCCAGGACGGCCTCCGGTCGCTGGGCTTCGACATCGGTCCGACGGAGACGCCCATCATTCCGTTCCTGATCGGCGAGTTCGAGAAGACGCTGGTGTTCTGGCGCAAGCTGTTCGACGCCGGCGTGTTCACGAACCCCGTGGTGCCGCCGGCGCTGCCGCCTTCGCGCTGCCGCCTGCGGACCAGCGTGATGGCCACGCACACGGACGACCAGATCGACTACGCGCTCGAGACCTTCGGCAGGCTCGGAAAAGAGTTGGGGGTCGTCTGAGCGCTGTGCGGATCGCGCCCGTCCTGAACGGGCGCGGTCTCGAACGTTTCATCGCCTTTCCCTACGACCATCACCGCAGCGACCCGCAATGGGTCCCCCAGCTGCGGATGGACGTGCGCACGCTGCTCTCCTCCAGGAAGAACCCCTTCTTCCGGCACGCCGAAGCGCAGTACTTCGTCGCCCAGGTGGGAGGGCGGACCCTCGGGCGGATCGCCGCCATCAAGAACGACGCGCACAACCGCGTGCACAATGACCGCGTCGGGTTCTACGGCTTCTTCGAGTCGGTGAACGACCAAACGCTCGCCCATGCGCTGTTCGACACCGCCGCGCAGTGGCTGCGTGCCAAGGGCTGCGACACGATGCGCGGGCCGATGAGCCCCTCGATCAACGACGAGTGCGGGCTCCTGGTGCAGGGCTTCGAGACGCCCCCCACGTTGATGATGCCCCACAACCCCCCATACTACGTCACCCTGCACGAGCGCTACGGGTTCACCAAGGCGAAAGACCTGATCGCCGTGGAGAGCACGAGCGATCGCATGCCCGAGCGGCTCGTGCGCGGCGCCAAGCTCGTGGCCGAGCGACGGGGCATCACCCTGCGGGCGCTCGACATGAAGCGCTTCGCCGCGGAAGTCGAGCTCGTCAAGGCGCTCTACAATCAGGCGTGGGAGAAGAACTGGGGCTTCGTGCCGCTCACGGACGCGGAGATCGACCACCTGGCGAAACAATTGAAGCCGGTCGTCGTACCCGAGCTCGTCTGCTTCGCCGAGCGGGCGGGCAAGGTGATCGGGTTCGCGGTCGCGCTCCCCGACATGAACGTGGCGCTCAAGCACAACCCGTCCGGCCGCCTGTTCCCAGGCGTCCTCAAGGTCCTGTGGCACGCGCGCCGCATCAGTCGCCTCCGCGTGCTCTTGCTCGGCGTGCTCCCGGAGTATCGCGGGACCGCTGTGGACGCGCTGATGTACCACTGGATCTGGGAAAAGGGCAACGCGAAGGGCTACACCTGGGGCGAAGGAGGCTGGATCCTGGAGGACAATCCCGCGATGCTGAACGGCGCGCGGCAGCTTGGCTTCGTGCCGTACAAGACGTATCGGATCTACGACAAGCCGCTGTGAGGGCCTTCGTCACGGGCGGCACGGGCTTCGTCGGCGCGCACCTCGTGCGGGCGCTCGTCGCCCGCGGCGACCAGGTCACGTGTCTGGTCCGCACCCCGACCAAAGCCCAGGCCCTCGGCTGGCGCGGCGTGCGAATCGTGCGCGGCGACCTGGACGACGCGGGCGCGCTGCGTGAAGGGGCCGCCGGGGCGGAGGTCGTGTATCACGTCGCGGGGCGCATCAGCGCGCACACGGCCGAGGAGTTCATGGCGGCGAACCGCGACGGCACGGCGAACCTGCTCGAAGCGGCCGCCGAGGCGCCCCCGCGTCGATTCGTGCTCGTCTCCTCGCTCGCCGCGGCGGGCCCGACGACGCCCGGCCACCCGGTAGACGAGCGCCGCCCGCCGGCGCCCGTCAGCGACTACGGGCGCTCCAAGCTCGCGGCGGAGGTGCTGGTCCGGGCGATGTCGTTCCCCTGGACCATTGTGCGGCCGCCCATCGTGTACGGCGAATGGGATCACGGGATCCTCACGGCGTTCAAGCTGGTGCGGGTGGGGCTCGTGCCGCGATTCGGTGACGGATCGCAGGAGCTGTCGGTCATTTATGCGGGGGACCTGGCGGAGGCGTTGATCGCGGCGGGTTCGGCCCCGGCAACGGCCAACCACATCTACTTCGCAGCGCACCCCGTGGCGACGAGCAGCACGGAACTCATCCGGGCGATCGGGCGCGCGCTCGGCAAGAGGCCGCGGCTGCTGCACATTCCAGGGCCCGTCGCGCGCGCTCTCCTGTGGACAATCGGGAGCGCCGCGCGGCTCGCCGGTCGCTCGACGATCCTGTCGGCCGACAAAGCCGAAGACTTCCTCGCGGCCGCGTGGACGTGCCGCGCCGACGCCCTGGAGCGGGACACCGGCTGGCGGGCGCACGTTGACCTGGAGGCGGGGCTGCGGCGCACCGCCGAGTGGTATCGCACGGAGGGATGGCTGTGAGCACGGCACGGTTCACGCCCGTCGACATCGCCACGCTGCTCTACGTCGCCGTCGCGACAGGGGCCGTGCTCGCGTTCACCGGTGAAGACCACGCCGGGTGGGATTCGCTGATGGTTGCGAACGCGCTGCTCGTGGCGCTCGTGCTCCTCGCCCCCCGGGCGCGGGAGGCGGGCCCGGTGGGCCGCTTTCTCGGCGACTGGTACCCGCTGCTGCTCCTGGGCGGGCTCTACGCCGAAGTGGGCGTCGTCAACGTTGACCTCGGCTACCAGCACGACCTCGCGATCCAGCGGCTCGAGGTGCTGGTGTTCGGCTCTCAGGTCTCCTACCGCTGGATCCGTGAGATGCCGAGCCCGGTGCTGTCCTGGCTGCTGCACACCTGCTACCTCGCGTACTACGCGATCCTCTACGGATGCCCGCTCGGCCTGTGGTTCTCCGGTCGCCACGATCCGGCGCGCCGGACCATCTTCGCCGTGATGGTGACCTTCTACGTCTGCTACGTCATGTTCCTGTTCTTCCCGGTGGCCGGTCCCCGCTATACGTTCGACCAGGCCCACAACGCGGCGACCGCCGTGTGGCCGGCGGAACTGACACAACGGGTGCTCGATCTGGGCGACGCGTGGGGCGCGGCGTTTCCGTCCTCCCATGTCGCGGCCGCGGTCGTCGCGACCCTGTGCGCGCTGCGCTACTGGCGCCGCCTCGGGCTCGTCCTGACGCCCCTCTGCGTGGGGCTCATCGCCGCCGTGGTGTACGGCCAGTTCCACTACGCCGTGGATGCGCTGGCAGGGCTGATCGTGGCGGGGGCCGTGCTGGCGTCGCTGCGCTGGGGCGTTCCCCGCGAGCAGTTCACCGCGCGCCCGCTGCCGCAGCGCCTCTGGGAAGCCGGCGCGAGCCGCGCCTAACGCGACCCGGCGTCCTCCAGGCCGGCAGCGCGCGACGCGATCGTGTCGAGGTCGCCGCCCAGCGCGTCCATCCTGCGCTGGAACGCGAGGTCGATGAGCAGCAGCCCCACCACGTAGGCGGCGAGATTCACGCCGAAGATGACCGTGAAGATCAGCGGATACGGGACCCACAGGCCGAAGTAGAGCGCGAACCGCTTCACCCCCGGGTCGAGCTTCGAGCGCTCCGCGATGCTCGTCACGAGGAGAATCGCGACGAAGGCCAGCAGGGCGAGCCGCGGCGGCACGAGCCCCGCAGCCGCCAGCCCCGCGAAGATCACGGCCTCCGACGCGCGGTCGAGCCGCGTGTCGAGCCGCCGCCCCGCGGCCGACACGAGCCCGAACTCCCTCGCGATCCCGCCGTCCAATCCGTCCAGTACCTGCCCCAGGGCCATCAGCGCGAGCCCCAAGACGAGACGACCGACGGCGATCGCCGCTGCCGCAGCCGCGCTCGCCCAGAACGCCGCCCACGTGACCTGGGCGGGCGTGATCCCGAGCCCGAGGTGCAGGAGCCGTAGCAGCGGCCGGATCGAGCGGTCGAGCGTGCGGCCGAGCGCGGGGGCGAATTCATACATAGTGCTTGACCCAGTACACCACTGCATTGAGGACCACCAATACCCCGAACACGGTCCATTCCTTCACCTTGTCCGGAATGGTCGTGAGCCAGCCGCGCGTGACCCATGGCGAGTAAGGATAGAACGGCATCTTTTCGAATCGCACGCTGTAGTCCATCGCCAGATGGATCGCGAAGAAGAGCACCGGCACGATCGAGTGCAGCAGCAGCGCGAGCGGGATGATCCACAGGAGCGCCACCGGCTCCTGCAGCGAGGAGCGCCAATAGTAGCCGCGCCGGTCGCGCAGGCCGACGTGCTTCAGGTAGAAAGGCGCCTTGATCGCGTGGTCCACGTCGACGCCGACGCCAAACGCGTACGCGAGCGCCGCCTCGCGGCCGTCCAGCTGCATCGCCTGCACGCCGAGCGTCGTGGCGAGGATGTGGGTGACGATCGTCATCTCAGGCGCGTTGGGGAGCGGCGCGACGTCCCGCGAGCCACACGAGCGTCAATCCGGCGCCGATCCACACGACGTCCCGCAGACGGGCCACGATCGCGGTGTAGACGCCGAGCGCCGGGTCGAGTCCCAGGAGCCGGAACAGCAGATAGAGCGAGCCTTCCTTCGTCCCGGCCTCGAACGGCACCACGAACAGGGCGTTGAGGATCAAGGACGACAGTCCACCGACGAGGTAGGCCGTCAGGTAACCCGCGCTCACGCCGACGCTGAGGAAGATCAGCCAGTATTCGCCCATGAAAATGCAGCGGGCCAGATACTCGAGCCCCAGCGCCGCGAAGAAGCGCCGTCGATCGCGGTGGTAGAACTGCGCGATCTGCTCGTCCATCTGCACGAGCAGTTCGCGCCGCGGCTCGAGCGCGCGGCCCAGCCGGTTGACGAGCGGCAGGCGATGCAGCACATCGAGCAGCTTCTCGAGGAGCCCTCGGCGATGCGCCGACAGGAGCAGCAGCGTGAGCCCCACCAGCACGACGGCCGCCGCGAGCAGGACCGCCACCGTCACGGGCTCGCGCGGGAGCAGCACCAGCCCGAGCGCCAACGCCGTCAGCCAGCTCAACACCATCGCGAGCGTGTGGAGCATCTGGTAGCAGATGACGGAGCCCGCCGCGCGGCGCACCCCCAGCCAGGGCGACACGGCCGCGATCTTGAACGGCTCGCCCCCGACGTTGACCATGGGGGTGACGAAATTGAGTGAGAAGCCGGACACCGTGATGGCGTAGGTGCGCCAGAACGGGGGCCGGGTGGGCTCGTCGGCCATCATCAGCCACCACGCCCGCGCGTTGCAGAGGTACACAATCCCGTAGAGGGAGAGGATCGGCACGAACATCCAGCCGGTCCGCTGCGCGTCCGCGACCAGCCGACCCACACCGATGCGCGTGACGAGATACGCGAAGACGCCCGACCCGCCGACGAACAGCAGCAGCTGCACCCGGCGGCTCACGCGCCGTCCGGGATGGGCAGTCTGACGCCGCGCTCCGCGGCCTGGTAGGCGACTTCCAGCACGGCCGCCACGCGCTGGATGTCCTGGAGGTACGGATCGGCGGCGCGTGAGTCCATCGCCGTCACGAACGTCGCAAACAAGCCCGCGAACCAGCCCTGGTAGGAAGCCTTGTCGAGCTGGGCCGAGTAATCGATGCGCTCGGATCGACCGTCCGCGTCGAGCCGCAGCTCCCCCCCCACCCAGGCGATCGTGCCTCGTTCGCCGATGAAGCGCACGAGATTCTCCCGCTTGCGCGCCGCCCACGTGAAGAACATCGTGACCAGGCGGTCGGGGTACTCGAGCAGCACGCTGGCCGTGTCTTCCACCTCGTAGCGGTGATGCCGCAGCCGGCCCGTCCACGCGCTCACCGCGCGCGGCACCCCGGCGACGTCGAGGGCCTGGTACACGAGATGCGTGCCGTGGTCGACGAGCACCCCGCCCCTGCCCTCGTCCCGCGTCACGCGCCAGGGGGTCCCCCCGCCCTGGGCGCGGGCTCCCGGATCGGCGAGCAGCCGGTGCACGGACAGCTCGGCCAGGTGCCAGTGGCCGATCGCGCCCTCGCGCAGCCAGTCCTTGATCTGCCGCCACACCGGGTTGAAGCGGTACTGATGACACGGCACGACGACGCGGCCGTGCTGCCGCGCCGCGTCGCCGATGCGCACCGCCTCGGAGCGCGTCAGCGCGACCGGCTTCTCGCACAGGACGTGATAACCCCGCTCCAGCCCCCACAAGGTGAGCGGGACGTGGGAGGCCGTCGGCGTGCAGATGTCGATGAAGTCCACGGGCCCGAGCTCCATCACCTGGTCCTGCCGCTCCAGCAGGCGGATCCCGTCCGCGGGCTCCACGTCGCGTGCGCCGTCGACCAGACCGACGATCTCCACGCGCTCGCGCACTGCGGGCGCCTCCAGGAACGCCGGCAGATGGGCCGCGCGGGCGATGCCGCCCGACCCGATGATCACACCCCGGTAGCGGCGACGCTCAGGAGACGGGGGCGTAGGCATCGCGCTGGCTGTCGAGGATGTCGCCCAGCGCCGTCGCGTTCCACTCGTGGAGCAGCACGAGGACCGCGAGCAGCAGGCTCATCGGCACGGCCACCGCCCACAGGTAGGCGGCGATGTGTCCCGAGAGGCCCGCCACGCCGAGCAGCACGAAGCGGATGTTCTGTCCCAGCCAACTGCACAGGGGGAGCAGCAGCTGCTGCCGCTCGCTGTACTCGGCGCGGAACCCATCCGGCGCCCTGGACTGGCGCAGCTGCCGGATCAGGCGGACGGTGCGGGGAAACAACTGCGACTGTCGCACGACGTAATCGCGATACACCCGGGCGCCGAACCGCTCAAGCAGCGTCCCCCGGACGGGCCCCTCCAGGTCCTCGGGCAGGTCGAGCTCGCCCCGGTCGCCGACGCCGATTCGCAGGAACGCGTTCCGCACGAAGTCCACGGCCGCGCTCTGGAACGTGTGGGCGAGCCCCGCGAAGGCCACGAGCAGGACCGCCCCGGGCCACCACCAGCCGCCGTGGACCAGCCGGTACAGGAGATGGAAGTACAGGTTGATGAATCGGACGTTGTCGCCGATCCCGTCGAGCGCCCGACCGAACCGGGTCGAGGTGCCGCGTAGCCGCGCGAGCTGGCCGTCCGCGGAGTCGAAGATGTCCGACACGATGAACAACACGACCCCGATGAGATCGGTCCAGCGGTCGCGGTAGGCGAACAGGTGACCGGCCACGAGTCCGATCAGGATCGACCACAGGGTCACCTGATCGGGCGAGATCCCCGTCGGGTAGAGCGCCCGCGCGATGCGGATCCCGATGGGCCGGAAGAACCGCAGATCGGCCCACTCCTCAACCGCCTGCCCCTTATGCGACAGGTCGTTGTGCGGCTTCACCGAGCACCTCCTTCAGGATCGCGAGGGCCGTCATCGCCTGGTCCTCGGAGATCACGAGCGGGGGGTTGATGCGCACCTCGGGATTGTAGATCATCGCCAGCACCCCGCGCGCGAGCAGGGCGTCGAAGATCCGCCGCGTCACCTTCTTGTTGAGCAGCTGGCGCGTACCCGGGACGACGAGGTCCATGCCGATCATGAGGCCCCGGCCGCGCACGTCCGACACGATCGGCACGTCGCGCTCCCACGTCTTCATCTCGGCGAGCATCCGCTCCCCCAGGCGACGCGCGTGCTCCACCAGCCCTTCTTCGAGGATCGTCTCGACCGTGATCCGGGCCGCCGCGGCAGCGAGCGGGTTGCCGCCGTAGCTCGACGAGCTGCCGCTCGGGTTCGCGAACGGCTTGGCGAACGCGATCTCCTCGCGGATGATGAGCCCGCTCATCGGGAAGCCGCCGCCGAAGCCCTTGCCCACGGTGAGCACGTCCGGCACGACCTGCTCGTGCTCGATGGCGAACATCTTCCCCGTCCGCCCGAACCCCGTCAGCATCTCGTCGCAGATGAGGAGCGCACCGACCTCGTCGGCGAGGTGGCGCAGCATGCGCAGGTAGCCGGGCGGGGGCACGACGTTGCCCGCAGTCCCCTGGATCGGCTCGACGACGATCGCGGCCACGTCGTTCGTGGTCTCGATCGCGATCTTCTGGCGCAAGAACTCCACGCAGTGCCACTCGCATGACGGGAATGTCTTGTCGAACACGCAGCGCGCGCACGCGGCGTACGGGCTGAGGTACGTGCCCGGCATGAGCGGCCCGAGTGCGTGCTTGAAGTTCGAGCCCAGCACAGGCAGCACCCCCCCGGTCTTGCCGTGGAATCCGCCCCAGAACCCGATGACCTCGGTGTGGCCGGTACGGGACTTCGCGAGCCGCAGGGCCGCCTCCACCGCCTCGGCCCCGCTCGAATAGAGCTGGGTGCGGTTGAGGTCGCCGGGGGCGAGCTCCGCGAGCAGCTTGACGAGCGCCGCGCGGTGCTCCGTCGTGAAGCTCCCCACGTGGACGCGGGCGAGCTGGCGCCCCATCGCCTGTACGTACTTAGGGTGCGCGTAGCCGAGGCTCGCCACGCCCACACCGGCGAGGAGATCGATGTAGCGGTTCCCGTCGGCGTCGTACAGGACCGCCCCTTCCCCGCGCTCGATGCACAGCTGGCTGAAGAGGGCGACGCTCTGCGTCCCCGGAGCCAAGTACCGCGCCTCGGCGTCGAACGCGGCCTTGGACTTGGGGCCGGGGAGGTGGAGACCGCGCTCCGCTTCGATCACGGGTGCGTCCTGCGCTCCATTCGGTCCTGGATGTATTCGGCGATCGCGCCCGCCGCCGCATCGCGGAACGGCGCGAAACTCGGCCAGTCGTTGATGTCAATCAGCACCGGGCGGTCCGGCGCCGGAAACGCCACGTCCCCGCCGAACACCTCGAGCCCGAGGCGCTCCGCCGCGTCGAACGCCACCGCCTGGAGCGTCGTCTCGTTGATCGGGGGCCGGTCGCCCGCGAAGCCCGCCTCTGCTCCGTACCAGCGGAAGAAGCGCCCGTCGGCGACGCCGTAGAACTTCACGATCGGCCCCGGAATGTGCTCCTGCAGCGCCACCCAGGGAATGGCCCGCGCCGCGAACGCGGCCACCGCGCTCCCGAGTCGCTTGAGGGGCACGGCCACCACGTCCTCCGGCCGCTCAGCGTGGACGTCCCCCCGCTTCACCCAGACCTTGGCCTCCCCCGTGCCCAGCATGCCGAGCTGCTGGGGCGGCGGCAGCGGCGCGGCGCTGGAATGGATGATCGTCCGGGGGAAGGCCAGCGTCCCCGCCCCGAGACTCTTGACGAGCCGGTGGCGGTGACAGTTGAGCGCGGACGACGGCCGGTTCACGACGACCGCCCCGTCGGACTCGAGCGGCATCAGCTGCTCGGCCGCCAGCGAGCCCTGGCACATGTTGAGATAGAGTTGCGCCACCGGCAGTCGTCCTTGCTCCACGTCGAGCTCCGTCGTCCTCGTCGTGCTCCAGCCGCGGCCCGCCAGGCGCGCCACCGTCGCGTCGAGAATGGCGGTGTCGTTCACGCGGTGCTGCAGCGGGGAGTACGCGGGGCTCCGGTAGATCGCGACCAGCTGTGGCACGAGACGTGGCCTCTCAGACTTCGGGTTCTGAAGCGTCGGGTGCGGTCAGCCAGGCGTTGGCGACCTGCAGATCGGAAGGGCGGTCGATATCGATGATGCGCGCCACGTCGACCGTGGCGACCCGGGCTCCGCCGGCGACGAACGCCTGCAGAAACCCGCGCATCCGCTCGAGACCGCGACCCACCGCTCCGGCGACGGCGTGGCGGGCCTCGACTCCGAGACCGTAGACTCCGCCCGTAACGCACACGGGAGCGACCGGCTCGTCGCTAATCAGCCGGACAAACCCTCCCGCGTGCCTGCCTACGTACACTGGAGACTCGTCGTCCACGAAGGAGGTCACGGCCAGCACCGCGTCCGCCCCCTCGGCCAACCGGGCCTCGGTCTGGCGGTACACTTCCCCCCAATCGCGCCACCGCATCACGGTATCCACCATGCTGCAGAACACGGGGCCCGGAGACACACCCGGCAGCGCCTCGGCCAGCGTGTGGAGGGACGACGGTGTCCGGCAGGGCATGACTCTAAAAGGTGCCCGAAACCGGCGCGCGTCCAGTAAGGCGGCAACGGCGGGCAAGTCGGCGCGAATCGCACAGGTGAGTGATTCGCATCCGAGCGCGTCGAGCGTCTCGAGCAGCCTGAGGAGTTGGGGCCTCCCGGCCACCTCCACGAGCGGCTTCGGAACCGCGATCCCGCCCGCCGCGAGCCGGGTGCCCTCGCCCCCGGCGAGAATGAGCCCGTGCATACCCTAACCCAGGACCCGTTCCAGCTCTGGGAGCCGTCCGATTCGCGCGCTCGGCACGCAGCCGACGGGCACCGCGCGCTGGGCCGGCGCGAGCCAGCAGGTCCGCAGCCCGAGGCCGTGGGCCGGGCGAATGTCCGCCTCGAAGTTGTCCCCGACCATCCACGCGCCCTCCGGTACCACACCCAGCGACGCCAGCGTGTCACGGAAGATGCGCTCGTCCGGCTTCCGACTCCCGAGCACGGTCGAATCGCTCGTAACGGCGAACAACCCGAGCAACTCCAGCTCCTCGAGGCAGGGCCGCAGGTTCCCCGTGAAGTTGGAGACGACCCCGAGCCGGTAACGGCGCGCGAGGCGCTCGAGCACCGGCCGGTTGCGGTTCACGACTGCCACGGCGTCGGCACAGAACCGCGCGGCCGCGCGCCGCGCGTCGAAGCGCTCCGCCGCCGGGAGCACGTCGCGCAGCAGGTCCGCTTGCGCTTCGACCGTCGCTCGGAAGCCGAGACGCTCGATCCCGGACAGGCGACCCAGCGCGCGGTCGGACTCCTTGTAGATCGGCTCGAACGTCGCGTAATCCAGGGCGCCACCCCCCTCGACGTACGCCGCATGGAAGCGCGGGCCCCAGTTCACACCGTCGGCTTCCAGTGTGCCGCCGAAATCGAACAAGACTGCTTCGAGGCTCAGTGGTGGCTCATCGCGTGATGCATGTTCATGTCGTGCTCCTCCCCGACGAGTCGCATCGCGTGACGGAGGTCCTGCTGGTAGAGCGAGTCCGCCGGGTTCGCGGCCGGCCAGGTCACGCGCCGATCCGGCGCGAAGATGCCGGCCACGACTCCCATGCCGCCGTCCGGAATCACCGCGCCGGTGGGGTTGTTGTAATAGACCGTGACGCGATAGCGGTGCTCGGGCGCGATGCGGATGCCGAGCCGCCGCCAGCGGTACAACCGGCCGACGGGGACGCCGACCACCTCGCCGCTCGAGTCCGTCAGCGGCGCCGCCCGGTAGATCACTTCGCCGGTCGTGGCGTCGGCGAACTCGATGGCTTCGGCGAGATCGTGCACGTGGCCGCCGATCGCCACCACGGTGCCCGCCACGGCCGGGCTCCCCTCGTACGACTTGGACCAGCGGCCCGGCGGCAGGTCGAACGACTTGTCGCCCACCGGAAAGGCCACGTCGAGTTGCCAGGGGAACACCCGGAAGAGCGGCCAGGGCCTGCCGTCCGGCACGTAGGGCAGCACGAGCCGCACGCGCGCGCCGCGGTAGGCCACGGGCGTCGGGTTCTCGACCATCGCGCTCGCGAGCACCCGGGACCCGCGCTCCAGCGGCAATCCGAACAGCAGCCACGGCAGGCGCTGGTCCCCGGTCTCCTTCCCCGCGGCGACGAGGCGCCGCGAAATCGGGAGGAACAGCTCGCGATGGTCCGGGTCGATGAGATTGAAGTGATGCACGATCTGCGGAGGCAACAGGCGGCCGTCCGCGTCCACGACCTCGACGTGGAAGCCGTAGATCCATCCGCCCGCCGGCACCCGAAGCATGGCGACCGGCGGCTGGGCGACTTCGTGATGCGAGGCGTGGGCGGGCAGGTCCACGGGCGCGAGCTCGATGATCATCGCGCCCCGGCGCGAATCGGCGATCATGTGCGCGCCGACAGGATCGGGGGGCGCGGCAGACCCGCCCGGGGTGCCGAGCGCGAGGATGAGGCCGAGCGGCCCTATGAAGTGGGTGTGCACAGCGGCGAATTGTAACGGGGCCCGCGCGACCCGGACAAGGCGCGTGAGCGTCGGGATTCGCCGTCACGTAGTGAGAATGAACCAGTCGCTGCGCCAGCTCAGCGCCTTAAGCGGATTTCAAGCCCTCACTTAGGCGGGCGTGCGAGCGCCGTTTCGGTCCGCTCGATCGCGGCAAAGACGGCCTGCGGCTGCTCCTCGTAGAGGAAGTGGCCGGCGCCCGACACCGTATCTACGGTGAACGCGGGCAGGCGCGCGGCCAAGACGCGGACCTCCGCCGCCGGAATACCGCCCGAGTGCGGCGCGGAGCCGACGAGGAGACGGACGGGGCAGAGAATCTCAGCTAAGTGGGGCGCGAGCCGCTCCGGCTCCCTGGCCTGTGCCATGCGGACGTAGGCCTTCAGCGTGCCATCGAAGTTGTGCGCCGCCCCACTCGTGTAGCCGTCCACGACGGTGTCGCTCACCCAGCTCGTGTCGCCGGACGACGCGACCAGTGACCTCCGGACCTCGCGGCGTACTCGCCCGTAGCCGCCGAACATCTTGATCCACGGCGCGAACCGCATCGCGCGCCGGAACCCCGGCGTCGCCGCGGCTTCGGCCGGCCCGCCTTCCAGGGAGACGATCGCGCGCACCAGATCGGGTCGGTGGTAGGCAAGCCGGAGCGCGATTGCCGCGCCCAGATCGTGGCCTATGACCACAGCTTGCCTTACGCGGAGCGTGTCGAGCACCGTCGCGAGGCGCTCTGCCTGCGCGCTGAGGGAGTAATCCGCACGCTCGGGACGTGCCGACGTGCCCACGCCAAGCGGCTCGAACACGATCGCCTGGTAGCCCGCGCCCACGAGTAGTGGGATGAGATGGCGATAGCCGAACGCCGAGCCGAACAGCCCCGGCACGAGCACGACCGGCGCTCCCGCCCCGGCCACAGTGACCGACACCGACTCGTGTGGAGACACCGCGAGCTGCACGACGTGCGACGAGTCTCCGAACAACAACACCGCGAGCAGCAACATACACCCTTCCTCTGGACGCACGCCTCCACGCCCTCGGCAAAGGGTTCCAAGTCTCCAGGTTCTGCGCCGCGGCGCTGTGACAGGGCTTACCGACCGGGCGGCCGGGGGGGGCAACAAGCTGTGGGTCAGCGAGTTACATCAGGGGCGCCGCGTCATCCGGGTAGCGCCGAGCTCGCGATCTCGCGCTCGACGTCGTACGGGGCCATGGGAAAGTCAAACGGCCCCGGCTTCTTCCCGGGGCCGCGACTGCCGCCAACCGTCCGTCCTACTGCACGGTGATCGTGATATGCATCCCCAGCGCCACATGCGGCAGGCAGTACCCGCGGTACTTCCCGGCCGGGGCGCCGGCGAAGGACACGTCGTAGTGCTCGTTCGGCTGCGTGAGGAACGGGCCTACGAGGTCGCCCATTGTGTTCGCCATCCCCTTCTTGAGAGCGTCCACCGCGCCCTTCGGCACCGAGTCCGTGTAGAACGCGATGTCGTGCGGTCCGCCGCTTACATTGATGAAGCGCACCACACTCCCGGTCTTGACCGTCAGCGTGGCGGGCTCGAAGGCGGCCTTGCTGGTGCCGTCGCCGGTCATCTTCACCTCGACCACTGCCGTCGGGGTCGCCGTCGCAGCTGCCGGGGCGGGCGCGGCATTCGCCGTCGCGACCGCCGCCTGTGAAGCGTCACCCTTCTTCTCGCCGCCGCAGGCCGCCACCCCAAACACGGCGAGCGTGCTGAGCACAGTCCAGCGCATTGCCGATCTCCTCCGTTCGTTGCGATGTGAGCTTGTGAACGCATTCACAATATACGCGCCCCCCTCGAAAGCGGGAGCCCACGACCCGTTGCGTTTCTCATCCCTCCCGACGACACTGGAGCCCATGCCGGCACCGGCGTTCCCCCAAATGCGCCCCGAAGATCTCGCCCTCCGGCTCGACCGCGGCGAGCGCGTGCAACTCCTCGACATCCGGGCCACCGAGCGTGTAGCCCAGGCGCATGTGACATTTGGGCCGGCCCTCGATTTCCGCGCCGTCCCGGCCTCTGAGATCTACCGGCTCTCCTCGCTCGAGCCGCTGCATCTCGATCGCGCACAGCCGGTCGCGGTGATCTGCGGCCACGGCAACAGCAGCCGCCAAGCCACGCAGTACCTCAGAGACAAAGGCTTCGAGGCATTCTCGGTGACCGGGGGGATGGCCGCCTGGGAAACGGTCCATCTGCCGCGCGCCCTGTCACCTACCCCGACGCTGCAACACGTGATCCAACTCGACCGGGTCGGGAAGGGTGCGCTCAGCTACGTCCTGATCAGCGACGGCGACGCGGTGGTGGTGGACCCGGGACGCTACGTCGAGCGCTACGACGAGCTGCTCACCGTGCTCGGCGCCACCGCGGCCGCCGTGATTGACACGCACATGCACGCCGACTACCTGAGCGGGGCGCGCGCGGGCGCCGCCCGCTGGCAGGTGCCGTACTTTCTCCACCCGGACGACGCCGGCTCGCCCTACGACGGCACGCCGGGCCGCCTCGCCTATCAGCCCCTGAGCGAGGGCGACACGATCGCCTTCGGCCGCGCCACGCTGCGCGCCCAGCACGTGCCCGGTCACACGCTCGGCAGCGTGGCGCTCATCGCGGACGACGCGCTCGCACTCACCGGCGACTTCCTGTTCGTCCAATCCGTCGGCCGCCCGGACCTGGGCGGGCAGGGTGCCGCGTGGGCGGAGCTGCTGTGGAAGAGTCTCGAGCGCGCGCGCCGCGAGTGGCCGGGCGAGCTACTCGTCCTCCCGGCGCATTACGGCTCGGAACAGGAGCGGCGCGCCGATCGCACGGTGGCCGCTCGCTTCGACGTAGTCGCCGCGACCAACGAGGCGGCGGCGATGCAGGACCGCGCGGCGTTCCTACGCTGGATCGCGGACCACACTACGACCCCACCCGACAGCTACCGTACGATCAAGCTCGCCAACCTGGGGCTCCTGGAGCTCTCCGATGTGGACGCCGAGCTCGTCGAGTTCGGACCGAATCAGTGCGCGATCTAAGACGTCAGACATGAGACGTCAGACATCAGCTAAGTCGTTGCGCTGACGTCTGACGTCTGATGTCTAAAGGTGTGTGCAACTCTCCCCCCCTTCACCGTCTCTCTCGGCGTCTCCCACAGGATCGACGCCATGCTGGTCATGAGACGTGCCGCGCTCCTCGCATTCGCCCTCGCCGGCTCAGTCGCCGCGCGCGCGAGTGCCCAAGGGTGGATCGAGCCGATCCGCCCGTTCCCCCGCGGAAGCATCGAGCGGATCCGCAGCGCCGTGCAGGTCGCGGTCGCCGGACGAATCGCTCGTGTAACCGTGGAGGAATGGTTCCGCAATACGGGCCCCGGGCTGGGTGAGGGAACCTATCTCTATCCGCTTCCTGGCGAGGCGGTGTTCAGTGACTTCTCGCTCTGGCAGGGAGACCGCGAGCTGAAGGGCGAGACGATGGACGCCACGCAGGCCCGCGGCATCTACGAGACCATCGTACGCCAGAAACGCGATCCTGCGCTCATCGAGCTGGCAGGTCATGGGCTGCTGCGCGCGCGCGTCTTCCCCATCAATCCCGGGGAGACGCGGAAGATCACGCTGCGCTACACGCAGATCCTCGATCGGGCGGGCGACGCGTGGCGCTTCCGCTACGTTGGGGGTCCATCGGGGAGCGTGGCGTCCCGCAGCTTCCGGTTGGAGGCGGACAGTGCGGCGCGGTTCGGCGACCCCTATTCGCCAACGCACCGCGTCTCGGTCACGCGCTCGGGCGGCGGACTCGCGGTGACGCTCGCCGACTCCAGTTGGTCGGGCGACCTCGAGCTCCTCCTCCCCCTCGCGCGCGGCCTCGTCGGCATGTCGCTCCTCACCCAGCAGCCGGTCGGTGAGGACGGCTACTTCATGTTGCTCCTGGCTCCCGGTCGGGCGGCGCAAGCCGTGACGCTGCGGCGCGACCTGGTCGCGGTACTCGATGTCTCGGGCTCGATGTCGGGCGAGAAGCTCGATCAGGCCAAGGCGGCCCTCGTGCAACTGCTCGCCACGTTGCGCCCGAGCGACCGGTTCCGCGTGATCACCTTTTCGAGCGACGTGCGACGCTACGCTCCCGGATGGACGGACGCTTCGGGCGAGTACGTGCGCGACGCGCAGCAATGGGTGCGGGCGCTCTCGGCCGAGGGCGGGACGAACATCGCCGGCGCGCTAGGCGAGGCCTTCGCCGCGGCGCCCGCGGAAGGAGCGCTCGGCGTGGTGGTGTTCCTGACGGACGGGATGCCGACGGTGGGAGAAACCGACCCCGAGCGGATCGCGACCGCAGCTGAACAGAACCGCGGCGCGTTCCGCGTCTTCGCGTTCGGCATCGGGTACGACGTGAACACGTACGTGCTCGACCGCCTGACCGAGCGGGCGCGCGGCACGACCGAGTACCTCCAGCCGGGCGGCGACATCGAGCGGGCGGTCGGCTCGCTCGCGACAAAGGTCTCGAGCCCGGTGCTGACCGACCTGGCGTTGCGGGCGGACGGTTCCGATCTCTACGACGTGCAGCCCCGCAGCCTGCCCGACCTCTTCGCGGAAGACGAACTGGTGGTCTTCGGGCGCTACCGGGGAGCGTGGAGCGGGGAGCGGTCCGTGACGGTGAACGGACGGCGCGACGGTCATGCGGAGCAGTTCACGACCAGCGCGCCGGTCGCGCAGGGGTCAGGCGCCGAGTACATCCCGCAGCTGTGGGCGGCGCGCACGGCCGGGGCGCTGGCCCGGGAGATCCGCCTCCATGGGCAGAACCCCGAGATCGTGAACGAGCTGAAGCGACTGGCGCTGCGCTACGGCATTCTCACGGAGTACACGTCGTATCTTGTGCAGGAGCCGAACCAGCTCGCCGTCCGGCCGCTGCTCGATCGGATCGCGCCCGCGCCCGCGGCCCAGGTCGGAGCCCTGTCCGTCGATCAGGCGCGGCGGGAAGCGAAGTCGGCAGCGGTGGCCAACGCCGCCGAGGCGGCGGACATGGACGAGGCCATGCGGGGTCGGGTAACCGGTCACGCCTCGCGGCGCGTCGGCGGCCGGCTGTTCGTGCGGCGCGATAGCGTGTGGACAGACGTGGCGCACGGCGACTCGCTGCCCGTGGTCCAGGTGGCCGCCTTCAGCGATGCCTACTTCGCGCTGCTGCGCGCGCTGCCCGAGCTCGTCAAGCCCGCCGCGCTCGAGCCCGCGGTCCTGGTGGCAGGCCGGCGCGTGAGCATCAAGATTGAAGCCGGGGGTAAGAGTACGTGGCAGGACGGCGAGCTCGAGCGGCTGGTGAGGGAGTTTCGGGGATGATGCGATTGCCGATTTCGGATTGCGGATTGCGGATTGGACGAGCCGAGTCCAGCCGAGCGGGGGTCGTTCAAATCCGCACTCCGAAATCCGCAATCCGCAATTGAGCTATGCCCGAGGACCTGGCCGAGATCTACCGCTCCACCTTCCCCGCGCTGGTGCGATTCCTGTACCGCAAGGTGTGGGACGTCGAGCGCGCCGAGGACCTCGCGCAGGAGGCGTTCGCGCGGGCGGTCGTGCACAAGCCCGAGAGCGCGCGCGGTTGGCTGTTCGTGGTCGCGGCCAACATGGCGCGCGACGATGCGCGTCGGGCCGCACGAGAGCGCCGCCACCTGACGCTCCTGAAGAGCGATCCGGCGAGCGCTCCGGCGGTGGACGAGGCGGTCCACGCGGAGACGGAGCGGTCGCGTGTGCGGACCGCGTTGGAGCAGCTCACGCCCCGCGACCGCGAGGTGCTGCTGCTGTGGGATGCAGGGTTGTCATACGACGAGATCGCCACCCAGACCGGGCTCGCACGCGGCGCGGTGGGGACGACGCTGGCGCGCGCGCGCCGCCGTCTGGTGGAGGCGTTCGCAGCGGGAGAGCAGGATGAGCATATCGCACGTGGATGACGGGCAGCTGCACGCCTACCTCGACGGTGAGCTGCCGCAAGCCGAGCAGTGGCGGCTCGAGGCGCACCTCGGCGAGTGCCCCGCGTGCCGGGGCCGGCTGGAGGAACAGCGGGCGCTGATCGCGCGCGCCAGCGAGCTGCTGGCGCTGGCGACGCCGCCCGCCCGCGACGCGCCTCCGTTCCGGCCCGCCATGGCGCAGCCGCCGCCACCAGTCCGGTGGCCCGCACGGCAGCCACTCGCGTGGGCGGCCACCGTGGTGCTCGCGCTCGCCGCCGGGTGGTACCTGCGGGGAGAATCCCCCAGCGCCCCAGTCCGGCCAGACCGCCGCGCCGCGGCCGCGAACGCGGCGGCTCCTCGCGAGACGGCGCGGACCGTGCCCCCCTCCCCGCGGCAGACTGCAGAGACAAAGACGCTCGCGCAGCAGGCGCCCTCGGCCGCGCAGCATGACCAAATGATCTCCGGCTCCGCCGTTCCCAACCCGCAGATCACGCCGCTCGACCAGGCCGCCCGGGCCAAGGCGGCGCCCCCCGCCCCCGCCCCTGCCCCCGCCGCAGCACTCGCCGCGCCCGCGGCGCCGTTGGCGGCGCGCTGGGAGACGATCCCCTGGGACACGGCGCGGGCGATCCTGGGCGTCGAGCCCGTGCGGATCCCCAATCTGCCCGCGGTCGCCAAGCGGAGCTCGGCGGCGGACCGCGTCGTGCTCGTCGAGCAGCAGCTGGCATTAGGGACGGTCGTGCGGCTGCAGGAGCGGCCAGCTGCAGAAGGGGCTCCCGGGATGGAGGTCGGGGCGAGCGAGCGCCTGGCGCGCTACGTGGGGAACCTGCGGGTCGAGATCGAAGGGGCGCTGCCGGCGGACTCGCTCTCCAAGCTGCTGGAACTAGTCAGGTAGAAAACCGTGGGGAGTGGTACTCTCCCGTCCGCACCGGAGGGCCGGCGCGCACCGCCACGAACCACTCCCCACTCCCCACGTCGTTGCCTGTTAGTGTCGCTCCCGCTCCAGCGTGTCGGCGGCGAGGCGGGGAGAGATCATCGGGAAGCGCGCCGCGAACCAGCCGATCGCGAGCAGATACAGCCCGCCGAACAGCAGGGTGACGCCGAGCTCCGGGCCGCCGAGCGCCGGGCCCGCTCCGCCGTTGATCGACGGCACGATCTCGAGATAGCGCTCCAACCAGATGCCGACGAGGCTCGTCGCGGCGAACGCGAGCAAGATGGGCGGGGACGTCTTCGGCTTCACCCCCAGCAGGCCGACGAACGGAATCACGAGCACGAGGAAGAACACCGCCACGCCCACCGGCTTCCACTGGCCGATGAGGCGGTAGAAGATGAAGTAGGTCTCTTCCGGCAGGTTCCCGTACCAGATCACCAGGAACTGCGCCCACATGAGGTAGCCCCAGAACACCGTGAACCCGAAGCACAGCTTCCCGAGGTCGTGCAGCTGCCGGAGCGAGATCAGGTCGCCCAGGCGCATCGCCCGGCGGAGCAGGACGGCGCCCACTGCGAGCGCCATGAGGGCCGCGAGGAAGCTCCCCATGAAGTAGAACGCGCCGAATAGGTTGCTCACCCACTTGTGCGCGAGCGACATCATCAGGTCGAACGCGAGCAGGCTGTGCCCGAAGGCGAACGCGACGATGAGGATGGCGGCGTCGCGGCTGATGCGGTCGCGGTTCTCCAGGCGGTCGGACGGCCGCCCCTCGGCGAGCTCGCGCATGTCGGGCTCCAGGTCGTGGCGCACGAAGCGCCAGGAGAGCCACGCGAGCCCTGCCAGCACCAGGCCGTTACGCACGAAGAAGAACTTCGTGGTGAGCCAGGGGCCGATGTCCGCGCGTGGCTCGTGCAGCCAGGAGAACACGTGCTGCCGTCCGAAGAACAGGCCGAGGAACAGCGCCAGCGCCACGATCAGGAACGGCGCCGCGGCCTCGGCGAAGCGGATCACGACACCGGACCAGTGACCCTTCGCCAGCTTCTGGGTCGCGGCGAACGCGACGCTCGCCTGCGCCAGCCCGATCCAGAACATGAAGTTGACGTGATAGGCCTGCCACGCGCGGTCCGCGCGTCCGCTGCCGAGCGCCCACAGAAAGACCGCCCCCCCGACGAGAGCGGCGACCGCGCCCAGGGCCACGACGCCCCGGACCGGGAAGGCCCGCGCCTGCCGAACGAGCTCGGCGCGGACCGCCGCCGGAGCCGCGCTCACCGGCTGCCTCCGCTCCGGGCCTGCGCCTGCAGCGTGCGGACGTAGTTCACGAGGTCCCAGCGGTCCGTACCGCGCACCTTATCGCCGTAGTGGGGCATCAGGCCGCGACCCATCGCCTGCGCGTTCACGATCACGCCGTAGATGTAGCCGTCGCTCTGCTTGGCGAGCTGGTCGGTCACGAGAGACCGCACGGCCGGAAAGAACCCGCCGGGCGGGCCGGAGGCGATGGGCCCGTCCCCCTTCCCCGCCTCGCCGTGGCACACGAGACAGTAGGTCTCGTAAACGAACTTCCCGCGATTGAGGGACTCGGATGTCCGGGTCCGCGGGTTCGTGAGGCGGTCGGCGCTCTTGAGGTCCGCCGCCGGCGACCCACCAGTGACCGGCACCGTGCCGGGGATGGGTGCCAGGTTGCGGCTGTAGGGCTTGAAGCTCCGCTGGTGGCGCATGGTGGCGAACCAGCCCACGTGGTGCACCACGTCGTCCGGATTGCAGGCGACGGCGGCCAGGACGGCAAGGGCGGCGAGGGCGGCGAGGGCGGCACATGGCCTACGCACGCCGCACCTCCTCGGCGCCGGCCTGCCGCAGCAGCGCCTCCACCTGGCCCGCCCGCTCGGGGGCGCAGGGGACGAAGATGCCGAACTTGTCGTTCGTGAAGCGGGGGTCGTACAGCACCGTGCCGAGGCGGCGCGCCGCGAACACCGCGTTGAACGCGATGCCGAGGATCGTCGAGAGGGCGCCGAACAACACCGTCATCTCGAACATGATGACGACGTAGGGCGGGATCGAGCCGATCGGCTTGCCGCCCACGACGATCGGCCAGTCATAGGACATGTAGAGCGTGAGCCAGGCGCCGATGGCGCAGCCGGCTGCGCCGCCGATCAGCGTGAACATCCGCACCGGGCTCACGGGCTGCTCGAGAACGTCTTCCAGCTCGTGTCGCGGGATCGGCGAGTACACGGTGAAGTCGTGGTGGCCGCCCGCGCGCAACCGCCGGACGGTGTCGACCGCGGCGTCGAGCTGACCGAACACGCCGAGCACCCCCGGGGTGGGCGCCGGGTGGAAGATGGCGCGCAGCGTGGCGAGCGGGTCGGGCAGCCTCATGCGTGCACCGCCCGGGACGCGCGCTGGGGCGGGGGCAGGACTTCCTTGACCTCGGAGATCGACACCGAGGGGAAGTTCTTCACGAACAACAGGAACCACATGAAGAACCATCCGAAGCTGCCCGCCATGATGCCCCAGTCGGCCCACGTGGCGTTGTAGGTCGCGTTGGTCCACGTCGTGAAGGGCTCGCCCGCGAGCGACACGACGATGATCACGAAGCGCTCGAACCACATCCCGATGTTCACGAAGATCGAGATCACGAACAGCGCCAGAATGT
>Ga0209160_1001026_pt1 | contig 23257 bp, 21 predicted proteins | sample GraSoiAngelo_153_FD_186167 | JGI IMG/M metagenome (GOLD analysis project Ga0209160, IMG submission 186167) | Grasslands soil microbial communities from the Angelo Coastal Reserve, California, USA - 14_1009_12_40cm (SPAdes) (version 2) | ecosystem: Environmental > Terrestrial > Soil > Grasslands ...
GGTCTCCGCCGTCTCGATCGCGATCGCGATGGTCTCGAGGTCGCGCATCTCACCCACGAGCACGATGTCGGGGTCCTCCCGCAGCGCCGCGCGCAGCGCCCGCTTGAACCCCTCCGTGTGCACGCCCACCTGCCGCTGGGTGATGACGCACCGCTTGTTCTCGTGCACGAACTCGATCGGGTCTTCGATCGTGATGATGTGGTCGGTGCGCGTGCGGTTGATGAGGTCGATCAGCGCGCACAGCGTGGTCGACTTGCCCGACCCCGTGGGTCCGGTGACGAGCACCAGACCCTTGGTGAGGTAGCAGAGCTGCTGCACCTCCTTGGAGATCGCGAGCTGGTCCACCGTGACCACCTGCGCCGGGATCACGCGGAACACGGCGAACGGACCCTTGCGGTCGCGCGCGGCGTTCACGCGGAAGCGGGCCAGCCCCCGAATCTCGTAGGCGAAATCCGAGTCGCCCGTCTCCTTCCACTCGGTGCGGTTGCGGTCGGGCATCACCGCCAGGAGCATCAGCTCGAGCTGCTCCGAGCCCACGGCCGGGCTCGCCTGGCGCTTCATCTCGCCGTGAGTGCGGAACACCGGCGGCTCGCCCACGCGGAGATGCAGGTCCGAGGACTGCGACTGGACGAGCGCCTTGAGCAGCTCACCCAGCGCCCGCTCGGCTGTCTTGTACTGGCCGGCCGCGAAGTCCACGGGCAGACCGACCGACGGGGCAGCGATGGGTGTCGGAGCCGGGGCGGGGCCTCCCGCGACGGCGGGTGCACGCTGGGCTGCCGGAGCGGGAGCCCCGGCAGCGGCCGCCTGAGCGGCCGACGCTGGCGCCCCGGAATTCTCCATCGGCGCGAGCACGGCCGTCAGCCGGCCCGCCTCCGGCACGATGCGTACCCGCACCATCCCGCGGTCGGCGACATAGTCGAACTCGGTCTCCGCCATCTGGTCGATGTGGTCGGCCGACTCGGACGGCGCCACCTCCACGAGCAGCGCGTAGATGTGCTGGTCGGTCAACGGCTGCTTCGAGACCTTCCGCGACTTGCCGTCCTTGACCATCGTGACCGGCTCGTCCGGCAGCAGGTAGAGCTGGTCGGCTCGCTCGCGCAGCAGCACATCGACGAAGGGGTCGATCCTCGCGGCCATATGCTTCAGTCCTGGGGGCGCGCGTACAGCACGTGCGCGCAGTTGACGTAATGGGTGGTCGCGTGCGTCCACACCGCGAAAAACGCGTCGCGCGACGCGTTGAGGTAATCGAGCAGCCGGGAGTGATGGATGGGCAGCTCGACGCTCGCCCACCCGTCCAGGGTCGCCCCACCCGCGAGCACCACCTTCACGCCCAGCATGCGGGCGGCAGAGAGGCGCGCGGGATCGGTGATCGGCGCCTGCCGATCGAGGGAAACCCAGATCGTGTGCGTCTTCGAGACGAGCAGCACGTCCCCGTCGTCCGCGGGGCGGAAGGCGAAGAACCCCTCGGGGCGGTTGAGCATCTCCAGCACCGTCTCCGGCCCGTCGTGGTGCGGCTCACGCTCCATGACGTAGACATCGCCCGGACGGGAGACGCCCTGCGTGAGCAGCAGGCGAGCGGGCACGGGAGTGCGGGGCAGGGAGAAATCGGACACGACGAAAAGCTAAAGGCGTCGAGGAGAAGCGTCTAGGACACGTCGAGGGGAGGCGTACGTCTCTCCTCGACGTTTCCCCTCGACGCTCTTTCTCGACGCTCTTCGGTTATTGTTCAGCGGGTCTGGCAGTGCGCGACCGCGGGCGTCGTCCGACCGCACCCGATCTGCTCGTCCATGCCGCGCGCGATCGGACCGCAGGCCGTGCTCTGCGCGCCCTCGCGGGCCGCTTGCTCCGTGGGCCCGACGGCCGTGGCGCAGTTCGTCCGGCCGTGGAACTCCACACACACACGACACTCGACCTTGGCCCGCGCCGTGGTCATGACGAAGAACAGGGCGGCGACGGCGAGGACGGCGGCGACGGCGTAGAGGGTCGAGCGCTTCACCGCGCCGTCGCGGGCTGCGGCTTGCGGAACTGCGCCTGCTCGGTCGATCCCTGCATCGCGGTCACCGACGATTGTCCGCCGGTCGCGATCTGAGTGACCTCGTCGAAGTAGCCCACGCCCACGAACTCCTGGTGCCGCACGGCGGCGTAGCCGTCCTTCTCGGAGGCAAACTCGCGGCCCTGCAGCTCCGCGTAGGCCGCCATCCCCCTTTCCTTATAGTCCCGCGCCAGCGTGAACATGGCGTGGTTCAGCGCGTGGAACGCCGACAGCGTCACGAACTGGAAGCGGTAGCCGAGGGCGCCGAGCTGCTGCTGGAACGACGCGATCTGCTCCTCGCTCAGGTGCTTGCGCCAGTTGAACGACGGCGAGCAGTTGTACGCCAGCAGCTTGCCCGGGAACTTCGCGTGGATCGCCTTGGCGAACTGTGTCGCCTCGGCGAGATCGGGTTGGGACGTCTCGAACCATAGGAGATCGGCGTACGGCGCGTAGGCGAGCGCGCGGCCGATCGCGGCCTCCACGCCGTCCCGCACGCGGAAAAAGCCCTCGGCGGTCCGCTCGCCGGTCACGAAGCGCCGGTCGTACTCGTCGCAGTCGCTCGTGAGCAGCGTGGCGCTGTTGGCATCGGTGCGCGCGATCAGCAGCGTGTCCACGCCGCACACGTCGGCGGCGAGCCGCGCCGCCACCAGCTTCGTGATGAATTCGCTCGTCGGCACGAGCACCTTCCCGCCCAGATGACCGCACTTCTTCACCGACGCGAGCTGGTCCTCGAAGTGCACGCCGGCGGCGCCGCCATCGATCATGTTCTTCATGATCTCGAAGGCGTGGAGCGGGCCGCCGAACCCCGCCTCGGCGTCGGCCACGAGCGGCGCGAACCAGTACAGCGAGTGATCGTCCTTGAGATGGGCGATCTCGTCGGCCCGCTTGAGGGCGTTGTTGATGCGGCGGAGCAGGGCGGGGACGGAGTCGGAGGGGTAAAGGCTCTGATCGGGATACATCTCGAGGGCATTATTCGCGTCGGCCGCCACCTGCCACCCGCTCACGTAGATCGCCTGGAGGCCCGCCTGGACCTCCTGGATCGCCTGGTTCCCCGTGATGGCCGACAGCACCGGGACGTACTTCTCCTGCTGCAACAGCTGCCACAGCCGGGCGGCCCCGTGGCGCGCCAGCGAGTACTCGATGTCGATCGAGCCGCGCAGCCGGTACACGTCGCCGGCGCCGTACGGTCGCCGGATCCCGCCCCACCGGTGGTCCGTCGCCCACTCCCGCTCGAGCGACGTGATGAACTCCTGCCTGTCCATGGCTGCCCCCCCTGCTCCCTGCTCCCAGCTCCCTGCAACTCAGTCGAGATGCTCGTAGGCGACCGTCGTGAGAAACTCCGCAAACTCCGCGCCGGTCGTGAGCTCGGAGAGAATCCGGCCGGCAAGCGAAAACTGAGGCAGGCCAACACGATCCGCACCTACCCGTTCGGGTAGGGTCTCCACCAACTCGCCGAGGATTTGCTGCACCAGAGCCGCAGTCACCGGCCGGCCCTCGGCCAGCCGCGCGCCGTGACGGCGCCACTGCCACACCTGAGCGCGGGAGATCTCCGCGGTCGCCGCGTCTTCCATGAGGTCGTAGATCGGCACGCAGCCGGCGCCGCCGAGCCACGCCGCCAGGTAGCGCAGCGCCACGTCGAGATTCTTCCGCAGGCCGTCCGTGGTGATCGCACCGGGCGGCGCCGCCAGCAGGTCGCGCGCCGTCACGCGCACGTCCTCCCGGTTCACCGCGATCTGGTGCGGACCCTTCATGTGGGCGTCGAACACCTCGCGCGCCAGCGGTACGAGCGCGGGGTGGGCCACCCACGTTCCGTCGTGTCCCTGCCGCACCTCGCGCAGCTTGTCCTGGCGCACCTTGTCGAGCGCCTGCGCGTTGAGCGCGGGGTCCCGCTTGATCGGGATCTGGGCCGCCATCCCGCCCAGCGCGTGGATGCCGCGGCGGTGACACGTCCGAATCACGTGCTCGGCGTACGCGCGGAGGAACGGCTGGTCCATCGTGACGGCGCCGCGGTCGGGCAGCACGCACTCGGGCCGCTCCTTGAATTTCTTGATGTAGCTGAAGATGTAGTCCCAGCGGCCGCAGTTGAGACCGGCGGCGTGGTCCCGCAGCTCCCACAGGATCTCGTCCGTCTCGAAGGCGGCGAGGATCGTCTCGATCAAGACAGTCGCGCGGATCGTGCCGCGTGGCACGCCCAGCCGCTCCTGCGCGAAGTTGAAGACGTCGTTCCAGAGGCGCGCCTCGAGATGGCTCTCGAGCTTGGGGAGGTAGTAGTAGGGGCCCGTGCCGCGCGCGACGAGGGCCGCGACGTTGTGGAAGAATGCGAGGCCGAAATCGAACAGCGCGGCGGCGATCGGGGCACCGTCGACGAGCACGTGCTTCTCGACGAGGTGCCAGCCCCGCGGCCGCACCACGAGGGTCGCCGTGCGCGGCTCGAGCGCGTAGCGCTTCCCCTCGGGGCTCGTGTACGCGATCGTGCCGGCGACGGCGTCGCGCACGTTCTGCTGGCCGCGCACGTTGTTCTCCCACGTGGGCGCGTTCGCGTCCTCGAAGTCCGCCATGAACACGTTGGCGCCCGAGTTGAGCGCGTTGATCATCATCTTGCGCTCGACCGGGCCGGTGATCTCGACGCGGCGATCGAGCAGGTCGGGGCGGATCGGCGCGACCGTCCAGTCGCGCTCCCGGATCTGGCGCGTCTCGGGGAGGAAGTCGGGGAGCCGGCCGGCGTCGAGCTCCCGCTGGCGGGCGCGCCGGCGCTCGAGCAGCTCCCGGCGCACGGGCTCGAAGCGACGCGCCAGCTGCGCGAGGAACTCGAGCGCGGCGGGAATGAGCACGTCTGCGCAGTCCGGCGGAGCCGGCTGCAGCAGCTGGATCGATGACGGCGCAGCCATAGCTAGAACATTATAGCTTTGGACGACTCATGTCCCTCACCCTGCTCGTCGCCGCCCCGGCCCTGCTGCTGCTCGGCGTCGCGCTCGGGGCGGGCGCGCGCCGGGCGGTGCGCGCCCACCGCCCGCTCGCGATCGGCCTGCTGGGCCTCGGGGGCGCGCTCTGTCTCGCGCTCGCCCTCCTTGCCGGAACGCTCCTCTTGGGCCTGCGGGGCTACCGGGAGCTCACCTACGAGGAGCTCGCGGCCACGGTGCAGACGCAGCCGGTGGCGCGGCAGCACTTCCGCGTGATCATTACCCTGCCGGACCGGCGGCTCGCGATGTACGACCTATCGGGCGACGCGTTCTACGTGGACGCGCACATCCTCAAGTGGCATCCGCTCGCGAGCGCCCTGGGGCTGCACACCGCCTACACCCTCGACCGGGTCGCCGGCCGCTACAACGACGTGCTGGAGGAGCGGGCCAGGCCCCATACGGTGTACGCCCTGGCGCGCACCGGGCCGGTGGACCTGTTCTTCCTCGCGCGCCGCCGGCTGCTCGGGCCGCTGGTGGACGCGGAGTACGGCTCGGCGACGTTCGTCCCCGCCGGCGTGCCTGCGACCTACGAGCTGCGGGTCTCGACCACGGGGCTGCTCCTGCGCCGGGTCACCCCGTAGCGGCGGGACCCAACCAATCAGCGGTGGCCGGCATCGTAGCGCCGTGCTGACGCCCCCCGGCCCCCCGATAACCTGATGGCGTCGGACCCGACCGACCTCATCCACCGTGCGCAGCGGGGCGACCAGGTGGCGTTCGAGGCGCTGTATCGCGAGCATGTGGGCCGGGTGTACGCGCTCTGCCTGCGACTCACGAGCGACGCGGCACAGGCCGACGAGCTGACGCAGGACGCGTTCGTGCGGGCCTGGGAGCGACTCGCGAGCTTTCGAGGCGAGAGCGCCTTCGGGTCGTGGCTGTACCGGCTGACGGTGAACGTGGTGTTTCTGCACTTCCGCGCGGCGCGGCGGCGATCGCTGCGGGTGTTCACGACCGACGATCCGGGGGCGCTCGAGCGACCGGAGGAGGCCGAGTCCGGCGGCCCGGGGGCGGGGAGGGGGGCGGGGGCGGGGGCGCTCGATCTCGAGCGTGCGGTGGCTGGGCTGCCGCCGGGCGCACGCCAGGTGTTCGTGCTGCACGATGTCGAGGGATATCGGCACGAAGAGATCGCCCGGCTCACCGGCGTCGCGGTGGGGACTTCGAAGGCGCAACTGTTCCGGGCGCGTCGCCTGTTGCGGGAGGCATTGCACCGATGATGTGTCGTGAGATGGAAGTGAAGCTGAACGAGTATGTGGACGGCACGCTCGACCCTGGCGAGCGCGCGGCCGTGGAGGCGCACGTCGCGCGTTGCAGCGGCTGCCGTGCCGCGGTGGCGGAGCTCCGGGCGCTGCTCGGGGGCGCCCAGGAGCTGCCGCGAACGATCGAGCCACCCCGTGATCTCTGGGTCGGAATCGCGGCGCGACTCGGGCGACGTGCAACGGGGAACGTGCAACGGGCCTTCTGGGCCGGTGCGCTGGCCGCCGCCGCGGTCTTCGCGATCGTGGTGGGGATCTCCCACCTCTCCCGCCCGGAAGGGCGGGGCTGGGCGGCGGTCCAGGCCGACTATGAGCAGTCCGCCGCGGCGTTGGCAGCGACGCTCGCGACGCAGCGCGGGCACCTGCGGCCGGCGACGGTCGCGCTGGTCGAGCGGAATCTCCAGATCATCGATGCGGCGATCCGCGAGTCACGCGCGGCGCTCGAGCGCGATCCCGGCAACGCGGAGCTGCGTGAACTGTTTGCGGCGGCGTACCGACAGAAAGTCGAGCTGTTGCGCTGGGCGACCCGGGTCGCGACGGCGAGCTGACATGATCATGGGGGAGGGGTGGCCATGGTGAGAACGGTGGGTTGGTTGGCGCTCGGCCTCACGCTGCTGGGGCCGCCGGGCGCGGCGCAGGCCCCGGTCGCGGCGCTCTGGCGGGGGGCGTTCGATCCCGGCGGGTCGGTGCGCATCATGAACCCCTACGGGCGGATCCGCGTGATCGGCTGGGACGCGGACAGCCTCGTGGTCTCGGGCCGGCTCGATGCCAAGGCTGGCCGCTTCTACACCGCCGGGGACGCCCGCGTGCGCAAGCTGGGCGTCGAGGTGCCGGTGGAGCAGCTGGAAGCCGGGAAGGCCGACCTCGAAGTGCGCGTGCCGCGGCGCGCCGCCGTGTGGGTGAAGACGGCCACCGCGGACATCGCGGTCGAGGGCGTGGATGGCACGCTCGATCTGAACAGCGTCAGCGGCGCGATCCACGTGGTCGGCACGCCCCAGGATGTGACCGCGGAGACGATGGACGGCGCGGTGGAGATTGCCGGCGGCACGGGACGGGCGCGGGTGAAGACGGTGAGCGGCGGGATCCTGTTGCGCGGGGCGAGCGAGGATCTGGGTGCGTCCACGCTGAGCGGCACGATCGTGGTGCGCGCGGCGGGGTGGCAACGCGGCGGCACGGGAGTGCAACGCGGCAAGTTCGAATCGGTCACGGGCGACGTTCGCTTCGAGGGGGAGCTGGGTCGGGGCGGGGTGGTCGAGCTCGAGACGCAGAGTGGCACGCTCGACCTACGCGTGCCCGCGAGCACCGTGGCCGACTTCGACCTGCTGACGATCGGCGGGACGATCACCAACACCCTGACCGCCGCGGCGCCCGAACGGCGCGCCGCCGGCGTCGGCCAGGAGCTCCGCCTCTCGACCGGAGCGGGTGGAGCCCAGGTCACGGTCCGCAGCTTCAAGGGGCCTATTTTTCTGGAACCAAAATGATCCCCGCTCGAACGATTACCGCCCTGTTGTGCGCGGTGGCGCTGCTCACGTGCGGCGACAGCTCGACCATGCCCCCGCCGGTGAGCGGGAACCTGCGGCTCGTGCCCGTCGCGAGCGGGCTCGCGAGTCCGCTCTATCTCACCGCGCCGCCCGGGGACGTGCAGCGGCTTTTCATCGTGGAGCAACCGGGTCGCATCCGCATCGTCCAGAACGGGGTGCTGCGCGACACGGCGTTCCTTGATATCACCGACCGCGTGCTCTCGGGCGGGGAGCAGGGACTGTTGAGCGTCGCGTTCCACCCGAACTACGCCACGAACGGCTACTTCTACGTGGATTACACGGACTTGCACGGCGACACCCGGGTCGAGCGCTACAAGGTGAGCGCCGATTCCAACGTCGCCGACACGGCGTCCCACCACCTGATCCTGTTCGTCGCTCAGCCCTACTCGAACCACAACGGCGGCCTCGTCATGTTCGGGCCGGACGGGATGCTGTACATCGGCACGGGCGACGGCGGGTCGGGCGGCGACCCCGAGAACCGCGCCCAGAACAGGGACTCACTGCTCGGTAAGCTGCTGCGGATCGACGTGAGCGGTGATCCGTATGTGAACCCACCCGACAACCCGTACGCTGCGGGGGGCGGGCGGGGAGAGATCTGGGCGATCGGCCTACGGAACCCCTGGCGGTTCGCCTTCGATCGCGCGGCCGGTCTACTCTTCATCGCGGACGTGGGACAGAACGCATGGGAAGAAGTGGATGTCGAGCCCAGGACCCGGGGCGGCGTGAACTATGGCTGGCGCTTCATGGAGGGCGCCCATTGCTACAACCCGAACCCGTGCGCCGCCGACACCGCTGGCCTCGGTCTCGTCCTGCCCGCACTCGAATATGACCACTCGAACGGTTGCTCGATCATCGGCGGGTTCGTCTACCACGGTGCTGGCTCCCCCTCGCTCGCCGGCCAATATTTCTACTCCGACTACTGCTCGGGCTGGATCCGCAGCTTCACCTACGCCGGCGGCGCCGTGGCGCAACGGACCAGCTGGACCCTGAGCGCGAGCCTCGGCAACGTGCTGTCGTTCGGCGAGGACGCGAGTCGGGAGCTGTACGTGCTCGCTGCCGACGGCACGGTGTACCGGCTGGCGTCGCCGTAAACCTTCCGCGCCTCGGCGGCATCTCAGCGGCAACCTGCAACCGGAGGTTGCCATGCAGACCAGGATTCGAAGCCTCGCCCTCGCGGCCGTCGCGGGCGCCCTGTTCGCCGCGCCGGCGCTCGCCGGCCCGCCGTGGATCTCCATCGAGCTACCGGTCAATCCCTACGACCAGTCGATGCGCGGCGCGTTCTTGCTGGTGCACGCCTTCCATCATCAAAGGCCCATCGGTTTCATCATCACGGGCACCGCAGAGGGTATCGTGAACGGCGAGCGGCGCTCGCTCAACCTCGAGTTCACCGAGACGTCGCGGGAGGGCGTGTTCGGGCTCAAGCGCTCCTGGCCCGAGGAAGGCACGTGGACGCTCGTCATCAAAGCGAACGCCGGCCCGGAGGAGGCGGCCACGGCCGTAGTGGATCTCGGGCCGGACGGCGCCGTGGCGGCGATCCGGGTGCCGACGATGCAGCGCGGCGGGTGGACCGTTCCGGCGCCGGTGTCGCTCGCCGACATCGACGCGAGCTTGCGGGTGCGCGCGGCGGCGCTGGCGCGGAGGTCGTAGATTCAGGGCGTGAGCTCGGGTGTAGTCGTCACGGGAGCCTCGACCGGTATCGGCGCGTGCAGCGCGCGCCACCTCGCCGGCCGGGGCTTCCGCGTGTTCGGGACGGTGCGGCGTGCCGAGGATGCGGGCGCGCTCGAGCGGGTCGGCGTGACGGCGCTGCGCATGGACGTGACCGACACGGGCAGCATCGCGCGGGCGCGGGCCGAGGTCGAGCGCGCGCTCGCCGGAGCGCCGCTGCTCGGCCTCGTGAACAACGCCGGGATTCCCGCGGCGGGCCCGCTCGAGCTGCTGCCGCTCGACGAGCTGCGCCGCGTGCTCGAGGTGAACGTGGTGGGCGCGGTGGCCGTGACCCAGGCGTTCCTGCCGCTCCTCAAGCCGGCGCGCGGGCGCGTCGTCAACATCAGCTCCGTGGCCGGCCGCTCCGCGCTGCCCTTCATGGGTCCCTACGCCGCCTCCAAGTTCGCCCTGGAAGCGGTCTCCGACAGCCTGCGCCGCGAGCTGCTGCCCTTCGGCGTGCGGGTGATCGTGATCGAGCCCGGGAGCTTCCAGACGAGAATCTGGAGCAAGGTCGAGGCCATGGACCTGGCCCTGTACGAGCGGTCGCCCTATGGGGAAGCGCTGGGTCGGTTTCGGCGCGCGGCGCTGCGCGGTGCGGAGCAGGCTCCGCCGCCCGACAAGGTGGCGCGCGCCGTGTGGCGCGCGCTCACGGCGCGCCGGCCACCCCTCCGCGTGGTCGTCCCGCCGCACCCGCTCGACCGCGTGAGCCTCTGGATCCCGGACCGCCTGCTCGATTGGCTGATCTATCGCTTCCTCTGGAAGCAGCGAGTCACGCCGCCTGCGCCTGCGAGCGGTGCGGGAGACGGTAGCGCTCGATGAGCCCGGCCGCGATCCGCTCCGCGTTCGCGAGGATCGTCAGGCTGGTGTTCACGGCGAGCGAGGACGGGATGGCGGACCCGTCGCTCACGTACAGTCCCGGGTAGTCGAACACCGCGCCGCTCGCGTCCACCACGCCGTGCTCCTTCGAGTCCGCCATGCGGCACGACCCGACCTGATGCGCGGTGGAGAAGTGGACGCCCTGCTGCGGTGTGAAGCCCTTGTCGAGGAAGTCCGCCTCGACGATACGGCAGCCGTTCCGCACCAGGATCGACTCGAGGATGCGCTTCGTCTCGGCGTGGTATGCACGCAGCTGGGCGGTGATGGGCAGCGCCACCCGCGCGTCCCCTGCCGTCACCTGCAGCGCGGCGCCGGGCGGCGTGAGGCCGAACGCGTCCAGGATGATCATGCGGTGGCGCAGCTGCTTCATCAGCTCCACGTTCGCGGAGCCCCAGAAGTCGGCCTGCGGCTCGTCGCGCAGGCGCAGATGCGCCGCCGACACGAGCATCAGCGGCATCGCCTTCACGGCGTGCACGGTGATCCCGTGCGAGCCCAGGAACTGGTAGCTCACCATTCCGGGGTGGGTGCGCCCGGTGAACATGTCCGCGTCGGGGACGCTGTCCGGGAGTAGGGCGGCGACCTTGACGCTGCCGTTGTAGGCGATGTGCCGCCCTACGTGCTCGGAGAGTTTCGGGAGGTAGCGGCGCGACGCGAGCAGCAACTTCGCCGTACCCACCGTGCCGCCGCCCAGGATCACGACGCGCGCCACGAACGTCACGAGTTCGCGCTCACCCGTGCGGCGCCGGGCCGTCACGCGGTAGCGGAACGGGATGTCGCGCAGCGCCGCCCCGATAGTCCAGCGCGCGGCGAGCGGCTCGATCGCGAGCGCTTCGAGATCCGTTTCGATCTCGGCCCCGGCCGACACGGCCTGCGGCAGGTAGTTCAGGAACAGCGACTGCTTCGCGCCGTATACGCATCCGGTCACGCAGAACCCGCTCCCCTGGCAGCCCCGCACCGCGTAGCGGCAGCGGTCCACCGAATAGCCGAGGTTCTTCATGAGGTGGGCGAACACGAGCCCCGTCTTCGGGATCTCCTCGACCGGGATCTGCGACACGTGCAGCATCTGCTCGGCGAGGTCGTAGTAGGCGTCGAGCGCGCGGCGGTCCACGCCCGCGGGCCAGAGCAGCCGGCCGTCCGCGTCGAGCTGCTCGAACGCGAGCGACGGGGCGCGCAGCGAGATCATCTCGTAGAATCCCGAGCCGCCGCCCAACGCCTCGGCGTAGGTGAGTTGGAGGTTGTCCCCCGGGGTGCCCTTCAGATACTTGAGGATGTACTTCGGGTCCGAGGTCTGGCGAAAGTCGGCCGTCTGAACGCGTGGCCCCTTCTCGATCATCACTACCTTCGCGCCCGCCTGCGCAAGCCGCAGCGCGGGGGCGGCGGCGCCGAACCCCGTGCCGATGACCAGGACGTCCGTGTAGATCGTCTTCATGTGGGCTCCCCCCCTTGCGGTCAGGCTGCGTTCCCGTCGGGCGTCAGGGCCGCGGCGAGAAACAGCGCAGGTTCTGGGTAGGTGATGTCGGACAGCGGGTGCCAGTGGTAGCCGCCCTCGAAGCCGATCAGCGCGCAGCCCTGCTGGGCGTTGTAGATCCCGGCGTAGAACGCGACCTGGGCGAGGGTCACGGCACCGTTGTACATCTTGCGGGTGGTGGCGTCGGCCGCGAGGCCGTCCCGGACGACGGCGGCACGCTGCTCGAGCGTGAGCCGCTCGAACGCCGGCTCGGCGAAGCGGCGCGCGCCGCGCCGCGTCAGGTCGGCCGCGAAGAACGCGGCGAACTCGGCGAAGGGGTAATCGCGGTCGGTAAAGGCACGCACCAGGTCCGGGTCGTCGGCGGGCGCGCCGGGAATCACCGCCGCCACGAATGCACGCAGGACCCGGTCCACGAGCTCCGGGTCGTCGTCGAAGGTCTGCGGGTAGGCGTTGACGAGTACGCGGACCGGCGTGCACGCGGCCGCCAGGCCGGCCACAATCAGGCCGAGATGCTTGAGGACTTGCCGCCGGGAGATGTGGTCCTGCATGCGCCTCTCCGCCTCGGGAGGGGGACGCGTGCAGGATAGGCCGGGCCGCCCAAGGCCCGGTAAAGCGGAATCAAGAAGCGGTCAAGCGATTGTGCCGATCGGCAACCGGCGGATGCGTTTGCCGGTGGCGGCGAAGATGGCGTTGCACACGGCCGGGGCGATCGGCCCCACGGCCGGCTCGCCGATCCCGCCCTGGGCATCGCTCGACGGCACGATGTACACCTCGACCGCGGGCATTTCGGGCAGCCGCACCATGCGATAGTCGTCGAAGTTCCCCTGCTTCACCCGGCCTCGCTCGATCGTGATCTCCCCGTACAGCGCCGCCGTGAGCCCGTAGACGATCCCGCCTTGGAGCTGCGCCTCGATCGTGTCCGGGTTCACCACCGGCCCGCAGTCCACCGCGCACACGACGCGATGCACGCGCACCGTGCCGTCCGCGGCGACGGAGACTTCCGCGACTTGGGCGCAGGTGGTGGGAGCCCACTCGGCGAGGGCGATGCCGCGGCCGCGTCCTGCGGTGAGAGGTGAGCCCCAGCCGGCCTTCTCCGCCACGAGCTCGAGCGTGCGCCGGTGGCGCGGCTTGTCGGCGAGCAGCGCCCGGCGGAACTCGTAGGGGTCCTTGCCGGCCGCCGTGGCGAGTTCGTCCAAGAAGCACTCCGTGACGAACGCGTTCTGGGAGATGCCGACCGAGCGCCAGAAGCCCCGGGGCACTGGAAGCAGGTCCACCGCCACCTGATCCACGGCCACGTTGGGGATTGCATACGGCAGGTTCGCCGCGCCGTCGATGAGCGTCCGATCGATCCCCTTCTCGAGTGGCCCGAACTTGAGCAGGATGGGCGGGGCGACGATGCGGTGTGTCCACGCCACCGGGTGACCGGCGGCGTCGAGCCCGGCCGCGAACCGGTTGTAGGACGCCGGCCGGTAGAACCCGTGGCGCACGTCGTCCTCGCGCGACCAGATCACCTTGACCGGTGCGCCTACGGCCTTGGAGAGACGCACCGCCTCCGACACGAAGTCGGGCTCGAGCCGGCGGCCGAACCCGCCGCCCAGATACGTCGTGTGAATCCGGACTTGCTCCTTCGGCAGGCCGGCGAGCTGGGCGGCTACTTCCTGCGCGCGCGTCTGGTTCTGGGTGGGCGCCCACACGTCGCACCCGTCGGAGCGGACCTGGGAAGTGCAGTTCATCGGCTCCATCGTGGCGTGGTGCAGGAATGGCACCTCGTACACCGCCTCGACCCGCTTCGCGGCCCCGCTCAGCGCGACCGCCGCATCGCCGTCCTTGCGCGCCTCCACGCCGGGCTGCCCGGCGAGGCGAGCGAACTGGGCTCGGATCGCATCCGAATCGAGCGACGCATTGTCGCCCTCGTCCCACTCGATCTCGAGCGCGCGCCGGCCCGTGACCGCCTGCCAGTAAGTGTCCGCCACGACCGCGACCCCCGCCGCGCATCCTACGCCCCACGCCCCGGTCGTACCAGTCCACGGGCTCGCGTCGAGCTGTACCACGTGCCGCACGCCCGGCACCGCCTTCGCCTTGTCTGCGTTGTAGCGTTTCACCGCGCCGCCGAACACCGGACAGCGCTCGATGCTCGCCACGAGCATTCCTGGGAGCGTCACGTCGATGCCGAACTGGGCGGTGCCGTCTACTTTAGGCGGCGTATCGAGCCGGCGGGTCCGGGTCCCGATGAGCCGGAAGTCCTTCGGGTCCTTGAGCGGCGGGTTCTCGGGGACGGGGAGGGTGGCGGCCTTACGGGCGAGCGCGCCGTAGGCCCGCCGGCGTCCTGTCGGTACGTGCTGCACGGCGCCGTTCTCGGCGCGGCAAGTGGCGGGGTCGACTGTCCACGTCTCCGCCGCGGCGGCGACCAGCATCGCGCGCGCCGTCGCGGCGGCCTTGCGCAGCGTGTCCCACGACATCCGCACGCTGCGCGAGCCCCCTGTGGACATCGGCCGCGACCACGCCGCGGGGTTCTCGGGCACGGGCCCGAGCCGCACCTTGGACCAGTCGGCTTCGAGCTCGTCTGCCAGGATCATCGCGAGCGCGGTCTGCGAGCCCTGGCCCATCTCGGACTTGTCGACCGTGAGCGTCACGACGCCGTCGGTCCCGACACGCAGCCAGGCGTTGGGGGCGAACGCGGCGTCGGCAGACTCGGGCCGCCTCGCGGCGCGCCCGGGAAGGTAGAACGCGACCACGAGACCGGCGCTCGTTCGGACGAATTCGCGGCGGCTGATCTGCGCGGACGTCCTCATGTCAGACCTCGAGAATCCGGAGATTGGGCGTGGGGTCCCGCGGAGCGGGACCGCCACGCCCTATCGCGTCATACCACTTTTCCGATCGGTAGCTTGCGAATCCGTTTTCCGGTCAGCGCGAAGATCGCGTTGCACACCGCCGGCGCGATGGGGGGCGTGCCCGGCTCACCGACGCCGCCCTGCGAGTCGCTACTCGGCACGATGTGCACCTCGACCTGCGGCATCTCCGCGAGTCGCAGCATCCGATAGTCGTTGAAGTTGCTCTGCTGCACGCGGCCCTGGTCGATCGTGATCTCGCCCCACAGCGCCGCCGTGAGACCGTACACGATGGCGCTCTGCATCTGCGCCTCGACAATGTCGGGGTTCACCACCGGTCCGCAGTCCACCGCGCACACCACGCGATGCACGTGCGGGGCGCCGTCCGTGTCGACGGACACCTCGGCCACCTCGGCGACGTAGGTCTCGAATGCCTTGTACACCGCGATGCCGCGGGCGCGACCAGACGGGAGCGGCGTGCCCCAACCCGCCTTGCTCGCGGCGAGATTCAGCGCGGCCAGATGGCGTGGCGCCTTGGCGAGCAGGTCGCGGCGGTACTCGTACGGATCCTTCTTCGCCGCCTGCGCCAGCTCGTCGATGAAGCTCTCGACGGCGAAGGCGTTGAAGGAGTTGTTCACCGAGCGCCAGAAGCCGACGGGGATGCCGGTGTCGGTCAGCACATAGTCCACGTGCACGTTGGGAATCGTGTAGGGCATGCCGACGCCGCCCTCCACGGCTTCTCCATCGAGCCCGTTCTTCACCGTGTCCGGGAACACCCGCGCCATGATGGACGGCGCCACGATGCGATGCGTCCACGCCACCGGCTGGCCCGCCGCGTCGAGCCCGGCGCGCAGCGCGTGACGGCACGCCGGACGGTACTGCGCGTTGCGGATGTCGTCCTCGCGGGACCACACCACCTTGACCGGTGCCCCGGTGGCCTTCGACGTCTCGAGCGCCTCCCGGATGAAATCCAGCTCGAACCGCCGCCCGAAGCCCCCGCCGAGATACGTTGTGTGCACCTTGACCTTCTCGGGGGCGACGCCGCCGATCCCGGCGCCCATCCCCTGGGCGCCCGTCTGGAACTGCGTCGGCGCCCAGATGTCCACGCCCCCCCCGTCGGCCCGCACGTGCGCGGTGCAGTTCATCGGCTCCATAGTGGCATGCGCGAGGAACGGCAGCTCGTACACCGCGTCGAGCTTCGTCGGGGCAGCCGGCAGCGCGGCATCGGGCGCGCCGTCGTGACGCGCCACCGCCCCCGGTTGCTCGGCGCGCTGCGCGAACAGCTGGGAGATGGTGGTGCTCGACACGCCGGCGTTGGATCCTTCGTCCCACGTGATCTCGAGCGCGTCCCGGCCTTTCTTGGCAGGCCAATAGCCGTCGGCCACGACGGCGACACCGCTGGAGATCGCGACGACGTGGCGCACCCCGGGCACGGCCTTCGCCTTGGCTGCGTCGAAGGTCTTCACCTTGCCACCGAACACCGGGCTGCGCGCCACGACGGCGACGAGCAGGCCCGGTTGCTTCACGTCGATGCCGAACTGGGCGGTCCCGTCCACCTTGGGCGGCGTGTCGAGCCGCCGCACCCGCGTACCGAGGATCTTCCAATCCTTGGGATCCTTGAGCGGTACGTCGTGCGGCAGCGGGACGGTCGCCGCCTTCGCGGCGAGCTTGCCGTAGGTGAGCCGCCGCCCGCTCGCCGCGTGTAGCACCGCTCCCTTTTCGGCGCGACACGCCGAGTTCTCGACGCCCCACGTCTCCGCCGCGGCCGCGACCAGCATCTCGCGCGCCGCCGCGCCCGCCTTGCGGAGCGGCGTGTACGCCGCGCGGACGCTGGTGCTGCCGCCCGTCCCCTGCATACCGAACATGGGGTTGGTGTACGCCTTGTCGGCGGGCGCGAACTCGATCCGGATCTTGGACCAGTCGGCCTCGAGTTCCTCGGCGAGCAGCATCGGGAGCGAGGTGGTGACGCCCTGGCCCATCTCGGAGCGATCGACGATCACGAGCACGCTCTCGTCGGGGTTAATGCGCAGCCAGGCGTTGGGGGTGAAGGGAGCGGCCGGAGCGGCGGCGCGGCCGAAGCGGCCGCCCGTGGGGACATAGAAGCCGATCACCAGGCCGGCGCCGGCGACCGCGGCGGTCTCGAGGAACTCGCGCCGGTTGACGTTGGTGGAGGTGCTCATGTCACGCCTCCTGCGCCGCGCGATGGATGGCGGCCCGGATGCGCTGGTACGTGCCGCAGCGGCAGATGTTCGTCATCGCCGCGTCGATGTCGGCGTCGGACGGATGCGCGCTCTTCGCGAGCAGCGCGGCGGCGGCCATGATTTGGCCCGACTGGCAGTAGCCGCACTGGGGTACGTCTTCCTCGATCCACGCCCGTTGCACCGGGTGCGCGCGGTTCTTGGAGAGGCCTTCGATCGTCGTGACGCGCTTGCCGGCGACGGCGGCGACGGGCAGCACACAGGTGCGCGTCGCGACGCCGTCCAGGTGCACGGTGCACGCGCCGCATTGCGCGATGCCGCAGCCGAACTTGGTGCCGGTGAGGCCGAGCGTGTCGCGCAGCACCCACAGGAGCGGCGTGTCGGGCGTGACGTTGACTGTCTCACGTTTGCCGTTGACGGTGAAACTGATGGGGGCCATGAGGGTCGTCCTCTGCGGTGGAATAGGGAACAACGTGCACCGGCGGCCCGCGGGATGGAAGGGGGACTCGTGCGGCGCCCGGCGCCAGCTTGTCAGCGACTTGCCAGGACTCAAACGATCATCGGCTCTACGGGTGTTCCGTCGCAGCGGTGTTGCGGTTGCGCCTCGCTCGGGTCTGATGAGGAACATCGCTGGGAGGAAAAAAATGAGAGCCGGGAATCTTCCCCCGGCTCCCTTGGCGCAGCGAAACTGGCTGCGGAGACCCATCACGTCTAACAACCATAGCGTGCGGGCTTAACGAACGCAAGTAAACGCGCGAGCGACGGTGCTGGTGGTGGGACTCGAACCCACAAGGGCTTTCGCCCAGTGACGTGACGGGTCACTGCGTTTGCCAATTTCGCCACACCAGCACCTCACCGGTTGCGAACCGAGGCAAACACAAGGCCGAGACGCGAGACCCGACACGCGCTACCGTGCCGCGGGTCGATCGTAGCCACGCGGGAGGGCCCTGACGCTATCCGAATCACGCGCGCCGTACCATTTTCCCGCGCCGTGACCACCTACGCACGCCGTTTGGGGCTCTTCTCCGGCACGATGGCCGTGATCGGCGGCATCATCGGCGGCGGCATCTTTCTGACGCCCGCCACCGTCGCCCAGCGCGTCGGGTCCGCGACACTGATCGTCGCTGCGTGGGTCATCGGGGGGGTGGTGGCGCTGGTGGGCGCGCTCTCATTCGGCGAGCTGGGCGCGCGGCGCCCCCAGGCCGGGGGCGGGTACGTGTACCTACGGGAAACGTGGGGGCCGCTGCCGGCCTTCCTCTACGGCTGGGCGCTCTTGTTCCTGATCGCGACGGGGGCCATTGCGGCCGTGGCCATCATGTTCGCGACCTACGCGCTGCCCCTCGTCGGCCTCTCCCCGCGGCTCACCGTGCCCGTCGCGGCCGGCGCGATCGTGTTCCTGACGGGGATCAATTACGTCGGCGTGAAGCCCGCTGCCGTCACCCAGAACATCTTCACCGTCTTGAAGCTCGCCGCCCTGGCCGCGCTCATCGCTGTCGGTCTCTCTACCGGCCCCGCTGCCGCCCTGTACCGCCCTCTGCCGCCCTCGACCGCCACGCACGTCGTTGTAGCCCTGGGTGCAGCACTTGTACCCATCCTGTTCACGTATGGGGGGTGGCAACAGACCAACTTCATCGCCGAGGAAATCATCGAGCCGGAGCGGAATCTGCCACGGGCGCTCGTGCTTGGGGTCTCGGTGGTCGTGGCGGTGTACCTGCTCGCGAATGTGGCCTATCTGCGGGTGCTCGGGCCCGTCGGGCTCGCGGTGAATTCGGCGCCCGCCGCAGCCGTGATGCGGGCGGTGCTCGGGCCTGTGGGTGGCACCATCATCGCCGCCGGCGTCGCGGTCTCCACGTTCGGGTTTCTCAATCTCGTGATCCTCGTGACGCCGCGCGTGTTCCAGGCGATGGCGGCAGACGGGGTGTTCTTCTCGCGGCTGGCCGAGCTGCATCCCATCTACCGCACGCCGAGCGCGGCGATCGTGTTGCAGGGGGGGTGGGCGATCGTGCTGACGCTGTTTTACGGCACGTTCAGCCAGCTCGTGGACTACGTGGCGTTCGGGGATTGGATCTTCTTCGGGCTCACGGTGGCAGGGCTGTTCGTGTACCGGCGGCGCGATGCCGCGCCCCAGGCGGTGTTCGGTGTCCCCGGGTATCCGTGGACCCCCGCGTTGTTCGTGCTGGCCGCGCTATACGTCGTGGCCAGCTCGGTGCTTGCCAATCCACGCAACGCCCTGATCGGCACGGGACTGCTGCTGCTCGGCGTGCCGGTGTATCGGGTGTTTCGGCGGGCGAGGCACTGACGTTGTCGAGCTGCATCGCGGGGCCGGCGGGGGCGAGTACCCGACGCAGGACGGATTCGGGTGGACCAACGGCGTGGCGCTGGCTCTCGCCGCCAAGGAGCGGTAGTCTCACCCTCTACATCGCGGCCTTGTCGCTGTTGAAGATATCGTACTGCATCTTCCACTCCCCACCATCTTTCTTCCACGTCGTGACGTACTTGCCCACGTCCTCGATCCGCTTTCCCTTCGGGCCGTCAAACCCGAACTTGTAGGCGCCTGTCTCGGAGGCGAGATCGCCCGCGCTTGAAACGGTCAGGTGGGTCGGCTCCCAGGTGAGGGTCAGGTTCGGGAGCTTGAAGAGCTGGCCCCAGGCGGCACGAATCGCCGCGCGGCCGCTCGTCCGGGGAGCGTTCGGCGCCAAGAAGTCGGCGTCCTCGGCGTAAGCGTTGCCGATCGCCATCGTGTCCTTCGCGGCCACGGCCTCGGCCGCCTTCTTGCTGAGGTCGCGGATGACCTTCTCTTCGGCAGCGGTGTCCGCTTGGCGGGTGCAAGCGGCTAGCGCGGCGACCAGCGCGACCGTGAGGAACGCGATTGGAGAGCGCATGGGAACCTCGGGGGAGGGTGGGAAGCAACAATATCCCCTAGCGAGCGCGAGTCAACCGCGCACATTAGACCCATGCGCCTCGCTCGCCTGTTGGCCGGCCCGGCCGTTCTGTCGCTCGCCCTGTCGCGTGCGCTCGTCGCCCAGGCCGACCACGACCATCCCGCGGAGCGGCTCGGTCGCGTCGCCTTCCCGACGTCGTGCCGCCCGGCCGCGCAGCAACGCTTCGAGCGCGGGGTCGCGTATCTGCACTCGTTCTGGTACGAGAAGGCGGCGGACACGTTCAAGGAGGTCGTTGCCGCCGACTCGACGTGTGCGATGGGCTATTGGGGGCAAGCGATGGCCCTGCTGCACCCGCTCTGGACGCCACCGGCGCCGGCGGAGCTCGCCGCGGGGTTGGCCGCTGCGGAGCGAGGCCTCGCGCTCGCGCGGACGCCACGCGAGCAGGACTATCTCATGGCGATCGACGCATACTACAAGGACTACGCCACCACCGATCCCAACGCGCGGCTACTCACGTACGCGCAGGCGATGGAGGGCGTCGAGCGCCGCAGTCCCGGCGATCACGAGGCCCAGATCTTCTACGCGCTCGCGCTGATCGGCCTCGGCCAGGTCAACGCCACGGACACCACGTTCACCTACCAGAAGCGCGCTGATTCAATCCTCGAGCCGCTGTTCAGGCGGGAGCCGCGCCATCCCGGGCTGGCGCATTACCTGATCCACGCGAACGACGTGCCGCAGCTGGCGCGGCTCGGGCTGTACGCCGCACGACGCTACGCCGAGCTCGCCCCCGACGTGCCGCATGCCCAGCACATGCCGTCGCACATCTTCACGCGACTCGGCTTGTGGAATGACGACATTGCGTCCAACACGCGCTCGGCCGCCGCGGCACGGAGGTTCGAGGACGAGCGGCACCTGCACGCGCTGTGGGACCAGCGAGGCCACGCGTGGGATTACCTGATCTACGCATACCTGCAGCAGGGGCGGGAACGGGAGGCGAAAGGCGTGGTAGACTCGGCCGCCGCCGTCACGGCCGGCTATCCGGTCGGGTCGCTCCCGAACGCGTATGCCCTGGCGGCGATCCCCGCGCGTTACGCGCTCGAGCGGGGGCAGTGGCGCGACGCGGCGGCGCTGGCCGTGCGTCCGGCGCCGGAGTGGCGCGCGGCGGAGGCGATCACCCACTTTGCCCGGGCGCTCGGCGCAGCCCGGAGCGGTGACACCGCCGCCACTGGCGCGGAGGTCACGGCTCTGGGCGAGATCGAGCGCGCCGAGGCCGCGGCGGGGGGCGCGCACGCCTATTGGTCCGGTCAGGTGAAGATCCAAAGGCTCGCTGCCACGGCGTGGGCCGCGCGCGCCGCGGGCGACACTGCTGAGGCAATGCGCCAAGCTACCGCGGCAGCCGAGCTCGAGGACGGCACCCAGAAACATCCCGTGACCCCCGGCGCGGTGCTACCGGCGCGCGAGCTGCTGGGCGACCTGCTGCTCGAGCTCGGCCGCCCCGCCGAGGCCGCCCGGGCGTACGTCGCGTCGCTCGCGCAGCAGCCGAACCGCGCGCGCAGCCTATTCGGCGCGGCGCGCGCCGCCGCGCTCGCTGGCGATGCCAAGACTGCGAAAGCGCGGTATCAGGAGTTCCTGCAGCTGATGGAAAAGGCCGACGGAGAGCGGCCCGAGTTGCAGGTGGCGCGACAGTTCCTCGCGGCAGGAGACTAGCTGAGGTACTCCTCTCCGTACATCTTCACCAGCTCGAAGAAGTAACTCAGCGCCAGCGGCCCGATCAACAGGCCCAGAATCCCGAAATAGGGCACACCCGCGAGTGCGCCGATGAGCGTGACGAGGGGATGGATGTTCGCCCAGCGCCGGTATATCCTCGGCCGGATCACGTAGTCCACGTTCCCAACCACCACGGCACCCCACACAGCCAGCAGCACACCCGCTCCCTGGCGGTTGCTGAGAATCAGCGCCAGCGCCCCCGGTCCCCACACCAGACCGCTTCCCACGACGGGGAGGATGGCGAATACCATCGTCACCACCCCCCAGAACACGGCGTTGGGGAGTCCAGTCACGAAGAAGCCCAGGCCTACCAGCAGGCCCTGGATGGCGGCGGTGGCGCCGGTGCCGATGATGGTGGATGAAGTGACGTCGCGGAACCGCTGCCGCAGCTTCTCCGTGTTCTTCGCGGAGAAGGGGATGTAGGGCTGGACCGCCTGCCACGTCTCGTGCGGCCGCAGCAGCAGGTAGAACAGACCGAACAGGGAGATGGTGAGATTGAGCGCGAGCCGCGTGGCGGTGCCGATCAGCCCGAACGCCGAGGACCCGATCCATCCGACGACTGTCGCCCCGAGGTCGGCGAGGCGCGGTCCCAGGTCGATCCCGCCGAGCTTCAGCTCCTTGAGCCGACCCAAGAGCGGGCTTTGGATCACGCCGCCCGCGATCCCCTGCGCCTGGTTGACGATGAGCCCGGCGAACGAGACGCCGGGGACAACGATCAGAAACAGCGCAAGCACGACGACCGAGGTCGCCGCGAGCTTCGGGCGCACGCGCACGCACAGCCATTCGTGCACCGGTGCGAAGATCGCATACAGCACGGGGATGCCGATCAGTCCGGTGGCGTACGGCGTCAGCGCGATGACGAGGCCGACGCCGAGCAGCAGGATCAGCAGGGCGGCGCGTTGGTGATTGGTGTCGATCAGCGGCATGCGCTAGTCTAGGGCGGCCCCGGGGACCGTGCAACCTCAGTCCCTTCCCCCTCTCCGCGTTGTGGAGAAGGGGGCGCGAGGGGTGGCGTTACGGCGTCGGGCCCGCGACCACGATTTGGCCGCGGATTTCGCCGCCGGGGAAGTCTCCCGGGCCGGTGTTCGTTCCGTCCACACCGTCGTTCGTGTGGACGTTCGCGTACGCCCCACCGTTGCCGAGCGCGGCCACGAGATCGCTCAGCGGGTGGCCGGCGAGCGGCCCGATCAGGTTCGCGGCCGTAATGGTCCCGTGCGCCAGCACGCCGTCTGTCCGCCCACCCCCCGGCGCCACCGGCCCGAACAGGAATACGACGATCGGCCCATTCACCCCGGCCGGTGCCACGTGGATGTGCGACATGAACACGTTGTCGATGTTGGACGAAATCAGCCGGTAGTCGAGCGTGGTGCCATCGGCCGAGAGCTGCAGTTTGATCTCGCCGACCGCGCGCGTCTCGCGGGCCGGCACTTCGTTCGCGCCGCTGAGGTGAGCGACGAAGTTCTTCGGTGCGGATGCCTGGTCGGCCTCCACGCGCAGTGCCAAGGAGCTGCGTGGGTCAGTGGGTGGAGTGCGGTCGCAGCCCGCCGCGACCAGCGAGACGAACGCCAGGGTACCGGGAACGGTGAGGCGGCGCATAGAAACCTCCTGGGTGGCGCCCGCGTTGAGTGTACCCGCGCGGCGGGAGGTGGCAAGGCGGCGCGACCGCCTTCATGAAATCCTTACATTTGGTGGACACCAACGGGAGGCGTTCGCGGAATGAGAATCGCTCTGTTCGGCGCCGGCGGGACGAT
>Ga0209160_1001029_pt1 | contig 23226 bp, 19 predicted proteins | sample GraSoiAngelo_153_FD_186167 | JGI IMG/M metagenome (GOLD analysis project Ga0209160, IMG submission 186167) | Grasslands soil microbial communities from the Angelo Coastal Reserve, California, USA - 14_1009_12_40cm (SPAdes) (version 2) | ecosystem: Environmental > Terrestrial > Soil > Grasslands ...
ACGGTCAATGGAGGCAACGGTAGCGGAAAGCAGCTTGCCCGCGGCCGAGCCATCGCCCGCATTAATGGCGCCGCGCAGCGACTTAATCATAGAACGCACACGCGTGCGATTCGCCCGGTTAATGGCTGAGCGCTTGATCGATTGGGCGGCGCGCTTCAGTACCGATTTCTTGCGCTTCTTTACCTTCGTGGGTGTTCCCTGAGCCATCCATTGCTCCTGTTCTCGACGCGAAGCGATTACGGTAGCCGACGATCGGAGCTTTGTCAAACGCGGATCGCTGCTTTCCTGCTGCGCGCGGCGCTCGCATTGGCAGTTCTTTTCTCCGCAGTTTCCTGCGGGGAGCTCGCGGCTGCTGAAAAGGTTGAGCAGCTCTCACCGCAAGGTTACGTCAATGATTTCGCTGGGGTGATGGATGCCGAATCGCGCCAGAGGATTACGGCCTTATGCCAGGAACTGGACCAAAAAGCCGATGCGCAGCTTGCCGTCGTAACCATCCACACGCTCGAAGGCGATACGGCTCAGGATTTTGCCAACCGCCTCTTTGAGAAATGGGGCGTGGGGCCCAAAGGCAAGGACCGCGGCGTGATGGTGTTGCTCGCCGTAAATGACCGAAAATACTGGACCGAAGTCGGATATGGACTTGAACCGATTCTGCCGGATGGCAAAGTAGGCGGGTTCAGCCGCGACATGCTGCCGCTCTTGCGGCAGAACCAGTATGGCGCGGCGCTTTTACAGATTTCCTCGCAAATCGCGTCCACGATTGCCGAAGATCGCGGCGTTATCCTAACCCAAAGCGCCCCGGGCGCTGGGCCTCCAGCGGCAGAGGCTCCGGCGCCCTCGTTTTACGGAATTCCGCCGGCACTGCTGAATCTGCTGCTTCTGTTGCTTATTTTTGGGGGCTGGCGTGTTCTAGCTTTTCTTTTTGCTTTGGGAGCTCTGACCAGATATCGACGCGGGAGAGGTTATCGGGGAGGATGGTGGATGGGTCCCATGGGAGGCTGGGGCGCAGGAGGCTGGGGCGCAGGAGGCTGGAGCGGGGGAGGCTGGAGCGGGGGAGGCTGGGGCGGAAGCAGCGGGGGCGGAGGTTTTGGCGGTTTTGGCGGGGGAGCGTCGGGAGGGGGCGGCGCAGGAGGAAGTTGGTAGAAGGGAGGCGCGGATGGACAGAGAGAAAGATCTGAACGAGCTTGTCGAACGTCTGAGGGAAGCAGCACTTAAAAACCTGAGAGCGGTGGTTTTATATGGCTCCGCGGCCGATCACGACTTTCGGGAGTACTCCGACCTCAATGTTCTATGCCTGCTCCATCGGCTGGAGGGCGCGGATTTGGAGAGCCTGCGAACCGTGGGATTGTGGTGGTGGCGCAAGGGCCATCCGCCGCCGCTTCTTTTTACTTTAGAGGAGCTGCGGAATTCGGCAGACGTATTCGCCATCGAGCTTCTGGACATGAAAGCGCGCCATCGGATGCTGGAGGGCGCGGATTTCTTCGCCGAGCTGGAAGTGCCCATGGTTCAGCACAAATTGCAGGTCGAACGGGAGTTGCGCGTCAATGTGATTCGTTTACGGCAATCGTTTCTGCGCTGGCGAGGCCGGCGCTCGGAGCTTAGGGAGCTGCTGATTGCATCCGCTTCCTCGTTTGGTACGCTTTTTCGTCATGCGCTGATCGCCCTGGGCCAGGAAGCGCCAAACTCGGTTCGTGAGGGTGCCGATCGACTGGCGAGAGTACTGGCTTTGGATGCTGCGCCATTCCATAGGGTATTGGATCTGCGCGAGGGAAACAGCACGGTGAGCGAGCTGAACCTGCAAGGGGTATTGGCGTCGTATTTGCATTTGGTTACCAGCGTGGCGGAAGAGATCGATCGTCGCCTGGCCCGTTGAGGAGACGAAAGAGTCAGATGGACTTGTTGTTTTGCGTTGATCGAATATTCTGAAAGGGACGTATGCTCATTCCCATCAATAAAAAGGGGAGTGCATGAAAAGAGTATGGACGGCAGTGGTTTTGTTGGGCGTTACGGCCTTGGCCGTTGGATTGATGTACATTGGCCGGCGCAATCAGATGGTGGTAAAGAGCCAGGCGGTCGAAGCCCAATGGCATCAAGTTGATGTCGATCTCCAGCGGCGCGCCGACTTGATTCCCAATCTGGTTGAGACGGTGAAGGGATTTGCGGCACAGGAGCAGACGGTCTTTGGGGATATAGCCAAGGCGCGTTCCGCACTGCTCAGCGCGCAGACTCCCGCAGAGCGGATTGCGGCCAACACGCAGCTCGAGGGCTCGCTTGGTCGGCTCCTCGCAATTGTAGAGAATTACCCGCAGCTTAAGTCGAACGAGAATTTCCTGCGTTTGCAGGATGAGCTGGCGGGGACCGAGAACCGCATTGCGGTGGAACGCCGGCGGTATAACCTGGCGGTGCAGGACTACAACACTTATATTGGTCTCTTCCCCAATAATGTTTTTGCCGGCTGGGCTGGGTTTAAGCCGAACAATGCGTACTTTGCCGCCACAGAAGGTGGCAGGGAAGTGCCTAAAGTAGAGTTTCCGGCACCAGCCGCAAAATGAAGTTTCGGATAATTGGGTCGAGCTGATCTTATTGGAACTACACGGCTTAAGTGGGCACTCCTTGACCCCACAGGAGCATTCAGCTAGGCTGACGTTCAGGTACCAATCGACTCGGAGGAGATATTGCCGCTACGGTTTGCTGCCGGATGGCAGCGGCCGCCAAGCTTATGAGACGTACGGTACAGATTGCCGGACAAGTGGAGAACCTATTTGGCACTCTGGACGAGAACCTGAAACTCCTCGAGTCGGCGCTTCACGTAACAACTTTCTTCCATAATGATCGGCTGACGGTTGAGGGCGAACCCGCGCACGTGGACCGCGCCGTTCACATTCTCGATCAATACAATGACCTCGTGCGCGAGGGCCGGCGACTGGATAACGGCGCCGTGAAGGCCCTCCTCCGCGTCGCGGCGGAGGATCCCAAGACTAGCCTTCGTCACATCCTCGAGCCCGGCCAGCCAGCACGGCCGCGCTTCTTTGGCAAGAAATCCATTACCCCCAAGAGCGCCAATCAACGGCGCTACATGGAAGATATCGAACATCACGACATGGTTTTTGCCATCGGACCGGGCGGGACGGGCAAGACGTACTTGGCCGTGGCCATGGCCGTATCGGCATTGTTAGCCAAGCAGGTGAACCGCATCATTCTGGCGCGACCGGCAGTCGAGGCGGGTGAGCGCCTTGGTTTTCTTCCCGGCACTCTGCAGCAAAAAATCGATCCCTACATGCGGCCGCTGTACGACGCGCTCTATGATCTTCTGGATACGGATAAACTCGAAAGATATGTCGATAAGGGAATCATCGAGGTGGCGCCGCTTGCCTTCATGCGTGGAAGGACGCTCAACGATTCGTTCGTCATTCTGGATGAAGCTCAAAACACCACCAGCGAACAGATGAAGATGTTCCTGACGCGTCTGGGTTTCAACTCCAAAGCCGTAATTACCGGGGACATTACGCAAATTGACCTGCCTTCAGGCCGCCGTTCCGGTTTGATCGAAGCCATCGACGTGGTCGGAAAGATCGAAGGCATCGCATTCGTTTATTTCAACGAGCGAGATGTGGTTCGGCATAACCTGGTGCAGCAGATCATAAAGGCTTATGACGAGTTCGGGGCTGCACCGTCGCGTTCCGCCTCGGGCGGCAACGGGCCCGGTAACCATCCCAATCCAACAAAGTCCGACGTAAACCGATAGCCTGGATCGGCAGGTATGATTTTGAATCGCCAACGCCGCGTACCACTGGCTGTGGAGCCCTTGAGCAGGTTCTCCGAACGCGTGCAGCGCGAGCTTGGGTTCCCCGAAGGAAGCGTCACCATCTGTTTCGTGAGCGATCCAGCCATAGCGCGGATGAACCGCAAATTTAGAGATAAACCGGGACCAACCGACGTGCTCTCCTTTCCTGCTCGGACCAGAAGGCGCCGGGCACGTTTTTTTCGGGGCGCGAGGGAAGCGAGCGCGGATCAGTACCTAGGGGATATTGTGATTTCACCCGAAACGGCGCGGCGATATGCGCGGCGTGGCGCTCACGGACTGGCCTCAGAACTGCGCGTACTGATCTTGCATGGAATGATTCACCTGGCCGGTTACGATCATGAAAATGACCATGGCCAAATGGTGCATTTAGAGCGGCGCCTGCGCCGTCGGCTGGGCCTGCGCTAATTATGTCCATTCTTGGTTATACGTTAGGCGTGATCGGCCTTTGCGTCATTCTGGCCGTTTTTTCCTTTCTGGACCGCATTTACCGACAGTTGGGCCGCGTCGCTACGGGCACGCTGCGCGAACACGCCGAGGTATTTGAATCCGAGATCGAGCCGCGATTCAAATTGGATCGGCGCCGCGCGAGCTCGGGATTCGCGATCCTGGCGCACCTCTCGCTCGTGGCTGTGGCCGTGGAGACGGCGCGGGGCGTGCTTGTTTTTGTTCCAGCCGCGTGGCAGGCGGCAGTTCAGTTAATCGTCTATGTCACGGTGGAAGCGCTCCTTTTTATGCATTTCGTTCCGGAAATACTGATGGCGCGCACGAGCACGCGCTGGATCAAGCCCTTGGTTCCCGTATTGCGAGGGGCGTTGATCCTCATCTGGCCGCTGCGCGCGGCTCTGGATTTGGCTGTTTCCGTGGGGCGCATCTCGGAAGAAGAATTGCCGCCGGGAACGCAGGCGCAACAAGACGGGATCGAGGCTCTCGTGGAGGCGGCTCAGGAAGGCGGCATGCTCGCGGCAGACAGAGCTCAGCTGATCGAGCAGGTGGTTGAGTTCAGCGATAAGAGAGTGCTGGAAGTGATGACGCCGCGGCCCGACGTCGTGGCGATTCCAGCAAACACCACGATCGAGCAGATGAGAAGGTTATTGGTGGAGACGAAATTCTCCCGGTTGGTGGTTTACCAACAAACACTCGATGACGTTGTGGGCATCGCGCACGTGCAGGATTTGTTGCAGATTCCGGAGAGCGAGGCCAAGCATCGCACCGTCCGGGAATTGGCCAGGCCGGCCCTGTTTGTACCGGAGACCAAGCTCGGTTCGGACTTGCTCAAGGAGATGCGGCGGCGCAATGAGCACATGGCTATTGCCATCGATGAGCACGGGCTCGTGGCCGGGGTTGTCACGGTCGAGGACCTGGTGGAAGAGATTGTCGGCGAGATGGGTAAGGAAGATGATCATGTGGCGCCGGATATCGTGCGGGAGAGCGATGGAAGCGTGGTGCTGCGGGGTAGCGTCTCGGTGGGGAGGCTGCAGGAGCTATTCGGTATCGAGTTTGGGGATGAATCGGATCAGGCGGCAACCACGGTAGCGGGGCTACTGAATCAGATCGCAGGCCACGTTCCTCGTACCGGCGAGCAGCTCAATTACGAGGGCCTGCATTTCGAAGTGGTCGAAGCGAACCAGCGCAAGGTCTTGCGCTTGCGCGTCCGGCCGCGGCTGTTGGCGGCGCCGGTCTCGTAAGTTTCTCAGCTGTTATCAGCTACTAACCAGGCGAGCCAATCCGAAGGCTGCGGCGGCTGCAATTCCGCCGGTCACTACGGTTTGAAAGGCGCCTTTCCAGGGTGAGATCCCGGTAAAGCGGCTCTTCACGAATCCGAACACCGCCAGCGCCAGGATAGTGATGCCCACAGAGAACCACAGGCCAGAGACCACGTTGGCCAGCGACATGTACGGAGCAAGAGGGATCAAACCGCCGACCACATAAGAGAGGGCGATGGTGAGGGCGCTGCGATTGGCCCGGCCCGGGTCCGGGGGCTCCAGGCCGAGTTCGAAACGCATCATAAAGTCGACCCAATTTTTCTGGTTGCTGCAAATGGCTTGCACGACTGGCGCCATCTGCGTATCGTTCAATCCATATTCTCGAAAAACCTTAGCCACTTCTTCGGTTTCGACGTCGGGGAGTTCCACTGTCTCGCGGACTTCGCGCTCCCGTTCGGCGGCGTAGTGCTCCGAATCCGTCTTCGCCGCCAGATAACCGCCAAGACCCATGGCAATGGACCCGGCGGCAATCTCTGCAAGGCCCGCAGTGACGACGAGCCGCGTGGCGTTGGCGGCGACGGCGCCCGATATGCCAGCGGCCAGGGCAAAGGGAACGGTCAGGCCATCGGCCATACCGATGACGACGTCCCGCACGCTGGCGCTCGCCGTGAAATGTGACTCCACATGTGGAATTGTGGGCATGGATTTTCCTGCCTCCTGGTATTGAAACGGTTGAGTTTATCACGGGGCTCAGATTGTGCAGAGCGCGGGGCCGTCGGCTGACGATGTAATATGGTGTTCGGCGTTATTTTATGAAGAGATCATTTCGTTCCGGTTTTGTTGCCGTACTCGGGCGGCCAAACGCGGGGAAGTCCACATTCGTAAACCGGCTGGTGGGGCAAAAGGTGGCCATTGTGACGTCGCGGCCTCAGACCACGCGAAATCGCGTTCTCGGAATCATAAACCGATCGCACGCGCAGGTGGTGTTGATCGACACGCCGGGGATACATCGCGCCAGCACGGTCCTCGGACGGCAGATGATGGCAGAGGTGACTCAGGCACTGGAGGGCATTGACCTGGTGGCCGTGATGACCGATGCCAGCAGCGGATTGACAGCGGGAGATCGCCTGACTTTCGAGCACGCCAGGCAATTCCGCGGGCCTGTGTTTCTTTTGTTGAACAAGATCGATCGCATTGCCAAGCCTGCGTTGCTACCGCTGATGGAGACGTGTTCCAGGGAATTTTCATTTACGGAAATGATTCCTGTTTCCGCGCTCACTGGCGATGGCGTCGAGCTTGCGCTCGAACGATTCATCGCCCATCTGCCCGAAGGCGAGCCGTATTTCCCGAAAGATCAAATCACCGACCAGCCGGAGCGCTTTCTGGCCGGCGAAATCATCCGTGAAAAAGTGATGACCAACACCAAGCAGGAAGTTCCCCACGCCGTGGCCGTGCGGGTGGAAGCCTTCGAGGAAGGCGAGAAATTGATCCGCATTCGCGCCACCATCTCCGTCGAGCGCGAAGGGCAAAAAGGAATCCTCATCGGCCGCGGAGGCGAAAGACTGAAGGCCATCGGCACGGCGGCGCGCCAGGAACTCGAAGAGATTCTCAGTGTGAAAATCTTTTTGGAACTTCGGGTTAAGGTCGAACGGGATTGGCGCCAGGATGAGCGCATCGTGCAGCAATTGGATTGGCGACGCCAGCTCGAGCGCCTGGGAGCGGGCGAATAAAGCTACTCCTCAGCCGAAATCCCCAGTGACTTCATTTTGCGATAGAGATGGCTGCGCTCCAGGCCCAGAGCCACGGCGGTTCGCGTCATATTCCATTGATTCTCGCTGAGCTTGCGCAAGATGAATTCCCGCTCGTAGGCGCTGCGCGCCTCGTGCAAAGTCGCATTGGGCCGCGAGGAGATGGCGGGGAGTCCGCGAAAGAGCTCCGGAGGCAGATGCAGCGGCTCGATGCGCGAATGAGGGCAGGTTATCATGAGCCGCTCGATCAAATTGCGAAGTTCGCGGACGTTTCCGGGCCAAGTGTATCGGGCGAGCACGGCCAAGGCGGCGTCGCTGATCTCCTTGGGTTTGCGGCCATAGGCAGCAGCGAATTCAGCGAGAAAATGGCGCGTCAAAATGGGTATGTCCTCAATGCGCTCGCGCAAAGCCGGAACCGTGAAGGGTATTACGTTCAAGCGATAAAAAAGGTCTTCCCGAAACAGGCCCCGGGCAATTTGATCCTCGAGCTTCTTATTCGTTGCGGCGATCACGCGCACGTTTACGGCTGTTGGGTGATTGGATCCCACACGCTCGAACCGCTGCTCCTCGAGGACTCGAAGTACCTTGGCCTGAGTACGCAAACTCATATCGCCGACTTCGTCCAGGAAGAGAGTGCCGTTATCCGCCTTCTGAAATTTGCCGACTTTGTCTTCACTGGCGCCGGTGAAGCTGCCCTTTACGTGACCGAATAGTTCAGACTCAATCAACTCCTCCGGGATCGCCGCACAATTGACCTCTACGAAGAGCTCCCGGCTGCGAAGGCTGGCGGCATGCAGCGCATGGGCCACGAGTTCTTTGCCGGTGCCGCTTTCCCCGTAGATAAGGACACGTCCATTCGTGGGGGCGGCGAGCGCGATCTGCTGGCGCAGGGCCTTCATCGGAACACTATCGCCGAGGACCTGATAGCGCTGGCCCAGTTCCTCGCGAAGGCGCCGATTTTCCAGCTCCAGGCGCAGGAATTCGAGCGCCCTTTTCACCGACTGCATTGTTTTCTCAAGCGAGAGCGGCTTTTCGACGAAATCGAAAGCGCCCAGTTTCGTGGCCCGAACCGCTGTCTCGATATTGCCGTGTCCCGAGATCATGACCACCATCGGAAAATGCCCGTCGCGGCGCATGCGCTCGAGTGTTTCGATGCCGTCCATTTGCGGCAACCAGATATCGAGCAGCACCAGATCAATATGCTCCTTGGCAAGACGCGCCAGGCACTCCTCGCCCGAACTGACCGACTCGACTGCAAAACCTTCTTCGGTCAGGATGGAGGAAAGAGAATCGCGTATTCCCGCTTCGTCGTCGACGATAAGAATGGACTGCGGCATAAAATGCTTAAGGGCTGGCGGGCCGGAGAAAGGGTTTGTCGATCATCCTCCACGAGCGAGACGTGCCTGCTGCTGGGATCTGCGGCAAGATGCTCCCGTTGTGTGGGGTCTGGTCGGGTCATCGACTACGGCAAACATTGGGGCTCCAGTCCATTTTAGCTTTCCGCAGCAATAGACAAGGGAGCAATATCCGCTGCGGGCAATTCGATCACAAATCGCGCTCCCGCGGGAACATTGTCTTCAGCGCGGATTATCCCATGATGCTCCGCGATCACGCGGCTGGCGATCGCCAATCCTAAGCCAGTACCGCGATCCTTGGTCGAGAAATGAGGCAGGAAGAGCTTGTCCTTATCTTCCGGTGAGATTCCAAAACCACTGTCCGCGACGATAATCTCGACGGAATCATGTCCGACGTGGAAGCGCGTAGTCAAAACCAAATTTCGCTCAGCCGAACCTTCCATCGCCTCGGCCGCATTATCGATGAGGTTCACGATCACCCGCCGCAACATTTCTGAATCTGCCCTGACCGGCGGCACCCCGTCTGGCAGATTCGTGCGAATCTGCACATCGTCAAGCCGGCCCTTGAAGACGTCGAGTGCGCCGAGCACAATGGCATTGGGGTCTGTAGGTACGAGCCGCGCGACGGGAAAGCGCGCAAACCTGGAAAATTCGTTGACCAGCGCCTCCAGCGTCCCGACCTCCCGACCGATAAGAGCGGCGCATTCACTGACCAGGCGCACCAGCTCCGGCGCGCCGCAATCGCCATTATGCCGGCTGATAAAGCGCGAGAGGCGCTCAGCGGAGAGTTGAATAGGTGTCAGCGGGTTCTTAATTTCGTGCGCAATGCGCTGGGCCACCTCCTGCCAGGCCGCAGCCTTTTGCGCTCGCAGCAGTTCGGTTAAGTCGTCCACGACGACCAGATATCCAGCGCTGCTAGGCCGCGCGCCGAGGGGGCTCACGGTGACGGCCGCATGCACCACTCGTCCTTTCGGCCGGAACTCCATTTCCCTCGACGCCGTGCCCATCCTCAGCGAACGCCGGATCAATTGCTGCACATCGCGCGCCGCGTCCTTGCCGGCTAGTGCGATCAGGTCGCAAGCTTCGCGCGAGCTCTCGCCAAAGATCTCACGTGCGGCGCGATTCATGCGCGTGATGCGGGCGTCCGGATCGAGAGCCAGAACCCCAGTAGGAATATTCTCGAGAACGGTCTCGATGAGCGTGTGGCGGCTGTCGAGTTCCTGGACGGCCTGCTGCAGATTCTGAGTGAATTCGTCGATCCGTTTGTGACTATCGGCGAGTTGCGCGGTCATTTTATTGAAGGAACGGACCAGGGTTCCCAATTCGTCCTGAGCCTTGACCTGGACCTGCGTATCCAGGTGTCCGGCAGCGATTTCACCGGTAGCTTGGGCCAAAGCTTGAATGGGGATCGTAACTTGCTTCGACAAGTACAGCGCCGACCACGTGGCGGCAAAAAGCAGCAGAACCGTGAAAAGCGAGAGAGTCAGGAGGATTTGCCGTTTGAACGTGCGTATCCGCTGATTTTCAACGGAATAGGCCGCGGTTTGGACTTCGATGTTGTTATAGCGAGCCAGAAAATCGGAAGGCAAGCGCCGTGCGAGGTACAGGAAACCTGGGCCAAGCGGGGCGCGGGCGGCGATAAAGGAGCCGGAGCGCGATACCCAGAACTCACCTCCATTCGGGAGCGCCCTTTGGAATTTAAGCGTAAGGTCAAGCACTACCGGAAGAGTCAAGGGATCGGCCAGGCGCACCGGCGCTCCGGAGGAATCAACAGCCCAGATCCGCTCCGCACCCTGGTTCGCAGCAAATCGGGCCGCGGGCTCCAGGGCCGAGGCAAGGCTGTCGGAAGTTGCGGCGGGAACTGAGGCTGCCGCGCGGTCTGCCAGAGTTTGGAGCCGCGAATATTCCAAACGGCTGAATTCGCTAAGCAGGGCAAGCGCCTGGGAGTTGGCATCCTCCAATTCCTGCGGAAACCAGCGGTTCAGCGTGCGGTTCATCAGCGCGTAGCTGATGAAGAACAGGAATCCCAGCGGTAACAGCGATACGGCCATGGCGCCAAGAACCATCTTGGTTTTGAAGCGGGACCCGAGTTGTTCGGCTCGGCGCTCGACCCATAGACGTACGAGCGCGCGGCCCAGAATGAGCCCAAAAACCAGGAGCGCCGCGACAATAAAGGTGTTCAGGGCATACAGGATGATGAGCTCATTCCACGCGTGCGGCTCAAGTGGAACTCGGAGGGAACCAAGGGTGACAACAGCGGCAAGAAGAAGGGTGAGGAGGATGCCACCAAGCGCCAAAAATAGCCGCGAATTGCGGGGGGAATCGCTCACCGTAAAGATCCTACTTCCACCGGACTTGCAAGAGTTTTAGCCCGCGGGACGACCAGCTTGAAAAAGCGCCCACCGAGCACACTGTGCAAGATATCTGCCGCTAAGGATGCAAGTCAAGCGACGGTTGTGTCCAAATTGCCACACTGACCGTTGGCTGAGTTTCGGGTATTAGCAGTTTCAATACGATTCGTAAAACGCACCTGCGAGCTTCGGTTTCTTCTGCTACCTTCCAATCTGAGGCGTACTCCGCCCCAGGGGCTCTTTGAATGTCTTCCCGGCTCGGCGAAATCCTGGTCAAAGAAAACCTGATTACTGCCGATCAGCTCAAGCAAGCTATGGCTCATCAGCGGCAGAACGGGGGCCGGCTGGGAACCGCGCTCATGAAATTGGGGTTTATCAGCGATGACGAAATCACCGAGGTCCTCTCCCGCCAATATGGGGTTCCCTCAATCAACTTGAAATACTATGAAGTTGATCCGGCCGTCATAAAGCTGATTCCCCAGGATACGGCGGTGCGATACCAGATCGTACCGCTCTCGCGTGTCGGCTCAACGCTCACCATCGCGATGATCGATCCCACCAACGTCTTCGCGATGGACGACATCAAGTTCATGACCGGCTTCAACGTCGAGCCGGTGGTCGCCTCGGAAACCTCTGTCAACGAGGCCATCGCGAAATTCTATGGTGAGGTGGCCAGCGGCGAAGAACTCTCCAAGGTCATGAAGGACCTCGGCGCCGAAGATAGCGGCGACGTGGAGCTCGCGGCAGAGGAACAGGAAATGGACTTGGCGGCGCTGGAGAGAGCCGCCGAGGAAGCGCCCATCATCAAGCTGGTCAATCTGGTTCTCACCGACGCGGTAAAGCGGGGTGCCAGCGATATTCACTTTGAACCGTACGACCGCGAATTGCGCGTGCGCTTCCGCGTCGACGGCCTTTTGCAGAGCGTGATGACACCTCCGTTGAAATTGAAAGACGCCATCGCCAGCCGCATCAAGATCATGGCCAAGCTGGACATCAGCGAGAAGCGGCTTCCTCAAGACGGCCGCATCATGATCAAGTACCGCAAAGACGGCAGGATCAAGGAACTCGACTTCCGCGTTTCCACTGTCCCTACGCTTTTCGGCGAAAAAATCGTCATGCGCTTGCTGGATAAGGAAAATCTCCGCCTGGACATGACGAAACTGGGGTTTGAGCAGGAATCCCTGGCTAAGTTCGAGAAAGCGATCTTGCGGCCCTATGGCATGGTACTTGTCACGGGCCCAACAGGATCGGGCAAAACCAATACGCTTTATTCTTCGGTGGCCCGCCTGAACACGCCGGACACGAATATCATGACAGCGGAAGATCCGGTCGAGTTTCAGTTGGGTGGCATCAACCAGGTGCAGATGAAGGACCAGATCGGGCTGAATTTTGCTTCCGCCCTCCGCGCCTTCTTGCGCCAGGACCCCAACATCATTCTGGTCGGCGAAATCCGAGACTTCGAAACGGCTGAAATCGCGGTCAAAGCGGCCCTAACTGGCCATTTGGTTTTATCGACTCTCCATACCAACGACGCCCCCTCCACCATCAGCCGGCTAATGAATATGGGTATCGAGCCTTTTCTGGTGGCCACATCTGTAAATCTGATCTGCGCCCAAAGATTGGTGCGGCGAATTTGTCAGAATTGCAAGGAGCCCTTGGAAATTCCTGAACAGACGCTGCTCGATGCCGGCTACAGCCCGGAGGAAGCCAAAAAGACCACCGTTTACGAAGGCAAGGGTTGCGGCACCTGTAATAAGAATGGCTACAAGGGCCGCGTCGGGCTCTACGAAGTGATGGAAGTCAACGATGAATTGCGGGAACTGATTCTCGTGGGCGCTTCCGCTTTGGAGCTGAAGAAGAAGGCTCTTGACCTCGGCATGATCACGCTGCGGCGCAGCGGTTTAATCAAAGCTGCCGCGGGTCTGAGCACTCTGGAAGAAGTTCTGCGCGAAACCGTGCTCTGAGGAGAATGGTGTCATGCAAGGCATCACGCTAAGCGAGCTCTTCAAGAAAATGATCGAGATGGGGGGCAGCGATCTGCATATATCCACGAATAGTCCGCCGCGGGTCCGTGTCCACGGGAAATTACGGCCGCTGGATATGCCTCCTCTGACCGCTGCGGATACCAAGGCGCTGGCCTATAGCGTATTGACTGACGCCCAGAAACATCGCTTTGAAGAAAATCTGGAGCTGGACTTTTCCTTCGGCTTGAAGAATCTGGCCCGCTTCCGCGGCAATCTTTTTAATCAGCGCGGCGCGGTCGGTGCGGTATTTCGCACGATTCCTTGGGAAATCAAGGGTTTCGACACGCTCGGATTGCCTGCCGTGGTGAAGGGGTTGTGTGATAAGCCGCGCGGCCTGGTGCTGGTAACCGGTCCCACCGGCTCCGGCAAGTCGACGACCTTGGCGGCGATGCTGGACAAGATCAATAACGAGCGCGAAGAGCACATGATCACGATTGAGGATCCCATCGAATTTCTGCACGGCCATAAGAAATGCCTGGTCAACCAGCGCGAGGTGCATGCCGATACGCATTCCTTCGCCAATTCGCTGCGCGCGGCATTGCGCGAAGATCCAGACATAGTGCTCATCGGAGAAATGCGCGACCTGGAAACCATTGAGTCGGCGTTGCGCATTGCCGAGACCGGGCATTTGACCTTCGCAACCCTGCACACCAACTCCGCCATCTCCACCATCACTCGAATCGTAGACGTCTTTCCGGCTCACCAGCAGCCGCAGATTCAGGCTCAATTATCTCTGGTTCTCGAAGGTGTGCTCTGCCAGGCGCTGCTGCCGCGGGCGGATGGGCGGGGCCGGATTATGGTCATGGAGATACTGATTCCCAATTCTGCGATTCGCAACCTGATTCGCGAAGACAAGATCCACCAGATCTACTCAGCGATGCAAACCGGTACGGGGCAGACGGGAATGCAGACTTTCAATCAGGGTCTTGCGAATGCCTACGCGACCAAGTTAATCACTCTGGAAACAGCGCTTTCTCGTTCGTCCAACCCCGACGAATTGCAAGATATGATCAACCGAGGTGTGACCGGTCCGGCGGGCGCTGGCGCGCGTGCGCCTGTACCGGCACGACGCTGATGTTTCAGTTGGGGCCCTGAACCGAGCTCTGGATCTAAGGATCAGGTGAGGAGGCAAGAGGATGCCGGTTTATGTCTATCGCGGCACGAATCGGGCGGGCGGCGCCGTTACCGGGGAACAATCCGCCAACAATAAAGCCGAGCTGATCAACCTGCTCAGGCGGCAGCAAATTAAAGTCAGTAAGCTCTCCGAGAAGGGCAAGGAATTCAACTTACCCACCTTCAAGGCCGGCGTCACTCCCAAGGATTTAGCGGTATTCACACGCCAATTCTCGGTGATGATCGATGCCGGGTTGCCGCTCGTGCAATGCCTGGAAATTCTAGCCGGACAACAAGAGAACAAGACGTTTGAGACCGTATTGACGAACACGCGGTCCTCGGTGGAGGGCGGCGCCACTCTTTCCGCGGCGATGGGGCAACACGAAAAGGTTTTCGACGCTCTTTACGTCAACCTGGTGGAAGCCGGAGAAGCAGGCGGCATCCTGGATACGATTCTCCAGCGGCTCGCGAGCTACATTGAAAAGAACGTAAAGCTGAAGAGGGCGGTGAAATCGGCCCTGGTCTATCCCGTGGCCGTCCTGCTTGTCGCCGGAGGAGTTATCACTCTTCTGCTATGGAAGGTCGTGCCGATTTTTGCCACGTTGTTTCTGGGACTGGGCGTGGACCTGCCGCTACCCACGCGGATTGTGATCGCGCTGAGCAATTTCGTGGGGAGCATCTTTGGGTTGCTGATTGTGGTCTTTTTCGTGGGCATGGCCATTGCAGTAAAGCTCTGGCACGGAACGGAGAAAGGCCGCTACATTCTGGACGGTTTGCTCCTGAAGCTACCCATGGTCGGCATTCTCTTGCGCAAGATTGCCGTGGCGCGCTTCACGCGCACGCTGGGCACTCTGATTTCCTCGGGCGTGCCCATCCTCGAGGGTTTGGATATCACCGCCCGAACGGCAGGGAATGCCGTGATCGAAAAGGCTCTCGGTCACGTTCGTAAGTCTTTGGAAGAGGGTAAGAACCTTGCGGATCCTCTCAAGGAGACCAACGTATTCCCGGGCATGGTCACGCAGATGATCGGCGTAGGCGAGCAGACGGGCGCAATGGATGCCATGCTGCAAAAGATCGCCGACTTCTACGAAGAAGAGGTGGACGCAGCGGTGAAGGATCTGCTCGCTGCGCTGGAGCCGGCCATGATCGTTTTTCTCGGTGTCGTGGTGGGCGGCATCGTTATTTCCATGTACTTGCCGCTCTTCTCCTTGATTGGCAAGCTGGCCGGCGCACATTAACGCGATTTCAAATTCCAAAAACGAAGCAGCCTGGCCCGCGCGAAAACGAGCCAGAGCCGGCGTGCCACGAGCTGAGCATCGAGCGATTTGCAAGGAGAGCTTTGCACTCCAACCTCCGGTGCTGCGATGCAGCTAAATCAGAATTTAGGCGACTGGCTCCGCTGGCTTAACCGCGTTCGCTTTCTTGTCATCACGCTGCTACTGGGAATCGTTATTGTTCTCGAGCAGTATACCCTGGTCGCTGTACCACTCCGTTACTTCGTTCCTCTGGTAATTCTCTGGTATACGCTGGCCCTTTTTTACGTGATCCTTTCGCACTGGGTGCCCATCGCCCGCTGGCATGCCCCCCTTGAGATTGTCTGCGATTTGCTGTTGGTCACCGGACTGGTTTATGTCACCGGGGGTCACGAAAGCTATTTTATTTCGCTCTATTTGCTGCTCATTATCGTCGCCAGCATTCTTTTTTCCCGCCGCGCCGCGTTTCTGGTGGCCGGATTTAGCTTCATTCTTCTGGCAGGCATGGTCGAGCTGGTCTTCTATGATGTCTTGCCTCGGACGGCGCTTACGATGCCCGGCGGCAAAACGCTGCAGACCTGGATTTTTAGCAACCTGTTTGCATTTTTTGCCGTCGGGTACCTGTCGAGCTTGCTGACCGCAAACCTCCGGCGCCAAAGCGCGGAACTGGAGATGAAACGAGGCGAGTTAGAGGACCTTCAGGTTTTTAACCAGGACATCATTCATTCCATGCGCGGTGGCTTGATCACCACCGACTTGGAGGGGCGGCTGAGGCTGCTCAATCGGACCGGAGAAGAGATTCTGGGGATGAAATTCGACCAGGTGCGCGGGCATAAATTGATGGAAGTTGCTCCGGGCATTTGGCAAATGACGGACGGGTGCGAAGATAACGCCTTGCCTCAGCGGCACGAGGTTGACTTCCGTACCCCTGCGGGCCAGCAACGCTACCTGGGTCTCTCGGTATCGGTTCTTAGGACTGCGGAACGTGCGGGGGCAGGTTACGTCATCAATTTCCAGGACCTCACCGAGTTGAAACGGCTCGAGCAGGAGGTCGCCACAAAGGAACGCATGGCCGCCCTGGGACGGCTTTCCGCCGCAATTGCTCACGAGATACGCCAGCCGCTGACGGCCATGGCCGGAGCGGTGAAAGAATTGGGGCGCATGGTTCCTTTGCAGGAGGATGAAAAACACCTGGTGGACATTGTGAGCCGCGAGTCGGAGCGGCTCAATCGCATCATCAGCGAGTTTCTGAATTACTCCCGCGAAAAGAGCTATGAATTCGCCGATGCGGACCTTTCGGAATTGCTGGACGAAACGCTGACCCTGCTCGAAAGGCATCCGCAGTGGCAAGGCAAATACCGCATTGAACGTATCTTTGCGGCCCGGCCGGTGCGAGTTCGAGCGGATTCGAATCGCATCAAGCAGGTGTTTTGGAATCTCTGCGACAACGCACTCCGCGCCATGCCCGCGGGCGGGACCTTAACGGTAAAGCTGGAAACGGCTCCCTTCTGGGTGCGCATTCGCTTTCGCGACACCGGCATGGGCATCGATCCCGCTCAGCGCGTGAAGATATTCGAGCCGTTGCAATCGGGCTTCGCGGGAGGAACCGGGTTAGGTCTGGCGATTGTTTACCAGATCGTGCACGCGCACAGCGGGCGCATAACGGTCACATCAGAAAAAGACCGCGGAGCCGAATTCACCGTCGAACTGCCGCGGGTGGCTTAGAATGGCCAACATCCTCATCGTCGACGACGAGCGCTCCATCTGCGAACTCCTGGAGATCACTTTCCGAAAGGATGGCCACCGCGTGGAGATCGCCACGAGCGGCGAATTGGGGCGCCGCAGTCTGGAATCCAAGTTATTCGACATCGTTATTTCTGACATCCGCATGCCCGATATGAGCGGCGTCGATCTTCTCGCCTATGCCAAGGAAGTGGCTCCCTCCACGGTCTTCCTCTTGATTACGGGCGTGCCGACGGTGGAGACGGCGATCGCGGCGGTTAATGCAGGCGCCGATCGCTATGTGATCAAGGACCACGAATTGGTGGACCAGTTGCGTCGCGCCGTTGCCCAGGTGGAGGAAAACCTCAGACTCAAAAATGAGGCCGGCTATTTGCGCCGGGAACTGCGGCGGTTCACTGGGCACGACAATATCATTGGCCGAAGCCCCAATATGCGCGCCATTTTTGATCTGATTTCCACCGTGGCCCCGCAGTCCAGTCGCATCCTGATTACAGGCGAAAGCGGGACAGGCAAAGAACTGGTGGCCCGAGCGGTTCACGAAAATAGCAGCCGCGCCCAGGCGCCCTTTATTACCGTGAACTGCGGCGCTTTCCCGGAAACGCTGCTGGAATCGGAGTTATTCGGGTACTTAAAGGGAGCTTTTACAGGTGCGAACGAAAATCGCCAGGGGCTGTTTCAGGCGGCGCACGACGGGACGCTTTTTCTCGATGAGATCGGGAACATGAGCCCGACGATGCAGGTGAAACTGTATCGTGTTTTGCAGGAGGGCAAGGTTCGGCCTCTGGGCAGCACCGAGGAGATCGATATTGACGTGCGCGTCATTGCCGCTACCAACCACGATTTAGAAAAGGCCATAGCCGCCGGCGAATTTCGCGAGGATCTTTTCTATCGCCTGAGTGTCATCCCCATTCACTTGCCGCCGTTGCGCGAGCGCCGCGACGATATTCCTTTGCTGGCGCGCACCTTTTTAGAACGCTTTCGCAAGAGCATGGAGAAGCCCATCGAGGGCATCGAGCCTGCTGCGATGGCGCAGATGGAAGCTTATGATTGGCCGGGCAACGTTCGTGAACTGGAAAATACCATGGAGAGATCGGTGGCCTTGGAGACCGGACGATTGATCTCTCTGGGCGTGCTGCCTGAAAAGATTCGCTACGGCGCCTCGGGTGCAACCGCGGCGCAACTTCCCAAGAACGGGCGCCCCGTACTTCCCGAAGGCGGCCTCGACCTGGAACATTACATTCAGGATATGGAGAGGGCCTACCTTCTCGCCGCACTGGAAGCTTCGGGCGGCGTCGGAACACGTGCCGCGGAATTGCTCAAAATGTCCTACCGTTCTTACCGCCACTACGCCAAAAAATACAACATCACGTAAGGCCGATCACCGATTTCGATTGGGGAGCTTACTGCGCCCCGCTACTCCGTGGTGTGGGTCGCGGGGATGCGGGCTTCGAGGTCGGCAAAGCGCTTGAGCAAATAAGTCACTGGATACGCAAGCGCATAGACGGCGAGAACGAGCATAATCGGATCCATTGGGTGACGGTAACGGAGCGATGTGTGGGTGATGTAGAAGATGAGCGGGAAAAAGAGCATGACCGAAGCAAGGGGCACTGCGGTTTCATTCCGTTGCAGGTAAGCTAGGACCAGGCCCGCCAGAGACAGCAGCGGGAATGCGCAGTTGCCAAGAATGCCCAGCTTCGTCTGCAAGGAAATGCGGTTCCAGATATCTGAGGGGAAAACCCACATCGCTATCCAATGATCCAAGAAGCGGTGAAAAGTAAATCGCATGGTATCGCCCGGGTGGGTACGAATGAAAAACAGCGCCTCGTGCTGCTTCTCTTGCATATAGGGAATTTCGGTCATGCGAGCATATTTCGCGGCTTCCAACGCGTCATCATTGGGATGAAGGTTACGCGACCATAACTCAGGAACTAGAGGATTATTGCCCAGCCAAAGTTCGAGCCCAAAAGTAGAACGGAACGGGAGGAACGTGTGGAAGACGACATAATTGCGGACCGTCCAAGGTGCGATTCCGGCAGCGAAGATCAGTGAACAGGCAAGGACGAGCCTGCCTGTGGTGGCAAGCCTCCGCCGCAGGGGCCACCAAGCCCAAAGGGCCAGAGGGGGGAGAATCGAAATGACGGTTGGGTTGACCATCGCCCCGGCAGCCCAAAGCGCGCCATAGCCGATCCAGGAACTCAGGCGTTCGGAGCCGCGCAGTTGGAGCGTGGCCGCGACAATCAGGGCCAGCAGGAGTGCCGACAGCGCCGTGTCCCAGACCCAAACCGTGGAAAAGAATAGCGACATAGGAAAAAGTACCCAAATCCATGCGGCGGCGGCGCCGATGCGTTTACCGAATGCTTTTGACCCAATGGCATAGATCGGCCAGCAGGTGAACGCGGAAAAGACATTGTCGACAAAACAAATCACTATGTTGGACGTGTAGCTGTATACGCCGAAAACTTTGAAAATCCCTGCCAGAAGGTATGGGTAAATCGGGGTGAACCAAGCCGTCGGCCCCGTCCGGAGCACTTTCAACGGAGAACTAAATCCACGCCCTTGGGCAATTGACGCCGCCACGGCCCCAGCCTCGTAGCCGCCTGCGAGAGTACCGAATGGGAGATTGTCGCGGGCCACTAACTGCACGAAAAAATGAAAATAGTAGTAGAGAACCGCCATTCGGGCGAGGAAGGCAACGATAACGATAAAGCCAACCGAGCAGAAGATCTGGCTCAATTTCCCTTGTAGCCCAACTTTATCCCGCATGAATGACCTTTTCCACGCGTCGTTGACGCTCATGCCAACCAATTAGGCTGAGCAGTGCTCAGGACTGGGGAGCCCATTTCTTGCGACCGGCGTAAATTCAAATGCGTAAGTTTAGCGTGTGAACTCAGAGGCGCTGGTTACCGAATCTGCTATCCAGAATTTAGCAAAACTGCGTTTCCTAAGCCGTGAGAGTGGGTAAACAATTGCGAAGACGCACAAGATGCCCATGATGGGATCCATCGGGTAGCGATAACGCCCGTTCGTGTGCGTCACGTAAAAAATCACAGGGAACATCAGCATAACAAACGCAAACGGCAGCGCAGCTTCACTTCGTGCGCGATGAGCAAAGAGCGCACCGGCAAATGACAACACTGAGAACAGACAATTCCAGACCAAAGTCGCCTTCAAGAAAGGTGGCAGGTAATTCCACAAATCAGCGGGCGCATCCCACACTCCCAGCCAGTTGTCGGCAAAGCGCCGAAAGAAGAAGCGCATGATGTCTCGCGGATGTGTGCGCATGAACGCCAAGGCCTCGCTCTGTTTTTCCTCCATATAGGGAATTTCCGTCATTCGCACGTACTTGGCGGCTTCCTGTGGATCTTCGGTAGGGTGCATGAAGCCGGCCCAGGTGTCGGGGACTCCCGGGTTATTGCTTAACCAGAGCTCCAGCCCAAAATTAGACCGGAAAGGAATGAATTTGTGAAAGACAACATAATTGCGAATGCTCCACGGCGCAATTCCGGCCATGAAGATGACGGAGGCCATCAGCGCCAGCTTTATGGCTTGGGTGAAGTTTTCTCGCAAAGGCCAGATGGCCCAGAGTGCCAGAAAAGGAAGCACGGAAAGCACGGACGGATTGACCATCGCGCTGAAAGCCCAAAGTGCGCCGTAGCCGATCCACCATGATAGCCGGCTCCGCCCCCGTATCTGCAGAGTCGCGGCAAACAGGAGAGCCATGCACAATCCGGCCAGTGCCGTGTCCCAGGTCCAAATAACAGAGTAGAAAATTCCGTCCGGCAGAAGTGCCCAGAACCATGCCGATAATATTCCGGCGGTTCTGCCGAATGCTCTCCTTCCGATGGCGTAGACCGGCCAGCAGGTGAACGCCGAGAAAGCCATGTCGATGCTGCGAATGATGAGACTTGATTTGTAAGTGAAAATTCCGAAGAGCTTGAAAATGCCGGCCAGGAGATAGGGGTAAATCGGGGGAAGCCAGGCGGTTGGCCCCGACCTAATGCCCGGCAGCGGCAGTGGCGAACTGAATCCACGCCCCGAGGCAATGGCCGCCGCTATGGCGCCCGTTTCGCCTCCGTAAGGAAGATTGGCCGGCAACGTAGCGCCTTGAATTCCAAGATCGTAGTAGCAATACGCCATCCGGGCGATAAAAGCGACCACGACGGCGAAGCCAGCTGAGAGAAAAATGCCCTTCAGTTTTTCGCCCAAAGCAAATCTATCCTTTGAAGGATTTGCGCGTGCCGTTCCTGCCGTTCCGACCGAATCCTGAGTCTAAAGAGAACGTTATCGAAGAACAATAGGGTACGCGGGAGCCTGAAGTGACGCGGTGCTCATTCGGTTATGGAATCTCCCGATGCACGCTGTGGGTCGCAGCCGCGGCCCGCGGCGCACGTGCTTACCACGTTGACAGTTCGACCTTTTGCGGCTCCAGCCGATGACACTTTTTGGCATTTTCACATCCCCATTGGCAGAACGGATGGCGTCCTCAGCGGATCCCAGATGCCCTGGCGCCTCCTAACCGACTCGTTCCTAAAGGCTTAGGGGTTTTGTGTCCGATCCATAAATCCTTCCCACCCCACATGGTATGGGACTTGCACCTGTCGTATTGCGGCTGTGGGAGTCCTAAATGACTCAAGGAAACATCATGCGGACCAAACAGAAGGGTTTCTCGTTAATTGAGCTCTTGATCGTCGTGGCGATTATTCTGATTATCGCCGCCATCGCCATCCCCAACCTCTTGCGGTCGAAGATCGCGGCCAACCAGGCTTCGGCGGTGGGCTCGCTGCGTACCTTGAATACGGCGTGCATCGCCTATTCCACGAGCTATAATCAATTTCCAGGGGCACTCAGCAATCTGGGGCCGGTCGGTTCTGGCGGCACAGCCAGCTCCACGTCGGCGGACCTGATTGACTCTGTGCTCGCGGCTGGGACCAAGAGCGGCTACACGTTTGCGTATACGGCCGGCTCGTTAAACCAGTCTTACTCGATTACGGCTACCCCCATTACCGCGGCCACGACCGGACAGAACATGTACTTCACCGATCAATCGGGCGTGATCCGCGTGGACACCTCCGGTTCGGGTGCAAGCTCCGCCAGCACTCCAATTGGATGACGAATCCGAGCGGGGGGAGGGAGCGCAAGCTCCCTCCCTCGGTTTGTTTAGCTTCTACCTTCGCAACTACAAAACGGCATTGCAGTGAGGGTTCAAATGCAAGCCTCGAAAAACAAAACGGCAAGCAGCAGGCGCGGCAAGAGATCGGCTGGGTTCACTTTAATCGAGCTGTTGATCGTCGTTGCGGTCATCATGGTTATCGCGGGCATCGCCATTCCGAATTTCATCCGCTCGAAGATGCGTGCCAATGAAGCAGGCGCTGTCGCCAACCTGCGAACCATCACCACAGCCAGCGTCGTTTACAATACGACCTACGGTGTTGGTTTTGCGCCATCTCTAGCAGCTCTTGGCGGCGATCCCGCCGCCCCGAGCGCCACTCAGGCCGGCTTGATCGACTCCGTTTTGAGCACCGGAGTAAAGAGCGGGTATATTTTCACCTACAAGGTTTTGGCCACCGACGCCGCCGGCAATACCCAGGCATACTCCGTAAACGCCGACCCCATTACCCCGGGTACTACCGGTGACCGGCATTTCTACACAGATCAGACCAATGTGATCCGCGTGAACCTAACCGCGGCCGCAGGGTTGTCCGACTCTCCAATCCAATAAGAGTGTTGTGCTAAGGCCCTCGCGGAAGGGGGCTTTTCAAGAGCAGTCTGCTAGACTGGCAGGGTGAAGCAGACAGTAATTTTCTTCCTCGCTGGCGCATTGCTGATCATCGGTCCCCTCAACCCTGCCCAAGCCAATATTAGTCCGCGTGCTGCTGCTGCCGCTCGCGCCCTCGAGGCGCGCTATCACGACGCCAAAACGCTTCAAGCCATTTTTCTCGAACGGTACAGCGATAGCCGGCAGGGCTTACAAGCCGAATCCGGTAAGGTTTACTTCAGCCGGCCAGGTCGAATGCGTTGGGAATATGAGGCGCCTGAACAGAAGCTCTTCATTTCCGATGGCAAGACGGTGTGGTTTTACGTTCCCTCCGATCATACCGTGACTCGCGCTCCTATGAAGCAAAGCACGGATT